>Ga0065711_1000825_pt1 | contig 55840 bp, 24 predicted proteins | sample Hoacrofraction12_FD_59098 | JGI IMG/M metagenome (GOLD analysis project Ga0065711, IMG submission 59098) | Hoatzin crop microbial communities from Cojedes, Venezuela - Epithelial fraction 12 v2 (version 2) | ecosystem: Host-associated > Birds > Digestive system > Esophagus > Crop | place... | reverse complement strand
CCAGCCGCGCGGGGAGGGGCGGGGCCAGCCGCGCGGGGCGGCCGCCGGCGGGAGGCAGATCCCTGAGGTAAAGGCGTGCTCGCCGCGGAGCTCCTTCCGAAATAAACAGTTCCTGAGGGAGCAACTTCGAATAAATCCCCTGAAGGTGCGGCACCGGGGCGCGGCTTTTTACCCCCTGGGGTGACCACGTTTTCTGCTCTCAAAAAGTTCAGCAGAAAAGTCCTCGAACTTGCACGGGTTTTGTGGGAATGTAGTGATGAGCCTGGTGGTAACAACTCTGTCATCTGCTTTTAAGCTCCTCTAACATCTGAGGAGCAGAAGAGGTGAAAATAAGAGGCAAGGGGATGCTGGAGTTGAATGAACGTCTCTAATACATGTATTTCCACATAATACGCGGAGGTTAGTCACTAAGCTGGGATCTGCACTCTGGCAAATACAGTAACAAATGTATGCTCTGAAGTGGGATACACTCCAAAATTAGTTAATCCTGGCTGGCGATGTTGTTTATACAAAAGATGACAAAGTTAAAGCAGAGTTAAATGTGTGTATTATTAATTTACCAGGAAGAAATGTATCTTCAGTATTTTTAAGTTACCAACAACCAAGCATTACAAGTCTGGGAAATTCAGCAATATTCAAATTGTCATTTAATGATGAGCATTTCGTATTGCAGACTAAAGTAATTTCTTTAAGATATAGCTTCTCCTCTCTTTCTATTCCTTTCCCAGTGCCATTATCATTAGAGTTGAGTTTAGTGTAAATGGTTGATCTGGCTTCTGATGTGGAGCGGTGGGCTGTGTTATGTCCCTTGTTGCCGTTCCTTTCTCATAGTTCATCTTAAGTAGCAGAACTCTTGGATAAATATCAGTAGTTTAGGAAGTGTGCTGAATGATTATTTCTGACACCCTGATCAACCTGCTTGAAGAGTTCCACAAGACAGACTTTTGCTTTATGTTATCAGACTAATCAGATAAAGCAATTATTAGAAATCGATTTCAATTGTGAGTATAGAGTATACAAGATTATGGTGAAAAGAGAATTAAAAGAATATGTAATAATATCAAGTTGCTATAATCTGTAAGAAATTTAAAACAGCCATACGTGCTAAAGGCTTGATTCTTGCTTTCCTGGCTACAGTGTGTAACGCCCCTTAATCACAGAGTTCATAATGTTACACTAATGCGTATGCTCTCCGCTTCAGTGTCTTACACAGGGTTCAAAGATAATGGCAGGATTGCCTAGGGGTTTTTACAGTTTCAGTAAATGGTGAAACAGGAGGCAAGAGATCAGAATCTTCACACTTTCACAGTCACTTCTTGAGGGCTTCAGTAGGCTAGAAGTTGTCTGGGAGAGTAGCCGGGGAGATGGAAAGAGGTAGCTTCATCATCATTCAGATAATTTAAGTCGGATTTTGTATTGGTTTTAAGGCAAGTTCTCTTACACAGGATCCACAATTGCAAGACTCCATCTTCCAGCTGACTTTCACTGTTAATGTATGTTCATACAAGAAGTTAGAAAAAGAAGGCATTCTAGGTATAATGAACACCAGCAGCATAGGAGATTTTAAAATTTGGGAATTTTTCATGTTATTGATAGAGAATGAAATACACTTTGTATTACAGAAAAGGCATTGCGATGAAGTATTCTGTAATTTTTAACAGAAAATAAAAGTCTTCTTATTAAGAGGGCAGATCAGAAACAACAAAAACATATGGTTACTTGCATTGATGAATCCCAGATTTTTTAAAAGAACATACAATAACAGGGATTTCCATCCCTCTGAAGTCCCAAAACACAGTCTTCTTTTCTTCATAGTGCATGTCTGTCAACTCCGTGTTTTCTTATACATTCATAATTTAGTTGAGCATTAATCCAGAGGTGTGTTGGGTTCTCCTAAGAACTTCACACACTTGTGAAACTTGAGGCGAAATCTAAATGCGCGACTTACTGCAGATTGATGCAATTAATACAAAACTTTTACAAGGTTGCACAAGCTCTGATCCGTGCAAAGATATTGCCCATTAAAATGAATTCCTTGTGTGAGTCCATTGACTCCAGCAAAGCTATCCTAAAGCATGATTTTAACCAAATTACAATGGATGCCACTTAATATAACTCCAAGTTATCAACATAAGGGTTTTATTATAATACGTGATTAGAAGAACAATATAGTATATTGAAAGTTGATTTCTGGGAACTTACTTTCCAAATGACTTTTTAAAAGCCATACCTTTTGACTGCAAGGAATCTAGGAATTTGATTTCAGCTTTCTCTGCTTAGTTTTCAAGTTCAGATTAATCCTGCAAAATATGAATACCTAACACTTAGTATTTCATTATGTGAATAATACTACTGTGCTGCTCTAATTGTTTGGTGTTTCATTAGAGTATTTTTAGCAGGCATTCTAAAACATCTGCATAGCTCAGACTGATTGAATATACAGTCATGGATCTACCTTTTCTTCCCCAAATCAGTACTTCTGCTGGACTACAGGCGGCAGCTATGCATAAGCTATCTTTCAAAAGATATGTTTAAAAAATTTCATTTTTCAGTACAAAATGATTGTAGTTTGTACTCTTGAACAATTTTCTGTTCTTGTACTTTGTGTGACTAGTAGAGTCCTGTCAAATTTGCGTTGCAAATTCATTATGAGTAATACGCTTTTGTACGCAAACACAGAAAGGCTCGAGAGAGGATCCAGACAAGGCTGGGGCCCATTGTGCAATGCAGCACACAAACACATAGTAAGAAATATTCCCTATTCCAAAGACTTTTTAATACAGTCCAAAATGCAAAATGCTGAGCTGGGTGGGAAGCAAAGTAGTAAAAGCTTCAGTATGAGGCGAAAGGTTCAATATCTTGCTGAGGAAATTGTGTTGTATCCAGTCTCATACAAACACTGATCTGGTGTTTCTGAAAATGATGCTTGCTTTCTTCAAATCTGTATTTGACCTTTCTTGGTGCTTAGACAAGCAGGGCCTTTTACTTTTTGGGTACAAGAGCAAAATATCCCACAGGCTGCTCTTTGTCTCAGATACACAGGAAAGTAGCAAAAAGTGTTCTTAAAGAGGCAGCTGACATCATTAACCAAAAATGAAACACTAAAAAGTACAATAGTGCAACAAATACCATACAGCATATAATTTCAATTTTATCAAGAATATTTTGCACCATAAAAGGATTTCAGCAATTACTGTCACATTCCTACAGTAGCTTGTATTTATGTGTGCAATAAGGCCACCCAGCATAGATCAATGGAGTTTAACCTGAATTCAGTTTTCAGCTTCATCACAAAAAACTGTTTCACTGCCGCTACACATGTTGCTTGGCAGTGGTAGGAATGAGAGGAAAAGCCTGCTGCTGCTTTTTGTGTGGGCCAGTCTGTCACAGCAGACACCGTGCAGCTATGGGTGAGACAGAACATGGGTGCTCTCAGGACTCCTAATTCCTATTCCATCTTCTTGTTGCAGAGGACAGACCAGCAGTTTCCAGCAGCATAACCAAGGATCGTGTCATCTTGGGTCATCTGGAGAGAATGAATCTGGGAGCACTGAGTGTAAAGGTGTAACAGCTTCACCTTTTTGCTGAAGGACAGAATTTCGGGGGTGGAAGCGCCAGCCAGCACAAGCCTCAGTGTGCTGTCTCATGACTGGAGGGTGACACAGAGCCATTGTGCCAGTGCTGATTATCTTGCATGTAGGTAGGCACATGAATTCTGCAGGCCTGTCTTATCTACAGAGATGTCTAGGTTCTTGACTCCTGTTGATTTCAATGGGAAGAAGTGCCTAAATCGTGCAGTAACTGGATCCTGTATTTCCAGCTCTTGCTGTAACAGTGGTCCGTAAGCTACCTTATCGAGTGAACGATTTTTGACCCGTGGTGTAGCAGTATTTTGGGCAGCAGGTTCATGACAGAGACAGTGAAAGGTGGAAAGAAGAGCAGAAGGGTGAGGGCTAAAAAGTGTTTCAGGCTATAGGACAGGTTGTGAGGAGCTCTTAGCAGTCTCGGCTATAGCAAGGGCGTATTGTGCATTATTCAGGAGAATTCGCAGTGGTGTTCCCCTCCTATTCACAGTGATGTGGCATCCCACTGGCAATTATTTTCCCAGGAAAACATGAGCAGACTCTACAGTAAGCAGATTTTCAAACACAATTTAACTGCTGGTAGCCAGAAGCAGCATCATGCAACCAGCAGATTCTGCCTCCTATGCCACTAATTCTGTTTAAGAATTACATTATTTATCTGAAAATTAATTTACAACACATGCAATATCAGCTCCCATGTCCCAGACCTCACCTTCCAAAATAATGCCATTGCCATCTGTAAGCTGACTCGCAACACACGGCTTCAAAAAAAGAGGAAATATAGGGGGATATTATGAAGAAACTACCATATATGCCCTTAACAAATCTGGACTTTCTCCTCCCAGTGAGTCCCAATGTCAAGAAGCAAATATAGGCTTAACAAATGTGAGTATATGTGAGTTACAATTTTTAGTATCATCTGACTATGCTTAGTATGAACTTAACATCTTGCAATATTGCCAGACATCCCCTTGCATTTTTATTTTCAGTTCTGCTTGTCCAGATGATCAGATCTCTACTTTCCTGCCTATTATTGTGTATATATGCTAATTGTTGTCATCAACAGTGAAAACAGTAACTTAAGAAAGTGGTCTATGTTCAGCTGACTGTGAGATTTTCAAACTGTTTTTATTCATCAAGACTGTTTTTTCATCTGCCACCAATTCGGTTCTCATAAATACATATATGCAACACCTTATTCATGTTGAAATGAGAAGACTCACACAGAGGAATCTTAAATATTTAAAATTTATTAGCAGAGATTCACTGCATGCAGATTTCACCATTCCTTCTTTTCCTCCTCTCAGAGTACAGAAATGCACATAAAGTTTCTGGCATTTAACAGAGGATCTCCAACTGAATTCTAATTCTTCATGCTGCGTACTTTGTATATACCATGATATGCAGCAGCTCACAGGGATACTGCATTCCAGCAAGCAATAGGCAGTCTCCGTTGTCATCAAACACAGAGCAATAATGTTTTTTTTTTACAGTGCTGAGAAGGAAATTGCCCGTGGTGGTCACTGTGTATGGCATCACAGATAGCTCGGGAGCTGCCCAGCGTGCAGGTGCTCTCACCTAGAGACAATAAACTGTGGATCTACCACCATTCAATTTAATATCAAATCTAATCATTCGTCCAGTTCTAGAAGATTGGTCTCCTGGTGTGAAGATCCCCAAGCTGCTAGCAGATATTCGTAGGCCTTAATGGAAAAAGACGTGTTTTTAAATGAGACAGTTTAGTCACTGCCCAGGAATGTTGCATATGATTTTAAAGCATAAATTTTTTCCATTTCCCTTGAATACACCAAAATAAATGCTATTATTTGGGACAAAGAGATAAAGCAAGAAATTCATTGTCTGAGAACATTGCCACGCAGGACCTGTTGCCCAGTGGTGTCTGTTCCTGATGTAAAGATAATCCTTGTAATCTGAAATGGGGCCTAGGCTAATTGGAAACATGGAAAATAAAACATCTGAGATATTTGTCATTCAGCTGCCAGCTCTGCAAGCAAACACAGATGAGGGGATTTTCTTTTAATGAGTGCAGCTAACTTAAAGGTTTTAGCAATGTAGAAGTGTAACTTCATGTACTTGTTCTTGCAGAAGCATATTTACAGATAATCCCGTGGGAGGTAAAAATCTGGCACCAGATATTCTTTCAGCAGAGTGGATTAGGTTACAGCCCATCAAATCACAGTATACATTGTGCCAGTCTAAGAAGGTATTTCCAGAGGAATATGAAAGAACAATTATTAATAGAACTCTGAAAAAAACCTGGGGCCCAATCTGGTGGAATGTCAGGGAAAAAAACCCTGACAGGATTAAAACCTCATTGGCACCAGGAACTCTTTCTTGACTCGGAAAGTTTCATTAACTGCAAGATTGACACAAGGTTTCTATGACAACATGTGGAAGTCACGCTGGTAGAGACTAAAATGCTCAAAACCTTCCACTTTTTCCATACAATCAAACAGCAATTTAGTTCAGGAAAATGAAAGAAAGATCTTTGTAAGAAGGAGCAGGAAATATATACATATATCAGTGATGCCTCCGAGCAGAGAATAGCCAGACAGCTGCTGCCTTGGTGGTCCATCCAGTACGTTTCTAATGGAGGAACAAAGGAATTAAAAGCAAATGCAGAACAATGTCAGATTTTTGCAAAAGAAAAAGCCAAGTAGTGCTCTGTAGAGTTGTGTCCATATTTTGCATAACTGCATGGCAGTTTTTTTACATTGAAATTTTAATATGCCAATAATTTCTGTATTCCCAGAAAATTCATAGGAATTCACTTTTCTTTATAGCGATCTCTGGAAGTTGTCACTTATTAGACATTGCTGTCACCATGCAAACACTTAACTTAAACCTAAGCACTTCTGTGACAGGTTTAATCCTATCACAGCAATCATTTCTTCGTATTTTTTGCTGATGTGAATATATTTTTATTACTTGTGTTTAAAGGCCTGTAACTCACAACCTATTACGAAAGAAATAATTTTTTCGTCTTTGAAATAATGTGTTCCAAGGGAGGATTTTCCAAAAGTACCATGTAACTGAAAACCTGCTCTACTTAGAAGTCATTTCTATGATTGGTGTGGGTTTCCTATTCCAGTGACACGTGCTTAGGTGGTTTATCGTTAAGACAATTTTGTAATGAAGTGGCATGTTTTTTTCCTGAAAGGCTCACAGATGTAACGCTCTAACTTCAACCACTACGTTCAAACAAGTGGGCTGAAAGGTCTGTCTGATCCGTCGTGAGAAGAGACGAGCTGCTTTCCCTCTTTTCTGACTGTGTGGGCAAGAGAAGACTGAACACAGGCAAAGGGATGAAGAATGGAGTGGAGGCAGGAGACTTCTGCTTTTTCCTTCTCTCCCTCCTGCCAGGTAATCTACTAGCATTCCCAGACTTTGAATGTTTATTCTGAACTCCAGCAAAGCATTCCTCTTGAAATATATGGAGCAGTGCTGACTTGCAATGGTTTTCTTAAGGCAGCTATCACTTTGAGCCATGCTGTGGTTATATATGTTTGTCACGTGCTAAACTGCTTGATTTTCCCAAACTTAGCTTACTAAGTTAGTCAGGTGGGAGAGACAGCCTGGTACTTACTAGTTGCAGTCCTGGAGGGAAAAGCCAGAGGGTAAAATTCCAGTTACATTGGTGTATCATGGAACTTGTCTCACTGCCGTAAGCAAACTATATACTAACAACGACAGCAGTCTGCACCCAGTGTACAGGACCTATCTCGTGTTATTCTCATCCAGCAACTGAGAATTCCTGCGAAGAACTGATGTGTCATAGCCCTACAGCTCCCTGGGTCAGATTCCTTACACTTCATAGCTATCCAGCATAGTGTTCTCAAACATAAGCCAATTCACATTAATAGAACGCTTTCATGTGATCCAGGGAGAAAGGGGATCCATACACCAGCTAGGAGTGAAGGAGTGCAGAAGGTTATAAAAATCAGGGACAGGGTGGTACATTTTCATTTTTAGTCTAGGGGAAAATTGGGTAAGTAATTTTTTATTCTTTAAATTTAAAAATGTCTAGACTCTTACAAGAGTAAAAGAAACTCTTCTCCTTACCAGAAAAAAACAGTGGCTCCTTTGAGGTTCTGTAGTTTTATGATCTCTTGTATAACTTGTTTTACAATCCATATAGCCTATACATTAGTCTACAGGATGATGTCTACTTAGCCAGTATCTTTCTAAGACCAAGAGACTGACCATTAAGTGTGCATGTCCTAAAGTAGCTGTTTTAAAAACATGTTGCAACGTTACAGACTGTAATAGCTATTTGCAAATGCTGGAGTTTTTAAACATGGCTCTCTTCCACCGTTGTTCTTTTTTCAGAAATAGTTCTAAGGATTTGTTTCAGAAAAGGATTGCTTGTTGATTTTAAGTTGCCATGTAATGACAAGAATGTGTGTTTCTCATGCAAAATTTCAGAGATAAAATTAGATGGCTAGTCACTAGAAAGATTATGCAGATGTTTGACGATGTTCTTAAGTGAGAACTGACTACAGTGTTTTGCCCTTTCATGCATAGTAAAGTTTGCTTCAGGCTGTAAAATACAACGCAGAACATCTGTAGGTAGAATATTGCCTCTGGTGACCCAAACCTTTTACGGATCTTCGGGTGTTTGAAGTCATTTCCAGCCTTTCCCACTAGGAGAACTAATAAGATTAAAATAATACTTCACTAGTTTGCAATTAACAAGAATTTGATTGTGTTATTATTTTGACCATTGCTGACATTATATTGAAATATGTTGTCAACATGTAAGACCGTGGCCACTTCAATTATTTCTGGATTTTTTTAAAGAACAGGATTTATATTACCACAATGTTTTGTATGTTTTGGAAACTATTTTTCCAGTAACTGCTTTTAAAAAGATAGGTTTGTCTTCAGGCAGAAACTAACAATTATATTCACAGACACTGGATGACAATGGCAGACATGCTTCTATCTGTGTTATAAAGTTGGTATTTCCTACAAAATCTGATCTTATAAAAAAAATAGAGTGCTTATAGCTTGAATTTGTTTCTCATGATTCAGCTATTCAGTATCAAGCTTCCAATTATATAGGAGTAGACCTTTTTGCCTTTACACAACCCAAGAGATGGGTTAGAAACCTGCTCTACATGTAGGAGTAAAAAAAAATTTCCATCCCTTCATATCAAAACTAATTATAGATTCCAAGATTAATTAAGTAGCTGCCAATACATATATCCATAAATCTTATTTTAAAGGGATTTTGGAAAGGAGAAAGGTAGAAGGGCTGGTAGTTGGCTAGAAAAGTCAGAAAAGCCTATGATTGGAAGATCTAATCCTCATTGGCTTCGTTCTCAGTACCCTGCCATCTGCATCTACATCTGTATCTGCATCTGCATCTACATCAATGCATTTTTCCATCTTTAAAACAGAGATCTGTGACAATGACAGGCTTGTATACCCTGGCTTGAGGAGATCAGTCATCACTTTCCGCACGCTCCAGAATTATCTAGGTATTGTTCATCAAGCATTTTGACAATCCCAGGGCAAGCTGTGGAAAGCAACATAGTCTAGGAAAAAGCTGATCTAAGCTGTTCTAAGTTATATTCTAGCTTGGTTATTTTATCAGTAACGCAAGATGTCAATGGCTGGACATGTTTGGATTGTCACACGTGCATTGGTTTGTGGGGCTGGTTAGAAAGGACATCTGTTCAAAGGCAGTCAAACAGCCTACTGCAAAGAAGAAATAAGGTAAATGCCCCCAGTTCCAGCGTTGTACTTCACACTCACAGGTATGGCTGCTCACCATTTCCCTCTTATATAAAAAATAATTTACTTTGTAAATTGCTTACTAGTTATTTTGTAGGGCTTGATACAAACGAAGCAGGATGGAAATAGAAATAGAAGAAATAGTTTGGAGAGCTTCCAGAGTGGGCAGCAGAGGGGGGCCGAGGGGAAGACATCTCTGTGAAGGTTCAGGTTGTGAAATGTCCTGCAGGCTGTGGTAGGGTCCCTGTCTTCATTGTCAAGTTCCATTCAGCTGGATGGGAGGAAGGTATTTTGAAGAGCATTGAGGCTATTCCTTTCTTATCACTTTAAACTTTCTTTAAAGTTCTCTTATATCTATCATTTTTTAATGGCAGTATTAGAGAATGATTTTATGGCAGTATTAGACCTGTAATACTGGGCAGCTTTTCTCAGTGCTGTGCTGCTTCTTTCAGTGAGGGAAGGAAAACCCAGCTTTCATACTGACATCTGATCTTTTTTGGGCCTTCATTCTGCGGGAGATGGGAGCCACTATGCAGGCTGCAGAAAACTTTCACATCAGCTTTTGTGTTTGCTGATGCCAATGGAACAACATTTATAGAAGCCCCTTAAGTCCATAACAAGTCTGACAAGTAAAATTTTACCCTACGTCTATGCTCTAGGCTTAAAGCCAAATGAATAGCTTAAATTCAGTCAATTGATGCTGCATTCAATTGCAGAAACTAACGGTGTGAAGAGTTGCACTGCTGACAACAGTATAAGAGTAGAGCCATCACAGACTATAGTTTTTATTTTTCTTGACATAATCCTTTTTAAGTACTGGCTTCTAAAAATCACATGGTGAAACAAAGTTTAGTTTAATTTTTGTATGTTTTCATTAGAAGCTCTTGAATGCATGATACTATGAAAATATATTTGTTGGTCAAGACACATAAACAGAATATTCAAGCCTCATCAAGTTTGACAGAATACTGAACTATATATTCTTGCCAAATTAAGTTTGTCATAAAATGCTAGTTAGGACTTGACAGACTCATTTACTTCTCTGGTTTCACAGCAAGCAAATGATCCACGTAGCACTCTTGGTTCTTGGTCGAACCCAAGACTCAGCCAGCTCTGAGTCCTTGCAAACAGATTAGAATGTATTTGTTTGCTTCATGTGTAAACAGTAGTGTGCTGCGGGGAGTTTTATGGGACTGTCATAGGACTGAACATAAATAAAAGGTAAGAATTAATTCTTTTGTTACCTAGATGAAATCTGCTTTTCTGAATATGAGTAATCAGGAAAGATTTGCTGGTTCACAGCAACCTGACTGGGTGTATAGTGTAAACACTTTTTCTTGCTATCAAAACATAATGTGATAGATATCATGCTAAAATTTTTTTTTTTTTTGTATATGAACAGTTGCTGTTTTTGAAACAGAAATATTTCAGAAGGAAACAGGGCCAGTATAATTTTGAGTAAGAAAGCAGAACCATGAGATAATCTCCCTAGAGGCAATGAAAGAAAACAGGACATTTTATTAGGGAACCAACACTATAGCTATTTCTGCAGAATAGATCTGACTGAGAAACTGATCAAACTAGACAAAATAGCATATATTTACAAAGGAATTCTTTGAGAAATATGATTTCAGAACATTTTCTCCCATTCCTACAAGGTGCTTCCTCCAGCAGACCTGTAAAAAATATAACTGTTTTTGAGAGATACACACTAAAATAGAGGAGGGATGTGTCCCTCAATCCTATTTTCTATGATTCTATCAAGTGTCAGCCAAACAGCACCATTTCCATGCGCTTAAAGTTTAATGTCAGGTTTTCACTCACCCTCGAAAAGAGGCAGAGAGGATGTCTCTGAATCTTCTGGAACACAAACATTTTTTGATGTTAACAAACTCTGACATCGTGAGCAGTTCCTAGTTGAAGCCAGAAGCACAAAGATTGCTGCAGTAAAGGGAGGAGAAAAAAAGTATAAAAAAGCAGTTTGTGAGTATCAAAATCCCAATTTTTACAGCACAGCTTAATAAATCTGCAGGTTTAGACCTTACATGCCTAGATTTTAATATGCTCCATTTTGGGTTTAGCACAGTATAGACTGTGAATTCCCCAGCACTTCAGGGGGATACGTGTGTGATGTATTACACGTAGCTGTCTTTCACTTTTGTTACTGTTAGCTTAGTATGACGCGAGCTGCTGCCCTATTTTTCATCCTCATGAAAAAGCTTTTGATTAGACTATAAAGATTTTGGGTTATATTTCTGTATATGTCTGTGTATTACATATACAGCATATTGATACATTTGAAACTGTAGTAATTATTAATAAATGTTGGAATAAGTTTCATGCCTACTTGTTACATTGTCTATTACTCACAGTTTCCATGCCACTTCCAACTGTAAACTGAAAATTATGCTTAACCACTTTCTTTATAAGAAAGAGCTGATTTTACCCACAAATTTGGAGCGTTGCACAGTTTTATTGCACCCATATGAAAATCTCTGCATGATGCAAGGGGGCAGGAGGTTTAAATTCATGGTCTACATATATTTGGGTTTTTTTCCAGTTTCTCTGGTTGGCTCTTAAATCATTGCAATATTCACATCTAAAGGTGATATGTGTCAGAAGCGTTGAGCATGGAGATGTTCTTTCATTCTAATGAACTAGCCTACTAGACTTAACATTTCTTAATTGTCAGACATGTGATATTTAGTCCCTGCATGAAGACTTACCAGCCCAAAACCAATATTTGAACCATGGCGCTATTAAGCCATTTCTATTGGTAAAATGATTTCAAGAGTTTTGGAAATTGCACTTAAGCCTTTTGCATTAACATATCGTACAGTCTCATCGTATCTTTCTATGGCAAGTTCTGTTCTTAGATCTGAAGTTTAAAGTGGCTTATTCAACCTATAGGCTATCACACTCTTCAGAGAAGAACTTTACTCCTGTCTAGATGTACAGGACTTCACCCTTAAGAGTTTGCTCATACAACAAAAAAAGAATCACATCTGGTTACAAGAAGATATCAATCTTGATTCACTTTAGGCTTTTTATTATGGAATGTGGTACTGTGTATACTCCAATCATACACGAACTTTAAACTGGACAAACACTTGTAGGCTTTATTTTGTGCTCATTCCACTGACCTGAATTACGGTTGGTATCTACTTTTTGGGTACTCGTGACTGGTATTTAGTTCCCTACATTCTGTCATGGTTTCAAGTTAAGGGTAGAAGTTTCATATTTTTTTATTTACTAATGTCTCAAAGTGCTTTGTGATGAGTTAAAAACAATTGATGTAACTGGGAGACAAAAGTTCCATCTGTGAACTTGCATAGGGCGTCAGCCTAGGCATTATTTTGAATATTAGCTCCTGCTCTGACAAGAAAAGGCATTTTTTACCGGCAAGTCAAGGAGATGCAGTACAAAAAGGCACCTGAATCTTTAGTATCCGAAAGAAACAGTGATAAGGCTTGCATAAACATGTAATAATTCTATCTGAAAGATGAAATCCCAAGAAAAATCTGTCAAGCTGAATAACTTGAATGCTTCTTTTCACATTGCACTGGTCTTCTGCCATCATTTAAGATATCAGTGCTGTCTGTTGGGATTTTGTGTCCCAATGAACTATCATTTTTACTTTTGAGTGCACATCCAAATATGAATCCAGTTCACTGGATTACAGTGATAGCACTGTATGCTTAGGTTATAGGCATTATAGATGCAGCTGGAGGAGGACTAGGGCAATGTTGCTTATTTCCGTTCATTTTATTACCTTTTTCTTAGGGATGAGAAGAACAGCTAAATGACAGTAAGCAAATAGATAAATAGATAAATAGAAACTAATTACAGAATCAAATATCATCTGGTCATCTGTCAAGTTCCATCTGTTGTAATGACCAAAACAAAAATAACTTTATCTGATGTTCTAAAAACATAATTCAATTTTGGTGTTAGAATCTTACTGAGTTGAGAGGGGAAATTCACATCTTTAAGACCCAGGCTGTTTGCAGACTCAGGAAGCCAATACTGCAGTCATTTGCAGATGATTTCTGAATATTTTCTCACCAAATTTTCATTCAGTATTACAATCCCTGCTTAAAAATGTAAATATGGTGCCTAACTGTGTATAACAACAATTATTTGCCGAGCCTGGTCTCCAGGGAACATTCCCCAAATCAAAACTGAGACTGAGTTTAAGGACCGCAAAGCCTGCATCTAACGTATTCACTAATGATGAAGAAACGCCAGTGGAAAAATACACCTGTAAATTAAGACTGAACTTCTGAAACCGGATATTTTTTTTATTAGTAGAAAATGATAACATGAATATAAATAGTGTGGACCCAGCTGGACAAGGCAACACATTATATGAGTTTAAATCTGTCATTAGGAGAAGCTGATTAGGTTTATGTCTGTCAAAAGGATGAAGACTTGTGCCATCTGTGACAACAGTGAGCAGCTTAGTTAACTTTATCTCCACCAACCACTGTGGATCCCTGGGACTACTTCCCACCAACATGGCATTAGATCATCTTTTAAAAAAGCCACCACCACAAAGGCAAACATCAGGAGCTCAAATTTAGAGTAGAAAATGCAGTTTAGGTACCAGTTACTGTCACCAAATCATCCTAAAAACTTTAGGGACTACCTTTAACTGACTCCTCAGGCTCATTTTGCATGCTTGCTCAGTTGAATCAAAGGACTCAAGGGGGAAAATAGTTTGTAATTTACATTCATATTCATCTTAAACCTTCATCCATTACATTCATTGTAAACATTATCTTATAACAGTGATGAAACAATGGTAATGACAGTAAGGAAGCATTCTCATTGTTATACAGTTACTATCCTTTGAAAAAAAGCATGTAAAATTATTTCAGCCTTACTCTTTTTCTTTCCTTCTTGATTTATGATATCTTTAATGATATTTCTGTGATGTTACTGTGCTAAAAAATGTTCTTGGCTGGCCCTAGCAAATAAGCCTAAGGAAATATTTTGGTCCTGATTAGCCTTGAAATGCGGTGGGGTCTTTTTGTGCAGGGCTAAATCAGGGTACCATCCGTCAGAAAAAAAAGTCCCTCCATATTGTACATGGAGTACATACTCCATGTAAAATATAACATATTCTTTTAGAACAGCAATGCCAAATCAAATCAGTAATCCTTTTCATTCTGTACCGATATTCTGAGGGCTGAACACTAGCCCTATTTTCCTGTTTAGTCCAATATTACACAATATGTTAATGGCCTAATCACTCAAACCTGCTGTGCCTCAATTTCTGCTTTTGTAAAATGTCGGCAGTGTTATCCTGCTTTATGAATCAGTGAAGAGCTTGCATATCCTACCTAAATATTTATAGTACATAAATGTAAGTGTTGTACTTACTTAATATAACTATTTTCAAGGTGCAGAAGATTGAAAAAACGTGACCAGTTTAATTTCAAAGTAAATATTTTTTCAGCCAAGTTCAGCATCTTTGTAAACAATGATTCATGTCTCTATGGACACTATCTTCACTACAAAATTGTTTAGTGGTCAGTGACTCAGTTCCCAGAGTTAGTCTTGCAACGATCTTGTATAATTGCTTGGACTAGAGTCTGAAACCTAACCCTGGTCTGGCTATTAACAAGTTGTCTTGAGGTGCGAGTCTATTGAGAGAGTTATTTTCACAGCCTGCCCTCACTGCTGATAAAACACAGCACATCTGGAATGAGAATATTGTTCACTGCTAAATGTTCAGTAGCTGAGTTTATAACCTAATTTATTCTCACCCAGTGATCAAACAACTATCAAGTGATTATGAAAAACATCTTCAGGATAAATCGTGTCTAACTGAGGATGAAGGATATAACCTGTATAGGATATATGCATTTATATATACATATATGCAATATATACATGTGTATATGTGTGTGTGAGTCTGTGTATGCATGATTATGTACCTGTGTTAGGCCAGCACAAAGAATCAATAAGCATCTACCCCTCAGCCCAAGGAATGTCTGAGAGTGTTGGAAGCTCTCTAGAAGCCCAAGAACGAGTCCTCCTCTCCTGTGATATTTGTGTGGGCATGAAGGGTGTGTTAGCACAAAGCACGGAAAGCAGCTCCAACCTGCCAGCTCTGACATGTCAACACACACCTTGGACCAAGAAAGCAGGAGATGAAATACTGCTGCCATCCGCAATTTGGGAGAGACAATTGCTGACAGCTGGTTCAGACTCCACAGCTGAAGGAGAGCAAGAAGGAAAGAATCTCTTACCTTCTGAGCAGCTTTACGCCCTGCCTCTTCCCCACCATTGTCCTGAGCTCTCAGAAAACAGACCTTATGGCAACTCATTGCTCTCTCTTGTATTTCCACTGAGAGTCTTGGCCAAATGGAGGAGAAGAGGGAATACAAGGACAGAAGAAACAGATAAACACAACAGAGGGGACAGCAAGGAAATTAGTCTGAAGAAGAAAGAACCTGAAAAGAGGCAAGAAATAATTCACCTTGTGATGCATTCTTCCCAAGCTTTATATGAGCCTCTAGACATGTGCTAAACCAACTGGTCCCCACCTTGCTTATGTCTCCTTTTCTGCCTCAGTGTAAAATGGATTTTTGTCTCCCTAAGTTGTGTCCCACCATGCCCAGTACTGTGACTGGACACCACAGCAGGCAGAGCAGCTCTGGGACCAGAGAGCCAGCAGGTTCTGAAAATCCACCCATCACCTCAGACCTCCCACCACTCCTTCCAAAACTTTGCTCCAAGTGAGAGTAATGTTCTTCCTGACTCGTCTTTGAGGCTTAGGAACGAGGATCCTTTACTTTGAGGGAATGACTGTGCATTTAGAGTGTGACAACACACGTGCACTCTGTCGAGTTGGCTATGGACCTGAATTATACAGTCATATATGTCTTATCATACAAGTATGGGTGAAATATTTTTCATAAATCAGAATCATCTGTTTATAAAAGGCAGGCAGTAATAATAAGGAAATCATTTGCAGTCCTGCACAATGACAGGCACAGATTGACCAGGTGAGCTATGCAGGTCAGCCTCCTCTATCGCTCCTGCGCCCTGCTAGCTGGCTGTGGTGTTAGGAACTTCTATATGAAGCCTTTATCCAGCTCTTCGTAGCCGCATACGACATGTGGAAAGAGAAAGAGTCAGTGCCACTGCACAGAGCTGTGTGTTTCATCTGGATCAACAGCCTTCCCGCTGACTTAAGTGCTGCATGTGGAATCTGGTGAAACACTGCTGGTATAAATGTGGTTTGGAAAAAGAAATGTTCCAATCCTTGGATGTTATTTTTTTGGATCATATACATTTTGTGAAATGCTTTTGGCATCTCTTTTAGAGACTAAGTCTTCTGAATTACTTTGAGATCTGCAATCAGTGCAAGGAAAAGGGAATATACATGTGCTCAAGACATTTAATGCTCAATGTGCAAGAGAAATATTGTTCAGCTCCACAGATGTAGGCACTGAGCACCATTTTAGACACCCTGAGGTGGCCATGACATCCTCATGGGACTGGCAGATAAAACAAAAAACTTGTCTGAGACCCATGTCTTCCAGAGAGGCAGTTAAGGGATAAGCAGGACACCCTAAGGTGACCAGTGTGACACTAGATGTCTCTTTCAGGCAATAGAATCTCACATAAGATTTCCAGAATCACTTGTATTTATTATTGCATGAAACTATATAGTGTTATTAAAGTTCTATTGATAGCTGAAATTACAGACTTCCTTTTTTAAGCTGGGAAAATATTCCTGGATAGAATGTAAAATAAAATAATGAGCACCCCGGTGTTTTTTGAGGAAGGGTACCTCCTGGTGGAGGTTTGAACAACATTAACTCAAATTCCAGCATAGTCTGGCAAACTGGAGCATGCTGCGGAAGCCAGGGCTGGCATCCTAGTTCTGCCACTTGGTGGGTTTTTTTACCTCAGGCAAATCAGTTCATCTCCAGAGAAATATGTGTCTTCTCCTACACCTTTTGTGCCCTGAATGTTTAGAATAATAGGGCTGAAGGAGGGAGGAGGGACTCTGTACAGAGGCTGAAACGGGAGGTAAAGTCATGCAGGTACTTGATGTCTCTCACTACTTTCTAAAATCACTTCTAATTGTACTATATATAAATAAGGCCTTTGCATTTTCTTTAACTGTTACCACTACCATATCTAAGTACTTCACTACTGTGAGCATGAATAAAACTTTTCCAAACACCTTAGCTCTATGAAGAGGCTGAATCCCGTCAGCAGTCAAAATGCTTTTGGATCACAGTGTTTTTTTCCAGGTCTCACACTGTAGCAGAATAATTCCCTTTCGGTTCCTGGGCGAACGCTGTGGTTGTGCAGCCTGGCCGCCTCCGGTGCCCCGGTCAGACCCATCTGGGGCACGGGACTGCCCTGAAGCCCTGCGTCGGCGTGATTAGAAGCAATGGAAGCCTGTCATAGATCGGATTTTTCCAGGCTAGGTAGTGATACTGATTGAAAATTAGCCAGAAATGGGAAGAATGATTTTTAACTTTCTTAATCTGTTTTATAGAAAATTCTTTTGTCACTTAATAGCAGGTACTCAGAATCCCCTTGTTTCTGTTCTTTCATACTTGTACGTTAAGTGGAGCACATCAGCCAAGGCTGGGCTGCATCAAAGAGCTGTCCTGTTCACTGTCCTTTAAATCCTCAGTCCTACCCTATATTCAGCGGTGCAGTCCTGACAGGCAATTTCTGGTTATCTTGGGGGGAAGGGCAGCAAAATACCATTTCACAACTCTCACAAAAAGCCAGCTCAGCTTTTTGTTGCCAAGCAACATCATGATTTTACAGCAGATCCAGCTGTGGATGTTGCTAAGCAACATCTTTCCCCTCAAGTTGTGCACTTTTAAATCGTTACATGTTTACTAATTCTCATTATAGGATAATTTTTTCCCTCACAGATTTTGATATTTGCTCTTTTAGAATTTGTGAGAAAACAAGGGCTGAAAGACTATCGTAGGTCAGTCATTCTTGCAGATCTCTATGATATTGTTCTAACATGCAGAATCTAAGAATGATTTTGCATTAGTTACACCAAGATCAGAAAGAGCGAAGTTCTGAACACCCCTCTTTCCTTCTCTTACCCATGAGAATAGCTGCTGCGTAACGGTATGCTCAGTGCTCCAGCAGAGCTTTGCAGCACTCTATGTCTAGTATCAACCATGTGAAAGTAAGGAACACAAAAACATTTTGTCTTTTTTTGGCAGTATATATACTACAAAGTAAAATGAACTTAGACTAAATTGTCTTATATAAATATCTAAGGTAACATGTATTTAATATGGAAGAAGCTAACCTATCTGAGTAGCGTGGGGTTGGTAAGTATACCAAATACTGCGTATACTAGGATTACATTTGATCACACATGACAAATTACTTGAATCTTACTGAAATGCCTGACTCGTTAACCTGCTACATAGCTTACCTTTAAGTCTGAGCTGTGTTTTCTCCTAGTTTGAGTCTTCCAGTCCATCTGGCTTAGAGCCTCTTTTGATCAAGACCAGACAGTGTCCCTGGATGAGCATGAAGCGTGGGTGAGGAACCACAAGGGAATTCTGGCAAATAAGAGTAAAGCAGTCCTATGTGAGTACATCTTCTCCCACCAGTTCTATCATAAAATCAAAGAGAATAAATCGAGAGATCAGAGGATGAGGAATGCGCTCACAGTTAGTTGTTTGTGCAAACTGATTTGACTTCGTACTGGAACAGAGCCGAAGAGCAGCATCTGCATAGGTGGGAACAACTTGCAGTGAATAGATGCTGCTTGGGATAGTTGGGATAGGACCTGAGTGTATCCTAATTTACACACAAGAGTGGGTCAGAAGACTCATCCAAAGGTAGAATATCAGTGTTGTTAGACAGAGTTGTTCTAGGTCCAGAGATCAGAGAATGTGGTTGCTGTCTGTTAGCATGTGTCGCTCCTCTTATTTCATGTGACTCATGGTTCTGGCAACAGTGAAGAAGTTGTCTGCATGGCTTTGCAAACCTTACACAAGGCTAGCCAAACAGGAGGACTCTCCTTTGCATGTATGTTGATAAAAATATACAATCAGAAATCGTGATCAACTACCAGAAGCTCTTTTTCCTCGAAGTTTGTGCCAGACAATTGTTTTGCAAGGCAGCTTCTTCACTTTCAATTCGTGGCATTTTCTGGCCTTAGCTTTAGAAATGGAATAGCACCAAATATGAGTTCAGTTTCTGTTTATGAGGAAATAATGCAGCTAGCAGAAGTAAGGATATATTACCGGGCTTGTGTTTTCCTGAGCTTCCCGCAGGATCCCTGTTCTTATATTCATGACAGAGAGCCTAAACAAAAACATTGCATAATTTGTTGTCTATAGGCAATGAATTTTACAATGGCCCTATTTTGTTTTCTAAGAGCATGCTAAAACTTTGGTTTGATGAACTTCAGCTGTTCTGGATTCTGAAGTAGGCTCAGGAGACCAGGGAAAAGGGGATATGACAACCGCTTTCCACATCTTTTAGTTTTTGAGCTTCACCATAGATCTGGACTTTTCTATCTTGAATTCTTAGAGGTATAGCAGAGATTTATTTCACATATTGTATTACCCCACACCACCAAACCACTTGTCCTGCTTTACTTTATAACCTGAAAAAACTCAGGGAACACAGGTAACTTGCTTCTGATCTGTGGAATTCTTCTTTGATCAGCAACAGTGGCTTAAGGTGGTGTAATAATGCTGGAGGCTTGGCTTGCTGGGTCACCAACTTCATAAAAAAAAAGGAAGGTTACAGAGGTAGTCTCTGACCTCACGGCTGTTTATTCCAGCTCTCCACATGCCTAATATTCTCAAGCCAGGTGTTTGTAGATCAAGACTGTGTGGAAGAGAGAACAACCCCAGGAAAACTAGCATGCAGCATATAGCTACCCTATGAATGAAACTCCTGCCTCTTTTTTGTGTCAGATGTGATTTTTCTGTGCTAGAGTCGGTAGTGCTGCCTAGCAGCTCTTCAAGGTGCAGGAAACCGGCGATATTGCCAATTTCTTTGCTGTGTGGCACCAACAAGCACCACTGGTCTGTACAGAAACTTGTTCCCTTGGAGTTGCCTCTAATGATAAATACACTGTATTTTGTTATCAGCTGTCTTTCCGAGCACCCCTGTGTGGAAGCATTGCTGGAACGGACAGTGAGCATTAATAATAACAATTAGCTCACCCATAAACCAGTACTTCTTGCACCATCACATTTCAAAGGGTTTTTGTCATGTCTCCACCCTTCAAGATGATTAAATGGGAAATGATTTCAGCATAACCTGAACGGGAACATCAACATTTGTTAACAGGTATTTCTGAGAGCTTTCAAGAGTAATAGGAGAAAATGAAAGGCATAAACACATAAACAAACTCAAAACCAAAATGCTGAATAGATATTCCCCCCAATACTACTTTTCCCTTGAAGTATACCCGTGCATAACTTCAGTGTGTTGTTGATACTGTTTCACTGAGCAATTTTTGTAGTGCCAGAAGCATTGCTTATACCGTAAACCAAGAAACAGTAGAAGTGAAATATGTTTTAACCAAAATCCATTTTCTCTGGAGTTGCTTTTGTGAAAAACATTAGTACTCAATTTATGACATTCAGAGCCATAGCAGGCTCCCAGGAGCAGGGGGAGGCCCGGGTGGAGGAAGTATAACTTGTTTTCTTTTTCGCCTGGGGTGGAGGCAAGTTGGTTGTTCAGCAGGTTAGGAAGGTGGGTCCCTGAAAGAAAGCCTACATTTCATGTCAGTCTGAGGAGAAGTAGGAGGAAAATGAGATGAAAACTTGTGAGGTGAAGATGGAAGGAATGGTTTGAAGACGTACTCTAGAAGTGTCAGTGAATCCAAAGCTGCCAGATTAATCCTGGAATGTAAGTGTAAAATTAAACATTCTCTCACTCTCTTGCTTTCAGGAAAGCAGTTGTTTTATTGTACAAATGTCTCTGTGGGCTGATCAGACCAATTCGGTACTAGTGAGCAATTTTTGAGATATGTAGTGTTAAAATAATTTTAATAATGACATGTAAATTGTAAAAGATAGTATAGAAAGATGAGAAAGATTATCTTTTGGTTAACTTATGTTTATTTAATGAATGGATTTTTAGTATGTTTTTAATGTTTCTTTGAAATTCTATACATATGATAAAGCACTTGTAGTTTGTAACCTAAGTAATGCTTGTGCACTGCAAAAATGTTTTAGAAATAATGTATGTAAAAAGGATTACAATAACATTATAATCTGGAAAATTATCTTAGCTACTCTGCAATGCAATTCATGCATTATTATTATCACTTGTCTCATTGCAGAATCTGTAACGACTTTGTTCCCTATTTATGACATTAATCTTCATTACCAAGCAGATGGTAATGTGAGAATTTTGTGACAATTGTGAAATTCCATACTCTAAGGAAAGAAAAGAGCAAGTAGAGAGCGTGACGTGGTGTTTTAGTGGAGATTTGTGACAGCTAGCACTTTTGCCGTGCTGATGTAATTTTCTACTTTGATTTCTGTACATTTTAGTAAAAAACTGTAAAAAAAGTATTTTTTCTTTCAACTAAATATTATGAATGTGGCCTCTATTAGCAATTGCTCTGCTTAACAGTCAGCATTGCTGACTTGGTGCAGAAGCATTGAGAGTATATTATGCACTGGAGGGAATTTAAAATAAATGAAGTAACATTACATCATACACTGGCTGATCTGTTTAAGAGCTTGATAAGCAAAATTTACATTTTCTACAACTGATACACAAGACCCCACCCCAATTAACCATGGGACTTGGAGAGTTTCATTCATTCCCCAGCTTAGGTTATTACTGCAAGTGCTTGTGAGAGGACAGTTTTGAGAGCTTTAAATTTCCTTGTGTTTTCACATGATGTCTATGGAAACAGAAAAGAGCTGGCAAGAGAGAAGCTCGTTTGGTCTGTGGCACAGAAATGCCGGTGTATTCACTCCTAGGGAAATGTGCTGGCTGTTCAGAGAAGCCTATTGCTATAGCAAACTTACTATTTCTCTCCTGTGCTTTGAAACCTTAGTTAGCTGCTCTAACAGTGAGAGAATATTTTCTTATATCAATACGTACTTACAATATCATAATTTAATCTGTTGTCTTGGAACACTTCACTGAGCTGGGCCTGAAAAGATTTGGCTGTGTGCACTACTTCATGATGGAGTACTTGGGGAACAGTGATTGTGAAAATATTACATACAGTCTTTAATTTAGTCCAGTACTATTTTAAAACAGTAGAGGATTTGGCAGTAATCTCAGCAGATAAAACCCAGTGTTGCTAATTAATCACTAAAAGTGCAATCCTGGCCCCAGTGATTTCAACAGGAGCAAGTTCAAGCACCAACACATCCCCTGAAGACACTCAAGTTTAAACAGAGCATAGCTTAAAAGCACAGTACCAAAATTCTCTCTCTCTCCAAGCCTCCTGTGAAGAAAAATAATCTTTCAAGTTTAGAAGAGTGTACTGTAGTAATAAGTAATAACATTCCTTAAAAGCTTATATGGTTTCCTTGGCTAATAAAGTGCAATCTTTCTTTTACAGCCTGACTTTAATGGAGTTTTTCTTGACACATGCTGCAGACCAATCTCACATTCTTTTGGAAAAAAAAAAATGGAAGAGTGTGTAATTTTCACCTATCCAGTAATACAATAAATACAGTGAATTTAAATGACTGAGCCCCCAAATAAAATGCGTAGAACAAGAAGTAAATGTCTGTAATTGAGTATCTGTTGTGTACTTTACTATTGAGTTTCTTTTTCAGAAAAATACAGAAATGAATGATGCCTGGGGAGACACTAATTCTAGAGCTGCTGGTTACAGTTCTAATGCTCTGAGGATTTTTTTGAAATTAAATAATTAGAGTTGAACCAGTACAAAACCAATAGTAATTAGGGTGGGTAGATCCTGTTAAGTGTAAAGAAAATGTGTTTAGATCATAACATTGTAAGCAGAATTATGCCTAAGAAAAGCTGGGTACGACTCCAGTGATAAGAATGAAAAATCCATTTACTCTTTCTCAAACCTGAGTGCATATATGGAAGATTGTTTCTATTACAGTGACGGTTAGGTTTAACGTCGTGGTTCTGACAATGTGAGCATGCAGCTCAGCCCAGGATCTCCAAGAAGTACAAGTGGTTTGAATGCAGTTAAAAAAAGAAGGTTTTCGTAAGGGCTGCCCATCCAAAGTAGCTAGGCAAGGAAAATGCCTTTCTGCTCAAATGACATGCGATAATCCAGAAACAGAGTAACAAAGCTGAGTTTCCAGGAGTGTCTTTCAGTTTAAGTGGAGCCAGTGTAGGGAAGACAGCAGGGAGATATTATGAAATAAAAGCCTTAGGAGTTATCTTCCCCTGATTTAGAACTTTAAATAATTGTAAGACTGAATGTCAGGAGCAGCAGTTGATAAGGGGACTGAGATGGCATTCCTCCAAAATTTCCAGGGTTTTTTTTATTACTGAAGACTTAGAGCTTTTTCTTTTCTTCCAGTGATCATTCTTCAATTACTGCGTGATACTGGATATCAACATCAAAATGGGCAATGAGAACAGTAGTGCAGAAAATCAGGTGAGTGTGACAGTGTGATTGCATTTTCCTTTCCTGCTAGCCTAGAGCAAACGTTACAGAAATTGCTTTCACGGGCCGCTTACCCCACATTTATCTCCTGCTCCCAGTTACATTCCAATTTAAGTGTCATTAATGGCAATTGAAGGCAACTTTTTGTTTGTTTGTTTTCTTTGGCAGCAGCACTGCTACATAGCATCAGAGCGCTGTACGGGTGGTTGCTCCCTGGGGGACGGGAGCCACGGGGGATCCCCACGGGCTGAGCACGGCTGGCTCATCCCAACTCCCCGGCTGGGGAGCAGGGCAGCCGGGGGGCAGCTGGGGAGCAGCCCCTGCTCCAGGCATCAGGCATGTCCCTGGAGAAAGAGACAGGCCAAGACAGGTCCAGGGTGTCAGCCCGTGGGTCAGCCTGGCTCAGCGGGGCAAATGGCCAGGCAGGGCAGGACCGTGTTGGAGCAGGAGACCAAAATCCTACAGCATGGCTGGGGACGACAACCCCAGGGGTATGGAAATGAGGTCTGGGGCCGTGGGCAGGGTGGGGAGCGGCCCTGGGAGCCAGGCAATGCTCATGGTGCGCTCACAGCCCTGACACACGGTAGTAGCCTCTCCTTGATCATACATGACCTTGCAACGTCAATGTGCTGATCCAGGAATTCACACCCGTTTTAGAAGGGTGGACTGTTTATGTGTGTTGATGTTTGGCGATTTATTTTTAGATTCTTGAAATGAAGAATTTCAGCTAGTTGTGTACAATTACATTAGAAGTTACTGTGTTGATAGAAGTTTGAATAAAGGTTTTAATTCATCTAATTTCAACAATTAAAATACTAGAATGTGTTTCATTTTCTGTTCTTCCATATGTTACGGTAGATGACAAAATGCCATAGGATTCATTTTGCTTCCACTTCAGGTCTCAGCAGATCTGCAGTACCTCATGCATTGCAAAGTGGACCCTCTCAAGGGAACCAGTATTAGAAGTTGGCCAGATTTCTTTCATAAAGATTTTTTCTGAAGGCAAATGTGCTATAATGCTTGGTAGTTCTGGTCCAGTTATATTTTTAGCCCAGGATTGGGTCCCAACTTTTTTCAGGGTTTGGGAAGAGGGGAATGTGTTAATTCCTATAACTAAGTAATGAGAATTTTTTCTCCAACATATACAACTTTCACTAAGGAAGTTTTTGAAAGTCAAATACATTTCTTCAGGAGTCCTCCTGAGGCTGAGCAGACTTAAAAGTTACAGAATTTATTAAGAAATTTAATTAAAAGCTCTTCTAATAAGGAAAGAAAGCTTCTGGTCTCCATTTCACACTGTAAAAACATAACCAACCAAACAAACAAATAAAACCCCAAAGCAAAACAAAATAAATGCTAGGAAACCAAACTACTTGAAACGTCACGACTAACAGAGAAAAAGCAACAAGTAGTAATAAAATCTTAAAAGCCACTTGATCTGCTGGACAGTTATTGAAGGAGTGTTTCTTAATGAATGGTCAACATTCATATAGTCACTGAAACGTTTAAATATGTTCATTTTTAGTCAGAGATTCCCGATGCAAATAAAGTCATCCTTATACCACCAAGCCAAGGAACACAGCAGGTAGTGGATGATGAAACTGGTTTGCATGGTTTGCATTTCAAAATGTTTGCATCAGGCTTGGCTGTGCTTTTTCTTGTGCATCTGCTTCTGGCCTTCGCTTTTTTGATACTGACTGCAGATTTGCAAGGCAGCTTCATTTAAGTTTTCAGCAAGTTGTAAAGAAAAATCTGGTTTCTTTTAACTTCTTCTTTGGTAGCAATCTGTGCTTTAGAGAAACAGCCTGTATTTGACCCTCTCTGCATGCTGGCTTTCCTTCCAACTCTAACACAATTAAATTGCTCAGTGGATGTTGTTCAGTACCAAATGAGATGAGTTGCTTTTGTGTAGGTTTTTATCAGAGAACACCATTGCCCTGTTCTAGCTCTCAGCTGAGTCATTTGGAAGCCATACACACGGTTTGCATTAACGATAGGAGAACCTGTGCTAAGTTTAGAGCTCATTTAGTAAGAGGGAAGATCTGTGGAATAAATGTGCTGCTATGGAGAATGTAGTAGGCAATTAAAGAAAAAGTAAATACTCAATCTGTCTTGTAGGACAGTATAATCTAAATTTAGTAGAAATGAGAAAAGATAATAAATAGATTAAATGAGGCTGGGGCCAGCAGTATATTTAACAATGTGATTTTACATATACTAACCACATTCTGTTTTGATGTAGCAGTGCACAAAGCTCAGTCTGCTGAGAGATAGAATCATGGAATAGTTTAGGCTGGAAAGGACCTTTAAAGGTCATCTAGTCCAACCCCTCCCAGATTTTAGGTTTGTGCCCTGCCGTGTTAGAATGGCAAAGCTTGCTTCCAAACAAGGGTCTCTGTCAGCGGCGCAGCTTGTTGGGCTTATGCTGAACTAAATATAAGCTATTTTTAAGATTCATTTTCCTTGAAAAGTGAAACTCCGCACGAAGAGAAATGTGTTTAAATGAAAAAGTAACAATCTAAAAGAACAGATATTTTGACCCAGTTTGACCCTTGAGATCCAGCCTTTAGCAGAGAAAATAAAGGGGAAGGAAAGGAAGTACTCATTAATGGGAAGCTATGAAAAGGACTGCAGTTTATGGAACTCCAGAAGGTCTCAGCCATTGTGCCGCCCATTAGACACCTCTTTCTTCATCCATCCAGATGCATCCAATGGTGTAGAGGTCTGTCCTCCTCAGGCTTTTTCTTGACTTTGCTGGACAGCCAAATGTTGGTAAATCATCTACATGGCTGGTCCTCAGCCCTTGATAGTCGTGATAGTGTGGGCTCAGATGCCGGCTAATAAAACCCCATTTGTAAACAAACCCAAACTGACTAGGACCAACAAAACTATCTGCAACCTAAAAAGTCTGGCAGCGTGAGGCACACGGTCTGTGTGAGGGAGGGTGAGCCCACACACCAGCTCTGCAGCCCAGCCATCCCCATGCTGCTCCAGGGCTTTGTGCAGTTAACTCAGGGACTGTACGTTACAGGGTTATTTTTGACTTTCATGACTGTTTTTTATCATGGCCTCCCATCTACTAGGATTACACTATTACCAGGACACCTTTGCTCTCATTTTAAAGGGGGGAATGGAGAATGTAAAAAACAGAAGGAGTTCTCTATGATTGGAAACATGAGCACAACATTTTCTAAAGCTCAGATAGGCTGGATTTTCTAACATGTAATAATTTTAACTCAGGTTTTTAATTCTTGCCACTCAGAGTTCTGAAGAGGAGAGCTGTCCTCTTTCACAGCCTTTCTCATGATTACAGAAAAGTCAAAGTTACCAAGTAATTGTAAAGCTCTTTGAAGGTGGAAACTGCTGCTGAATTGAAATTCTAGCAGCGCGTATTTTGCCCCATAGTTGAAGAAGGAATTTCGAAGTCAGTTACCACACAAGTTATTTCTATATATTTTGCTTTATCCTTTCTTCTTCTTTGTTTTCTGAATGAGTAAATAGCCAGACAAATCTGGTTATTCCACATCTATGTTATTGTCTGTTTCTCTTTAAACATATACCTGAATGTGTGGTTGTCTTTTTTGTTCTTGTTTGTTTCTGCTGTGAAGTGTGTAAGACAGGTAACACAGGCAAACTTGCCAGATGGGCCATAACTTCTGAAGAGTCTGTTTGTTTGTCTGAAGCGTTATGCTGTGTTCCTGCTAGGTTTTCTCCATTTGATTGTTATGAGGGAATCTGACTGCTGCACATTCTGCAGTTAATATTCTATGTTATTACTTTCCCCGTATTTCACTTTCCTTATGCCTGTGCGGACTGATGGATCTAGTTAACTGGCGTGGTTCTTCTTTCAGATCCCAGTATCATGGGGGTCAGCGGAGAAGGCACTGGACACATCAGCAGCTTCCCAGCCTTCAGTGTCCATTTCCACTGATGATAACTGGGCAAATTCCTCTGAGTTTTGGTGCTCATACTGTGTGTTTACATACTTTCTGAATAGTGCAAGAACATCTGTATACATTCCATTGTTTATATTCAATTGGGAGCAAAAATACATTCCCAACTTTCTGCATAATGGTTTTGCCAACAGCATTTTAATGAGGTACTCAGTTCCCCTACACAGGCTTTTCTTTGAGTTTGTGGTGTCCACATGATTCACCACTTCTACTGTCTAAATTATTATTTCATTTCATTTTTCCTTCCATTTCACCTGTTGCACATTGGGAGCACACAGGGACTGTTCCACATCCTTGCCATCGGCAGGGTGTCGATGGCAGCTGGCTCCAGGCCTGCATGCCCATTACTGATGCCTGCGTAGTTCTAGCGTACCTCCAGTCACCATATTCGTTAATGCTTACTTCCAGTGATCATCACTACTGCTCTGATATTCTGTGGTGAGTAATGACAAGTATTTGTTTGAGTTTACACAAAAAGAACATTGTCTGTGTTCAGAGAATTATACATCCATTTATGCAAATGCAGCAAATTCTGGGACACTTCTCACTGCAATGAATAACTATTATACTTGTTTTCATCTTCCCTGTGAAGGAAGGAGGAGGGATGAAAGAAGAATAAAGATTCAAAGTTGCGATGGGGTTCTTAATTTGAAAGCACAGTGAAAAGGAAGTTGGAAGACTATTCCTTCTCTTCTGAATTAGTGGTTAAAGCTTCCTTCACATCTGTAAAGCCACCACCATTTCTAATGGGAAAAGTACATTTGTGGATACAGATGAAAAGGAAAAATATTTTATATTTACATAGAATCTCTATAATTATGTACTACATTTCTCCATTTAGAAATAGTGTCAAAATGTTTGACCTACATTTGCCACAGCTATGAGTAGATAGAAATTGCTAGGCAAGCAAACACTATCGGCTGGGGAGCACAGTAGAGTTTAGAACTCAGCTTGGAGACAATTTTCCAATAGTACTTCATATAAATTTAACAGCATCTTCTGAAGTGTTTTATTGTTAGGCTGCTAAGAACCACTCATCAGAAAGCTGCCTTTGTAAAAATTGTATTGACTTGAAATTTCAAGTTATGTGATGATTTTTCCCCAAGATCATCATTTATTCTCTCTCTCCATCTCCCACACCTGCCATCCTTAAGAATATAATGTAGGTACTCATCAGGCCTTCATCCCACTGTCAGGAAGGGGACAAAGGAACATAAGCTGCAGCAAGAGCAGTGGAGTTACAAGGATAACTACGAATTTTTCTTTGCCTACTGAACATAGATCACATGACGGATGGAAAGATTAGGTTAACAACAAAGCCACTTAGGTAGCTATGCTTCATTTAGCCCAGCGCAGACTCATGCTACGTATGTTCAAACAGGCTGAGGCTTAAACAGAGCAGCAAGCTTATGTTGACATCACAAGGACCTGAAGATAAACAGATTAGTGCCTTCAATGGATTGGAAGGGTCATGAACACGAACAACGAAGCCTGAAGGTTTGAGTTGCTCTTGCTGTGCTGCGAGGAAGTTGTGTATTCTGTGAAGACTGCTAAACCAAGGATAAGATGGTGACTGTATATAAATAAACATACACAATGCGTGCACGCGCACACAGACACACATCAGTGTTTATTTTTTATGTTCACAGACAGAGTCATTTCAGCAGATATTTCTCAGGAGGGAAATCAACCCAAGGTTGTAGATACTTACAAATAGAAGCCAGAATTTTTCAAATACCTATCACACTTTGCTTTGCTGCTTCTATTTGTAAGAAGCAGATTAAGTGAGACTTCCACCAAATGCCAATTTTTGCATTCCTGTGCCTTTGAGGATTTTAATTAGAAAAGGCATGAACTTAAAATTCTACTCCTGCAAGAGACAAATAAACTAAGCCAGAAGCAATAGCAAATTACACGATTACTGATTAATAAAATCTACTGTGATTGCAAAATTGTATATGGAATCTCCCTTAAGGAAAGAGTCTGCTTTTCGCATCTGATTATGTCATAATTACAATCAACCAATTAAGCAGTCGTGATGTTTGGCCAAGAAGTGGTCATGGCAGTCATCTTGTCTCTAAACTGTGGTACTCCAGCCACTCTCAACACGGGGCAGGTGCTGAATGATGCAGGCTGCTACATAGGTGGTTTATTAAAATCAGAATTTAGCTCCCTTGCCATGTGATAAAAACAAGTTTTAGTGTGATTCTTCAGATCTTAGCTGTCACATGGAGTTCAAGCTGGGCCCAATATGTCAGCTACCAATTTGTTACTGTCCTGTGATCGGTAGTTTTGTGGACCAGTGTTTGCTGATTTGATTGAAAAGTTCTGGTTGTTAAAGCAATATCCACTCGTTTTCTAACTTTTATCTATTTTGGTACCATTTATCCAAACTGTGGAGAAACAGTTGTTCTCCAAAGATACAAAAATAGAAAAATCTAATTTGCTACTCAGTTACTGTACCTGCAGAACAGGAAAAAAAAAAAGAAAAAAGCCAGAAGAGCAGAAATGTGGTGCCTAAACCTGCTCTGTCTTAAAAAATCGCAATAGATGTTTTAAAAATATGATTTCCCAACCATGTGACCTGTACAATTCTGGTTTTAGACAAAAGTAACCTTGAAAACTTTTCTTCTGTCCACTTTGCTGACATAGACTGGGTTGTTCATATTTCATTGGTACGGATTTCTAGTAGGTATCAGGACATTAGGCAGACTCATTCAGGAACTGTTACGTTCACTTGATTGTTTTAAGAATCGCAGAAAGCCATTTCTGGCATCTCAGTTCTGTTTGGAAGGAATGGATTTAATGCTGAAGTACAAGAAAACTAGCGAGGAGCAGCCTGTTGATCAAGGCCATGGATGAACAACTTTTCACTCCTTCTCTGCAGCCCGTCCTGCAGTGAAGTGAGCCATCGCCGCGGTAATTGCAGGGAGACCTTCCCAAAGAGCTCTGAGTGCACGCTGCTCTGCTCAACGCCTGCTCAGCCACGTGTGTGCGAGGTGCTTGGCCAAGGAGGTGCGTGGCCCACTGACCTAACGGAGTCCATGTGTCCATCCTCCCACCCGGCCAGCATGGAACTGGAGCCCAGGGGCCGCAGACGCTCTGTGTCGTGGCATTCACCTGCGCCACCACGGCCAGACCCCCCTCCCACCAAGGGGGTAGTGGCTGGGAGCGAACAGCCAGTGCTTCCAGCAGCCAGACTTTAAAAAAAAACTATTAAAAAAACCCCCAACTTTTAATGGAAGACATGGAGAAAAATAAAGTGTAAGTTCTGGTTTATTGATTGAGAATTGTAAAGGCTCTTTCCAGCCACCTCCCCAGTAACCAGAGGGAGTTAGTGGGAATGGAAACTTCATGTAACTCTGTGAAGATTACTTTCAGCTAGTCAGAGCTATGGCATGTTCCAGCAACTGCTATAAAAGGATGTGTGTTTAATGGAGGAATGTTGCGGAGGGCTGATGTAAAAGGAAACAACTTCTATTGAGAGAAAGGAGAAAGGGGAGTGAAAGGAGGTTCACTTATTTGGAGGGGTTTGAGTGCCCATGCAGGGTTTTGTGATCAGGAGCCTGGTGGCTTGTTGGGAAACACGAGGCTCCTCAAACAGCCGTAACCCAAGGCTGCGGCAGTGCCTAATGCCGTTGCCATGGCTCTGAGCCGGGAGGGGAGCGGTGGTGTTTTGGGAGCTGAGCTGAGAACAAGCTCCCATGTAGCATTAAAGGAATTTCTCTCTGGTATGATAACTTTAGCCAGAGTACAACAGCGCACATAATCCTTTTGGCTACGGTGTTAATGGAGTTCTCGTTCTTTTTTTTTTTTTCCTTCTTGACTTTCAAGCTCCTGTTCAAAGTCATCAGGAAAATAAAGTGATCCTGTAGATTCACTTTGTGTTTCTGCAGAGTCCAATGCTTGTGGAAAGGTTTAATGCAAATTATATTGCATATTTCAGGAGAATCAGTTTTATTCATTTAAATAGTATGCTGGCTTAAAGGAAAAAATTGTAGGCTGTTTAGTTTTCCTTCTGCTGTTTGTATACTCTGTGACAAACTTGATTTGTTTGTTGTTGTTTTTTTTAAATTATCCTAGACTTAGAGAAAAAACTGCTGAGAACCTCTATTCTGTTTTTTAGTATAATTATTTATTGGAGTCTTTCAATTAAGTAATTTTTTATAATCTCAGAATCCTTTTCAAAAAGGAGTATGCTACATTTTGAAACAAATATAGAGCAAATTTAGCTGCAAGCTTCTGTAGTAAATCACTTCAGAGGCTGTATGTGTTGAAACCTCAAAAGTAATTTATTTAACAGAAGCTTTCTGATTATATTTTTGAGCAAAACATAGTCTTTCTAATTGTTTTCACAGACATTAATTAAAAATAAAAAAAAACATGCTCTGCAAAGGTGGTTCAGCACTTGATTTGCATAACTAGCTTAAATTTGAAAAACTTGATAGAGAAATTGAATTATGTTTTCTGCTGGCTGGCATAGATTCACAGAGCATGTTCTTTTGTGATGGTTTAATGCATTAAATGTAGAAGACCAATATATAGAGCTTTCGTATGTCTTGGAATATTAGTAGTTCCTTTTACATTTATATATCTACATTAAGATTTATTTTAGATTATTAAAATCCTCCTTTGAGCTTGTTATGAAAATATACTTTCCTGGCCATATGTGCTCTTGCCTGACTAGGTCAGAGGGCCACTTTGCTTTTTGATCATTCAAACACCTGGCAGCCTGGAAAGAAAGAAGAAAAGAGGGTGTCAACGATTCAGACTCCTGTCTGCTCCAGCAGCAGCTATGTTGCCAAGACTGTTTTAATATATGTTAAATTTGGGCATGTTCAGAATTGGAAGAACAAGTCAGATTTTTCTGTGGCCAAAGACAGTTGCTTAGGGACAGCTGGGAGATGAACTATAACTTCTTAAACATTGGATCTCTGAAAGAACAAAACTATTTCAGAACAATAAAAAGTCAAAACCAACCAAACAACAACAACAAAATCCCCAGCCCCCCCCAACAATCTATGGAAAATTTTAAAGTAGCCTTCAAAAGAGTGCACATAACTAACCTTGTATTGTGATCATTCTCCTTGCCTTCTCAGTCTGCCCCTCCCAGGGTGTTTTTGTTTGGATATTAAGACTTGGTGTAACAGCTGATAAAATCACTGGGAGATGGGCCCTTCTCTCTGTCTAATGTGGCAACATCCTAGTTTTGATGAGGTGTTCAGGTATAGCGGGCCCATAAACGTCTATATTCTGTAGATAACTTGTGAGTTACGGAGATAAATAGTAAAAGTAAAATCCAGCAAACTTCAACCAAAATTATTCCGGCCCTGGAGTGTTCTGTGAAGTGTCAGACTCACAGAGTCAATGACAAATTAGCCTCACTCCATGTTACAGTTACGGTTTGAAACCATCCTGGAATAACTGTACTGCTGGCTGGTAAGTACCTACGAGATGTAACCACAGTGTTGGGTCTCCTTGTATTTGTTAGTGCTTTGGTAGCAATGCATTATTGGATTGATTATATGACAGGATGATGAGTAGTGTTTCTTTCTAATGCCAAAACTGAACCCACGTTGCTGATTAGCCATCGGTTATCATGTGGCTCAGGGGATTCGTGGCTCTGGATGTCGAGCCAGAGGATACTGGTTCTCTGAAAGGAATTTTACTTCAGAGATTTGTGTGCAAGAAACACTCCCCTGATGCTGTGGCTCCAAGACTGGGATGGCTGCAGGCTGGTAGAACAGAGGATTGTAACCTAAAGGAGGCCTTTGATTTAAGTGGCTGATCTTGTGAAAGAGGGATTAGTTAGAAGTGATGTGTGGGTACTAAGAGTGCAGTAGGTCGATGACTTAATTATTTGCTATGTTCCTTTCTGCCATGGAAGATGACAGAGGCTTTAGAAGAAGGAGACAAAACACGCAGCTCTTCACCTTCTGAAGAGAGCTGTAAGGTGTTCCTCCTGCCTAGCAAATCAGCTGAAGAAAATTTGAGACGGTGGTAGCAAAAAGGAGGGAAAATAAAGAATTAGTTCTCACTGTTCTTGCCAACTGCTGGAGGCATCTGGACAAATTTTTAAATTGGCCTAATTTCTTGGGGTTCTTCCTGTGGTTCTCCCCACCCTCCCTGCCCTCCTGGGAAAGGAAAGGAGGTCATTTTTGTCTGCAAGTGGCTTGAAAATTGTACTTTGTTTGACTGCTACTGTGAGGCATTCGTTTGTGGCCCATCTCCCAGACTGACCCACCAGTAGCTCTCGCAGTAAGACAGGATACATTGGCTAAGCGAGAGCGTGGCACCGCTCATGCCCGGCTTCCCTGGTGGGTCAGGGCCAGTGCACGCTCTGCAGGCTGGCTCTGCCTGGCTTGGGTCTGTCATCTGGGCGAAGGAGCTCCTCCTCTGCCAAGGGACAAATGCCACCCACTCCAACTGGCAAGCAGGGGAGGCTCTGGCGAGCGGGGATGGTCGTGGTGTTGGAGTGGCAGTTGGGCCATGGATGTGCTCCAGCATGGTCAGCCTCAGAAGTCACTGTTTCGGTTGGTTGGGTTTTTTTCCTGATATTAATTTAATAACACATTTTTTTCATAGTTCTTTCTCTCTGCACACATGTATGCATGCTAAAATAAATTCTCCATGCAAATTGTCTCATTGAAACAAAAGCAAGGCTGCACAAGAGCAAAACAGAGCCCTGTAAGCTAACTAAGCTCTATTTTTGTATTTTTTTCTGGCTTGAAGAAACAAATTTCCTTGTCTAAATCTTGATGTTCTAGTGCTTTTTTGCCATATACTGTGATTTTGGGGCCAACACATATACTTAGATAAATATTCCAAATGCCAGATGTCAGCACATGCTGGGTAAGTGCTTAATAATCATGAAACCAAGAGCCCTTGGTCTATCCCAGCGGAAAGCGGTGTGATAAAGGAGACTTCTGCAAACAAAGCTGTAGTGAAGGGGTTCCTCTAGGGACAGGCAGAGGATATGAGAGTTAATCAAATTTGCCTTAAGTCCAAAGGAAGTCTTTTTATATCTTCAGTACGCCCTGACCTTTACAATTGCTCATTCCATGGGTTTTTCTTGCCCACTGGGTGTCTCTCGTTCCTGGCTCTGATCACAAGAAGCCTTTGGTGGTGTAAGAGTACACCATGTTCACACAGAAAAGTGTAATTTGGTAAACAATAGCCTTCTGCAATTTGTTGGTTACTTCTAGAACAAAATAAACCTAAAAATTGTCAGTAAAAACCCCCAAGAGATTAGTTGGAATTGTGTGCTGTGCTTTTCATCTACGACATTATTCTGAAGTGGTTCTGCTGTCATCAGTACCTACGCGTGTGTGTCTTTACGTTAAGTGTGTCTTAGGCTTTTTACAATTACTGTTAAGAATTAAAAGAACAGTGACTGTATGTTGAGAGCGATCTGATGAAGCACTTCTCCGTCTCTTTCACTATTGCCTGATGTGCCAGAGAATTTAAAATGGAGCTTCGTCATTCAGCTGTCATTTTTGCTTTACACTGAAGTGTTTCTCCCCAGTTCTTTTGTTGTACTTGAAGAACATCCTTAGCTACTGTTCAAAGCAGCTCTTACCAGCTCTTCTTTGCCTGGTAAAGATACTTCTGCCAAAAAAAATTCAGCAGGAAGGTGCCACTACCTGTTGTAAGCAGTGCCATAGAGGTGTTGTAGAACCCAGGGATTTGCAGGCATACCACAGGCCACAGCCTGGCGCTTGCACAGGACTCCCTTCCTCTGGGAGCAAAACCAATAGTTTGTAGTAGAGGCAAAACAAACCAAAACAAAAACCCCCACTTGTGTAAAGGCATGTCTCCATGGATGAAGATCCTGGGTAAATATTTACCTTTGAGAAGAGGTGATGCAGCATTACTGTGTTTGTGTAATAGCATTTCTGTAGCTATTTACTACAGAAACTGCAGTGTTTTCTGTAGCTGCTGTTACGGAAAGGCAGCGTGGTAGAGAATTAAGCGCTCCGGTTCAGAGGCATTCTGAGCTTTGTTGATGTGGGAAGGAAAAAATCTGGACTTGGATTGAAGTGCTGGGTCTTGACTTACGTTGGTTTTATCTCTGACTTGACACCAAAGATACTGCTAATACTAAGAGTGTCAAAGTTTATAGCCTGTTTCCGTCCTTCCTCATTTTTAACTTGCTTAGCAAAGAAGATTTGCCAGGCTTGAAAAAAGAGAAGATGATACCCTCCTTGGGTCAGTAAAGGCCCTGGCTGCTTCAGAACAATTGTTACATTCTTCGCTCCCTGTTCTTTTCCTAGTATTTATTTTTGGCTCAACCACTTCCTTCTGTTTTTCTGTCATTAAGAAAAAAAAAGGCTTGGTTTTGGAACCTGCAAGTTCCATCAAAAAGTAGTGAAGTCTACAACAGTAGTTGTCCATCAGTGAGCAGAACAAATCTCCTAAAGCTTATGTATTCTCCAAAATTTCCTGTACTCCAAAACAGCAGTAGCTATTTAAATTGTTGGGTTTTTTTTATTCTAGAGTGCTCCACAAGATTCAGAGTTAGGCCAGCCTCCTCCTAATGGGCACGGTTTAAAAAGGAACCCTCAGGAAAACAGCACAGAAAAATCTGGAGGTCAGCACATCTCAGATCTTCCTGCGGAGAGCATATCCTCATCAATTCCAGGACCTACAAGGTAAGAAATGAAGTTTCTTCCCATGAATAGAACTAAAACTCTGCTGCTGTTGATACTTGTGGGCTGTTCGTGAAGTTTCTGTTCTTGTGTAACTGATTTTCAGAATCTATCATCCTGATGATGATTCAGTCTTCAAAATAACCTGACAAAATGACACTACTTACTGTTTACCAAACCGACCCTCTTGCCTCACTGCGTAGCTATAAACAAGACTCCAGCTGTTGTAGTAACCCTTGACCTGAAACTTCCTGTGCTTTTTGTTCATACTAATAAACTGTCCTCTGAGACGGAGAAACACTGACGAGTCTTTTGTAGTCATATATGATTGTGAAGTAAGATGTAATTGTAAACAATTGCAAAATGCTGTGCTCAGCTCTGTATAACAGTCCTACTAAAAAGTACCAACCCAGCTAGTATTTATTAGAGTTAAACTCTTCTAAATGTCTTAAAATTCACCTGCTGAAATAAATAGGACTACTTTCAGAGTTAGGGTATTCTTCAGTGCTGTTAAGGATAGCAGAAGGTACCGTAATCTGGATTTTATTAAATATCCCAAAATTAATATTTTGTCTGAAGCATTAATACTTTTTACTTGAGTACTTGAATTTCCCATTCTACTAGGGTTTTCATCTGCTGCAATGAAGAAATTGTCCAATACCAGCATGATTTTAACACAGGGCTGAATGTTTTCCAGATCATCAGTGTTACCTGGGGTAGAATGAAAAATACAACTTAGAAGGAGTAGCAGTAACTTGCTGATTAATGTGTAGGATTTTTAGGCTGTGGGTACCTTATTAAGTGTTTTCATGAAATTTCTTTAAGATTGGAGAATTCACTGCAGAAAGATTTGCTGCATATTTTTCACATAGTGTATGTGTGATTTGGGCCTTTTTCTGTTTCCACCAACCCTGGCTACCATTTCTGATTGCGTTGACTTTGAAAGATGTAAACCTGAGAAACGAAAAACAAGAACAAACAGTAGTCAAGTAAAATATATCAAATGCTGTGAAGTTAATGCTATTCCAGGGAATAAATCCTTCTTCTCCCTTTTTTAATAAGAAATTGTGAAGATGAAGCATTACTTTACTGAGGGGGTTGTCACACACTGGAACAGGCCTTCTAGAGAGGTGGTCGATGCCCCAAACCTGTCGGTGTTTAAGAGGGATTTGGACAATGCCCTTCATAACATGCTTTAACTTTTGGTCAGCCCTGAAGTGGTCTGGCAGTTGGACTAGATGATCGTGGTACATCCCTTCCAATATTCTATTCTATTCTATTCTATTCTATTCTATTCCATTCCATTCCATTCCATTCCATTCCATTCCATTCTATAAGTATTGATATCATGCAACAGTTTCTGGCAGTTTAAGTCTAGATGCAGGTATTACATATTTCAGGGAAACTTAGAGACATGACATAATCTAAAAAAACTTCCCAAGAAAAAGCAGTTTACTTTCTGGAAGGGGTAGTTTGGCTGTGCTATGGAGCTCTTACAATTCAGTAGGTTGTTGTACTTCAGTACACACACAGGAAGATATTTACTGTTAGTTCTGTTTCTTCTGACTGCCACTTGCACATCTTAATTATCTACTGAAATTAATAAAATCTGAGCAAGACTAAGACTGCGAAGTCAATTTACAGTGATAAAGGTGTTTAGGCTTGAAGTTTAAAGGGATGAAAGGTTGCACTTCTTTCTAGAGATGTATGACTATTTCTTTTCTAATGTGGCATCACTTTACTGTCTAGCAGCAGGTCTATACATGAAATAGCTCTTCCTTGGATGAGTTCCTCATGTCTTTGCGAGCGTTTCTCCATTTTCATGTCAAATGAGGAAAGCTGTAGATGCCATTCACACTAGTCAGAAAAAAATGAATTTGGAGTCATGATGTAAACTTGGGCAGGGTGAGAATTTTAGATGCATTATTTTGTTCATTTGTTATTTCAGTTAACAAATACTGCATGTATCCTTTAGCTTATAGTTTCTCTCGACAGTATTGTGCATAATCACTGTATCGTATGTATGTGTAATGGTGAGTAACTATGCTGTCATAGCTGAAGAAAAGATGAATTTCTCGTAAGCAACTTAAAATGTGATGCCTTCTGATTTGTGACAGTAAAATAGTCATTTTCTGCTGTTCTTATCAGTATTCTTGTATCAGTATGGGAAGGGGGAAACTTTAGAGAGAAAATTAGGAGTGTTACTAACAGTTGAATTTTATAGTAGGTCTATCATGACTAACATTGCTGCAAATTAGAGTTGTTTGTGAAACTACACAATGACAGGTGTGAGACTGTGTACTCAGAACTGCAACACCCATACACCCTCTGACTGACCGCATTTGTACCAGCATCCACCTGACACGGTGTTTGTGCCAGCTGCAAAGACCTGCCTTATGCACTGCCTCTATCCTGCGAATGAAGCAGCAGCAGCAGAACTCACCTCCGAGGGCTTAAATTGTATATTTTCTTCTTGTTTCACAGAAAACATCTCTGTACGATTAATTTAGTGTCCACATTTCAAGGCAGATATATACACAGCTTTCTCCAGTGGCTGCCACAAAAAACCCTTCTATCTAGCTACCAGGAAACTGGTAGGGACAGTATCACTGTGAAACACTCAAAATGGAAAAAGTGCTTTCAACTCCCTGACCTAACAACAACTCCCAGGGGTGAACCTGAACAAAGCAACTAATCTCTCTGAATCTAATTTTCTGCACCTGCAAAAGGGGTATAGAATATGCACGGTGTAGTACGTTAAAGAGTAAGAGATTCTTAGATTTTGCCAGAAAGCAGCAAGAAGTACGCAGTGGCTTAAACTTTCTGACATTCTTGTTCTGTTCATTTGTGGAAATGTAAGGAACTCGGGTACCGTAAATCAGCAGGGCCCCACCTAAAAGCCATGAGGAAATAGCTCTCCATCCCTTCTGTGATGTTTGGTTCATTTTTAAGGTTCAAAATATTTAAAATCGAGAAGGGGACTTTGGGGGAGGGCAGTTTGTTTTACCCTGGTCAGCAATATCTTCCTCTACTTCTGTCTTCAAAATAAAAATAGTAGGTGGCAAAATCATATCAAGCAGCCAGGAATGAAGCTGTTTTCATCCATGCAGCAGGATTTTGTTGCTTCCACCCAAATGTCTGGTGAAAACCATTCTAGATGAACTGCGTGTGCGGGCACAGCTAGGAAAGAAGAGGGATGAAAATTTAGGGGGGGGGGGTTGGTGGTGTGAAGAAGAAAGCGTCAGCTTCAAGTTTCTCTAGGCGCTCAGATATGGGAAACCATTTAATACAGCCCACAGACAGATCTGTATCACTGTTGGTGCTGGAAGCAGATGGTGAACTTCCCAGAGCCTCACCACCTGATGGTTTGACCTGAGACTTGCAGAATTTCTTGCTGCTCTCATGTCTTCCTGTAGGTGGACATTTGTATCTTCATCCTGTGGGCAAGGTTGGGCAGTCCTGACATGGAAAGTGGCCTCTGTGGGAATCACAGATACAAGGTCTTGGCTGAAGACCTCACCAGGGCTTTTAGCGCAACAAGGGATTGCCTGTCTTACTAGTGGAGTCTCCCTTGAGAACACAGAAATCTACTAAACGTGTTGCAAAACTTATAAGCAAGTTCTTTCTTTCATTTGTTTGGTGACTTCGGTGTAGCAGAATTTAACCCTCAAATTATTGTATCCATGCTATTCTCTTTCAAAATCTGCTGTTACAGTAACAATGCTTTAGCACCCTGTAGCACTCAGAACAGCAGCTTTTCAAAATATTTCTTGTTTCATCTCAAAGTAGGAAGTGTCTCTCTTCTTCCTACTGTACTGATGGTGGAGAAAACTGGTTAATAGAGTCTGTACTGAAGCCAGAAGTCGTCCAACAAGGACCAGATGATTTTCTCTCTGTGGGTCTGGATTTTAGTGGAGGCATCAGTTCAGGCTCCAGCTATAAGCGGGTATAGGAGTATTAAGTGTGAATGGGAAAATAACAAACACTGGAGCTGAGGTGCAATGTGTGATGGTTTACATTGGTGCCAGCAATCTTGCATGTGGCCTTTGGAGCACTGGTTAACTGAAAGAGCAAGTAGTTACCCGCTGATGTGGTTTGCAGCAACAGACTGAGTGCAGCTAATTAACACAAGGCTACGCTGTCACCCACCCACGCACACTCAGCTGTCCAAATGGATGCTGGGATGGGCCAGCAGCAGTAATGGAGACTGGGTTGGGGTCTCTTATCTTGGGTTTTCAATAGTTCTGGTTTGGCTGCAGCAAGTGCAGTCTTGCCTTTTTTTTTTTTTTTAATATTAGCATCAGCGTTTTATACTCTTCTGTGGCCAGTTTGCATTTTTTAAAATGCATTGCTGAAAAATGGCATAGCTGCACTTCTTTAGAGGTTCCTTTTCAAAATGTGAGTACGAGAACACTTGGACTTATATTCTAGCTGGCTAAAACAGCTTTACAATTCAGCATGCCAGATTATGACTCTTGTGAGATGAATGTTACACGGATGAGTCAGCTTGAAGGGATTCATCACATTCTTCTTTCAGGAAGTGTATTAGATGGGCAGGAGCTCAGGCAACTACTTTTTATTCAGGCTTACTCCTGAAACGCTGGCACACGCCTGTTTTGGGTGGCTACTAAGTTATATCCTGCCAAAATAGAAACAAAGACAATAAACGGAAAATCTTTGAAGTTTCAGATTCTGGGCTGTTTATTTTTAACTCGCTCCTGTATGCTGCTTTGAACACATCTTTTCCACCCTGAAGTGAACTCTTACAGTCTTAAGAGCGTATGACCTGCCATCTTCGGCTGGAGTATCTCTGTGTGGAAAATTACCACAGTCACTTTTTTCCAGTCTTCTGGGTGGCTTTCTTCCATCCCCCACAAATTCTCAGAAATTGTTTCAGTCACTTTTAAACTCTTATGTTTTAGAATTCAAAACATCTGTGATTTATTTTAAAACTCTCTGTTTCAGTCTAGTTTTTTTACCTGTTTCTCGCTAGTCCTGCATGCTGAAAATTAACAACATCAGCAATTAATCTGTAAACTTTCTGTCTGAAATAAAAATGCTGAAAAACTAGAACAGTTAGCAAGCCTCAGGCTTTGTACTGGTATCTGCGCAAGATGTAACCATGCCTTTCTCCTGGTGCACATGCAGAGGAACATGCCTGTGGGGAAGCCTTAGTTGGACAACCCTACCCCAGAGAAGCATTTTTTCCAGGAGATTTAGGAAGAAGCAGACAGAGCCATTTAAAAGGTGCGCACCCAGAAGTAGTTCAGGGGAACAAGCACTGTTTGTGGATGAACGTGGCGGCTCTCCTGCCTGGAGTGCTGTGCACGGATCCGGTGGGACCCACCCAGGCTCTGCGGAATGAGAAGCTGCCGCAGCCGCACATCCCGCAGGACCATCTGCTTGGTGCCGTGCTTCCTGCCGACTCTCCGGATGTCTCGGATGGAGACCAGGAGCCGGTTGTGGGACTGGAGATCTGGCCACGTTAGCTTGCTGTGGCAGTAGTACAACTTACTTTTTTGATGTTAAAATAATTTAGTTTGGTCATGCTTAGAATATTGCAGGCCCTGCGTTTTATTCTGTGTATGGAACAAGGAGGTGAGAAGTGATTGGGGGTGGGGGGAGGAGGGGAGGACAGTTCCCAGGAGGATCGTATAGATCATTATTCCTGCTTCACTTTTTCCTGAAAGCTTAGATACCCATTGAGGGTGGGGAAAGCTGGCTGCTGTTAGCAGCCCTTTAGTGATGATGGATTTCTCATGTGTTTGTTTACACTGAAAAGTTCAAATAGTGACTTGCTCTGCCTCTAAAACTCTGACTTTTTTTTTAAGGGGAACGTGGAAATTATTTCCATGTTCCTAATTAACTTTCAGTATCTCTTAGGGACAGATTAAAATGCAGGATTCTTTAAGTTAAGTCCTCCAGTACAGTGTGTCCAAATGTATAAACTCAAAATGAAGACACTGATCTCTCATGCATCAGGGAAAACAGAACAGAAACATTTGAGAAGCAGCTAGACGTGTGCCGTGGTCACAGAGCCGGCTGCGCATTTGTCCCCTTCAGTGCTTGCTAGATTCATCCTCAGATTTCAGGCTCTTCTACTCCTGGGAATAGAATCACTCAGGCTCTGAGTTACGTCAGCAGGGATAGCAACCGTATGTGACCTCGGGGTTTCGTAGGCCTCAGCATTTGGTGTTTTTCCCTCACAAGTGTGGCTGGGTTGGAAAGGCCGCCTATCCTTTCAATGAAAACTGCACGTTTTAGAAGGAAAGCAAAGGAATAAGAAAAGGAAATTTTAAATTATCTATGTTCTTCTGTTATTGGATCATCATCTCCTGTTGTTTATCAAGTAGGCTTAATGTCTTTGAGCACCTCTACCCTCCACCCCCTCCTCAGATGGCAAATGCCAGAGAGCTTTTGTCTGGCTGCTCCTGGTTTTATCTTCTGTCCCCTTGCCTTTGCTGTGGATGGCAAAAACAGAGTAATGGAAGTTGTGAAGTGAAGTGTTAATGGCTGGTAGATTGGATATGGCTCTTAAGCCAGAGGTATTTATGGTGGATGCACCATAAGTCACCGATTTCTTAACATCCTTTATAGCTTCACACCCTAAGCACAAACCGGGCAGTGCTGTCCTAATAAACATCTCAGTAACTGGGCAGTACTCTTAAGTTGTTCCAGGATAATTCAGACTTGCCACAGTATATTCTGAAGGTGGGAGAGGTTAACTACAGGTATTAAAAATTCATCGGTATATTTGCAATATGCTTCCAAACAAGCAATTTATCGCTAATTATTTATGCAAACCAAACACTTTAGACATATAAAGATTTAACTCATGGTTATGTGATGTTGTAAATGGCAGGGCATCATTCGTATGGTCAGTATGTTAAGTCTTTGAACTTGCAAATCCTTAATTGTGAGTTTAACTTCTAAGGCAAGGGATAAGTTCCCTTTGGTAACTCTTGAGTGTCGTGGGACACATGCATATTTCAAGTTACATATGCACTTAGGTCTTTGCATGAATGCATTTTCTTTTTTTTTTTTTTAACGTATCATCAATTATGTGCAGCAATTATTGCTAGGAAAATGACTCTTTCTGCCCTAAGGTCTCCATGAGCTAGGATGAACTCTAATGTTCTTTCATGCTTTGTCATTTGCATGTTTTCTTTCAAACTTTACCCTACAGTATGAAGTTTTCCCTTAGTAATATCAAGCTAGTTCATATTGCAAACAAAAGAGATCGGGTAACCACAAAAGAGAACATATTTTATTTTCCTGTATTTAAAAACCCCCAACTTTTAGGGTCATAACTTTATGTTGATCATATTGAATGGGTTGTCTGAAAATACATGCTCCCTGCAAGTAGTTATTGATTGCTAATACATTTTCATGTCGATTAGGTTTTACTCAGGGGAATTATCTTCAGCATGTGGTGTCATTTCCCTGTAGTGTTTTTCCCTTTAAAAAGAGTGGAAGATAATGGGACTAGGTGTGACCTTAAGAGGTCCTCTAGTCCATCCTTCCGCCCTGAAGCAGGATCAACTGTGCTTGTCGTTCCCAACAGATGTTTGTCTAACCGCAGCAGCGTCTTGCAGACACAAAAGCAAAATTACAAAAAATGAAAAGGAAAATATAGGGTATGTTCCCTATATAGTTTTCCTTGCTACCTACATCAGAAGCAGAAACATAAATGGAGATACCCAGACAGGTCAGTCTGGACATATCTTATTTTGATTGGAAACTCGAACCTTTCAATTTTCTGTTATGTCCTGAATAAAACACTGAAGCAAGCTGAAGTAGCACAGATGATGAATGTGTACTACTTCGTTCTAAAAGCGACAGTTTAAGTTGCTGTCACAGCATGTACTAGCACTGTCATTTAAATTCTGTTCAGCATACATTAATTACAAAGTTGTCCCAATTCCTTCATCTACTCCTGAGTAAAATGAACAAGTTTTCAGCATTATCGAACACCAGAAGAATTGTTTAAGTTGATTCATAATGCTGAATAGTTTAGTTCATAGGATTGTCATCTGCCCTTGAACCTGCGAAGTCACAGGTTTACTACTATGACTCTTCACAAAGTTGCTATCAGCATGGCAGTAGATAGTTCATGGGTTTAGCGATTGTATTCAAGAAAACTTAACCACTTCAGACATCTTTGGAACGGTTTCATATTAAACAGCTGCAGATAGCAGTCTAATGTAACAAAGAAGTCATATCTGTAAAGATCATTGATACCTGTGAGTGCAACAAATGTAACGTGGGGGATATCACTTTAGGTGGTCAGAAGCATTGCACAACCAAAACAAGTCTTGGTTCTTTGTGAATAATTGGGATGGTTGTAAGATAAGAGACTCCCAAATAATCCCTTTAGGCTTTGGGAGAACAGGTATGCAAGCTACAGAGATAAGCAGGCTGCAAGATGATCTCAAGACCCCCAATGATTGAAGGACATTAACACATACTAATGAGTTATTGGAAAAACCAGTACTATGATAAGCATTTCTTGGAAATGTAATTAATATGTATATTAACATAGCATAAATACCTAGTAACGGTGTCTCTTCGGGGCACAGGTTTGGAGGAGAGATCCCCCGTGTGCCCGGTGCCATAATAAAGAATACCCACTTAATAGCCTTCCGACTATGGAGTCTTCAACTCTGGCTTTTCACGGCCTCATCTCAGATAAATTTCAGTCAGCCAAAATCTGTAAAATGCAAACATATAGCAATGTATGGTCTGTATGATGATCATTACCTATGTTTCAATCCCAGATTTATTACCATGCTTTTCCTAACTCAGTTGACAAATGGGATTAACGAGTAAAGAATCAGAGATTCTTAAAGATAAGTGATAAGGAGAGGCTGTAATTGTAGTTGGTGTTTTCTACTTTTTCCAACACCCAGTTTCACAGAGGTGAGAGGGCTTCACCCCCTCAACCCACACCCACGTTTGTTCTTCCCCTGGACATCATATCTCTGACAGGAGCATGCTTCCAACTTGAAGAACCCTGGGCACACAACTGCTAATGAGCAATTTTATCCATCAGCAGATAAACCTGCAACAGGAACAAAAAGCTGGAATGGCAATTGACTCTACTTTTCCATCCCCTCCCTAATTCAGTGTTGTGGTTTCTGCCCCTCCTCTTCTAATTAAGAGTCTCCCAGTGCAAAATCAATGTCAAATGATAAAGTCTATTCCTTCCTTAGGGAAAGCCTCCTGGCATCTCCTTGTTCTTTGTTCACGTCCCATCATGCACAATGTTGTCAGTGATCCAGCAAATACCAGATGTTGCATTGCCACCTGTGGTGTTCCCAGAGTCAGTAAGTTTTATACAGATAGGTGTTTTCAGCGTGCTAGGAACAGAAAAACTTTGGGGCAAAAGAATTTTTAATAGTTTAAATAAAATCTATTACTGTCATAAATTAAATATACACACCGATGCCAAGCATTGCTGAAACTTGGTTAAACTATAATTGTATGGTACATATATTTTACCTTAGATTTGAGACATACCCTAAATATAGGGAAATTTTGATAGCTCTTTAAAGGCTAGTTCATGTTCCATTGTAATGACTCTGAAGAAGGTTTTTAAGGTCTAAGACAGGCTCGCATTCTGTTTGCAGCCCGTTCATAACGAAATTGTTGCCTTGGGCAGTCCTCAGTACAAGGAGGGGTTTTAAGCCCACCTGGAAGTGCATTTTTTGTACCACAGCACAGCCCAAGAGCGTGGGGCATCAATGCTGCTTCGGCAGTTGGTGGAGCGGCAGAGTTTGTATAAACACAGACCTGAACTTCAGGGACCTGAGAGCTAGTCACTGACTCACTTGTCAGTCAAGTATTTTGTGTGTAAAACTTCGGCAGAGGAGAGAGACTTCTCAGATTGCTGGAGATTACTTAAAATCCAGCCTATGCTTGGCATTGCAGAAGGTATTTTAAGCATCTTTTTTAACTCCAGTTTGTAGCGCACTTTGAGTTTCTGAAGTGTAGCCTGGTTACTGCTAAGCTGTGACAAAGCTCCAGTGATGGGCTCATCATGAATGAAGTCTCTCCGTGCAGCTGTGGAACAGGAACGCGCTGCCGTCACACTGACCTCCGAGCATTGGACAACGTGTTGTCTGTGGATCTTGCTTTGGAGGGGAGGAATGGGAGGTTTGTTATTTCATGTCAAGTAAATGATGCTCCTTGCTCCTACATATAATTCTACGTTCAGTTTTGAATGGATATTTCACTCCGTGTTCCCCAAGGCAATGAAACTCTGCCCAGGCTTCCCAGGGGAGGTGAGGGATACAACAAGGTCAACCTATTCCATCACCTACAAGCCTAAGTATGGAAACCGAGGTCCACACAGCGCACATGAAAAATGTTGAAAATAACTTCTTCTCTGCAGTTAGTGCACCCACATCATCTCTACTCCCATTAGTTCTATCTTATCTTTCATGGGTGGGGAGAGAGACCAAAGAGAGGTTACAACTTATATGCACTGAAATCAAACACCGCAATAAAATGACCTCACAGGGCGTGTATCATTGTGTGGCAGCGTCATTCAGCAGGGTGAGACCCTTGACCTTTTGGTGAGAATCAACTGTGCTGTTTAGCTGGAGAAAACATTCAACAGATGGGCCCCTCTTAATCTTCTGCTGCACAATAAAAGTATAGCCAGATAACGGCAGTTACTGCAGCTTGCATAGCCTTCAGCTTTGCACAAAATAGGCTCATAGAAGCAGAAATGAAAAACCTTTCTTTGAGGTACTGGTGGCTTTTCCAGTATTTCTGTCACTTTTTCTATGTTGCTCCCTTAGTCTGTTAGACGTGCATCCCCTCTTGCCACTCTTAACTGAGACAGATTTTGGAATGGTTAAAATGCATGACATGAGCATGGTGGCTGTCAGGTAAGACTGGGGACAAGTTTTTCAGAGTAATGAGCACTTAAATCACTCTAATGTGTGTCTGGTGGTTTAGCTCCTGAAAGCAGATTATCAGCTTCTCAGTGCATGTACTGCATGGCTTCGGAATGTCAATGGCACGAATTGTTTTTATTTTTTGCTTCATTTTTCTTTATTGACGTGAAACGAATAAACATTTCCATTGTTGGCAGCATCAGTAATGAAGGCATCAGTAGCTACAGTGCTGAAGATTTACCCAATCCAAACTCAAGCACGGTGTCTTCAGAGATGACAGGACAGAACAGCATCTTGCCAGAACACGGAGGACAAACAGGCTCTGAGTTCTTAAAGCAGGCTGCAGAAGCAAGAGAGAGAAGTCTGCCTACCTTGATGCCTTTAGCAGACTGTGCCAAAGAACGTGTCACAGGAGATCTTATAAGCAGCAATGACAAGTTACCAACCTCAAATTGCAATGCATTGGCAAGTTTGGAAGCAGTGCCATCACCAGATCCAGTCAATGATAAAGAAGAGGGAATAGCACATGCCTTATCAGTGGACAGAGGCCTGAAAAGTGACAACATTGCTGCCACTTCAATGAAAAACAGTGAGAATGATCCCAGAAACCCAAGCCTGGAACCCAGCCCTCCTGCAGCGATTACAGAAATGCAAGGAGTCACACAAATGAGTTTGAGTGAATTAGAATGGCTCTGGCAGAGTGAACAGCTGGGTGGCATGAGGGAACCACATGTCAGCACGTTTCCCCAGGGTAAAGAAGCAGGAGATTATTTTACTGCTCAGGAGGCCAAGCAGGAGCGAGGAGTTTTGGAAGTAGGTCAGCCACACAGTGTAATGCAGCAAGGTAGATGGAACACAGATGGTGGAGAGGGTCTGCTAATGAAAAAGGAAACCTTAATCCTAAATTATCCAGCAACAGGAGGCTCAGATGTTGAAAAATTTGGAGCAATAGCGAATGCTGAGGGCTTCACTGAGATCAATGAAGTCTGTAATCTACAGATGGGGGCTGTAACAACAGCTAAAGGGAGCAAGGCAAACCCAGCTCTATCTGGAAGCAAAGGGGAGCGATCAGAAGCCTGTACTTTAATGTCAGAGTTGCCTTCTAACCCTCCGAGTCTCTTCCTGGTACCAAAGCCTGAAGAGCCTTCGAGGGAAGATGTGCCTGGAAATGACTCTGAAGATCCAACGAGGAGTGAAGCAGTGAAAACAGCCTCTGAAAAAAATGAACCCATTTTTCAAAGAGAGCTTCAAAAGGAGAATGAGCTTGTTAGCGCTGAGCATTTCAGTGTGCCTTTATCATTCGAGCGAGAGGAAGAACAAAAATCAGCTGTCACAACTGAAAGCCCAAAAGATGAAGCCAGTAGCAATGAAATTGTAAAAGCTGATGATGTGTCTAGAGAAAGCACCGCACTTTCTGAAACAGAAAGCATTATCAATCCCACCAAGGAAAATTCCCTGGCAGATAAAAGATTATTACTGGAAGAATACGCATTAAGTACATCTCTGAGCAGATCCACAGAGCTGAATCAGAAAGAAACCGAGGCAAGTGTTACAGGAGAAAAAAATGACATCAGAACTGGGGTGGCACAAGTGGCAGAAACCAGTGAATTACCTGAGGGGTGGAGTGGGGCAGAACAACAACTACTGAACCCTGTTAGTAGCCACCACCAGGATGTGAAAAATGCCCACTTGGGACACAATCTCGAAGAACTCAGTTTTTGTGAAAAGCCTTCAGCAGGTGACCTAGTGGAAGAAGCTGAGCAAAAGCCTCTGAATTTAGACAGTAACTTTAAACCACCCGAAGACCATTCACAGTCTCTTGGTTGTAAACCTGAACAACAAATGAGTACAGAGAAAACAGCTGCCACAGACGACCTGGAGAATCGGCTCATGGCTTCACCACAGTTGCCAAGGGACAAATGCCCATCGAGTTTTGATTGGTTTAACTCTGAGGCAGAAGACAAAACTTTGGGCCAGCCAGGCTGTAGCAGGACTGAAAAGGTTTGTTTAGCCAGTGCACACAGTTCACCGCTCCTCCACTCTGCGAACAATACTGTTAAGCAGAGTAAGCAGGACGAATCCTGGGAAAACGCTTTTGCTAGAGAAACTGTGTTGGAATCTGAGTGCAGAACTGAGAGTGAAGAAAAGCCTGAGAGCGATAGCAAGTCAGAAGAAAGCACAAAAATGTCCAAATCAGAACTCGAGTTCCAGGGCTTAAATGAGTTGGCAGGGACTATGGATCGCACGGCTGTGCCAACTGAGGAGGCCTCATGGGTTTCAGAAACCAAGGAGCAGGTCAGCTGCATGGCTGAAGTGCCTCACGGTGATCCAGAGCAAGGCCCTGCAGCTGCACAAACCAGTGCTGTGGATGGTAAAGAAAACGAGGGTGTTCAACAAGAGAAGCACCAAACTGCAGTTGAAAGTTTCACGGAGGACAAAGATTTGGCACTGAAAAGCAAATGCAAAGCGGATATGGTGGTGCAAGCTCAGCAGGAGCAAGTGGCTGCAGAAAGGCACAGAAATACGCAGATGGCTTGTTCAGAAACCTCCCAAGCTGTAGTCGGTCCTTCAGGACTCACTCCTCGGCACGTTCGCATGGAGGAAGGGGGTGACAGCCACACTGGTGAACACAGCTTCCCCTCTGAGAGTGACACACGCAGCTCTGCAGAGGCCCTGGAGTGCGGTAGCAGAGAGTTGCAGGAAAATGCAGATGTTCCAACTGCTCTTCCCCAAGCAGAGCAAATGGAGAAGTCAGTGTCTGTTTCTGGGGACAGTGACTGGATTTCAAATACAGGACTCGAGCAACAGAAGCAGCAAAGCAGTCTGACAACTGTCACAAGAGCAGATGATCAGGAGCACAAAGAAATGGCTCTAAAACCTGAACAGCCATTGGACCTAAATAATCACAGCAACATACCAGAAATACCTCTAAACATTTCAAACAACCTTCAGAAAGAAACTTCTGTGCTAGGTCCAGCACCAATCCAATGCAACTTTGACACAGCAGAAGAAAAGGTCAAGAATAAAAGCAGTGCCATAGTGTCAGAGGAGATGGGCAGCAGTGAACACGGGCAAAATATTTCTGGTGTGGCCATGCTTAATTTGCAAGACTGCAACAAGCAAAACAAAACTGATCTCAAGGCAGAAGAAAACTGCTGCAGTAAGCCAAACTCAAGCGAGCCCGAGCAGGATAATAATTCTTTGATCTCAGCTAGTCAGCATGAAGCAGCATGTCATAGCGATACGTTTTCTAAAGAATCTGACAAGAATGAACAGCCAGGCAGCATATGCAGGATAAAGGATAAAACTGGTGCGAGCCGTGCTGCTGCTACAAATGCTCTTCCAGGGACACAGAATTCAGCAAGTGCCACTAACATATCACAGGCTTTGCCAAGTGATACAGAAATAGCACATACTTCTGATAATTCTGAGAAAAATGATCCTCAAATATCTCACCCGGAAACTCAAGGAAAAACACCATTAATGGCAAAAAAATCAGAAAAGATTGAAGGTCTGACTGCTGATGGGGAAATCATCCGGAAAGATGGAAACTTGGAGATAAGTTGTGAGGACAGTGCTTCTGTCACAGAAACAAGCAATATGAAAAGTGGTTTAAGTCCAGGGGCACAAGGATCTCCTTCACCATTACAGGCACACGGGGAAGTAATTCCCACTGATAAGGCGTATAAACCCAGGGGTGTTCAAAAGACACCAGAGGAGCCTGGTTATTGTCAGGCAAATATTACAGCCCTCTCTACACAGACCTCTGCCCTCAGCCATCCTAGCCAGCAACCTGGAAACAATATGAACAGCAGTGCTGGGGGGGAATCGCTAAATAACGAGCTGGAAGTTGTAGCATGCCAAAATGCTGTAGAAGGTGACTATAATTTGCAGATTGCTGCAGGTTCTCAGGTGTCTGTGCACTTAGGTCCCTCACCCAGCGTAAGCACGGATGAAACAGCACATTCAGAAAACAGCCCTGTGGGGAGTGTGCAAGTGAGTGAAAAAGATGCTCCAGACCAAAGTTTTGAGGGTGACGGAGACCGAAGTTTATCCCTGCCAGAGACTTTAAATGTGGGGCAGAGTACTGGAAACTTATCACAGTTCAATTCCGAGAAGCTGAAGAAAGAGGTATCTGCAATTAAATCCAAAGAAACAAAAAGTGAGGTAAACTTCAAAGAGCAGCAAAGTGACAGTTCAGCAGAGTCTCTTTTAGCTCACCCTGCTCTGGAAGGGAAGCTGCTGAGCCTTTCATCTGTTGGTAAACAAGAAGGCTGTAATGAGGAAATTGCAACCAATATCTGCGTAGATGACAAGTACGGTAAGATCTTAGAGAAACCTGGGAATTCAGAAAAAGTGGAAGAGCTTTCAAAAGAGAATAATAACGTAAGCAGGGCAGAGATCAGTATTTCCGAGCAGTCTGCAGAGAACTCAGGAAGGGAGCGTGAGGCTCTGACTTGCAGCTCTCTGGACGTTGGCTCCAGCCTCCCAGACTTCAGGGAGCACATCAGCCGGATATTTAAAAAAACTGTCCACAGCACACTGAGTGCTGAATTACCCCAGCTTTTGTCTGAAAACCGTGCAGGCTTCAAGCAGAGTCCAGTGGCCAAGGATACAGCAGAACTGTGCCATGCTGAGAACTTTTCAGAATCCATCAAGGTGGACAGAGGAGCTCCCGAGGGCACCTCAGAAGCAGAGGGGCAGGAGTTGTCTTTAGCTGCTGAGACTTCCTGCAAAGCTGCCAAGGGCAAATCTCTGCAACAAGAAAACACAGTGACAGAGCTGCCACCAGCAGATCTCCAGGACACTGAGAAAAATAGGCAGGCTGGTAGCTGTTTAGAAGTGAATGGCGCTGCACCTGCTGAATGCGCTCTGGAAAACCTACCAAAGCCAAATAAAACCACTGAGCATCCACAGAGCAGTGAGATGGAAAGAAAGGAAGACGTGGGTGCTAGTGGCGTTGGGGCTGAATCGCTAATAAGCTTAGAGATGAAGAAGCAAGGACCGGCTTCATTTGATGGGGCAGCAGCTGAGAACTTCCCTGCATATTCTGACAGCAAGCAACAACCCACTCTAGCTGGTATCTCCACAGGCGATGTGCAGAAGAGTGACTTAGAAGATGCTGCTACCACAGAGGGAAAAAACTTAATTACAGAGTGTAATGCAGAACCGGTTTCATCTGAAGAGGATGCAAGTCTTCCTACTGAACAGTGCCGGGATCCTAAGCCAAATGAACAGGAGAGAAGTGAGTACGGTGATCCAGACGCTGCCCAGAGCGTCTCTGACATGGCAGCTTCAACACTTGTCCCGGGGGAATCTTACAATCCTGACAAACTGCCAGACAATTTTACTGTGTTACCTGGGGAAAATCAGGAGACACTCATTTGCAGCAATTTTATGCATGACATTAAGTCTCAGAATGACACGCAGGTGGTACAGGATGATCAAGTAAATAGGAAATGCCTGGAAACATCAGAAAATTCACAAGATGCACGGCAAGAAAAGAAAGTGGCCATGCATGAGTTAATAGATTACTTAAAAAACGAAGTGAGCCAGGATGATTGCTTGCAAACTGACTCTAAACTAGAATCGAGCGATATGACTGAGGGAGATGTAAAAGAGAACAGTGACACGGTGTTAAGCGCAGCAGAAACAGGTAACGAAAAAACTGGAGGCACCCCTGAAACAGGTACTGCAAGGATGTTAGTCACTGGTGAAGGTGACTTAGCTTTAAACACGAGCACTGAAGAGCAGGAAACAGACCTGGGCAAAAATCACTCTCCAAGCATTCCTGTGAAGGAGCAGAGTGAGCATTCTGCATGTGCAGATCTCACTGTTGCTGAAAATCAGCCGAGCAAGATGAATTCAGAACATGAAAGCTCACTTCAGGATGCCAAGAGAAAGCTATCACCACTTGCGTTAATTGAGCCTGAGAACCTTGACCTCAGTGAGCTTCAAGACATGGCTGTGGCAGGATTACCTTCTGAAAGGTATTTATTTACTTTAAATTACTATGTGAAATGGTTGTCAGGACCCTGGGGCTTGACAGGGACACAATTTTCCAGGCAGATACCCATTGTCTGGGCGGTTTGGGAGGGCGCGGCAGTTACTCTGTTCTTAAATTTCTATTAAATTTCTGTTGCTTCTAAATGTGGACTATGTGGAAGAAATTTGAAATAATTTGCAAGAGCAGAGGGGTCCTAAAACCCGAGGTGCACAGTTCTTACCTCTTCCATCTGCTGGCCCAAATTCCTGCCCTTGCCTGTGTGGATTTGCCTACGCTCCCCAGTGGTCACATCTCGTAGCCTAAAGTTAGGCAAACAAATAGCACTTCCTAGCCTTGGGTTAGTATGCTTCTGCCTCAGTTTTGGTGACCCACTTAAATGAGACCTGCAGCATTCACATGGTGGATGGCAGTGTTTAAAAACCAGCCTACAGCGTAACCCAGTTACTCACACGGTTAGTTGTCTAGGCCTCCCTCTTATCCTCCTGTGTAATATAATTGCATTGACAGTGCCTTTGATCACTGTGTTATTCAGTGCTTCTAATGACATGGAATTGTTTCAGATGTGAATTCTCCTTAGCTGGGATTTGTTGAGCCTAAGAATTGGGGTTTTTTTATTTTCCAAGCCTAGCAGTAACTGCTTTAACAAAGTTAAGACACTTTTTTTAGGAGTTTCTACTTTGCTGTTTGAATTCTCAGTTTGATGTGCAGTTAATTCAAAAGAGTTCTGGTCTTAGAACAGGAGCTTTCCCTTGATCTGGTCATGTCACTGCTTCCTCTGTAACCTCAGCAACTTTCTTGCATGCTGTCCCTCTCCTTCCCATCCCGGAGGAGGCAGCTNNATCTGTGACTGCAACAGTGAGAGGCAGCAGCAGAGCCGAAGGGTACAGTGAAAAGCTGAACTATTTCAGAAAACATCAGTGAATGCTCTGCATAGATGGAATCTTTCTAAGTATTACCAAAAAATTAGATGATGTTAGCTGAATAAGGAATGAAAACGTTTCAGTGCCACACTCCTTAATGTCCTAATGCCAATTATGAAATGGTATTGTAAGTGAAAATATCTGAAGTGTTTCTGCTGTGAAAATGTGGGGGAGTTCTTTCTGCATGTGAGTCTGGGCTGGAGGCTAAATATGGTCTAATTTTTTGAGCAAAATGTACTTTAGAAGAATATTGGAAGTGTTGGAAGTCTGAACAGCTCTATGACTTTCTCTTTAAGGATCTGTCTTTAAAATGACAAGGAAATTAGACCCTGGTATTTCTCTCCACTTCCTTCTCTTTCTTTTTGTTTCCCTTTATAAGATGGGAAGCATCACAGTGGGGAGCTTTGAAATTACCAAACAAATTGCTGGCACGGCCTGGTTCAGAAGCCTGCAGGGGCAGCACATGCATATGTCCATGCATGTGTTTTATATCAGGGTGGGTGTCCTCCTCAAAATAAATACCTGTGGCAAGCAGGGCAGGGTTCTTGAAACAGCTGCTGGCAATTCATAGCGTAGTTGCTCAATACTTGCATATGCTTTAAGAATTCATTATCACCTGTTTTTCCAGCGTGATGAGGGTTTGTATCAACAGGCAGCTGCTGCTTTTGGGCTGAGCTGTAAGTGGGGTCACACACATACCGAGCGTGCATACGCCCGTGGAGATACTGCGTCCAGAGCCGTACGCGATTGCAGGATTGCAGACTTGAACACTGGGGACTCTCAGAGGTAGAGAGGAGTCTCTGCCTTTGATCAGGCTTGTTTCTTAGAGGCATATGCATTTATAATGCAAAAGAAAAGTAAGGAAGCGTTAGTTGAGCCAGCTGGTCTGTCTTCAGCAGGTCTGACACACCGACCAGTGCGCTTTTTCCTCTCGGCTTAAAACTGGGTTTGCATTGTTGAATCATTCAAGCTGTATTCCACACTCTGTGCTCCAGTCATAACACTTGTTGCTTCAGAGTAGTTTCCAGTTTTTTATGGCCCGCTAATCCTTACAGAGGACAAACTACTAGAGCTATGCAAAAAAAGGTGCATATTTCTAGGAACTGACTGTGGGGATCTCAGCCTGATGAAAAGGACTCCAGGGAGAAAGCATCCTCCCTGCTCTCAGAATAAATAGATAAATAGTAGTAAGAAGTGTATTATATTTAGGAGAATGAAATGGCATGTTCTGAATTATTTCAGCATTGTTTTCTCCCATCTCCACTGCTTCTCTGTAGGTCCATCTCTTACAAGGTCTCTTATGTTGGAACCCTGCTGAACTGTAGGTGAGGGGGCAAAGTTGCATGGTCTGACTCTTAAATCCTTGTTAGGATTTCTTCCTGTAGAGGAAATAGAGGAATTTCTTTGCTTTCTGGCTATGGCACTGGGTAGGAGGGTGGTCTTGTGATGAAGAGTAGACCGGAGG
>Ga0065711_1026998_pt1 | contig 55842 bp, 25 predicted proteins | sample Hoacrofraction12_FD_59098 | JGI IMG/M metagenome (GOLD analysis project Ga0065711, IMG submission 59098) | Hoatzin crop microbial communities from Cojedes, Venezuela - Epithelial fraction 12 v2 (version 2) | ecosystem: Host-associated > Birds > Digestive system > Esophagus > Crop | place... | reverse complement strand
CTCCACCAGTCCCTCCTTGTTTGTTAATACAAGGTCCAGCAGAGCGCCTTTCCTTGTTGGTTCCTCCACCACTTGCATTAGAAAGTTATCATCAATGCTCTGTAGGAACCTCCTGGATTGCACCTGCCTAGCTGTATGGTCCTCCCAGCTGATGTCTGGGTGGTTGAAGTCCCCCATGAGAACCAGGGCCTGTGACTATGAGGCTGCTTGCAGCTGCCTGTAGAAGGCCTCATCAACTTCCTCCTCCTGGTCAGGTGGCCTCTAGTACACACCCACCGTAATGTCACCCTTATGAGCCTGTCCCTTAATTCTAACCCATAAGCTCTCAACTCGTTCCTCATTTGCCCCCAAGCCAAGCTCAAAACTGTCTACACAATGAAAGAAGGGATAGTCACCAGCAATGGAAACAGATAGCTGTAGCAAAACTAGACTGAAGACGAGAAATTGCAAACTTTCTACCGATCACTTTTGACATGGATGAGGTATGGAGCCACCATTACTGAAGAGCTATACTGATTTTATCTGTATTGTTGGTTTTAGAAGAGAACTTGTTTACCATTGTTTTGAACAAACATACTACTTAACAAATTTTATTACTTTACATCCAGTCAAACAAACAAACAAACAAAATTAGTATTTGTCTTCAATTCTCACTGTGTTACAAACACAATGACTGTAGTCTATTCCTATCCAGATCAGTATATTAACAGTAATATATGTTGCTTTGGCTGACCATTATTATTTCCAATGAAAATAAAATCTTGGCAAGTACTGTGACTTCATTCAAGGTGCTTTAGTAAATCACATGAAATCTTGGAGAGGATGAGAGTAAACCCTGTCACCACTGGGTATATTAAAATACAATAAGTAAGACCAACAGTGTGATTTTTTCATTTATCATACTGTACTTTTAAACGAAAAGAACCCCTGAAGGTGCCTTCTCTTGTTAACAACATGCTTGTTCTCAATTTAAACAAAGAAAATTAAGATTGTACTTCTGGTCACATTTAGTGCTTCCTGGGTACATCCTACTACAATGCACAAATGCAGCACTAGGACAGGAAGAGACCACAGCCACATTAATCTAACTTTAACCCAATAGCTTTGGCCTTCCCCCAGCTCTCTCTCCCTGCTTCCTCTCTGAATCTCTCATTAACTACTCTCTTTTTTTCTTTCTGTCCGTTAAAAAACAAATCAAGTCTGAAAGCTATGAATCAAGAATGCTTCAATGTCACCGGATCACCGCAGTATCTCTGGATACGGTTAATTTTCCTACTTGAGCACCCCCATTTCTATAATTATGTTTATACTCTTCTTAATTGATATCACACTATCTGACTGAATTGCAAAGTATGCTTTCAGATTTTATTGAGACATTGCTGAGTAGTCCTGATCTGCAATTATGTCTCCACGGTGCTAGGTCATAAGAGCTGCCAAAAATCCCTCCCCCATGAACAGCTTATATTCTAAATACAACATTTCAGCCTTTATCAAATCCTGAACTTCACCATTGTTTATCTTCAGTACTCTACAATTGTACTGCACAATTTGGGTTCTCCTAAGCATAAACATGAAAGCGTAATAATTCATTTACATTTCTATAGCATTCCTCATCATACGATGCCAACACCTCTTTGATGTGAATGGCAGCTTCTGCATCAGATGGGGATTTTTTTCCTCACCTAGGAAGATTATGAGTTGTCCGAGATCACAGAAAAGTCCATGGAAGACCAGGAAACCTATCCGAGTCTTTGAACACAGGACTGCGCTTCCTCTTTCCCAGTGTTTTCTTTCTGGCCAACAGTATATGAAATTCAAAGCTACAGCTGTATTCAAAACATCCAAGAGCACAAAGTCCATCTGTATGCCTCCCATTACCTACCAGTTTGGGATCTTTTTTTAATTTATTGTCCTAACTCTGCTTTGGATTTGAAAAATTTTCTCCCACTTACTCTCCTTCTGTATTTCTAAACTTCTATAAAGTCTATGGAAAGAAAATTTAAAAAAAAAGGATGGAACAAAATGACTGTGAACTGTCTTGCCTTCTCAGCATTTTACTGGTGTCCTTGAAAAAACAAGGCAAAAAGACGATAATCTTAACATACTAACGTCAGAATAAATCTCTTGTCTCTGCTGACTGGGTTCCATTTCTTGAAACATTTTTCCACACAAGCAGTGGCATATGAAACTAATTCCTTCTTTCATAATTCTGTATAACACTACATATTTTTTCCCCCATGAAGTATATATATAAAAAAAAAAAAACAAAACACTATCTCCCAACTCAAACAGAGAAATGTCAAGAAGTTAAATTCAGAATGAAGATCTGTAAATTGTGGGTCTCAAAAGTGCTGTTTAATTTTAGAAACTATCATATCAGCAGTCTTGGAACACCCAAGTAGGAGACGCAGTTTTATTAATATTCCACAGAATAGGTTACACATAAGTAACACACATTGCCCAAAATGCAATCAAGTCATTCCCCTTAGGAATGGGACCTGTTTTCAAGCTTTCTCCAAGAAAAACAAATTTGGACCATATACAATACTAACTATTGCACGCTGATACAAGAACTCTGCATCGATATCAATCACTGTAATTTCTTTTAAAAGTTACAATGCAGGCTTACTTTCCCCTTTAGGCATCTCAATAAGGGAAGAGAGTCACTGGTAATGACTATATTTCCTATTCTGTTGTCTATAGAAATGCCAGCTGATGCCAAAATGACATGGAATAAGTGACCACAAACTGTCAAACTCAACTAAAAGATCAATGAAGTGAGCAAATACTACAAAAGATGTGTTCCACTTAATTCATAGTTCAACAGATTGGAAAAATATCATTAACACTAACACTACTGAAAAGGCAAATATAAATCATACTTTCCTCTTTTTTTGAGTTGTGTTAGATGCACCTTAAAGTAATTGCTTTTCCTTCACTGTGCTGTTAAACACAACAGTTTTCAAAACCTCTATAAGAGCAATAGAAAAGAAACTGCCTTCAACTTGGGCTCAGGTGATAGGCATAGTAAATGGACATTGTAAACATGCATTAATAAAACTAAAGAAATATTTCTGTGGAGGCTATTCTACTGACTATTGAAACTTCAGCCAGCAATGGAAACAACATTGTTACATTTTCTCCAACCCCTGTCAATGTACTTAACTGGAGAGGAAAATACTAGAAGTCCTTAAAAGTGAAGAAAACATAGTACCAAAAACCTCAGGTTCCCAAGCAAAGCTGTGTTAAACTGGAGCTATGACTGAAAGTTTCACTCAGTGACCCAGGAGTTAACTGATTCTTTTCACCAGTCTCAGAAAAGATAAGGTCTGATTTCCCACCGGCTTTTGTTCTTCAGACATGCAATCTGTACCAACTGTGAAGTCAGTTCTCCAAAGACTTGCACGCCATTCCTGTACCTCTGGACCTACCCCAGCCTTCCCCATATCCCATCCACAACTTAAGCAACAAACAGCCAGGGCTGTGCCTGGTCCACATTCCCCCCAGGCTAAAAAACCCAGCAATAGTAGTTCTAATTATCCCAAAATAAAATATACACATAGAATATTCAGAGTTACAGTTAAACTGTTTAACTGTAAATTTAAATTTTCAGCCAAGAGACCACTGTGATACTTATTCTTAATTTTTGGCCTATGAAAACTCATAAAATTTCATACAGTAATTCTCGCATCACAGTATATACCATAAATAAACAAATGCATTTTTCTGTAACTACATCTAAAAATGAAAAGCCTTAATCTACATTTATTTTGTTAACATTTAATAAATTTTGACCTGACAGTGACAAGGGCCATGGCTTTGCTAGACAAAATACTAGGGCTGAGTAATTTATATTCATACTGTCGGTTGCAATTAGTAGAGTTTTTGCTTGGGGGAAGAACAAGAGAAATATACTTCTTGTGGCATGGACCTCATATTTTCCAGCAATCTCAATCTATTTCCATTCATTTTCCAGTATTTTCCTTGCAAAAAAAATATTTCATAAAGAGGAAAATGAACTTACGGCTCTAATTCTGCTTGGAATTCTGAGTAACAATTTTTCACATGCCTAGGGATTTCCACCACTGTCAGTAGAGCACAATATAAGTACATATTCTTATATATAGAAATGTATGCAACAGCAGAGATCAAATTACCTTTAATTATAGGGATTTCTACTTAACCGTAATCATATCAACAAGTATGCAGGAACAGAATACAGCCCAAGAATCTTTAGAGTAACTTAAAGCATGTAACTACTTTGTTTTAGCTTTAGAAGGTGGCAAAATATTTTCTTCTCATAGGAATTATACAAGACTTCTGTTTTCGTAGTCTTTACAGCTACAGTCCTGCAATGAGTTCCACACAGGTAAAGATCTGCCTTTACGCAAGGTACTAGAGACTTGACAGTACAGGCAAAATCGTCCACCCATATGAATTCCCTCACACCAGCAGTTCTTAACACCATGATGAAAACTGTATGCAATAGGAAACAATAAAGGCAAATTATCTAATTTGAAGGAAAAAAATACATGTCTATTATTGGTATATACTAGAAATTGTCTCTGTAATTTTCACTAATAGAGAGATTGCTCCATGGATAGAAACAGACCTGGTTTAAGCCTCTCTAAAAACAAAACACTCATATCAATACAGGCTTGGGGGATGAAGGGATTGAGAGCAGCCCTGCCAAGAAGGACTTGGGGGTACTGGTGGATTACAAGCTTGACATGAGTCAACAATGTGTGCTCACAGCCCAGAAGGCCAACCATATCCTAGGCTGCATCAAAAGAAGTGTGGCCAGCAGGTCGAGGGAGGGGATTCTACCCCTCTACTCAGCTCTGGTGAAACCACACCTGGAGTCCTGCATCCAGCTCCGGAGATCCCAGCACAGAAAGACATGGAGCTGTTGGAGCAGGGCCAGAGAAGGGCCACAAAAACAATCGGAGGGATGGAACACCTCTCTTGTGAGGAAAGGCTGAGAGAGTTGGGGTTGTTCAGCCTGGAGAAGAGAAGGGTGCGGGGAGACCTTATAGCAACCTTCCAGTACTTAAAAAGGGCCTATAGGAAAGATGGGGAAAATCTTTTTAGTAGTGTCTGTTGTGACAGGACAAGGACTAATGGTTTTAAACTAAGGGAGGGTAGATTTAGACTGGATATAAGGAAGAAATTTTTTACCACGAGGGTGGTGAAACACTGGAATGTGTTGCCCAGAGTGGCAGTGGAGGCTCCATCCCTGGAAACATTCAGGGTCAGGCTGGACAGAGCAACTGGTCTAGCTGAAGATGACCCTACTCACTGCAGTGGGGTTGGACTAAATGACCTTTAAAGGTCCCTTCCAACCCAAAGCATTCTATGATTCTATATTCTACTTACTCAAACTACTAGTATGTTATACATGATTCACAAAATAATGACTTGCATTTTGCAACAGTTATGCATGAAACAGCCAGAGTGCCAACCAGCAGGGACTTCAGAGGAATCCTCTGACTGTGCAGAAAATAAAAGCCTGATGCCCACTTCTGATTCCAGCTCACAAGAAACAAATAACCCCAGCCACTACCCCATGGAATTTAATTGATTTTTATTTGTCTCTATGAGAGAATGTTTTTCATTATGGTCAAAATGCAATGTATGTCTCCATGTTCGCCACTGATTCTATAAAAATACTGTCTTTATTGCTTTCTAAGGGAAAATTCATATCCCTACGAGCAATTAAATTGGTAACAGAGGGTCAACACAAGTATCTCTTGTTATCAACAGTTACAAGCACAATAAGCATCTCAGCACACTCTTAAACCACTTCCTCTCTCTTCTTGGAGAACATTTTAATTGCATAAATTCAATACTTATGCAGCCGTTTATTCCGATGCTAATGTTTTGAAAATCAGAGCTCATACTACAAAAACCCCATTTGATGAAAAGGTAATTTGCATGAAAAATGCCAAAAGGCATATACAAAGTGGTATTTCGGATACCAAAACAAAATCAGGAAGTCCCTGCAAAATGAATTTCATCTATTATCTACATAAAACCAGATTATAATAGGACAATTTTTCTCTGTAGCAAAATGCACTGAAAGTGCAGCATAACTTATATTTAAGAAGTTTAATATAATTCCAGTATTATCTCACATATTGTCTTTGAACTGACCAATGAAACACTAAAATTCTTCTCACTTTTACTCTTTGTTATAACTAGCACCAAAAAAGTACTAGAAAAAACTGCAAATAGTCTTTGGCAAACATTTTTCTTTTATTTCCATTTTTACCACATAAAGATATGGGGGATAAAAAACTCTCCCTCTATCTCTGTTGTCTTTTATCTCCCTATTTTCATCATTCATGAAAAGGGGAAAAGGAGACGGACACTTTTGCCTAAATTTTACCTTTTTCTTTTAAAAACTCAGGTAGAAAAATGGAATTGTTTTCTACAAACAGAATGGAAGAACCCAATATTAACGACAAGCAAATAAAGGCACAAATGACAGATATAACACAATGAAGGTACTATTTAAATACCCTTCTTAACTTTACTTGAAGCGTCATCTTGGACATTGAGTAATCAGCAAATATTTGAGATTTTTTTTCTGAACATAACAAACTAGGAATTGTTTTGAAAATGTACTCACACCTTTAAAGCCCTTTCAAATTATTAACAAAGTTGCTATAGAGGACAATTTTCTGCTAAGTGGCCTACCCCTAATCTCCCGTATCTCAGTCTCCATTACCTGAAGAACTCCAGCCTCAAACAGCTGTACAGCTCTACATCCCCTGTAGCCACAAGTAGCAGCTTCACTGATGTACTGAGCAGCCCCACTACGCAGCAGGTGTTTAGAAGCCATAAAGCCCTTTGAAGTTGCAGAAATCTCAAAAACTGAAACTTTTCTGTTTCTTCAAGGTGCTCTCGGTACGTGTATCAGACAACTCCAGTTCCAGGCTGGGGCAGAATTTTGCCACATGACAAAGGCAGGAGAAAGGCCACTAGAAAACTCTTAGGCGTTCACAGTCCTTATAAGCAGGATCCACATTTAGCCTACGTACAGACCAATGAAAAAGGACCAGATGATATTTCAGGAGAATTTGCTGAATACCCTACGTGAGGAGACACATGTCCTCCATTCAGCATTAATTCTGCCCACAATAATGCACCACAACTTTGGCACAGCTTGAACCAAAATTCTCAAGGCACTAGCGCAATTTCTTACAACACAAGAATCAACAATGAACATTAAGGGTGGAGGAGCACTAAAGGCTGTAAAATTTTAATTATTTGTCTGATATGGCTCTTAGGCCTCCCAGTGTCTTTCAGACAAGGACTAGATCATCATCTTAACCTCGCCTTCCTTGAAACTACGTTCAGGTACACAGCAATTGTATTAAAGCAAATTAAAACCTAATTTAATTAAATCAGCTAAACTTTTTGCATGGGGGCTCTTAAACCACTTTCAGCAGTATGAGAAGTACTTTCGCTACCCACCTCCATTAGCTTCCTAGCTCCTGGAGCTAATATTAAACATAAGAGTGAAGTTTCATGATTCTCTTAAACCAATTCAGAACTTCTTTATCACTTAACAGAGCAATCCTGTCCTCTCCCAGTCTTGCCACACAAGTCACAAGTGTTTACTTCCAGCACAGATGGATGGGAACGTATCTGCCACTGTCACAGCAGGCAGCAGTAGCACCTCTTTAAACACCAAAATAATGTTGGATCAGCTCAAGATGACTGTCACATCACAGACTGAAATGCATCCTTCTGGTCAACCATCAGCCCTGCATGCACAATGACCCTTGCAGAATAGTAAGTGTTTCACTTCTGTGAAATCTGTTCTCTGCCACCCTTAACTTCTGGCAAATGTAGGCAAACTCTTCTTCAATCTACCTGCTCTGTAACATTTTGACCAGTTTGCTTGCCATAAATCCCCAAACTGCTGAAAAAGATGAGCTTTTGCTCAGAGAAACATAAGCATGACTTAGCCTTTGCAATAACAAATGATAACTTTTTCTGACAAACCCCATGGTTAATAATCTTTATTCTTGAAAACATGTACTTTCATTTCTAACTTAAGATTCATCTTCCAGATGCTAGATCTTGGTTTTATTTTCTTTTACACATAGAATTTCTTTCTACAATCAAATATCCTCTTTCTTCACGAGATCCTTCAAAATCATTAAATATTCTCAGTATTTTATTCAAAAACAATGAAAGGATTATCCTCTCTAAGGACTACACTCTTGTCTTAGATCAACCCTTTAGTATTTCTCTAAACCTCCTCTAGCTTACTGGGCTTTTCAAGTGCATCCATCAGATCTGAAACTGTGCTTCTACAGAGGAATATTAATACTAATATAGAAAGAGACAATGACCTCTACAGGTTTATACCTAAAAGGACTCTTGCAGTCCCTGCATAAGCAGCTGATGCCCATCTTGCAAATCATTTTAGTATCTTCCCTACTAAAGTAGCCACATCCCAACTCACATTCAAGCACCATATTGTTAGGTTTTCTATTTGTTTGTTTGTTCCAGGAACTGACTTTGCTGAGGGAAATGGATAGCTCTAATAACTTAAATGCTGAAATACTAAAAAAGTGTGTTCAAAAGTAGGGGTAACAGTGAATGAGAAAAGAAGGTGGTATTTCATAACAATCTGCCTGCTTTGTTTATGTAAGAAAGATAAAATGACATCTATATAAAAATACATCATAGAAATAACAAGCTGATTGGAATCTCTTTATTCACCATTTCTTTGCTTTATTGATTAATTTATCTTGGCCAAGATGATAAGGAATGCAATATCCATTGATCTAAGGAATCCTACCCATACATAATAAGGGAACAAATCACAGGACAAAAGCAGATTATCCAGGACCTAAGAAAATAATCATTAACTTCAGGTATTTGTATATTGTCAAAGAAGTTCTGCAATATTTACCACTCCTTACAGCACAATATAAATCATAAGCAACATATTATAATCAGTATGCATCCACTGGAATTTCACAACTAGTGCTTAATATAAAATAACAATTTCCCCATCTGCAACAAAAAGCATAATCAAATTCTAGCTCAGCTGCTGTTACAGTGGTCAGGACGCTTACAATGCCTGTGAATATGTTACAAGTCAATCACAAAGTCAAAAGAGAAAGAGACCTAAGGGCAAAAATAAAGGCTTACCAATCACAGTAAGGCTGGGCACAGCAATAACTTCGAACAGCCCTTCTTAACTTTTGTTCCTTTTCAGACTCTAAGGGTGCCCCAAGTTTGCTGGGCTCCTTGTAGATGCTCCAAGAAACTGTACTTCCTGGTTATCACAGATGCTGTTCATCTCTGTGCAAGCCATTCATGCTGCATTATACCTTGCTTAACTTCTATACAGTGTCCTTCAGTTCAGCTGGGATAGGGTTAATTTTCACAAGAAGCTGATTGGGCTGACCCAAATCAGCCAATCAGATGGGATATTCTACACCATGTGATGTCATGCTCAGTATTTAAGTGGGGAGCTGGCTGAAGGAGGGGCCTTTTGCTACTCAGGAGCAAGCTGAGCATTGGGAGGTGAGAACACTGCATGTTGTGTATGCTTTTTATTAGTGTTATTGATTGTTGTTTTCTTCTCACTTTGCCATTCTGTTAAACTGTTCTCATCCCAACCCACGAGTTTTGCCTTTTCCTTCTGATTCTCCTCCCCATCCCACTAGGGAGGGGGAAGGAATGAGAGAGTAACTTCGTGATTCTTTGTTGCAAATTGAGGGAAAACCACAACACACAGTCAGCAGAATTTCAAAAGAGAAAGTCAATTATTTATGTGCTGAAAGACCCAACAACAGTGTAAGTAGGAAAGACCTTATAAATAGCATATATTTCTCTAGTTCTCTCTGGCCTTACAGTCATCAAAGATTATAAACAAATGAAAGTAAAGCCTAAGCACTGGCAAGAGCAAGTCAGACAGTTTAAAGATGAGATGCTCTAGGGATGTTAGGGATGCTCTAAGAAAACAATTACAATCCTTCCTAATTCCAAAAGGAGTGATAGTAAGAGAAGAGGAGCAAGTCTGACTTTACATGCAGTGCAAGCCACAGTGAGCACATGGAGATGATACACAAATCCCCTGAAAGACAGCAAAAATATCAACAAAATAGCCATAGAAATGGGATGGAATACCAGTATGATGAAACTCTTGCCTTCAGCAGTCGAGAGTGTCTCCTTCTCATACAGATGTACACTTGTGTGTGGCTTGCTTCCATCTCTCCGCATAGCACAAGAATGCATTTTGGACTCAAAAACCCTTCACTGAATTCAAACTGTTGGGTCACATTAAAAAATTTTGGTCTGAGGATGGTAAGCAGTTTGGCACAGAATGAGAAGATACAACCACGCTGCAGAAGAAGAGAGAAGGCCTAAAGTCCTTTCAAATATGTGTGGGAGAAAACATCTCCAGGCCCCAAATCCAATCAGCCCAATGCTAAGAAGAACTGAGCAAGACACAACAGGACTGCATTTAAGACAGTGTTCTCTGTAGTATCTAAAAGCATTGATCCAGGCCATGTCATCTCTGAATAAAACCATAGACTGCATTTAACTATCTATAGGAAGTTACAGGTTATTTAAATCTGCAGCTGCAAGACCTTGTCATATCCTTGTCAGGACTGCTGTCAAGTCCCAGCTTTTCTGATATCTCTTCCTTGTGTAAATATGTATATGCAGTACTAAAACCATTTCTTACAGTTGAATGAGTAGTTGGCACTCCAACAGCTTAACATTGATTTTACAGTCCCTAGGATCATTTCTGTTGTCCTCCCTTGAACTCTACCCAGAGGTCCCAAAACTACCTCACCTGGGGACACAATACTCTAGTATCAGCCCTGATTCTATACAACCTCTGCTGAGTACATTCCCCTCCTTCTACCCAGCATTGTTCTCACTGTACCTCCAAGGAAATTAGCGCATCTGGCCCAGTGCTATAATGAGAGAAGCAAGTAACCAGAATGAATTCCACATTCTCCTGGTTTTCAGATCCAACTCTCAACCTGTGATAAGTATCATTTGCTTTTCAGATTCATAAACCTATTATTTTACATCTGACTTTTAAAAATAAGTATTTTCAGACTTTGACTATTTAAACCAGAACGTGAAATCACTCTATAAAGGTACTTGTTGAAAGTTCACCAAGTTTCCTTTTACTTCTGCTATTATTTAACTTTGTAACTGCAGAATTTACCTCATCTCCCTAGAGTACCAATAAAAATACTTCATGTCTTTGACCAAGGACTAGCACCTGGGGAAACTACTAAAAGTATCCCATTTGAGATACCCCTTTGACAACAACTACATCTTGAAATCTGCCAGTTAGCCATCTAACATATGCCCAGCTAATCACAGACAACAAACCCTCTTTAAACAGTCATGTGGTCCAGCTTCAGATACCTTGAGAGAGTAGGATGGACACATCCTTCTGCTTCATTCCAGGAACACTGTAGCTTTTTATGTCTCCTAGTTGTAGCTTTAAGCCTCAATCCCAAATGCAAAATAAGAGCTTACTGATTTCAAATACAAATTCAACATGCAAAACACTAAGACAAATTGGAAAGGATCAGATTAGAAACCGCATTCCATTGACTTGAAGTAAGATTACATTGGCAGAAGTTGTCTTGGTTATAGCTAAAAACTACATCTTATAATGACCCTTTATTTTAAAAGCTTTATTATTTTTAACTGTTAGCCATTTATAATGGACTCTCTCCTTTTCTATATCCTTCATATTTAGCTAGTAACTTATATTCAGCATCAATTTCTTTCCATCTATTATATAAATGTTTTAAATTTTATATTTTTATTAAAATATTTTAGCACTACTTCTCTGTTAAGAAAGAATTTAAGAGTCTGTAGTACTGGTTCAGACCAAAGGTCCATCTGGCCTAGTGTTCTTTGTCCAAGCATAGCCAGAAGCATTAGTAGCAAGCAGTATGGACAGCATAAATGTGTATGATACTTCCCTCACTTACACACTCCCTAACTCCAACAGTTTTCAGTCTGGTGTATTTCCTGAGCCCAGTCTGGTTTGTCTCATTCCACAGCGCATTTTTCTTCTCATTGCTTGCCCTGTCTTTGAACTAAGCTAAACTTTTTACACTCACATCATCTTCTAGTACAAAAATCCATCATTTACTACTTTCCACACAGAAGCATCTCCTTTTGCTTGGTTTGATTGTGCTTCTGACAGGCTTTATTTATTAGTTCCTAGTTCTTGCACTAGAAGACAAGGAGACCAGTCACTCCCTGACTACACTCTCTATGATTATTTTGTAGACCTTTGCACAACACCTTTGCAAATTCTTAAACACCTTTTATCTAGGCTGAAGACTCCTAAGCCTGGACTCATTTATTCCCCCCATTGAATTTGATCACCCTTGGTGACTTTCCAGAAGTTTTTTTTTCTTTAAGTTGAAGGTGCTAGAATGCAAAACATAATTCAAAGTATGAGTGAAAAAGGGATTTCCACAGAGATACAAAGTTTTTTCCTTTTGTTTTCCATTATTTTCCTACTTATTTCTAATGTTTGAATTGCTTTTTGACTACTATTAAGCACTGAGACAGTGTCTTCACAGAAGGAGCTCACAAGAGGTAACGGTCAGTTCAGAGGCCATTATTTTACAAATATAAGCTATATATATGCATTTACCTGAACTTTTAATCTAGTTTTCCATTTCACTGTTCAGTTACTCCCTCTTACAAAGTCTTTTTGTAATTCTTCACATTCTGCTCTTGCCCTACCTTGAATAACTTAGTTATCACAAACTTGTGTCATTCTTTGCTTATCACCTTTATCAGCTCCTTTATGAATATCACTTCTTAACCAAGACTGATTCTGTGCTGTGTAATTTTGCATTTCGTATTTCTATTACGATTTGGTTACAGTTACACTAGACTTAACAGCTTTAAGCTTTGCGAATATGGCCTTTTAAAGGTCCATATAAACGCAATACTGCCTGGAGTCATGGTCTGCTCACTCATAACTACTTTAATCAGATCACAGGCACAATAACTGTTAATTTTTAAATTGCCATTAAATTCTTCTCCTCTATCAGAGTAATAATTGATATCAAGTCACCCATATTGACCAAGGGACTTCTTTAACAATCTGTCACCTCTAAATTTATAAACTGTCCTCATATAGGTAAAGCTGGCTACTAAAAATTTGCTTCCAAACAGTTATATAGCTTTCAATTATCCAAAATATTTCTTAATGAACATATTCTTAAGAACATTTCTTAGCATTCAAACTTTAATATTAAAATATTGTCTTAGTATTGGCCACAAAAAAAAACAGAAATAAGAAGCTACTCTGTAAAGTTGTTAAACAGTAACTCTTTTGCAAAATGTAAGATACTTTACATCTCTTTCATCAAGGACTAGTCTACACTGAATGATCTCATTTCCTTTAAGAAGGAAACAGAGTAAAAGTGTCAGAAGGAGGCACTCAGATAGTTACTGTGGAATATTGATGAATGATACTTTGTTCATGCATCCTTTCTGCACAGCCTTACATACATCCAATTTAATCACCTAAACAGCTTACGTAATGGTTATTTGTGTGTGCAAATGTTGATGTGAGGGTCTATTACAGACAAAAATTAACAATAGCACTGTTTTTTAAAAACATACCACAGATTTTTTCACCACTCAGAGATCTCTCCCACTATCAATGTTTCTATTCTTAAAGCACATTTTCAATGTGAAGCTTATGGGCAGAAATCTCCTCTCAGTTCCACAAAGTGAAATTCATCCATGATGTGCTCTTCATGTATGTAAGACCTCCTTATAGATTTCAGAATAAAAAAGCCTTGCTAGAATTAAATTATGATTTAGGTTTTTTTAAATTGTTTTTTCAAGACAGCACAGCCTGTCACCACATTGGCTATTAGCACTTTCATCAGTTGCATTAATTAATTTCTATTAAGGCTACTTTTTAACACTCTGTCAAGCAGGTTCCCACAAAGCAGTGGAGTAGGGAATTCTCATCATCATTATCATCTAACATAGCATTTCCATAATAGAATTCCAGTAAAATTTACTGACTTAAGACTGAGCCAGAAAATCCAGGAAAGGAAAAAGAAAAAGCAAGCATTTAAAAACCCATGATTTCCTTTGTGCTGACTTAAGAGTATTTCTAACCAATCTGCCAAAGCTACAGATGTATGAGGGGGAAGTGTGGAAGGCATCTGTGTGAGAAAGCACAGATGAAGCAGAGATGTTGGCAAAACCCTGTACAAGAACAAGACTTTCAGGATACCAAAAAGAAATTCAGTTTAAAAGACTAAGAAGTCATTATAAACCATCATTTCAATCAGAAATTACTCTCTCAACTTCACTTCTAGATAAAAAAACCAATGTAATCAGCGAAATATGTCAAAAAAAAAGGAAAAGGAAATAAGGGAAAAAGACTGATTGTTGCTAGTCATGTTGTAGCAGTCTTCTTTTTAAAAAGAACTATCACTAAAGCAAAGAGAAAACTAAACAATTTTTTTAAATGAGCAACTAACTCAAGAAGGGATCATACTAACCAAATTGGAAGAAAAAATGCTGAATGTCTATGGGAACATCAAGGTTAACTGTTGATAAGAAAGCTTAAATAGCTGTTAGTACAGTGCTGTGAACCGTACAAAAAGCATACTTGAAAATTCCTCTTAACCCAGAGCAAAGTGTTACTTTATTCACCTACAGGGTTCAAGCTTCACTGTTTGCATTCAGAAAGCTATTAGCTACAGGGGACTGTAATTGCCAAGGTCACTTGGAGCAATGACTCTAACATAAATAAACTTTGCTTAGCAATTAAAAATACGTCTGTCTGTAGACAAGTGAGGGTTGCATGACTGCATTCGAATAAAATGAACCATGCTTTCAATCATTAGGATTGATACTGCTTTAGTATCACATAAATGCAACAGTCTTACGTGTCAGTGCAAGAAAACCTCTGAAAAATCTAAAAATGTTAACAATATTCTATAATTCATTTTAGGAAAACTGTCCTAAATCATACCCAGAGCACTAAGCAGACGTTCCCAGACTTAAACGACTACTGGTTCACTGAAGCATAATCCTAACAGGACCCTAAAAAATGTTCTGTAAAATTAAGACAGAAGATGCAACAGTGTAGACCCAGTTTAGCAGTAAATCAAGTGTGACAAAAAAAAGGCCAAAAAGAGTAGCAGGATGTCCCCTCATCTTCAGGCTTACACACAAGCTAAGAGATTTCCCTTGACACAGCCATCTGCTGGCACAGCATTTGGAGCTGGCCACAGAGATCTACCAAGAGGTTTGGACTCCTGTACCCTGATGACTGAGAGTCTTTGGAACAAGTATGCAGATTTACTGTTTCAGTAAACCAATATGAGAATGTAGTTGTGCCTCTACACCTTCTGACACTTTTTTAACAAACATAACAAGCTAATATGAGATTAATCCCATACTGAGAAACACACTCCACCCCAGTGAGATGTTACCAGAGAGTGCCTACCACTGCTGAGCTGGCAGAGGACTGTCCCAGGTGAAAAAGGAAGGCATGACAGTCAGAGGCATATCAGTACACCTCACTGACAAAACTGGCTGAAGATGCCCATAATTCAGATCTCACCTGGAATTTACACCACTTGCCTCCAGAGAAGAAATCGCTCCACAACCCATCCATGGTTTGAGAATCAAGAGGACGAAAAGGAACTTTGCTGTGAGGCCAGACTGGTTGTGACCATCTAGATTTCTTGTCTTACGATAGGCATCAGCAGAATGGGAGATAAACAGAAGCTCAGCTTCGGTTTTCTTGGTGGAGTTGGAGACAAAGGGAAGGAGGGGGAAGACTCCGGCCTAGTAGAATAGCCAAATACCAGATCTTGGCAGTAGAAGACATAGGAGACTGGAGGATCTTGAGCTATGGTCCTTCACACATTAAACCTGGAGTCTCCTTGTTTGCATGTACAAATGCAGCATGTAAAGTTACAGCTGATATTTCAAATCCAAGTGTCTCTGCCAACCATTCATTCTGTTTATGAATCCATGCCAATTTAACTGTTTATCCAGTAAGACTAAAATGGATGATTTGCAAGTTACTTTCTTCTAAAATAGAGAACTTTCATGTGATTTCCATAAAATTCTGTATAAAACTGATTTAAGGCATCACATACACAGGTGCAAGACCTGTGTTCTAGTTTTTCAGGCAAAATAGGGACTCAGATCTGAATTCTGCTTTGATTCAAAGCAACTGTGTGCTAACTACTCTGATTTGTCTCTCTCTCCCTTCCTCCTCTTTCCTGCCTCCTTCAACTTTTTATGAAAAATAGATCTGCAAAGTGAAACTTTTCCAATGACAGAGGTTCATGGTCACCACAGAGGCATAGAAACCTACATCTGGAATAGGGGCCCCACACAATAGACTGCCATATACTCTGAGCACAGAAAAAGGATTGTCCTTGTTTCTGTTATGAATAACTTCGAAAGGCTCCACATTTCTGGCACTGCTGTTGCAGCAAAAGCAGTTCAGAAATTTCAGTATCTTTCAAACTAAAAAGTATAAAGGAAGCTCTTATTGCAACAGGTCAAACACAAGAACTATGTCCACATCTATAGTTATTGGGACATTAGTGCAATTGTTGACAATGAAAGTAAGGATTTTAACAAGGTCTATCAATCCTAAGTTTCATACTGATTCACATATTCACATCAAGCAAGGAATGCAACTACCTTTACAAAAAGCTCCATGAAACCAACAAGCAAGGAGCTTCCCAGAGCCTGTATTTCCAAATGATTTCTTTTTCTCAATAATCATTTTTTGTATCAAGTAAAGAACTGTAACACCTTGTGATAAAAGTTTTCCACTGCTATTTTCTATATTTTTCTAGGTTTCTAACACGTCTGTCATTATTTAGGAAATCCACTACACAGCCATTGAAATCCTGCAGTGCCTAAAACATATGCCTGTCACAAGTTTAAAAAAAAAAAAAAAAAAGTTTTCATTTAGTGTACTTTAGAATGGAAAAGCAGACAATACTGTTGAACTCCATTGGGTCTTTTTAGAACAAACGTCTCCAAAAAAGTATCTTTAATATTTTTAATCTCACTGATGAATCATCAAAAATGCACTCAAAATCTCAGAAACGTAAAACAAATCAACAGAGTCAACAAGCAGCTGAACTTTCCTTGTTTCCACTCCTGAAAAACTGTTTTTCTATTTCACCACATTTATACTCTGATCTCAAGAAGCTGAGCTTCCCAAATTTCCACTTAATACAACAAGCTTTACAGCATGCCCAAATTCCAGAAATTTGAACCAGGAATAGAGAAGTGAAAGTGGAGTGGCCTGGCTGGATATTCTTCCTTCTAAACAAAAAAACAACATCATCTGGGTGTCCTCTAATCTACAAATGTTAATTGTGATATTTTACTGTATTTTAATTCCAGCAAAATCCTTACCACAGACTCATGTCAAGAAAGGCACTTCTGCCTGAATACTCTTTTGCATTTGGGGAACACGTAGAACTACTCTGCAAATATAATTTGTCTCTTTCCCAGGTGTGGTTTTTGAGATTCCACTGAAGAAAACCTGACAGAAGTTTTCTAGCACAGCTCTGGAGTAAGTGATCTCTTGCTCAAGCTAACATTATAAACCTGTGAAGGAGGTGGTAGCACCCAAGATATTTAGGGCTTTATGGGTCAAAGCAATAACTTACTTTCCTCTTGGAAATGTACAATACAGATAGACCACAGAGCATTACGCATTCCTAAATTCCATATCAAACCCTCAAATCTCCGAGAGTTCACTTCTTGCCCATGAACTGTTCTCCAAAAACGACAAATTTAATATGAAAACAAAAACAAGTAAAAGTTATTGGATATTATTTACATTATGGACTTAATGGTTATGAGGATATCAAAACCTGTCCACTGTTTCCTGTGGAATTTAGCACTGGCTGAAGCAAAATGCATTAGTATTTAGTATTTTGCTTTCCTCTCTGCCCCTTTGCCATACTTGCTTTACAGATTTCCCTACCAGCAGTTGGTTGGGTTAACGAGCATTTCCCCTGCTATCTGCTATGAAGGCAGGCAACCAAGGATGATGAGATGCAGAGGAAGTAAGGAAAACAACAGGAAGAGACAGAAGAATTTCTCAGTAGGCTGTGCTGCACGAGCACACCAAGACACAGCAATGGAAGTAAGCCAATAAAAAGGGCCAAAAACTGCCCATTTCTTTTGCAGAAGGCATAAACAGTGGAGTTCATTCCGATCCAGCAGTGTTGGTAAAAAAGTTGGTGGGAATAGGGCTGCTAGAGAGAGGAATGAAAAACCCACTACCTAAAAGACCATTCAGCCACATTGGTATTGAGCAATAACCACGCAGAGTGGCAAGATGAGAGTGAAAAGAGTTTCATGAAGGTGAAATGCATTAAAGCTACTGCCAAATGTAAAGACTTCTATCACAGAAAGTAGTTTCACTGAGCTTCCAACTCCACCAGTCCATCTATAACATTACATGGACATTCTCACATAATTATCAGGTACTGTTCTGTATCAATAGCCTGGTAAATTGCTCCATAGAATCATAGAATCAGTAAGGTTGGAAAAGACCTCTAACATCATCAAGTCCAGCCATCAACTCAACACCACCATGCCTGCTAAACCATGTCCTGAAGTGCCGTATGTACACGTTTTTTTAACACCTCCAGCGATGGCGATTCCACCACTTCCCTGGGCAGCCAAGAACTGATCACTCTTTCAGTAAAGAAATTTTTCCTAATATCCAATCTAAACCTCCCCTGATGCAACCTGAGGCCATTTCCTCTCATCCTGTCACTAGTTACCTGGGAGAAGAGACCAACACCTGCCTCACTACAACCTCCTTTCAGGTAGTTGTAGGCAGCAATAAGGTCTCCCCTCAGCCTCCTCTCCTCCAGACTAAACAACCCCAGATCCCTCAGCCGCTTCACGTAAGACTTCTTTGCTAGACTCTTCACCAGCCTCGTCGCCCTTCTCTGGACACACTCCAGCACCTCAATGTCCTTCTTGTACTGAGAGGCCCAAAACTGAACACAGCACTCCAGGTGCGGCCTCACCAGTGCCGAGTACAGGGGCACGATCACTTCCCTACTCCTGCTGGCCACACTATTCCTGACACAAGCCAGGATGCTGTTGACTTCTTGGCCACCTGAGCACACTGCTGGCTCATGTTCAGCCGGCTGTCGACCAAGATCCCAAGGTCCTTTTCCGTTGGACAGCTTTCCAGCCACTCTTCCCCAAACCTGTAGAGTTGCATGGGGTTGTTGTGACCCAAGTGTAGGACCCAGAACTTGGCTTTGTTGAATCTCATACAGCTGACCTCAGCCCATCGATCCAGCCTGTCCAGATCCCTCTGCAGACCCTTCCTACCCTCACGCAGATTGACACTCCCACCTAAATTGGTGTCATCTGCAAAATTACTGAAGGAGCACTCAATCCCCTTCATCCAGATCATCGATAAAGATATTAAACAAGACTGGCCCCCCAAAACTGAGCCCTGGGGGACACCACTCATGACCGTCTGCCAACTGGATTTAACTCCATTCACCACAACTCTCTGGGCTCAGCTATCCAGCCAGTTTTTTATCCAGCAAAGCGTACACCCATCCAAGCCATGGCTGCTGTGGGAAATAGTGTCGAAGGCCTTACTAAAGTCCAGGTAGACTTCTACCTCTTACTCGGGAAAGGAGACATTGATTAGCTTTCAGGAATAAAATTCAAAGACCACAAACTGGCACCCTGTTCCCATGCTTGACAACCCTTTCAGTGAAGACGTTTTTCCTACTATTCAATCTAAACCTCCCCTGGTGCAACTCAAGGCCATTTCCGTTAACATTTTGAGGCTCTATCGGTTGCAGCCTGGCTCACTGGTTATGCACCAAGCTTCCCTGTCAGGGGTCTCTGACCAGGCTAATTTTGCATGTTGCAATAACCACCTAATCAATCCATGTCTTTCTAAATCCTAATGGAGCACCTGCACATCCAGACATGAATCTTCCTCCTGACATCCTCCACAAGCATAAATTACAAGTTTAGTGCACACACCAGACAAGTCTCAATGACCCCTTGACAGGGCAAACACAGGTCATGCAACAATCTGATTTTCAGCATCCACTGTTTCCACCCTTCCATTTTCTGAATTGTAAAGCCTGTAGTTGTAGTTAGTATGACTCTCCGGTCTCACAGGAATGCAACTTTGAAGCAATGACTGGTTCCTAAGCAGGACAGAATAAGCAATGTTTCCATTAGCAAGCACTGCAGCACAATAAGAGCAGATCCGTGGAATGAAACAGTTGGTGTCGAGGACACAAAGTCCATATTTTACAGCAGAGGGGAGTAGCTATGAGCTAGCTCTAGCATGGTGCAATGGACTGGACACACTTTTGTGGCTGGAGTACATCAATGAGTTTAATTTCATCTGGAATGAATCCACTCTCCAGACTCCAAGACAGTCCTGCAATGTCAAGAAAGGTGTGGTAAGATGACCAGGAGATTCACCTGAAAACCACTAACATGCTAGTGGGGCCAAAACGATCTTACTCTTGACTAATACCTGGTCTGTCAATTGCCATGGCCATGCAAGAACACTTGCATGTTCGTAAGGAATATCTGCCATATCCCAGTTGCCTTTGCATCTTAGCCATCTCTTCAAAAATTTGCCATTCAAGGCTCAGAAAGGCTTTCTAGTCTGCAACAGAAAGGTCAGGAAGACAATCGGATGCCACGAATGAAGCCTGCTGACATCAGAGAGGGTCTAGGGCCAGATGCATAATAATCCTTTTTAACTCTAACTCTGTAAATTCAACCTAGCTATGTACAAACAAGGAAGCAATAGGTTGTTCACTGCCTGGTAGGGCTAAGCCACAGCTGTGGCTAGAAATGGCACAAGGTACTGAGCTTATTCATGGACTCATTGGACTCATTGATGCCACCATCACTCTGTCACTGCTCAGTAATGCATGCTTAGGGAAGGTGCCTGTGAAACACAGTCTTCCCCTTGCTGTGATTCTTCTAGTTTCCTGCTATCAGCTTACCAGAGCCTCCCAGATCCTGTCACTGGATTTGGGTTACAACCATTCATATTTCCTGATGGATTTAACCTCCACAAGCTTGTCTAATCCTTCTTTCAATGTATTTTATAATTCTAGGCTTCACTGTCTCTTATATTAGTAAGTCTCACAGTTTGATTATACGCCTCATTTCTGTTTTTCTTTCAAGTATGATGCCCGACAACTACACTCCCTGCTCCTAGTTCTTGTCTTATAAGAAACAGTAAATAATTCTGTTCTCTTTTCCAGCTCTACTCCATCTGTGACTTTATAAATTTATTCCACTTGGTCTTTTTTTCATACCTAAAGCTCATTCCTCTTCTGTGTCTTCTCAGTATCTGTTCTACCCATTTTTGAGACAGATTGATTAAACCTCTCACCCCTCAATACTGTCAGAGCCTTCTAAAACTTTTTGGCATCACCTTCAGAATTGATAGTTCTGCTTAATTTTGTATCACAACCAAGCTTTTTCAAGCCTTTCATCCAGTTCATTTCTGTTGAAAAGAAACCTGACTGCTAACTGAACTTCTCAATTCAAGACAGCGTGCCAGCTATTATCTGAGCCAGAAACACACACTGCAGAGAAAGGAATGCTAAACAAAGGGCAGTGCCAAAAAAATGACCTCATTCCATGCCTGCTGCCCTTGCCCGGGTCGGATCTACAGCTCTTCTGGCACAGGCAAAGAAACTCTTCGGCCACTTCCCTTGTGCTCACAACACTGCAGCCAAGGGCAGCGCAGACCACACCAGAGGCTTGAATTGAAAAGATTCAACATCTTGAATGATATTGTCTACCAATAAAATCATTCAAGAGAAAAGGCGACAAAGTGCCTTTGTCCCACAAGCTGAGAATAGGAGGGAGCAAGATCCCTGCTCAGTGTTGGTATGCTGAGGCACAGCCTAAAGACCCTGATGCAAATGCTGGGTCTTGCCACAGCTTCTCCGTAAGCCAGTCCTCCCCTTTTCCCCCAAAGACCACCTCTGCTGTGCCAAAACCCACACCAGCCATACTATCTTCAGCTGCTTACTCACTCACTATTCTGGAAACTGGAAAGAGCTGCACTATTATGCCAAACCCTATAAAAATCAGTTAACCTCAGCAACATAAGTCATGCACTCTGGAGTATATTTCTCTTCTAAAGGCTGGAAAAGGGAAGGACTGGCCACATTGGGTAGGGGCTTACTTTACACCATCATTCCCTAGTGAAGAAAGGGGGAAGTTGACATAAAGCAGGAGCAGCAAGAGTGCAGCTCAGAAAGGCAGAAAACAACCAGCCTTGAAGTTCAAAACCACTACCTCTCACATAACATTTTCCTCAGACTAGACTTTCCCAAAGTCCAGTATTTAATCACTACAGGGACTGAGATTCAGACTCCCTCTGTTTGCTGCCTGTGGCTTGCTTAGTGAAATATGGAGTATCTGCCCCTTTATACTTTGTCTTTCCTGGGGACTGAACAGGGACACTGACTTACCAACTGAGGAAAGACAGGAGACAAAGAAATTAACTCAAGGCAGATCTGAAAAAAAACCCTTCAGTTTTCCATTAAAATCTTGTGGTTGCCAACAGAGACGCTATGTTGGTGTGAGCCAGAGAAAGAACATTTCAAAAAAAATACACAAACATTTTTGTAACTAAATCACTAATTGAATAATACCAGACCAGAAAGGGTCAGAAAGCAATACTTGTATCACTCTAATCTGCTTTTTGGAAAAGTAAACTCTTCTCCTTCAAGATCTTTGTAGACACAAGCAGAAACGTCACATGCAAACTTTTGCTACTTCCCCTCTTGTGTTAGGATGGTTAAAAAGTTTAACCATTACATTTACTATAGTGCTGGCTTTGTTACAACTAACATATCTACTGACAGGCTAAGGAAATCACAGACATACGTCTTAACATGCAAAAAAAAATAACAGTGCCAAAGAGAACCAGATACCCCTGCTGTCAAGGTCAATGAAGTCTGTGGGCATCATAGGGGTGAGACATTCAAATCTCCAGGGATCAAGATTAAAGATGGTATTAACTTTAGAAGAAGCAGAGCATCTTCTTCTTCAGCAGGAGGTTTACTGCCTAAGATGCTGCCCTAGCAACTGATGCACAGTAAAAAACCATCAGATAAGACAGAATTAAAAAGCTGAAATGATAAGTGGGTAATGGACAATATAGAAAAACAAGGAAATAAGAAATTATCTTTTCCTTGCAAGCATTGAACTACTCAAGGATCTCTGCAGGTGCTAACTCCTGGTTCTCAACTTTTTGGCTAATTTTTTTCTTATTCTAAAAGCTTAATTTTAATTAGTTCCCAAGTTGGGCTACTATGAAAAGAGGTTTTATTTTAATTCTCTTGTTACTATATGTAAAAACATAGTGGCTTGAAAAATATGTAGTCATTAAAAAGAATGAGTGATTTTGATATTGCTTAAATATATTCAAGCGATACATGAAAAAGAAGCTGTTGGGGTTTTTTGTCATGATTTAGTTGCTTAGTACCACAACAGAAAAAGCCATGTCTTTTGAATATCATAAATCTTCCAAGTTGGTTAAGTCTTGAAGTCAGTAGCGTTTAATGAGAGACTCAAATCCTTTCGTCAGATGACAGACTAGTGCTCACAACAGTTGCCACAAAACTTTCTATAGTTGTCTTCATTGCACTTGGAATTTTTCATTCCATAAACTACAGTACATAGAAGCACATGCACTACAGTCAATACTGCAGCAAAATGTGAAAATGGCATAACTGCAAATTTTGTGCTCACATTATATAGCTGGTTTAGCCTCCAAATAGGATGTTTAAATAAGTACATATTGACCCAGAGGTTTACTTCTGTATCTGTAACACATGCATCTGTTGACAAGATATGGTATTTACTGTGGATTAAAAATGAAGTCCATGAAATGTTATGTTACATACTTGATGATAATGTAGCAGTTTCTTAAATTACTGATGTCTTTCTTATAAGCCTTGCCTTACAATATGAACGTTAAGACAGAAATTGCTCCTTTTCTTTCATATCTTCTAACTAGATATTTCTGTTTTATTATTGGTTTACTAGAAAAAAAAAAAAAGAGGTATTTTTCTACACTGGACTGAACATTTTCATCATAAAGAAACAGAGCTTTCTTTACTGAATTAAAATGTATCTTTTTTAAAGCAACTCATCAGTCCAAATAGAGGTTCGCTGAAAGTTTACCAGTGCCAGTGACAAAAATGAATACAATGCCTTAGATTTTGGAGTTGAATGACACTATTCTCATGTATCACAAATACATGTTTTAATTATTTCTCTGCAATACTCAGCTTTGTTGCTGTTTTCGAAAGAGAAGCATGATAGGACATCTCTATCAAAATATTTAGGGTAGCATTCAATTCAATTCTACTTAAAGTCTACAGTTTTGCAACCTGTCTACAATTAGCATTCATTTCTCATGCATGAGTTGACCCATTTACAAAATGCAGTAAATCCATGCCTTTTGGGATTTTTCTGGAGGAGTTATTTTACTTCCACCACACAACTCATTTTATATTGTCAATATAGTGAGCAAGGTTGCAGTCATCCTGTCAAATGTATTTATTCAAATTAGAATCAGAAAGACTATACTATTCCCTGTGGAACTTCACTGAAAACTTTTTGAAACTCTGAGATGTACTTTAACATCATAAAGACTCTATAACTTTTGTAATCAACTAATTTCATATGAAATTAGTGATACAGAAGAAAATCAGCAAGTTACGGCAATTTCTTCTATTAACTTATAAAAAGGACTTCTGAAATCCTAGAAAAAAACCCATAATCAACCACAATAATATATATAATACTATATTTGCTAAAAAAGGAGAGAAAATAGCTTTTTCTAACCAAGCCTTCAGAATAAAGCCAGATGGAATAAGACCATTTAAGAGGCAGTTATGTAGGCATCACATCTGCTTGCTTTGACTACCAGAGCTCTACTTAACCTAAAATATTTCCCTCTATATCTCTGAGGACAGTTTCAACTTTACATTTGTGAGGGTTCTTTTGAGGTCACTTATCCATCCTCACTGAGGGGCTGCTGAAACGGAGCCTTGCCCAAGCAGAAACTGCCGCAAGGTCACGTGGCATTCAAGCCTAAATGCATTCCATTCTGATAGACAAGCACTTCCATTTTATACAACTTGCTGATGTGGCTTTTCCCCCCACACATGAGTAGCTTACCAGAACTTCAGTATAAATTTGAGGTTAGTGTTTCAATGGTCTTACTGAAATGCCTATCTGAATTTACACCTCTAATGCTATTCTGGACAATATGGGATATAACAGCTCAAACAACTCACTGATACCCATTACAAATCCCTATTTTTAAAGCGAACAGTTTTTGCAAATGCAGTTGCCTGTCTTGGGCAGGGGTTTGTTTTCCAGCTTCTCAATAGTAAAATGCTTCTGTTCTTTTTGGTGAAGAGTTATGCATCCCTCCACCTGTGTTACAAAAGAAGTAGTCTTCTAACAACGTCACTGACTCCAGTGCTTTTCCTGCTCTGGACCAGGAAGCTGATCTTCAGCAGGTGAGGAACGTCACCATGTTAGGGATATCTGTTTTACTACCCCCATAGAATATGACCTAATATGACTGAGTCATACATTGCTGCGAATTGAAAGACCAACTGCTCAGAAGAACTTTTCCAGTAGTTAAAGTCAACTAAATTATTCAATTCCACCTGCACTGACAGATTCATACGTATTGTTTGTATTGAGTGTCTGACATTCCAAAAAGCATCCTTCAGCTCAGCATTTTGGGGTCTAAAAATACTTTATTCCCACACGTTGGGAGCTATTGCCATGTATATCACAAGGATTAAGAAAGGGACACCAACAAAGAGAATCTGAGAAATTTATGGGGACAGAAAAAGAAGTCAGCACCACCCCTGATGAATTACGAACACACTGCTCTGGATTCTCAGTGATCTCTTCCTCGCCAACAGCTGCAAAATTCCCTAGCAAATGTTGTGCCTCCCTCTGCCCCTAACGGAAGGCTAATATGGAAGATAACGGTTTACTCTTAGTGCCACTTACTGGATTAACATGAATACTTAAATCTCTCTGCTCTAGTTCTTCATGTAAATAAATGCTGCATAAAGGGGGATTCCAGTATCTCCCCATTTCTTAGACAACTCTGAAAACAATTTCATTCAATACAGTGAAAGCAGTGAGAAAGAAGCTTTGAGGAAAACTTGACAAGTTACACATTTTTACAACATTTTATGGTGTGTGGAATACCATGCTGTACAGTAAATGAACAGTAAACGAAAGAAAATATTACAAATCTGAATGCTTGGTGACTATTGGTCTACACAGGGATCAAAGCAAGAAGTGGACAAAGCAGCATGCCATTAAATAATTTAAGACTTTTGACAAAAATGTAGATAAAGAATTTATATACATAGGGTCTAATTTAACTGTCTTTTTCTAACTTTGCATAATACTTTGATAATGATCATTAGAGAAAGATTTTTCTTTTTTAAGTAGAATATATACTGAGATTTCAAATGCATTCTCAAAGGCTTCCAGTTTCTAACTTAGCGTAAGTTCTATATGAAATATTACTTACAATTCCTTAAACTCATCTTTTCTTAAGCATGTGTTCAATCATTTTACAAATTTCTGAAAGCTGTACAGTATATGAAGGCTACATAAATATCTGCAAAAAATACTCATAGTCACTGAAAATTAATGTGATTCTTTTGCTCAGTCATTTCTAAAGCATTTATTAGGTCTCTAGATTTAAAAGGAGAAATATTTCTGCTTACTCAAAATGAGAAGTCAAAAAACTTCAACACAGAAAGCCAAAGGACCTGGGGCTTCTCAGAATTTCCAATTGTATGTATCTGTACAAAGCAAGATTAGAAGATAAATCCAGAAAAGGAACAAGGTTGGACATGACTTTATGCATGTATGTTCACTGTACAGGAGCACAGCAGGAACTCTAGCAACAGGAATGACACATTCAACCTCCTAGCTTCCAGTCAGAAAAAAATGCTGTTGAACGCAACTGGAGGATGCTTGATCACATGAGTTATATGTAGCATAGTTGAAATGCAGTTGTGGGGAATTAAGCCTACAGCATACCATATAATGAATAGCTCCTGGAGTTGCAGTTCATGTTAAACTGTTGGAGGAACCAACGGGAGCAGAAAACAACTGGCACCGTGGTGCACCAAGACTTCAACACCTGCTACAGGCGTGTAGCACTTCATACACTGCCCAGCAAGTGCTATTCTGTCTATGTTAGTAGACACAGTTGTCTTTTATGATTAAATGCATATTTTCCAAATGAAACAACAACAAAATCATGCTTAGGAAGATAAAGACAGTCAGATGAAGTGCGAAGCAGTGAAAATCCTAGCATTGCCTAGAACAATATAAGCTCTTTTTGTATGCAGTTTAACAGGTTTAACCAATCTCTTCATTGATGTGTCATGGTTGGTTTTGTGAAATGTAGACATTCATGTTGCTGTCAGTTTTTCTTGTTCCCTTTCAGGCTATTCTTCTCCTTCACTTGAATTTAATGGAGGGAAAAAGGCCCTTAGAGACGAGTATCTGCAGGCTTTATGCTGTGAATCCTACAAATGGAGCTCCAAGCCTTGTTGTTAACATCTCCTGCCAATTTTCTCTACTATCTGTTTTGGCAATTTAAGAGGCCATTTTATGTTTAAGCAAGTAAACAGGCTGAACAACTGTGCCAACAGCTTCCAAATACAGAGCCATGGCTCAATGTCTGTTAGGGCCAGTTTCTAATTTCAGATGTGCAGATGTGTACAAGTACTGTACCAATGTCATTTCTTTCCTCCTTTAGTTGCTACATGAAGACATATTTGTATCACATCTTAGGTAGTATGCAATTCCTTATTATTTGTGTCTTTCTCCATAAAAACAGTGTTTAGCTGATTAAAATTACAGGAGAAATCCTGTCCACAACCACTTCCCCTGATGCTGTACAAATTTAACTGCTAGAATGTGACCCTTCATACTTAAAAACCCCATGCAACATATTTCTTTAAAGATAATGAATATATAGCCTTTCTTATTGAAATCTACATACACTGCTTTTAAGAATGTTACTACATTTTAATTTATAATAAAATTCTACTGTATATAACAAAACATTACATTTAAAGAAAGAGCATTTTTATGTAATAATTCAATGAATATTTAAAACACTGTTTTCACACAAAAAAGCAAAAGCTCTGTTAATTTACTTCCTGGAGTGAGGGTGTTAAACAAAACAAAACGGGGGGGGTGGGGGGTGGAGGAAGAGGACTGGTTGGCTTTATTTGCAGCTTTTCCAAAATCAGCTGGATTTCACATTCCCTCTCTGCATCCAGTACAGGCTTCACTCCCGGTATACAGGGGAGACACCTCCATACCCCCGGGGTGCCTAAATGACCTTCTCTTTACTGACTAGCGCTACTGACCTTCCTAACTTATGGTCTTCACTGAAATAGGATACCTTAGAAATGTGCTCAGCAAGCCAAATTTAATCTGCTTTCTCACTTTCCTTTTTTAATTTAAGGTACAATTTCCATTTCACATGCAACCTAAACCTGGAAAACAAATCACACACGTGTAGATGAACTGCATGACTCCGTTTTGCCAGCTCTCAAAGGGAAGAAGGGCGCAGATGTGTGCTGCTTCTTGCTCCCACGTGACTGAAGGTCATAACATTGAATGCAGAAGTGAGAAATGCTTACGCAGGCTCTCAGTCTAATGAGGGCAACCACTGTGAGAGCTTCCATGCACTCTTCCAGCCATACAACCAAGCCAGCAACCTCTACTATCCAAGCACTGGCCTTTACCTTAATGAAAGCTTCTCACTTCATCAATTTGTATGGACCTGCTTTGCTTTACACTTTGCAGATACTTACCAGAAACAGATTTAAGAAAGAGCAACTTATTTCACATAGGATAAAACATGCTTCAAGCCATATATCTGGGCATAAAAGTGCAGTGGCAGTAAGCAGCAGCTCGGTGCTGCAAACTGCTGAAAGTGTTCCATTTCCCCAAAGGAAATATTATTAGAGTTCCCACTTCTTCATTTACCCACGTGTCATGATAGATCAATAAATAGACTTTTACCACTTCTTTAATTATTCTGTTCCTTTTGCCACCTTAACTTTCTTCTTGTAAAATCAGTTTACAATAGCTTATTGACAGAATCACCTATAAAAATATGTGGGTTTTTTTTTTCTTTTTGATAACATCTTTGTTCATATCGAAAATCCTCTCAAAGTTCAAGATGGACCAAAAAACCACTGCAAGGTCTTTTAACAAAATGAACACATTTCTCTGTGCGAACACTATAAATTTTGTGTGTTTTAGCTATATATCCAATGCCAAGAAACAGTGACATGTGCAGCAGAAGTGACAGAAAATTTATATTTGGAAAAATTTTAAAAATACTAATATACTTTTATAATACTTATAAACATATATACTTTTTACAATACATTTACACGTCTTCACACATATTAATTCATAAAATGTATTTAAATTTTAAAATGCCTGCTCAGTCATGCAAAGGGTGCTAAAAAATCCTTCAAACTTTTCAGGAAAAAAAAACAGTTAGTTTATGCAGCCTTCCCTACATCACTCTAGACTAGCATGCTAATATGTCTGGTTTACACCTTTCAGGTTAACTCAGTGCTAAGAAGCTGTAACAGTTGTTGTCTGGGGCACCTGAACCTGAATGTCCCAGACAGGCTTTGTGATATTTTCTACTGAGCATGTTGTACATCTGCAGAATTAGGCTTTTAACGCTAAAAAACATTAGACACTGCGGTAAGTATCATTCTTTTCTAAGAATCTCCATTCTGTTTCTGATACTTCCATCAAGCCACCAAATAAATTCCATTAGTTTGATCTCAGTCTTCAGAGGCAGGATTGCTGGTGGCAAAATAGCAACCAAAATCCAATGCCCTCCATCAACCTACTGTCGACCTGCTCCCCCCACTATCTTTTTTCCTCGCAAGATTTATATTGATAGCATAAGAGATTCTTTTAAAAGTCAGAGCACTGTGTTAATACCCATGTATGCTGAAAACTAAATATTAGGACAAAAACATAACACTTTACAAACATTTCTACTAAATAACATCTATTATCATTACTTTTATTTTGTTGTTTACCTTCATCAAAAATAGCTACACACTTAACTGTGCTCACTTACCTTTTCATGAAGTTGTTACAATTTTGTTTGAAATAGGCTCTTTGAGAAGTTTCTAACACTTCAAGGTGAAATCAAAATGAAACTGAAAATTAAATATATATGTTAGTATTCTTCCATTTTGCTGTATATGAAAAGTAAAATTATTTTAGAATTATTAAAGTGCTTACCTTTCAGTGTCTTGAAACCTTAATTAGATCCTTAGTCCATGATGTATACTGATTATCTGATAAATACAGAAACTACTCTGTGTGGAATGCATTTCTATAACACAGGACTTTTCTAATTCGATTCAAGCTGTGGCCTATGCAGAATTATCTTTCTAGGATATAACACCACAAAGCAAATTAGTATTTTACTGTAAGTGTACGTGTAAATGCAACTTCTTTTATCATGTACATTTTAAAATTCCATTTTACCCTTCATGATTAAGTATTTCTAATAGAGTCCATGACTTGGAATCTTTGTCAGCTACAAACATCACAAAAAGAAAACAACTCTGTATTGTTAAGACTGAATGGACAAACCTGTATTGTTAAGACTGCATAGAACAAATCTATATTGTTAAGACTGGGTGGTTAGGAATAAAGAGACAGAAGTAGTACATCCAACCACAAAGAAAAAAAAAATTAAAAACACTTCACATTTAAAATTGTATTTCTGGGTCTGGTAAGGCAGGCAGGTACCTTTGGTTCAGGAGCATGACAGTATCATAAATAAAGGTCTTCTGCTAAAAGAGAAACCTCCTTATCCCACTCAAAAACAGAGGTGGGAAGAAAACTTTCTCAACTCACAAAACTTCTTGTTTGCTTTTATTTCCCCTCTTCCCACAACAGAAAACCCAATAAGCTCTGAACAAGAAAGAGCAAAAGAGTGTGCAAGTAAGCTGTGTCATACTATCCTATATTCTGATGTTGTGAGTACTGAGCTTAGGAGATCTAATTAAATTTCTTGGCATGTCAATATCCAAAACTGAGTACCGAAGACCTGCTCTAGGGTACTCCTCTCAACCTCTCCTAACAGAGCAGACCCATGCAAGGGATTAAGTATTCATCACAGCATTGCTCGTTTCATCTCCTTGATGTGTTCCAGAGCTACCCCACACAAAAGAATCACTCTTGCTCGAGGAAGCTATGTAGGTCTTGAGAGGACCTAATTTAAGCTCCTGGTCTGAATAAAAAATGCAGCTGATTAAAACCAGGGACTCACTGAAGTTTCCCAGATCACAAATGGAAATCTTAATGGCCATGCTTTTTGCCACTCTGAAGAATGCATCTTTCTCACAAACCAGAAATTTCAGTTAGCCCCAGTATTAACATAAAATATGAGCTTTTGTTCTCGTCTTATCTACCCACAGGAGCATTTGCACAGCTCTTATATTAACTGTCCTCCCCACTGGCCAAGGCTCCAGGAAACAAGCCCAAATTTTTCACCTCAAAGACCAGTTCTGGATACCAAAATCTTAACTAGTGAATGCTTCAGCAAGAATGGCATTGCTGTGATAAACCAGTAGTTTTCAATGACTTCTTTTTTTTCCAATAACATCCCAACCTGAAAAACATTTTTCTTTCAAGTAAATAAATTCCATCATTTTCTTCTGATCATACTTACACTGGATGCCTCTGATTCCATGCTGTTATTTTATCACTGTAAGGAATGATTAAAAAATTTTTTCACAAAATAATCTATGGTGACAAGTTCTTGCAGCAGACGAATGATCAGGAGGGAAGCCAGGCCAAGCTAATGGTATTGATTCTGTACCATTTCTAGCTCACACTAATTCTTACCTATTTAATGGTATGGATTCTGTATGATTTCCAGCTCACGCTAGTTCTTACCTATTTCATACATATCATAACTTGCACTACATACCACTCAATTTCACATCATGCAGAGAGTTAAACATGCTACAAGGGAATACAATATAAATAAATAACTTTCCTAGTGAAAACATAAGTCAGGAAAAGTCCCATTTCAAAAAATCCCACTCCTGAAAACATTCTGCATTCAAGCTCTAAGCTAATGAAACACATAATTACATTTTGATATTTGTCATTCCTTTCTCATCTTGAAGAGCATTGTCTTGCATGTATTTTCTTTTAAAACTCAGTATCAAAATATTCTCTCCTTCTGGAAAACTACATCTTACCAGTTATGCTAATTATGACAGCCCCTGCTAAAAAAAAAAGAAGATAAAACTTTATAGCTTATATAATTTAAATAGTTTATGTGTAAATAAAAAGCTACAAAAGTATTCTTAGTTGCTGGGAAATCTATTTAAAAAGCAAAAAGTGTCAAAACATTTTAGTATAGAGAATACTTTGAGCATACTTGCTGAAAGCTGGAGAGGTGAACACACATTGCCAATGTGCTGTACAAGTCCATGGTATAAAGTTACACACACTTCAAAATCTGACATACACAAATCAGTCACAAAAATCAGATTCTTCACTCTCACAGACTTCATCAGAAACACCAACAAACACGCCCTTTCTTAGACACACTATTTCTCCATCTACATTCACTTTAGGTGGCAGTCACATACATTACTGATTTGTTCCTGAGTCCTTTTCAGTCTTTGTAACTCGGGCGTATCGGTGACAATACTGAACCCTCTTCTTTTGCTTTCTTCAAAGTCTCTTTTGTATTTTACCTACAGAATAGAAAATAAAGAAGGGTTGATTTTGTTTTCCACAATATGCACCTAGAAATGTAGCAATTTTTAAATTATTTTTTTTTTACTGCAAATAAAGCACTTGTGAAATACTTTTAGCCCTTAAAAGGGAACCCTTCCTTCATCCAGGAACAGAGATAGGGAGCAACTGGGCAAAATTCCCCACTGCCCAAGCAAATGCCTCCCCCAGGGGTGCTGCCATGGGCTCACCTCCATGCGTACTGCAACTGTGGAAAGATCACTCCCCGTGGTCATTTCATTCTCAGAGCAGTAATCACAGAACCACAAATGCCAACACAGCATCAAGCAAGCATGTATTTTCACACAAAAATACAGCTATAGCTAAAACTGGAGCCTTCTAATACACAGCTTTGCATCTCAGCCTCTCTTCATGATAAGTCTACCATTCTCCTCCCCAGCTGAAACATAAATTACACATTAAAAAAGTGCTGCATGAAAAGAGAATTTAGAAGACTGGAAAGTCAAACAATCATAAGTTAGGAAATGGCTGCCTATACAAGCTTAATTTGTCCCTCTTGCATATATGCATTAGGATATTCTCTTTAATCAGGTACTCATATATTACCCTTTGACAGGCCCCCTGCTTTATTCTGTACACAGCAGAGATGGTTCCACATGTGGTTGTATCTTTTTTCAGACCAGTCTATTCAAATCCTGCCATCAAGGTAGGGATATTAGTTTCCTCAGGAGCTTTTTTATAGCTCTCATCACAGTCATTAATCAATCTTCATAATGCACCCTGGAAAGTAGGAATGGCATTATCCACACTTCTAGGGCAACCTGCAAACTGAGGTGAAAAAAACATACAAGGGTCTCAGGGTGTTCACTCTCAGATTCCTAACACTTGAATATGTTCAGATTACAGACTTAAGTTACTTGTATTAATACTCAGTACTTCTGCAAATCAGTCTTGGGGAATCTCAATTTCAGCATAAAGAAACAAATAAGATGAAATCTGCAAAATGTTAGTGTCTGTTGAGCAACAGGCAAAACTCTGTAGCAAAGACAGAGTTGGGACCCGTGTCTCCACGGACGGTTTCAGCTACCTTATCCATAACTTCCTTTTACTTCCTATGACCCCTGCTTTATTCACTACACACATCCAGATTTTGCAACACACATTTTCTTTATATGCAGTTTTAGTGTGTATAGTTACCATTGCATATAGTTCACACATAGCATACTATACAAATCCTTGAGACACTGCAGTAAATGACCACAGCAACTACTATTTTTCCTGTGTTACATCTGTAGAGGGAGCTAAAATTCATACAAAAATGACTGTAGATTTCACATAAGTGTACTCTTTTCATGACACCCTGAGACTAAGGAAACAGCACTTCCACTCAGACTTTTGAGGAAAGCATAGACTGATGGCCCATGCCCTTCTGTTCATCTTCCCCAGGTTCAATCCTTTTCTTTGCATTTGACGACCTTATCAATCATCATTTTGTCTCTCTCTGAGCTTCTAAACTAGTCTAGTCCACCTCTCCATGGATTCTTGCTAAGTCCCCGGCACTTCAAATACCTTTCTTAAATACGCTTTTTCTGTTGCTTATTACCTCCCCTTACTTCTACCAAATGGCTCTCCATCTTCTCACTGACTCTCAGAGGCTTCTTGAACATACTGGGTGGACATAATATTCCAGGACTGTCTGGTACTAAGAAAGAGGTCTTATGAGTATATGTGAACTTTATTTGAAGTCATAGAAAACTTCACCCCATTGGACAGATTTCCATGGCCAAGGACATGTGCCTAACGTAAAAGACTTTCTTCCATCGCAGCAAGCTTCAAGTCCTCAGCCCTAAATAGTAAGACATCAGAGCTATGTAACAACAACGACAAAAAAAAGTGTCAAGAACTTCAAGTAAGGGAATAAAAGTCTGTCTATCCTAGTCTCAGCCTTGGAAACAGCTGAGTATTTTGCATACAAAAATCCAAATTTGGCCTGAGGCAGACAGCTGACATGGAAATGTTCAGCTTTACTGCTTAAAGTTTAGTGGAATTATGACCAAGTGAACACATCTTATAATGGGAAATGTGCTCAGCCCTGCCTATAAGAGCGATTACCTATTGTTAGAAAGAGTATTTCCTGTTATTAGTTCCAAATGTACCAGCCATTAACTTCAAATGACCTTTATTCATTTTACAAAGGAACAGAAGAAGAGCGAGGGAACTAGATTAGTTTTAACTTCACATTATTTTAACCCTTCAGTCAGATAAAAAGGGCTCCTACTAGCCATTAATAAATCATGTCACAGGAGCAAGGATAACTATATCCTTCGGAGCAACTATTCTGAAACCATAAAAAAAATAAATTATTTAAAATATTAGCAGAGTTAATATATGCATTATTGGATTTTGCTATCTAACTTCAAAATGTAATTTTAAGTTATAAAAATCACAAAGAAATGTAATGTTTCATGAAGACCACAGCTCAGTGAAATGTGGCCCACTAAAACCACTACTTATAATAAATTCAAAAGAACAAAACCCCTTAGTTTCCAGAAAATGCCAAATAATAAAGACGCCATCAGTCATCCAGAACTTGGATCCAAAAAAAAGCTGTTCGGTATCAAGAATGCATATGGATGAAGAGGGGAGAACACAACTGCTGACTGACCTCCGATTTTAGATAATTTAAAAATTCAAGTTTTTCTGACCCAGAAAACTTTTAGTTACTACAAAATCAGGAATCAAAATGCAATTTAATTGTTTTAAACCAACTTAAAGTAGAAAAGAATATTTCATATAGAAGCTGTAAACATCACTATAATGAACAACTTAACTACTTACTGGGTCCGGCTGGGATGGAGTTAACTTTCCTCATAGCAGCCTGTATAGACCTGTGTTTAGTTTTTGTAGCTAGAGCAGTGTTAATAACACACCAGTGTTTTGGCTATTGCTAAGCAGTGCTTGCACAGCATCAAGGATATCTCCCCAGTCTCATCCAAAGGCCAGTAGGCTGGGGGTGGGCGAGGGGCTGGGAGGTGACACAGCCAGGACAGCTGACCCAAACTGACCAAACGGATGTTCCACATCATAAAACATCATACTCAGCAACGAAAGCTAAGGGCGGGCATTCGTTATCAAGGCATTTGTCTTCTGAAGCAATCACTATGTGTACTGAGGCCCTGCTTCCCAGAAGGTGGCTGGACATCACCTGCTGATGGGAAGTAGAGATAAATTTTTGATTTTTTCCCATTAAACTTGACCCATGATGGTTTTTTTTATCATATTTTCTCCCTGTGTACTGCTGAGGAGAGGGAGCGAGAGAGCAGCTTGCTGGGCACCTGGCAGCCTGCCAAGGTCAACCCACAACAAACTGGAACCCTTGAAATTTAGTTTTGAAATGGAAATGTCTATAACCCCTAATGACTGAACCATAAATGCGGTCCTCTCCTACAAAGATGCTTTTTAGCAACTCATCACCAAAATTCCGGCCAGTGGTTCATAATGCCTCTCTCTTGGCTCCAAAATTCAGAGCAGTTTCACAAATGCAGAGCACCCTCAGCGGCAACTGCCCTGAAAAATTGATCCTTTGAGAAACAACGTGTGGCATGAACATTGGAAATAAAACAGTAATAAATCACCATAAACTAAAAGGTTTTAAGTGAAAATACTTCATGAGAAGTAATTCTGCACAGACCCACAGTGAAAGGACTAAGTACTCCAACAAATCTTCAACAAATCAAACTTCTCAGATTCATGACATCAGCAAGATAACTTTGAGGGGCCCAAAAACGATTGTGTAATTCACGAGGTCAGCATAAAGCAGCCAAGGACAGAGGGTCCATCTTACTGTACATAAAATCTTATGATTATCATTTGTTTTGCAGGTATACTTGCTACTTGGCACCAAAACCACCTATTAGCAAAACAAGATTAATTTTTCCTGGGGAAAATACACTGAAAATATAAATGGAGCATAAAAGGTTGATTATTCTCTTGCGGTTTTTGGCAGCTACCCTTAATCCAGATTCATTTGCAATAACATAAACATATATCTGTTGAACAAACAACACAGGACACCAAAAACCCCAAACAAACAAAACACAGAGCAAGAATTCAACATGGTGGAACCTCACGCTCTTATCACTGTAAAGCTGTGAATAATACCGCTCTCAGAAACACTCTTCATTCCATCTCTACCTCAAAAAGTTACTCAGCCACTACAAAGAAAATATTAAATCCCCAAAAGCTAAGGCAATGTCAAAGCTGGTTTCCTGTATAGTCCCTTCTGCACTTACCTGTACAGACCAGGTAGCTATGCCAATAATCTGCTTTCAAAATATCCCATTTCCTTACTCCTGATACACTGCATAGCCCCACAGACTGTGGTATCATCATAGCCGATGTCCAGCAAGGAAGGAGTAAGCAGGGTAGGAAGAGAGGATGGGACTCCTCACACCACATTTGCCCTGAGAGGAATGTTCATAGACCTACAGTCTTTACCACACCCTGAATATTTATGAATTTGTTTCAGTATGTTGTCTTTGAGTTTTTCCAGAGCCATCTGTTCCTTCTGTGCCCTGCACACACAACTCCTTCCCAAAGATCACCATCTGCTAATACACTGGATTTCACAAAAAAAAAAATCCTCTCAGACAGTACCGGTCCTTGAGGCGCATCTTGGCAAAGATGTGTTTGTGTTGATCTGCTTCTTCCATAAAGCACCCATGTCTGTTTATTTTTGCCTTGATTTATCTTGCTTCTTTCAAACTGAATGGCAAGACGGAGAAAAAAATTCCAGACTAAACTCAATAAGGCTTCCTTTCAGTTAACTAATCCCTCTCATCAAGGATCCCTAACATTATCCTATCTGACAAAGCTAGGCTTCAATCTTCACGGCATCACCTGTCTTCCAACACTGCCCATAGCTCTAAATCCCATTCATCTTCTGCTCATATTAGAGGTATATTTAAGTCCCATCTAAGACCCAACAACAGTTGGTACCCAAGCTGCCCAAGCATTGCTGCTTCTAATAGCAGTAAAATATGGTCCTTCCACTGTCACTAAATTAGAAATATTGTCCACAGTAAATCTACACAGCCATCTGGAATGCAGGAACTCAGAATGGCCCACAGGGCAGACTAAACTGTCCTCAAGATTTTTATATGAACTGGAAGCTATAGGTTGGTCATTCCTTAGGGAACTCAAGGAGCTATGGACTCCTAAAAAGTCACTGGTGAATAAGTTTTGCTGGAACAAAGGACTGCAGTGTTAAAGATATCATCCTTTTAGTTTTATTGTTCTTAGTCAGCTAAAGGAATCTGTGTTAAAAGCAAAAAAAAAAAAAAAAAGTATGGAGTAAAATAAAATAAAACAAAAATCCCGAGACTGCATTTTGCATTTTTTACAGTCTTCATATTGCTCGCAGCCATATTTTAGAAATTTTTCCTTTCAATATAGTAAAAAAGCCATTTTCACAACTCACAGCTCTGAAGCATTCATTGTAATAGTTGAAACTTTCTGAGAGAAGAAAGTTTCTCATTCAAAGACATTTTAAAACTGAAAACGTCAGAAACACCAGCACTCCAACACTACAAAAAAACATTTGCAACTATACGGAGTAAGAAGGTTGAAACGCCATCATTAACATGAAATATACTGTCTTCCTATACACATAATCCAAACACTGGGCAAGTCCGTCCGTGCTACCTTGTAGAGTACGCCTGAGCAAGTCTCCGACTATCTGCAAATCTCTGCACTGCAATTCCCTGAGGACCTTCACAGTTTTGCCAGGGAACTACTACTAACAAAAATCCTGGAATCCACGTCAGAACAGTTAAAATGTTGGATGGGTGCAAACTAAAATGTATAAATAGTAACTCAGGAGACAATATTTCTATAATGTGGTCTCTCTACTGACAATGGTGAGAGTGGCTCACAGAAAAAGCACAGGCAAAAGCGTTCCAGATCCCAGGATGTGCAGGGACAGGAAATCGGAGGCAGTGAGAGATCAACAGTTTCAGAATGAGAAAAAGATGAAGTCCTCTGTTTGGATGTATCACAACAGCATGTGAACAGTAGCTGGGATCCAAGTAAAATTATGACTGAAGAGAGTGTGATCTGAGACTGTTTCAACAGGCTTCTGTCCAAAGAAGTCGCCTAGGCTCTGCTCCATCAAAAGTTATTTCCACTGAAACTACGTAGGTGCTTCTGCTCAAGAAATTATTTTTATGCCACTACGTATGCTGCTTAAGTGCCTTGTACCTTGTTTTGCTATTGGGCAAAGTGGAGGTCAGTCATACCCTTTTCTATTAAAATATAGCACTACTGTTCTCCGAAGTCCACGCACACAGAGAAGGCTACATAAAACAAGAGTCAGTGGCAGATCAAGCTGCTTTGCCCCCACTTCCACCAGCAATTATAATCCATTTAATTGTGAAACAAACTTTACACCAACATTTTCAAAGCAGTAAACACATTCCATGCAGAAGTGCAGATAAGGAGAGATGAGGTTGCAACTTTTATGTCAGATAAATACTGTCAGATCTTCTGTCTATTCCCTGTATCTTGGTATATTCTGCCTTTGAACTAGTTTATCTCCCAGGAACAGCAGTCTGAGTAGATGAAGGATTTCTTACTCTGCCACAGCAGAAATAGATCTGCCTTTACCATATCTCATTTCCATGCAGAAAATGAAAGATTGGTATGTTTAATCTAAGTGCAACCTGATAAATTACAATTTTTAATAATAACCTCAAAAATTAAATAGTGACCTAGTGACAGCAAACTCCTCCAAACAGAAAGATAATTATCATATGTAAATAGAGTAAGAAAAAAAAATTAAATGCCTCATATAGATTTTCTAAATCCCGGAATGTGGTTTTAACTCCAGGTTCTGAACTAAACATATAGTCACTGTCTTGCTGTTCCCTCCATCGGAAAGGAGAATGGTCAGGCAACCACCATGAAAATGATGAACTCCTGAGCTGTGTACTCTGAAGGAAGTACGCAGCACATCACTAGCACGTATGAGCTTGCTCTGCCTGCTCTCCAAGGTGGACAGAAAATGCATAACTGCTGGTTGGCAAGGGCAGCAAGACTGAGCTAGTAAATCCTGCTGAGAGGCAGGATATGTTAGCCTGGGCTCAGTGCCACGCAAACCATGGTCATGCAGCCTTTAGTTGGCTCATAGTACTACCAGAGATCAGAGGCATCTGCCCACTGGGTACCAGAAAAATATAAGCCAAAAATGCATATCCACAGAAATTACAGCGATTCTGAGGGGGGAAAAAAGACACCCCAAGCCTTCCCCTCCCTGCAAAAACCCACCAAATAAAAACCCCCAAAACCTACCTAATAAATTTTCTAAATAACACAAGGGCCATATTGGTCCAAAGAGTGTAGGAAATTCACACAAAGAATCAAGCCAAAAACAGAACCAAAAAAACACAGCACAAGAAGTAAAGAAGATTGACTCCGGGAGGGATGTAAAGAAAACTGACCTCAGAAAACTGTAATACAGACCAAGGGTGCAAGTTGTAGTCATATATTATAAAAGGTAACCAAAACAAATAGTAATAGACAGCAGAAGCCAGCATATGACACGCAGAGGGGGGGAATAAAAACCCTGTAAAACTTTCATGAACACCTGCCAAAAAATCAGGGAACATTCGTTGCTGTAGCAGAAGAAAGAGGCTGAAATGAGTCCAACTGAGAACAACCAGAATGCAGCCCAGAACAAAGTACAGAGGAAAAGGATCTTCAAAATCTAGATTTGAGCAACACAGATGTGCAACCACGCAGGCATTACAGGAAATAACGGAGGACAGTGCAGTTATACCCTCTGGCTTCTGCTAAGAGCTTAGCAAACTTGGGGTGTCTCATGTCTGTCACTCAGACGCCAAGTAGCTGGCACCTTGTATCCCACTCACATTAGTAACTATCCTCATTTCTCGTTATCCTACAGCTCCTCTTGTCTACTTTCTTGATAAGGACATTCCATCTCTTATTCCACAGAGTTAATGGATCATTTGCCTTTAGGTGTTCTTATGTAAGTTCCTTACAACTGTTCATTCTGCTGTTTATCAGTTATTTCTTGGAAACTGATATATCAAGTGGAAGCCTGCAGTGCAATCCTGCTTGCAAAATCCATGCCTGTTGTACACACCCTGTGTCCCCTTTGCCACATTAGTTATAGACACCCCATGCAGTCAGTTCCTCTGTCTCTGTACAACCAAAGGCAGTGGAGAGGGACTACCTCTCTTTTCCATTTAACTGTAAGCAGATTGTGAAATCCTCCCTCCAAGTTATCTTTCTGCCACTCAGTAATGAAGATCAAACTCCAAGCTATCGAAGGCACCATGAAGGTACCCTAGTGCTTTATCAGGAACTTTCTAAAAGTTGGAAGCAAAAAGGGAAAAAAATATGAAAGTCCACTCTAGCTAGAACATGACAGTAAACCTATATTTGGAGATTAGAAATTCTCCGTTTTGTTCTTCATTTTAAGGACAGAAGGAAATGAAGGTGAATGGAAAATGATACATTTAAGAAAGGCAGTTTCGTACCAGAAAATACACAGCAGACAGTTCACTGCAAATGTTAGTCTTTGGAGTAGTCAGTTAGGTGAATCACTTAGAGGGAATAATTTCTTACAGAATTTGGTATGTAGGCAGCCTCCTATAAATGCAAATCTAATATTTACATCATCAGTCTCAAATATCATGAAAACAACACGCAGACTGAAACCGTTAGAAACATAGGAAAGTCATACAATTCCAGAATTACTGCAACACGAGCTGAGAACAGAAAATGCCAAAGGCTACCCACCAGCTGTATCAGTGTTGCAACCTGGTTCTGTCTTTTCTTCATCCACTCTGATCTGAATCTGATAATTTGAATACACGGTTTCCCATACCTTCGAATTGTTTGCCTCTACACCTAGAAAATGCTTATGCAAGTAATCTACCTTATCCACAAAGAGGATGCAGGCTCATCACCCCTGAGTCCCTGGCTTGAGCCCACGCTTCCCCATGCACACCGCGAATTGGATCCCAGTCCTGCCACAGCTCACTGGGAAAGAAACACAGGTTGTCTTACACCCCTGAAACTACAAGACCCAAGGGATACATAACGAAAAATCTTAGCCACACACTCCAGCAAAAGCAGCACAATGAGCACATGATAACCTGGGGACAGATTTGCAGTGTTGATGGTAACAGGTAAATTAGGCCACGTCATTTGTCAGTTATCTAAGTAAAATGTGCATTAAAAATACACCCAGTACCCTCATCCTTCTCCCCGCCATCTAAAACATTTGCTGCTCAGACTCTCATTTTAACATCCTTAAACTAAAATCATATAATTAAATCATCCTCTGAGCCTGGCCTTCAATTTTAGGATCTTCTTTGGGAGTCTCAGCTAAAGCTTGTTACAGTTAATAGAAAAATTCTGAGTAATTTCTGTTTAACCCTGAATATAGCCATTAATCCAGCGAACTCCTCAGATGGTGATAACTGCCCAGAAACAGTGGGCTCATGGGACAAAAAGCAGATGTCTCTATACAGACACCTACACACAACGTCATCAACCAACCCACTTTTACAGTGAGGGGAGAGGAAGAGGCATTTTCAGGGAACAACTCAGCTCATCCTGACGAAGATATTTAAAACATCTTTAAAATACCGTGAGATGTAAAAATACGTCATAAAATACTTAAAATACCTCTAGATCTCATAAACAGACATCTAAAGCCAGCTGAAATTAACTCTGTCCAGAGCCCAAACACTCCCCATCATGTTGTCTGTACATCTCCTGTCCTGCCGTATTTTCGTGAGCTGCTTAAAGTAAATTCATGACCAGTTTTTTAAATCTGCAGAATTCTAGAATGACACAGGGATGCTGGGACTGAGTTTGGTGTGGAATCAGTTTTCAGATGCAGAAACTATCAGCTGGATACAGCACAGTGGTTTTTAAATTGAGAGCTGAATCACCAGATTTTTTCAAACTGTGCCTGTAGAGCAATATGTAAAACCATACTAAAAGAGTGGTTATTTATGATGTGCAAAGGAACGAGAAGGGCAAGGTACCCTTTAAATATATCCATTATTCATTCCTACTGAATACACATGACTTCTGCTTCAAACAGCAAGGGATATGTTGTGAGAGATGCCCTTCTAATAAAAACAAGGCAGGAATGTTAGTACCAGAAGGTTCCCTGCAGGCTAAAAAGTGACAGTTGGCTGGGCTAGGATCAGAGCAAAAAGTGGGGTGTAGCAGGAGGGTCTGCTTACACACAGGAAAAAAAAGGGAAAGAAAATGAAGGGTCCACAAATTAGAGGAAGTTTTTTCCAGAAATTAACTGAAAGCTTAAAAAAAAATACAAACAAAAACCCCCATACTGTTTCAGAAAAGTAAGAGCAGGCATCCTGAAGGAGCAGATAGGGGCTGTACATTGCATTTCTTATCAGAGATGTTAGTTAATAACAATGAGCAGGAGGGGAGGGAAGGAAGAGAAAGAGGAGAACAGTAGTTACAAATCACTCCAGTTGTTAAAACTGCTCCCTTTGTTAAATGGCAGTTAGTGAAGAGAAGGCAGGAATTTAAAGAAGGATCTTTGTTATTTAAATGCTATCCTGTGTTGCGTTTTCAAAACTTCCAGACAAATGTATAATATAACCAAATATTTTTTAGTTCCAAGCACTAAAGGCCACAGGCTTCGGTTTTGGCTTGGGTTTTTTTTCTTTACTGACCAGGGAAAACTAGCAGAGAGGTCATTGCCTCTTATAAAAGACAGGAATGACTTTCCTAAATCTGTATATATCCTACCTTCTGATTGCTTTTAGGTTTTGAAAATGTCTACACAGATGAGCTTTATCATTACTGTAAAGCCTTCTATTTGGCCTTCTACAGAAGCAGACTGATGAAAATAACTTTGCCATAACTTTCAATACTGTTTATTTTTCTCTCACCTCTAATAAGCAGGAACTTATCCCTCTCAAGACGATCTAATCTTTTTATTTTAGGGCAGGGAGTGTAGTGGCAGGGATAGTCTGACAGGAATGATACAAACTGTATGTGTCATTTGTATGCAAGGAAATAGGACTGGCACACAATGTTAAAAAACTCTGAAAGATGCTAATTTTCTTAGCTATGAAAAAGTTTGCTTATTTTTTAGAGATTTGTTTATCTGGAAGGGAGAAGGCTCAGCCTATATTCAGCCAGCATGCTATCTCCTTTTTAATATCTCAGGAAACATCATATCCTACAGGCAAGATTTTGGTCTGCCCCGTTCAATTCACCTGTGCAGGGGGGTATATTCCATAATAGGCAAATACAGCTTCTGCGAGTAATACAGCCAGCCCACACAAATCAAATAGGCTGAAGAAAGCCCCTTTTAAATGCACTGAAATGTTCATTAATTGCAGAGAAATTTGTCCAAAGCCCACAGGACTGTCATGCGCTGGCATGATAGGAAAAGGCACAACTTCTGGTAATTGCACACTGTGCTTTCCAACACACTTATTTGAATTGCAGAGATTAGATACAAACGTCCCAGATTCGAAACAATGACTGTCCTTTTCCTTGATAATTTTTAATATTGTCTGCTGCAGGGAAATGTAGTTACTCATAGCAGTAAGTTTGATCCTCGGATCTCCTATCAACTTCAATTCACATTCACACATTTTGAGAAATGGTAAATATTGCAAAGCCAATTCTAATAAAATACAGAAAAGAAGTCTGAAGACAAACACTGTCTATTCACAACAGAAAAGCCCCAGAAAGCAACATCCTTGTCACTCCACGCAATTGCCTCTGTAAATCACATTTGAATCATGCCTTGTTGCTTAAACCTGTCAAATAGGAGTAAATCTGGGCACGAACTTTCCGGGCATTATTTCCACCAAGATATTTCTAATGTTACTTTCCTATCACAAATCTTAAATGCACACTGTAAGTCCTGCCCGCTGGAAAGGTATGAAGGAGTATTTTCTGTTTTCTAAAAGATGGGAAGTTTTGAAGGGAGGCGGTTTTGATGTCTTTTACCTGAAACATCTCCTGCTGGTAAATTGGTCTGTGTGTGCTGTAACGGGACTGTGACCAACCTACTGTTACCAGCAGAAATACAGACCTCTAAAGACCCAGTTTCAACCACAGTCAGTGTTTGAAGAAGACTGTTCTGCATGATGGCTTGCAGCCAGCTAGGGAGAGCACGTCAGCAGCGAGGCAGTCACTAGTAGAGCAGTAGTGAAGCTCTAAACCTGCCAAATGAAGGATGACTGCCTCTTCTGACACTTGCAGAACATGCTGGAAACAGGTACATAACATAAGAGGACAGCGAGCAAAGAAATACAGACACCATGTGCCCAGCACAAGACAGCTCTGAGAAGAAAGTTCAGGGCTGCCACAACCACTGTCAGACCACAGCACAGGAATGGAATCATAAGAAATGCGTAGATACAGGTACATCATAGACACAGCATTACAGACAGCTATCTGTTACACTGCTGAATACTGAATTCACTATTCCTTTCATTTCCTGATCTGTTTACACCATTCTTCTGGCTCTGACAGAATATAAGCTCTTTTCAAGCAGATACTGGGTTTTTTGTGCTGAATTTGTACAGCTCCTAGCACAGCATGCTAGCACTAGAGTCACTACATACCGCAGTAATCTGGGTATTGGCTGAGAGCTGACACAGTGGCAGCTGTTCCCTCTGCCAGAATTCAACCAGGCTGTTCAGACAGACACCTACACTCACTGAGGCACCGCACCCAGGGGTTCACAGCAGAATTGTTCAAGGTATTCAGGGTCTACAAACCAGTAGGGTCCAGGAAATTGGCTATGAAGGCAGGGAAGGAGAGGAGGCAGAGAAGGGCTGGCAGCAGCTAAGTGAGGCGTTACACTCCATTCCCTGACCCAGACCTGTGTCAATATGGTGTGTTAACGCTGCTTGTCTCAAAGATGTATCAATACTGACACAGGCACTGCCTATACCAGACTTTTGAAATGTGTGAGAAGCACACACTCGAACAGCTCGTCTGTCACCATGCACATGGTGCAGCTCATCCCTCCATACGGCACTGGCATGGGAGCAGAGCATAGATGCAGTTCGTACCGGAGAAAAAATATTTTTGGTTAGCTTAGTCTAGCTCCTGCCACCCAGAGCAAACTATACACTCTGTGTGCACTATTGTATTCTCAAGTCTATGATCATGTCAGTCCCAACTCACACTGTCACACCCCTGACAGCAGCTTTACTTCAGATTTGGCCCTCAAATCAACAAGGCATCAGATGGCAAGCCGCAGGCTGCTGCATCCAAAACGCCCTGTTCTTCAAGGTGGTTTTTCACTTGTTTGCTACATACTAGTAATAGCCCAAGGGGGATAAAGAAGCGCCTGGAGGACTCCTGGCAGGTTCACCCAGTTGGATTCTGCTTACAATAAGAGCTTGTCGTCCCTCCCTGGCAGCACTGGGGGCTGCAGAGGTTGTGGAGTAAGCGGTGGTCAGGATCAGGCCTCAAAGGCACCTCGGCGGAGCAAGGTCTGCAAGCCTGAGAGCCAGCAGCCCAGAGGATAAACTTAAGAGGGTTTGGGGCGTTTGTCTGGCCATCTGCAAACATCCTCGGGATCCTGAAAAAATCCTGGACCCATCTCAGTAATTTTCTAAAGAAAAATGGAGGGGAAAATATATTTGGCATTGCTAGAATACCAGGTGGCTTGACTGTTTGGCAACCATCTGGTCTCAGTTTTCTCTTTGTTAATAGCACCAGCATCAAATGAGACAGAAATAGGAAATGTTAACTATTAAAATATACACAATTAGACAAATAAAAGCTACCATAAAGCAAAGGGAATCCAGCAAATGGACAGCAACGTTAAACACATGGCGAATCATTTAAAAAAAAAAAAATTGAAGGCAAGGCCATCCTGAATTATAACTAAATAGCAGTTAATTTAATGCTTGTAATATTGCACATGAGTTATGATGGTATTGCTAATTGTTTATCATTGTCCTCCCCTCCAGCTCCTCCACATGCCGTATAGTGAAAGAGCTGCAGATACAGCCAGAAGTGTTCAGATTACAATGTTAGGCAACTCAACACAGAATAGAAAAACTAGAGGAAGGAGGGAAACAGCAGTGGGACCAGAGCTGTAGGTGAGTACAAAGGACCAAACCAAAGACTCACATTTATTGATCTGTCATTTAAAATTAAATTAAAAAGAAACCATATTTGGATTTCACATGGAACTTTTTTTGTCAAAGATAGTGGTAACTGCACAAAGCACTTCAGACTTCTTTGAAGTCTCATTGCTTCAAGATGGTTATTACCATCCCAAGCTAAGATCACTTATTACTTTAAAATATGAAGCGTATGCAAGGCTAATTTTTCAGATGGGGGAGAGCAAAGACAATTGGCAGTTTCATTTGCCTCCATGAAAAACCTCTTGTTTGCACATATGCAGTGGGCAATTACTTGACATGTTGCTTTTGCACATTACTAATCTACCCACAATATATCTAATTACAATTTTGCAGGCAGAGTTCAAAAACTTTGGCGAAAACTGTTTGCTTTTTTATTTTAGAGACAAAATAAACCACCAAGTAGAAACAGAAAACTAACAACTATAGCAAGAAAATCTAACTTGAAAATTAAAGCAGAGAAGCTGTTTAGCAACCAGAGACCCTTATGGCCTCTGCCACTTGACTTCATGGTCTTATTCCAGCTGTCAGAGAAAACAATAGATGAAAACACAGTGAGAAGATTGAATATTCTAAAAAAATGCAACTATGTCCCATAAATGCCAACATCTATAATGTAATCATTGCCATAAAAGAATAGCATCCATTTATCATGGTATATGTGCAGAAACTTGTCGTCACAATCATATTGTGCACTAAGAAGATTAAACACAACTCTGCTGTGAGATCACTCGACTGCTGACTTTTTTTTTTTTCATTTCTTTTGATTAATTTCTCCTTTTCACCAGCTCTGTATTGGGCAAACTTGCTTTGCCCATTTCCACCTGCCAGCTAAATTTCTGACAAATGCTTTATCTTCTGAAATTATTAATTACTTCAAATGCCAACTGAGGCTGTTATTAGTTCAGGCTAATGAGGGGAGTCCTGCTGAACAGAGATCAAAGGACACTCCAGGCACAGAGTGAGAAAGAACCCCCAGTAAACATCAGGAACCCTGAAAATACAGCAGCGCTGCCACAAGGCTGCATCCCCGTGGCATCCGAGGGGAATCCAGTTCAAACCCAGTATCGAGGGGCCTGCACTGCCATCTTCTATCGAATGTACAATGCACTGTTAATGGGAGCACCATAGCTCCAATATCCTACCTACTCTCTGATACAATGACAAAAATAACCAAACTGTGGAAACACTGGTTAACAGGAGACCAATGACCCTGTCTCTCTCAGTTACCCATCACTTTTTAAGTGAGACAAGAATTTAAAATTTAAAGCACAGAAAATAGGTGACTAAGCGACAATGTAGAGAGCTCTTCAGAGAAAGAACTGAAAATGACCTGAGAAAATATTCTTGGTATAATCCTACATTTCAAACTAATCTATTAAATTTCATTTCCATTTCTATTACTCTTTAATAGACAATATAAAAGATTTTCCAGTTTTACAGGGAAAAAGTATGCCTAAATCTGTGCTGCTATGACTGCTAGCAAATACCTGAGGATTTAGAATTAAAGGCCTCATCTAAATTGTACTTTGGCAAGGATTCAGAGTCATTTTGGTAACATGGAAATAATCAATGCATATCAAAAGTGGGTTATTTTACTAAAACTCCCTATCATGTACACTTAACCTCCTAGAATTTCTTGCTTCTGGTCTCTTTGATGTGATAACTATTAAAACACTATGTGTAAAAAAATTCAAGTCTTTGCACAGTGTTTTCAAGCTGGGGGCATGTTATTCTCTTGGAGCTGTTAAAGCCTGCCATTATTTTAAATGTTGAGAGTAGTACGTAAAGCAATCAGGAAGGCTGAGTTGCAGGGACTAAAGTGTTTCAGTTATTGCAAACATACTTGTTAGCAAGATGCAGAGTGTTACTACTGTGTTTTGGCTTAGGAAAACCATCCTCGACTAACTGAAATTGTTGCTTTTTTTGAGTGTCAGTGGGTATTTATATCACAGTCCCTCATAATCATCTACAACAGTCTCTCTCTTTAAGACTAAAATGTATGAATTTAATTTTTCTTAGATTTATCTACAGATCAACACAAAGCTTGCAATTTTGACTAGGAAGTAAGGAAATCAGTTCAGCAAATAGAGTAACCGTTCATAATTTCTGTTGTTAAGTGTAATATATAGCAGTGACTGTCCACATAAACCATTGCAGATGTCATAGACCGGGCTGAGTAACCAGCCCAACAGCACAACAGTTTTCTGTAACATTTCCATTTAAACTTTGATTTCAGAAACAAACAAATTCAAGAAAACTGTACCAGCTGGCGGAAGGAAAACACAAACAGATCATGTTCTGTTTTTATTTGAAATGGGTAGGTGGTGATCAAGCATCTTGTACTTCAGAGTCCTCCAAGTCCTTGCCTTCTAATTAAATTCAGACACTGACCAGTGACACATTTCAGTTTGACCTCAGCCACCTAATGCTCTGGAAAGAATGTACAGGGAAAAAGGTCAAACAAATTCCAGCTTACTTTTAACTACAGCCTCAAATCCTCTGTGAACTCCACAGCACATCTTGCTTCTTTAAACGTCAAAAAAGCTTCAGCAGAGCCCAGAGAAACATCATCTTTCCCATGAATCTTTTTATGATTCCTTCAGCTTACACTAAAGCAATTCCATGACTCCAGTAATTACATACATCTCTCACAACCAAGAAAGACTCAGTAAGCAAAACAGAACACTATTCCTTCTCCTCAAGAAAAATGCAAAAAATTACCCAAGTGCAGTATATATTATCTACTCCAAAGTGATATACAACCCTTAAAGTTAGCACTGATTTTATTGAGAGTTCCATAACTAAATCCACATAAATCTGGAGTTTAGGTCAACCCGTTCCTTTTACCATAGCACGATGGAAGTGCCAGGTGCAATTCTAGCTGATTCAGCTGGAATTTCTGCCAGGAATTCAAGGGAGTGTACACGGCTACAGATGCTCAACCACATTTTGAATGGATGCAGTGTCTGCTTTTCACGTGCTATAGCTGCTCTGCCAGCCAGCGCAACGGAGACGGTGCCACAGTCCCAAACTCACACTTCCTGCTTCAAAGCAAATACTGCCAGATGTGCTATCTCCATCCATACTGGGATGCACAGGGACTGTAGATGAGGTTGAGAAAGGCTTCTCAGGCCCCTGCTGAGCCATCACTCACATAATCGGCTGACCCTCCATGTGGAGAAAGCAGAAGGCAGGATCAGAGTTTGCTCCTGGATACCTTTTTGCAGCACATTCTGAAATACCATCTACTTACTCTTTTTTCTTTGCTGAAAACAATACAGACACTGTGTAAAACCCACACTTAAGACTGACAAAAATTCTTGTAATTTACTTATCTTTTCTAAGCCCCAAATGTAACCTAAAGGTTAGAAATGCACATATGATGCTCAGTCTTCCCTTCTCACGCAGCAAAGAGCACTGATTATAGCATTAACTAATTACGACTACAAAAGATATTCACCACCCAAAACCCAATGTTGTAACACCGCCAAGGGTTCAAAACCTTCCATAATAAGCCAGAAACACTATTAGCCATTTTCAATACAAATTATACTACAGACACTTCAGAAACTGAGTGAATAACAGAAAGTGGATTTACCTCCATTGTAGCTATTTCTCCAGCCCCTATCATGTTAGCATAAAACACAATAATTAGCAAGAACACAGAACATGTTCTAAATAGGTCTTTTTGCCACAATCCTTCAAAGCCCATTTTCAAGAGGTCTAAATGTTTAAAGTTTTTTCTTTTTAGCCTCTTCTTTCTCCCACAGTCCCCTGCTTTTACTTCTCTTTTTCATCTCCCTTCCCCCTCTAACCCACCAGCAGAGATGGGGACTTTTTCTTTACGCTCATAATCAATCCTTCCCAAGCTGGATTCCACTGCATCTTGACATAACAATCAATTACTTTCCACAACCAAGGGTTTCCAGAGAAAAAGAGTCCCAACATAACGCTTTCCTTATTTGTTTTACAAAAACAAACACGAACTTTTGAACAAAATTTTAGGGATGAAATAGCTGTGACTTTGGCAGATAACTATGCCATTTGAGTACATGTAAAATTCTTTTTAGAAGAGATCAGAGATAAATTTAAGAGACCGAAAAGCATGATAAGGGAGAAATGTGAAAAACGAAGGACAGATTATTAGTAGGAGACTAGAAACAAAAGGAAACTGACTGAAAAAAAAAATTAACAGAGTGGCAAGACAAAAAAATTTAATAGGAAATAAATAACAGATGGACTGTGTTCAGGATCTCCACAGCATCACCCTCATTTACGAGCACCTTTTTCCCTAATTCACAACTCAGACTTTTATTTGGTGATTCAACGTGATTTCCACCCACTCCCACAGATTGTAAAAGAAAGATAGGGGCAACACTAAGATGGTAAATATTTTAAAGAAGAAAGTAAAATCCAAAACCAATGGATTAACCTATTCATATGAAAATACAAGTGCTAATATGTCATTTCCTGGGAAAAGTTACTATCCATATACTGCCTGACGCCAGCAGGCTAAATCTGAAGTCATAAATAAGTGTGTTGACAATGCTGAACTGGAAGACAGCATTACTGATTTCTTTTTTCTTCCTACATGTCAGCAAAAAGCCATCAATGTGTTATTTCATAATTGCAAGACTTTTTCTCACACATTTATTTTGTTATATCCTGAAACACAGGAGGTCAGTACTGCACTATCTTAAGAGTTTTCTAACATCAGCTGCCATAGAATTGAAAGAAAGTTTTCTTATTTTCAAACATATGGTCTGATATATATCCCATGAGGGAAGAAGGCAACAGTTAACACTCTTCCTTGTTCTTTATTTTATAACTAAACCACTTCTTTTTAAAAAAAGAAGTTTCTTTAATCTGGGGGATTTTTTTTCTCCTCTTCTCTTTTGAAACACTACATCTGTGAGCCTTACATATTTTAAGGGTCCCTGTACAAGTATTGTGCTGCATCCACATAATTCAGATGATTTAACCTACTCTTCTTTTGATGAAGGACAGAACCTGATCTATTGTCCTGCTTTAGTTTATATTTTAAAATGACAAGACATATGTGTACAGCATATATTGTTTACGCAAACGTGATTGTCAACAAATCATTGTGTCACAATTTTTGCTTTTAGTTTCCCCTATTAACCCTCTTAAAGCCACGCTTTTACATACTTGCTACAATAAATGCTCATCGTATTTCGAAGGAAAAGATCAACAGAAGGGAAATTTTCCACATGACACTCTCAATGAACTCCAGTGAACTCCTCCTCCCACTCCCGACAGCATTTGTCTGACGGTTTTTGTTGCATTCACAATTTGTGCCCCTTGAACAGCGCTATCAGGAACTGCAATACAAAAATGAATATGTATCAATATCAGGAATATATTTTTATTGCCTGGTTTTATTGCCTCTTTCAAAAATTGAAAAATAAACCTTTTTAGAGCCTAATTTGAGCAATCTCCCTTCAAACTAAAAAGAACAGCTCCAAAAACTTTACATGAACAGTAATGGAAAAAACCACACCTACAACGTAAGTCCTAGGAGAGCTTGCATCCTACTCAAGCTTTAAAATTAGGCTATTTTACATAGCAGAAAGAAATCTCACTACTGTTCAAACACCAATACATTTCAACCCAAAATGGCACTGTCCCTGAGGAATATCTGCTAAATTCAAGAAACGCTTGGGTAAAAGTGACTAAACAGCATCACAAACAGCACTTTCATTGTTAGATAGTGCTTATTGGCTATTATACTTCTAGTGTGTTAAAAATATGACAATTGTACTCATTTTAGAGATCACAGAACTAACACATGAGGAGAAACTAAGCACCCCAGTTGCCACAGCAGTAAGAAGTAGACCTTAAAAGATGTTGATTCATGTTAAGTGCACTGTTAACTGAATCATACTTCCTTTTCAGTTGTGGGAATGTCATTTGTTTCAAAAATTCCCTGGAATCTATGCAATGGTATCTTACATATTTATCACATTTCAGCTCTGTGCAGAAAATTATTTTTTAAAAAAATTTCCAAGCCAACACTCCTTGTTTCTGTGAAGAATCATTGCAAAGTAGGTTGGAGATCATGTGGTCCAACCTTCTGCTGAAAGCATGGCCTTGAACCACGTTATCCAGGGTCCTGGCAAACCAGATCTTGAATTTTTCCAGCAAGGAAGATTTCACCCCATCAATGGGCAACTTCTTCCAATGGTTAATAGTTCATACGGTGAAGACATTTTTTCTTACACCAGAGACAGAATTTCTCCTGAAGCAACTATTCCCATTGCCTCTTCTTCAGCCACTATGCAACCTTGTAAAGAGAGATCCTCCACCTCATCTGTAGCTATCTTTTTAGTTATTGGAAAACTGTGATTAGATTTCCCCTTAGTCTTCTCCAGGTTGAGAAAACCCAGTTCCTTCAGTCCTACTTCAGATGTCAAGTTCTCTAGCCCTTGTGTCATCTTTGTAGCCGTACTGGGATCTGGCTAGGATGGAGTTATTTTTCTTCATAGCACCTGGTATGGTGCTGTGTTTTGGATTTGTGACTAAAACAATGCTGATAACGCATTAATGTCTCAGCTGTTGCTGAACAGCATTTGCAAGGCATCAAGGTCTTCTGTTTCTCATTCTGCATCCCCAGTAAATAGACTGGAGGTGCGCAAGAGGTTGGGAGGGCACACAGACAGGCAGATGACTCGAGCTAACCGAAGAGATATTCCATACCACTTAACGTCATGCTCATCAATATCTGGGCTTTGTCTACCAATGGCAGGTGGCGAGTAGATCGCTTTTATATCACTTGGTTTTCCTTCCTTTCTTTCTTCCTTGATTTCTCCTTCACTTCTTAAACTATTTTTATCTCAACCAACATTCTCACTTTTACTCTTCCTTTTCTCTTCCCCCACCCCCTGGGGAGGGGAACCCCCTCCACTGAAGTGACCTTCCCCTGAAGCCTCTCCAAGAAACAGTCCAAGTATCAGCACTCAGCAACAAGCTCAAATTTTGCAAGGAATACTTTAGACCACTACCTCTGCACAAACCAAAGGCCTTCTGCATTAGCTCCAGTATTATAAAACTATGCAAACACACACAAGGCAATCACATATAATGTCACATTAAAGCAACTATCCTTATTTTCTAGGCTGCCATATACCGTATTAGCACATTAAGGGCCAAATTTCCTTAATAAACCATATAATCTGATCCATATTGGCAGGCCCAGAGTCAGCATAGCCCGCACTGTTTGGCTGCAGCTAAATTTGCATCCCAAGCTATACCGCTGGAATGCTTGCATAGGAAACTTGTTCGTGATATTCCTTCCTGAGCACATGAACAGCGTTTGGATACAGCCATCGACTTCCCTGAGCACAACTGTTTCCCTACACAGGCCTTTTAGAAAAATGTTGACCAGTATATAACCAGTTACAGAACGCTCTGCAGAGAACATACTAGTCATGTCATAAGATCCACCACAGAATTTTTCATAAGCCATTTTCAGCATCTCTGATAGCTTTGAACTGTGACTAAGTTTAATAGATTTGTTTTAGGTGTTCAACCAAAGCAAATTTTAATTGCTAAATAACCAGTGTTTATTCTCAACCTTGCTTATCCTGAAATGACTATGTCAGCTTCACACTTGCCAAATCAGGGAAAAAAATCAGCCATATTTAGTAGAATTGCATAAATCCTTCTTCAGCTTCAATGTTTTGCTTTTCCATAAAAAAAAAAAAGCATTGTGAATTTTCTGTAGCTCCTTATTATTCTACAGAGAGATGTCTGGGAGGGTTGCAGAGAGCAAGAGCAGCGAGGGCAGAGTGTTCAAGACATCACCTATCCCAAGTCTTATACCTGATTTTATGAAAAAAATTACACTGGCTTCTATTTACTAGTTATGTTAGTATTGTTTTTTACTTCTAATTAACCAAACCCAGGGGCCAACTTGTATCAAAATTATGGAATGAGACCCTTACAACAGAGTTCTTAATGAAATTGGTTTGGATTTTTTGATTTTTGAGTGACAACCCTAGGGCAGAATATACTTTTCAAAAAGCTATTACCTGACTTAGAAGACTAAGTCTTAAAAAGCAACTTTTTCATTTGAGTCCCTAGGACTGATTTAAATATTCAGGTGTTCCAGTTGTATTGAAAATAAACTGGGCTTATGCACTTGAGGGAACTGACTCTTTGGTTTGGAAGTCAAAATGTAAAGGAGCAGGGATAAAAGAAAACCTTGTCGTATGTTTGATCCCTCATAACTTCAAGGTTACCAGACATTGTTATTTCAGTAGAAGAAGTTCTTCTACCACCAGAAAGGACAGCTGCTAGAATACAAGCAAAGAAATACAATCTTTATTAGTCTCCCACTTTCCATTTTCCTAAATTTACATCATATACAATATACAATTTACATCATATACAATGAGGACCTTAAGGCATTTGACTCCTGCAGCTTACAGTTTCCTGTAACTAGGTGTCTCATGTAACTCATGTAACTAGGTGTCTCAGTTTCCTGTAACTCAGTGTTGCATGGTTGAATAAGGAGCTTCTAGTGGAGCTCAGGTGGAAAAGAAAGGCCCATGGAATGTGGAAAGAGGGACAGGCCACTTGGGAAGAATATAGGAATGTGGTCAGAGCGTGCAGGGATGCAACGAGGAAGGCCAAAGCCCACCTGAAATTGAAGCTGGCAAGGGATGTCAAAAACAACAAACAAGAA
>Ga0065711_1026997_pt1 | contig 55844 bp, 32 predicted proteins | sample Hoacrofraction12_FD_59098 | JGI IMG/M metagenome (GOLD analysis project Ga0065711, IMG submission 59098) | Hoatzin crop microbial communities from Cojedes, Venezuela - Epithelial fraction 12 v2 (version 2) | ecosystem: Host-associated > Birds > Digestive system > Esophagus > Crop | place... | reverse complement strand
GGAGATATTCCAGCCCCGCCTGGACAAGGTCCTGTGCAGCCTGCTCTGGGTGACCCTGCTTGGGCAGGGGGTTGGGCTGGGTGACCCACAGAGGTCCCTGCCAACCCCCAACATTCTGTGTCTGTGTGATTCTGTGAGTGATGCTTTCCTGCAGGCGGGAAGTCCATCACCATTGCTACGTATGCAAATGAAGATGTCATCTCACAGCAAGTTTGCTACGCAGCTTTTCCTTTATGGACGTTGTTTATCTGCTAGGTTTGGAGTTACTGCTGCTGCTGCCTTGCTCTGACCAAACTCTCAACGCCACCAGTAACATTTGCAATGTGCCTTTCTCTCTTGTTAACAGCAGCTAACGCGCCTCTAACTGCTCCGTGAAGAACTCGTTGGGAAGGCAGCTACTGCAGCTCCTTGTGCGGCTCCTCAGGGGTTAGCAGCGAGCGTGCTAAGCCACAGACTGGCTCCTGGAGAGCAGGTTATGCGTGAGGCGAGCTGACGGAGGTTGTTGGTGTGCAGTGGTGAGACAACCAGAGCACTTTCAGTGACACTGACTGGTTTCTTTTCCCTTGTAGCGGAAACGCCTTGCATCGAATTATTTGAATAACCCCTTGTTCCTTTCAGCAAGAGGTAAGGATATTTTAAAATGAATCTACTACTATTCTAATGACATGTTAAATATTTATTAGTAGGATTTCATATGAATTACTTCTGGGGTACCATAGGGCATTACTTTGTGTAAGGTCCCTGCACTTTTTCATGTGCAGTGAAAATAGATGGGTTTCCTGCAAAAACAGCTGAAGGATAAGGCTAAAGGTCAAAACTGTGGAGAAATGGATCCAAAGTCTCCGCAATCAGTGGAAAATCTGATCTCTGGTATTGTAAGCACCGTGCAGTGAGAGGACCGATGGAAGAAGGCAGTATTGCCAACCCCAAGTGCTTAAAAATAGATATTGAAAAATGGGGATTTAAAAAATAATTACTATTCCGAGCTTTTCATTTGCCTCTTTTCGTCAGCTAGAAGAAACTGCTGTCCATCCTCAGGGCCTAGAATTTTACTATACCTTTTGCTTTACAAACAACGGCTGAAAAAACACACAGTTTTTCTGACTCCAGGAGCTGGAGCCATAAATCTAGATTTGATGGGCTTGAAGATGCTTTCCAATCTTGTCTTTGTAAGAACTTCAGATGCTGAAGATTTCATGGTAAAAGCCTTAAGAATGACCAACTCAGAGGAGCCATCTGGGGATGATGGTTGTTAGCTCGTGGAAAAGCTCATTCCGGGAAAAACATGCAACGTATAGAGATGGCAAAGAGTTCAGAGGTGGGAGCTGAAACAAGGAGGACATGGCGTATAGTTTGATTCTTCAGATGAGGCTCATGAAGGATTTTAAGAGAGGAAGCAAGAAGTCTGAGTTGCATTTCAGAAGAGGAGAGAAAGTCAGTAAAGAAATGTGATTACGTCCTTGCCCTCGTGTTGCCTTTATAACTTCGGCTCTACTGTAGTGCACTGGAGGTAAGGGAAGACAGGCCTTAGAAAGCCAGACATTATTTCAGTATTAGGAGCATTTACGGGGGTAATTTCAATTAAGACGTGAACTTTTGACAGTTTTTCAGTGTTTGCTTGATATCCCTGCCAAGTGTGGTGTCCAAGTGCTTGAGGTTCCCCTTTCTGGCGCTGCCTGGAATTCCTGCGCCACGGGATCGCCAGCTGAAACGCAGCAGTGCTTCGCCCTGCCTGCCAAACTCCACGCGCTGGGTGCAGACCGGCGGCCTCCTTGCCACGTGCCTCTGGTGCGTAGGGTCTCGGAGGACAGGAGAGGTTATTACACGGTGAAGAGCTGTGATGACATGCCTCAGAGCAGGAGCCCCGTGCTTATCTGAGTCCCAGTGGAAAGAACATTATTCCTGGCTTAGTTTTGTCTTCAAAATTAAAATTGTAATTTAATGTCAGTATTATAATAGCGCTTGTTTTTCCCATGTACACACATGGAAAAACCAGGAGAGAATGGGAACGTTATGAAGCTGTGCTGTTAGACCTTCAGTGGATTTCACTTAAGTTAGGGTTTGATATCTCTGGCCTTTTTTCTGCCACACGTTTCCTATTTTATTTGCGAGGAAGCAGGCAAGCGACAGAGCTCCAGCGATGCGACCGTCTCAGAACCTCTTGGAAATCGGGACTGTCTCTCCTTAATTGTTATTGAATCCTGTACCTTTGGTTTTTTCAGCATCCAGAATCTGTGCTGGGATTCTGTATGTTCTGACAATTTTGAGCTGGACTTCTTCGCAGCAGAGCTCCCCCCGTCCGTAGGGGCTGATGAGCGGCGTGCACCAGGTGCCGCAGGTGCGGTGGGAGCTCCGGGGCGGAGGCAGACGCTGTCCCCGCCAGCCTGGCACTGCGGTGACCTCCTTGTCCACCTTCAGCGCAGCGCTGGCTGCCCCGTCGCTTATAAAAAGCTCCGTTAAAAAAATTGTCTTCAGTTTAATTTCTCAGCAATTGGAAAGCAGAAGCGGACGTATTTTTAAATGCTCAAAACTTCGTGGTAAAAGTGAGGCAAAAAGAGAAAGAAACAAACTAAAAAAATCCCTGTGAAGCGCAGGAACCAACTGACATTTCCAGAAATGCAGAAGAGAACAATTCTTGTAAATTTTCAGCAAAATGTCAATTAATCAGGATTCATTTATCTGAAAATGTCTTACCTGAAATGAGGTCACATCCCCTGACACGCATCATTTGTAGAAAGAACTCTTCAATTATCAAGTCCCTGTTTGTCTGAATAACATTTATATCCCCTGAGTGATCGCAGTGTCGTACGGCGGTGGATCTCTCTGTGTGTATTTGTGTATATGAAGTGACATCTACAGATTTTACCAGTCTGTGGTTATTTGTGGAACTTACTGCCAAAGGATGCTACAATTGTTAGAAAAAGTAGACAGATTACGGAGGAAAAAGTCTATCTCAGGATGGTAAATATAAAAATGAAGATGCAAACTCCAGGTTAGGGAAGCCCATAAACTGCTAGCGTCTGGAAGGGTGCTTCCAGGGCGGCAAAATTTACTCTGTGCTTCCCTTGTCCCTGCCCTCTGTGCGGGAGCGGCAGCGCTGGGTGCTGTTAGCAGAGGACCCTGGGCTTTGCAGCCTGCGGTCCAGCTGAGGTGAAGCTGTTCCTTCGTTCTGACGTTCCTCCCGTGACACGTGCGTGAGGAGTGACTGGGTCTGCACCTTCACACCTGCGCGTACGCCAGTGTGTAAAACAAGTGCGTAAGAGCGGGCAGCAGCTCCCAGGTTGCTCTGTGTAGGAGGGATGGCACTGTGGCGACCGTATGCCCGTTTGTGAGCGGGCAGGAAGCTGAAGAAGGACAGAAGAGAAAGACCAGTTTGGCTGTCTCTGACCCGAAGAAAGGCCTCTCCGTCAGCAGCTGGTCACTGGGAAAGCGTGCACCAGCCTCTTAGGAATCAGCAGCAAAATCACAGCCCGCTGGGCAGTGTCCCTAAAGCTGTGAGCATTTTCTCACTCTTTATTTTTGGACCAAAGTGTGATGAATTTCACAAATATTTCTATGAAGAGCTCGGCCTGCTTCCCAGTGAGCTCTGATGGTGCTTGTTCTTATCAGGCTGTGAATCCAAGCTCTGCAGACTCGGTTGATCAAAAGGTCGGAGAGTCTTGGCGTTCTGGGTGGGAGCAGTCTGATGAGAACGTGAAGCTCACTCCTGCGAGCAGCTGCCCAGTCTGGCCACGAAGCAGCGCGACGTTTAAACATGTTTAACACTAAGCCAGCGGCACTACCTTCCTACTCCGAGTTAAGCGCCCGCTGAAGTGCTTGGCTGGGTCAGGGCCAGCCTGTTCATGGCCCCCAGCAGGCTGAAGTCCTGAAGACTTTTCGACTGCTGCCATGCGGAGAGGAGCTCCGCAGGAAAATTTTTGAAAATTTGAAATAGAATGTGCTGCTCATACTATGACGTTTTAGCATCAGGCCTTTGGACGTGGGATTCCCGCAATGCAAATTTTTAAACCTCGGATGCTAATTCCACTTCTTGCTGTTGCGTTCTTTCCTGCCTCCATCAGTTTTGGCAATGTCTTGATCTCCTGTGTCACAGCTTGACTAAAATTACTCCCATCGCTGAGAACTAGCATTCACTGCCGCGATGTATACCCCACTAACCTGTTCTCTGCCCTTCTTTCATATGCTAGCAAATGAGGATCCATTCTGGAAGGTACGTGTGGCAAAATTGGTGTCTTAGCAGTGTCTTTCTCATCAGCGTGTCGTTCGGTGCTTGCTGCTGTTTATCGTAGTCGCTATCACAGTACAAGATTGCAGCGTTCTCTTTGCATTTCATTCTGCTTGTGTGAAACACTTCCCACTGAACTGAATCTTTGAGCCTCGAAGTTAGAACTTCAAAGAGATTAACTCTGGGGCTTTCATATACAAGGCTTGAGTTTAATCCCTTTGTTGAATCCATTGAAAAATGGCTAGTCCGGGTTTGTGGTTTTAATGAAAAATTTAAGGAAAATGAGTAACCATTCTAGTTTGTACTGACTAAATCTCTTTACACTGAGGTCAAAATTAAGACTTTTTGAGCAGGAATTTCCAAAGAGTGATATCTTGAGGAGCGATTTTTTTGACAGCACTGAGTTAGAATTCAAGATATAAGCCTGACTAAAATTATCATGCAACTTTATAATTAATAACCCTAAAAATGAAAAGATGCTTTTGGAATTAACGAAGGTACAATATTATTATTGTCCTTCCTGGAAAAGCACTAGGAAAATTCAGGGAGTTTACAATGATTTACAAGCCATGAGAGTTTCAAAATTGGTATCTCCTTTATTAAAATGCACTTAATTATACAAAGAGTAATTAACGTTGCCACCAGATTAGCATAGCAATTTGCTACATGACATTGTAACTTTGTTGATGAGTCTTAGTTCATTTTATGTATTGCTTCAGACAAAGCACTAATCAGTCTTGGAGGAGAAAGGTTGTCAGAGAGAACAGAGAGCAATTAGCGCAAGGGGGAAGAGAGGGGCGGAGGAGCCCTCTAGAGGAGCCCACCAAGGGGAGTCCACAGCAAAGGGCTGTGCCTGAACACAGAACTTGAAAAACTCGACTTTTCCTGGCTGCTCTTTGAGGCAGCGGGCATAAAGCACGGAACTGTGCTTTTCCCCCAGAAACTTTCCCTTGCTTGCTTCCTTCTGCTTTGGACTTGAAGGACAAGGGATCCACGTGCTGACTTTGACCCGTACTTCAAAACAGTGGCACGTGGTGATGCGTGTGTTGGAGCGGCGCATCGTCAGAACCAAGTGAAATAATTCCTGCGTCCTGTGCTTCCTTTATGAGTGGACTCCCTCCTGTGTTTGATCAGTTGGGTTTTATTTTTCTGTCTGTTCCAGCTTATGGAACTCGCTTCTGGCTTGTTTGTCTGTATTTGTTCCTGTCATACACCTTTATTTCTGTCATCTTCCATAGGCAGCCAGGGTGCTCTTGACTATTCGATTTTGCGTTTGAATTTTACTGTCTGCTGCAGTGGTGGCTTTGAAGGCTGTACAGAGAGGAGTTCTCAGTGGGCTGACTTTCCCCAAGCCATCCTTCTTCTCTTGCAGAGTGAGATCCACCACGATGAACACTGCACTGCCTGCAAGCGCGGCGTTAACTTGCAGCCCTGTGGCGCATGTCCCAGAGCGTATCACCTCAGCTGCTTGGACCCGCCCCTCAAAACTGCCCCCAAGGGGGTTTGGGTCTGTCCAAAGTGCCAACAGAAGGTAAGCTACATGGACCACAGCACGCTGAGAAATGCAGATGGGAGAAACCTGGAATTTGTGTAGCACTAAACTAACCTGTGGTCACAGCTTAGGGGAATGCTGAAGTGACAGCGAGAGGCTTTTAGTACAGTTTGCAGTCCTGGAGTTAGAATCTACACGGAGTGCCTGAGCTCTCCTGTCATCGCACCTGCTGAGATTTGTCCTTTTAAAATGTCTTTTCCTTTCCTTTATTTCTTTCTGTACAATAAAGCCGCTGGCGTGTGGGTTGCCAGCCGAGTAACGTAAAGCTTGCAGATGAGGTAGGCAGCGTCAGAAGGAGACGTTGTTCACCAGTGGATCTGAAAGCTGTGAGAAGAACATTTCCTTTTCTTCAGATGGTGTTTATTACACACAACTACTGATCATAGTCGTGTCAGAAATGCTAATTTGTCTAGCTGAGGTGAATAATGCTGATTGTGTGAACAGGAAAACAACTGCTAAAACAGTGCAGTGTTACCAAACTGTGGAGTGGAGCCTTGGATTTGTTGCCTCCGAGTTCTTTGTCTTTAGCATTGAGATTACGGTCGTGTCCCTTTGAAAATGTCAAGGGGAGGTTCTAGCATGCGGCTGCAGAGAGCAGAGCAGCCCGGGATGAGATCCGCACCATCACGTTTTCATACGGACCAGCAGCTTCTCCCGCGCCGACAGCAGGGAGGTCTGCGTGTCAGAGCCTGGAGAACGTCTTCTGGCCACGGCGATGAGCAGCAGAGGATCTGCAATCCCTTCCAGCACTGCTCAGTAGCGCTGCTGGTAGTGGCGTGTAAAGGAGTAAGCCCCAGTGGGGACTGCTACTCCAGTTATTCTCCTGTTACTTTTCAGCTTGCAAATCCTGTGACAAGGACCTGCGGAGCTGCGAGGGTGGAGGAAGAAAACCGTTGATGTCTGTCTTTGCAGAGTCCTAACTTCTTATTGTTTCCTGGGCTTACAGGTGTTAAAGAAAGACGAAAATGTGCCATGGACTGGAACTCTGGCTATCGTTCACTCCTATGTTACTCATAAAACAGGTAGGGATTAACAGAGCTACCGACAAGAGATGCTGTGCTTGGGGGGGGCAGTGCCACTGGAGCCCGTCACGGCACGTTAAAGCGGCGCGGTGATGCTGCCGGGTACCGTGGCATCGTTACGCAAAGGGCTGTGGCGGGGAACAGCAGGTCGCTTTCTCTGCCCTTCCTCTCATCTGCTCCTTCGCTGTCTGCTCTCTCTGAGGAAGAGCGATCTCGCAGGAGTTTCAGACTCTGAAGGAGGCTGTCACAAAAGTGGCGTCTTCCTGGGAACAGGGCCGAAAAGGGATTTTAAGGCAGAATCAGATCAGGCTGGGAGGTAGAGAGACACAGCCAGGCTAGGCAGAGCCGTGGAATTGCTTATGGAGCACGATGTGAGACAAGTATCTCAGATACTGCAGTAGTATCGGCTCCTGATTGTTTGGTGTCACCATCATTAGTATCAGATGTCGTATGATATCTGTGCATTGACTGTTGCCCTTTTTTAGTTCCCTGTTGCTCTATTACAATGGGCTGTTTGGGGCATTAGATCATATTTCTAAGGGGCTTTGCAGAGGTCTGATACTGTTATGATTGTGCTTTTCAGCCAAGGTTGCTAGCTGTGGCCATTCCAGGTCGCTGACCGGTTCTTTAATACCATTCCCCTTTTTCTTGGACACCTCCAGGACCACACGTGGTCCAAGGACTAATTTTAATTCATCTTAAAGGTGCACTATAGCTTTTGGGCTGTCCTGTGTGCCAGCTATTGACATAGACACGTGCATATAAGCAGAAAATCCAGATTTATTTGGCTGTACGTGCTGACAAAAGGCTAATGAGACCTGAAACTCACCATTCAAAATAGTTACTTCTGCTCTGTGTTTTGTTGTATGTCCTTTTCTTCCGCATTCTTAATCTTGTTGTTCTGCAGTCAAAGAAGAGGAGAAGCGAAAGTTATTAAAGCGAAACAGTGAGCTGAAGAGTGAGCATAGACAGTTAGAAGAAAAAGATCGACTTCTCAGCAGTGCAGTGAAGGTAGGACACCTGGCTGGGGGAACGGAGTCTCCTGCAGAGATGTTTGTAAAGAATTTTGGGCCTGAAAAAGTGGCATTTTGTGGGTAGAAAATGATTTGTGCTCCCAAGCTACAGATGTTGAGGTGTGAATGTGATTCTCTCTGAGGAAAAACCCATGGATTTCCTTTAGGCACAAAAGCAAGCTGCTTTGGCTGGCTGAGGAGGAGAAGGCACCTGAATTCCTGTTGCACACACAAAAAAAACCCAAAATAGCCGTGGCTGCCTTCCTTGTAGTGCCATACACAACTCAGACTTGAAGGCACTTCCATTCTCCAAGAGAAAAGTTTGGTCGTAAGCTTGTCCTCCAGTGAGAACTGCTTGTCCATTACCTCAAAACTCTTGAGCTTAGGTAGAAATGACCATCTTTGTTTGTCTCAGGGACTGAATATTGTAACAATCTCTCCGTGTCTGGAAAGGGATTCTGAATCCTTTTCTCAGTGAACTCTTTTCAAAGCTAAACGTTGTCTGGAGATGTCTCCCACGTATACTGTGCTATGAGGACCAGTCTCTGGCAGTAAGGAATGGGCTGAGTTCAAAACTGTAATTCCCATCCTTCAAGGGTGAAGGAACTTACTTGGGGCTACCTCACCTCAGGCCCACTCTTAAGGGGTAGCTGGCATGGCAGTGACAAGAAATATTTGAAACTTCCTTACCCTGGAAAAATCCAAGTGGCAGCTGCAGGAGTAACTGGTCACAACTTGCTTTACCACTACAGATTTCCAGAGGAGGTGTGTTAAAATATTTATTGCATTTAAAATAGAGTGGAAGGAAAAGCAGTACTTTACTAAAAGACATCACCGTGGGGAATATTACCTGTAAGTGTGTATGGCCACCATCAGCACGAATGGAAACACCCGTATGTAGGAAGAAGTGGCTCTGGGGTGCAGAATGTCTTTAGTGGGTAGGAGAGTGCAGTGGGACGAGGTGTTCGGAAAAAGGGAAGCATCTGGGGACGCAGTCGGCTGTCAGTTGTATGTCAAGGCTTCCACAATCAGTCAGGTTTCTACCTAAGCAGAATCAGGTTCTTTCAGTGGGCAGCACTGCCTTATTTCAATGGTAAGATAGCTGATGATTATATTTATTGGAGATATATCCACTAGAAGGAAGAAGAGCAATTAAAGGTGTTCCAGCACAGAGCGTTTTCACTTCCGACATTTGCGCTAACAGAGGTTTAGGTTAAAGCGAACACTCATACACACCACACGTGGAATGGTATTGTTTGGTAAGAACTCAACAGGATTTATCCTTCCCCTGAGATTTCACCTATCTAAACCCACCTCTGAGCAGCTCCACGTGGTTGTCTGTCAAACAGCTTGATGTTCAAGTGAGCATTTCCCGTGGCCCCAGGACTAGACCATAGCCAAAAACAAGCAATCTGCAGACAAGTGACCAGTTTGGCCAGACCACTGGGCCCACTGGGAGAGGGAAAACAGGAGGTTCCAGATATCAGAGAGGCCACCGTTCCTTTCCATCTAGCAGACAGGCTCTGGTATTTGGTCTGTCACGTGGTCCCTTAAGGATGGGGTGTTGGCTGCAGCAGCACGGAGCTGGGGAGGGAAGGGAGAGTTCCTGATTCTTCCTTAGCTCTGCTTGGAGAAGAGGAGGCATTTGAAAGACGTGTAGATGTGGCGCTTAGCACCGTGGTTTAGTGGTGGACTTGGCAGCGTTAGGTTTATGGTTGGACTCGATGATCTCAAAGGTCTAAGTGGTTCTGTGATTCTAAGAAGGAGATTTGGGACGCCTGCGTTTGGCTCCTGCTGTCATGCTCGTTTTCATGTGGGTCTGTATGAAGGGTTTCAGGTGATTGTGGGGTGCAGTTTGGCCACCCTGCAGGAAAGTACTTCCTTGTGACTGCAGTGGTGTAACAGTAGTGTCTTAGATCAAGTTTCCTGCCAGAAAGATGTTCACATCATGTTTAGAGACATCAGCTTGTCTTCACAGTATGGACTCCCTAAAATTTGTGGCACGTACAGAATGCAGCACGGGGAGGTTTATCCCTCAAGCGTTTCTCGATGCCATTTGGTAAGATTCAGAGACCTCACTGGGGGCTTCGGTATTTTCCAGTAACACAAGTAGTCCTGTGCTGGTGATCTCTGTGGAGTGCAGAAGGCGTTTCTGCCCGGCTGTCTGTAGGCCGGGGTCAGAAGTGTCCTTCGAATGCGCGTGGCCGGGGCTGAACGTTGTCACCTGGGACAGCTGCTGCAGTGTGTGCGGCGCCGGCGATGACTCCGTGCATTAAGCTGTGGTTTTGGTGTCCCCAAAGGAGAATGTGCTTCATCTGAGCAGGACGTGCGCCCAAGACACCAAGGGGCGTTTGCTGAGATGTTTGACACCGATTTGAATGTATTCTCAGTCTTCCCTTGTCTCTCCCCCTTCTCTTTATTTGACAGAAATGCTTAGAGCTAAAAGCCAGCCTGTTGGCCCAGCAGAAAGGGACTCAGTCGTCACTGGACCGTCTCAAAACCCTCATTAGACTGATACAAAACGAGCAGATGATTCAGGTTACCATGACGACCACCACCACCTCCTCCCTGCTAACTGTCCCCTGGATCAAACCCTCCCCTGCCTCCGCTGCCATGCACAAAGCCTTGCAGCAGTCACAGGGCAACAACTGACAGAGCCGGCCGCGAGAGAGCCGAGGAAGGGGGGAAGGAAGACTTTGTACGGATGCGTGGAGGAGAGCTGAAACGGAAACAGAGGAGAGAAGGAGCAGTCTCAGTTTTGATACGTGTAGAAACTTGCAGACCAACCGGTCCAGTTTGTAGGTCGCTGCGGCAGCGGGTTCCCACGGAGCGGTCGTGCTGCGGTTCTGTATTTGCCGAGACCTTCAGTGCTTATGAGATTTTTTTTGTTATGTTGGCCTTAATGTATTTATGACTGAGGATGAGGAGGAGGAGTGTGGCCGGTAGGAAGCGGGATATCCTCTTGTCCGGGGCAGACAGGTTTCCAGTTCTGCTCGAAGGGGAGAATTTTCAATGCAAACAGTTAGTGAGCTAGTAGAGAAGTAGTTGGGCTGCAAGCTGTGTGTGGGAGGGAGAGCGGTGAGACACCCAGAAACTGAACGACTGAGGACTCGGCGTGGGTTCTGCCGGAGGAACGGAGTCGGCCCCGTGGATTCAGGCGCCCGGAGACGGGGCCGTGCTGCCCGGCGCGGCGTCGCGGGCGCTCACAGAGCCTTCGGAACAAAAGGTCGGGGTTTTCCAGTATTATTAGAGTCGAGAATTGCAGATATTTAAATAAAGAAACTGTATGAAGTTAGCGTTTCTAGTAAGATATCGAAGTATTTTCATGCTGATGCTTCTGTATATGCATTCTGAAGTATTTAAAAAAGTATGACTGTAAAACTCCTTACTTTTTTGCAGGTCCTTTTTACTTATTTTGCTATCAGTGTATTTTTCTCATGGAGTTTTTGTGCAAGATTTAGCATAAACCATAATAGTGGATAACTTTGGCAGGTTGGGTTTCATTTTTTAAAGAGATTAGTTTGGGGTTTTTCTTTTTTTGTTAATTTTGGATTTATTTTTAAGAAAAAAAACAAATAAATATTCTGGTTTTTGTTTCTTGCCAGTACAGATAATATGCCAAAAAGATAACTTTACATTTTTGTACTGCATTTTTATCGTTAAATATATGTAATGTGATTTTTTAAAAATTATTATTTTTTTTATTTTTTTGCTTGCAGAAATATCTGCTGAAATGGTACAGGAAGAAAAAAAAACCCAAACCCTGCCTCAAGGGGTTGTTTCTCATACTGGATAATATCAAGAGTTCTGGGGGAGGGACAGGCGGTGGAAAATTGTGTTTCCTGGGATTTTTTTTGGAAACTTGCTTCCTTCTTAGGATTTTGTTGGATTTTAGCCCACTGGGGAAGCGTTTGGGCCTGAGGACATCCCCGCGCGCCTGCTCGTTTCGCTAGCTAGTCTTCCTGCCACTGCAAGGGTCCCCCCGCAGGCCACAGGTCCCTGGCCCCCCGCCGCCTGCCCGGGGAGGTAGCGATGGGCACCCCGGTTTTTCTCAGCGTCACTCAGTGCCCCCGATGCCATCGTCTCTGTCACTTCTGAGTTCTCCGTTAGCACAGCGGGTACGTGCGGGAAGCGAGGAGCCACCAGAGCACGTCACCAGGCTGGTCTCTCACATCAGCGTATCACATGGTGCCGAATATATATTTTTAAAAAATAAATAAATCAATAAAGCCCACGAGGGACTGGCTCTTTCCATCGCCCATCACTAGGCAGCACATGGTCCCTTCAACCATTTTCACAACTCCGGGAGAAACTGTGCAGTACTATACAAATCTATTTTAATACACAACACTCGGTTGAACAAGATTTTTATATTCTTTTATTGATGAACAAAGTGAACTAAGTAAAACACAATTGTTATACATTGGTTATTGTATGCCAATTATGCATTCTAACGTGGCTTGCAATGTAAATGTTTTCAGGTTTAATGATTTTTTTTTCCTTCTCAGACAAATTAAAAAAAAAAAAGTGCGGAAGGTTGAATATGAAGAATTTCTGAAGAAGTGTCTTGGACTGTTAAAAGTAGTTATTTTGAAAAAGGGGACTGTCCAGTGGATAGTGTGCATAGAGAAAAAAAAAAAGTGTTTGTCTTAAATATGCCAATGTAGTTTTACTTCTTTATGATGCATTAAACTTGGTTGACAATTTAACGGTGGTGTCGTCGTGGTAATGCCCACTGCTGTGGAGACGCGGCGTGGCCTGCCCAGCGCTTGCCGCTGGGACCCCTTCCCAGGCCGGGCTCGGGCTGCGGGGACGAAGTGACTGGTGCTGAGTTCTCCACCGCTGTCTTCAGTTTTCAGGGCAGGGGCACCTTGTCCACTCCCTCGCTTGGCTTCCCATGCCTTGGGATGATTTCCCGTCCCGCTCTTCCCCAGCTCTGTAAGCAGAGGCCTGTGGCAGCGCCTCACATCTCTCCCTTTTCCTCTCGCACCCCTTACGGGTTGTGTTTTTAAGGTTTTTTACCAGGATTTAAGCCCTGCAGTGGGCTTGGCCCACGTTGAGCTGAATGGAGTCAGCCCGGGAGCAAGCTGCTGGCAGACGCCGGGGCTTTGGTTTCAGACCCACGCTTCAGGGGCTCTGCAAAGGTGCGGCCGGCCAATTTTATGAAGTTGTTTGTGACACTGCCTAAGTCCAGTAATTAAAGAATGAGGGATCGGTCCCCCACGGGAGTCATCTGGTTTCTGGCCGGCGGAAGGGACAGAACTTCCCAATAAAATGGACCAAATGAAAGCACGACAGCGTTACGGCTCCATCAAACCTACCCCAGCGGCTAATGCTTATGCAGAGCAGAAGCAGGGTTGGGGATTTTTTTGCAAGGGGTAGGGGGAAAGGGTAATTTTTGCCTTGTCTTCAGTTCCTGGCAGTGTCAGGGTTTGATTTTGGGCAGCAGTTGGCATGGGGAGCTCAGCACTGCGCCCGCGCTTCCCCTGCAGCCAGGCTGCCCGCTCCTCCCTCCCGGCTTCTGCCATGGGAAGGGCGCCCTGATCCTTCCTAACGTTGCTTCCAAGTGTAGAAGACACCTCTCCCCCAAACCAGCAAGCCCAGGAATCGTACGTAATCATCACATCATTCTTCTGCCACCATCCTAACCTGTAAACTCAGCGCTGTGCTAACGGACAGGAGCCAATTACGGAGCTCTGCGTGTTGCCTTAATAATTAATGCGGTTGCGCGGGAGTGTAGGCTTACTCTAGCCTTTAATCTTTGCCAGTAATTTAAATGAAGGTTTTGGTGCAGATTTGTCGGAGCCCCGGTAGCCCCTGTGCTCCTCGCTGCGGCGCTGGGCGTTGTCTTTGAAAGGAACCGGGAGCCGTGGGGTTCTCAGCCTCCACCCCCAAGTGAAAGCTATTTTTACAGCTGTGCCAGACTTCACAGCTTGGGAGCTCTTTATTTCAACGCCACTGTTTTCCACGCGTGGGACCTGTCCGTGAGCCGTTAGCTACCTCGCAGAGGAGCTGCTCTGCAGCCGTTTGACCGGAACGCGTTGTCCGAAAGCCCGTCAGTTTTAGATTTGCACCTCTTCCAACGTGATTTCGCCTGCTCTTCTTTCTCTCAGTTTCCCCTTCCTCAGAAATGAGAGGGAAAGGAACTCCTGCGTCTGTTGGGCAGCAGCATGGAGCAACGCAGGCCCTTCCCAGCCAGCAGAACGAGGAACACTGGCGTGGCTTCGCTGTGTCAGGTTCTCAGACGTTTTCAGGCTTTATAGTCTCAGAGGAGGAAGCCACAATGGATCCACTACGCCCTAAAGGCGCAAAAACCAGGAAGAAGCAAAGTCAAGACCCCTCAATTTATTTTTTTTTTTTTACATTTGGTTCATGATCACTGGCAGCCGTTTTTGCTGATGGATTTAACGGTAGCAGCAGTCCAGCGAGCGGCTGCGTCTGGTGCATCGATGGGGGGGCGATGGCACAGACTCTGCCACAGCTGTCCTAGGAGTCCAGTCCGCGTGCCGCCGTGCCCACCGCCTGCTGCTTTCCTGGCAGTTGGAAGGCCTCGTAGGAACACTTCAACTTTTAGAAGAGCGCGTTATGAACTGACGCACACTTCTTGTTCTGCGCTCTGCAGGCCCTCTGTAGCTGAAAAGAGAGACATGGCCCTGAAATGAGCGGCAACAGCCACATCAGATAAAACTCCACTTGCTTTAATCAGATTTTGCCAACTGCAGCTTATTTTGCTTAGAGAACGAAGCCTGGCTTCTGAGATCAATCACCAGCGACGGGCTGGTGCAAACAGCAAATGCTGGGCTCCGCTTCTGTGCGTCACTTGTAACTTCACCGTGGTGAACACCATTAAAGCGAAAGGGGTTTTCTCCTCCCTTATAAAAGCAAACAAAAAATTAAATTGTCACGATAGAAAAAAATACTACAAAGCGTACACAGCCATCTAGAGATTTGAGCCGGGGAGAAGAAAAAAAAAAGATGCCATTGCTCTTTGAAGTTGTTTGTGTTTGTACTGGTGGCGTGCAGCTGACTTCTGTGCTGATTATGTGCAGCAGAAATGCTACACCCAAACCTCTGCTTATCAGCCTTGCTCATTAAGCACCTACTGCAGAGATCTCCATTCTCTTCTGCGTTTCACCTCGGGGCCTGAGCCGCAGCAATGAACAGCCTTTCGCCTCGGGACTCGTGCTGGAAACGTGGCTGGCGGGCGCTCCGGGTGCTGTTGACGAAGCCGCTGAGATGTAAACGTCGCCGCGAGCGTCTCGGCACTTGCGCTGCGTCCGCGCTGTGGCACGCTGCTGTGGCACTGACGGTGCCTCCTCCTGCTGCTCCTGCGCCAGACCGCCGGGCAGCACAGCTCCCGGGACGGCCGCTCTCCGCTGCCGGCCTGGGCTGGCTCCCCTGCACGCTCCAGCTCCCGCGCCCTTGCCTCCCTCCCGGGAAGCCGCAGGGAAACGCGAGGAGAGCCCGGGGTGCGGGCTGAGGCGTTGCCCTGAAAGTCAGAGGGATGCCAGGTTCATCATTTTCCACTTGAGGAGGCTTGAAACCATCGTTTCATCTACATCTACATCTCCCCCACCTCCGTAGACTCCTCATTTGCCGAGGTGGAGAGGTTTGCTGCAGCGGCACGAGGGAGAAGGAGCCGCACGCAGCCCTGGAAGGGACTTGGTGACCCTGCACACGGGGGAGCAAAGCTCCAAGCCTGGGAGCGGCCGCTGCTGGGCAGCAGCACTGGTTTGATGTGGTCTGACCAAAGCCAGACCAGCCACTGCCATGGTCAACTACGACGCATTTAAAGGAAAGGAGAGGCCCCTCCCATGCATGGCCACCTCCTGCTTCTCCCCACCGCTCCTGGAGTCAGGCGGGTTGGAAGAGGGTGAGCGAGAGCAGGATTTGACAGTTAGGCAAAAGGCAATTTGCTTTTTCAGTCCCTCATGTCTAGCATTGACTCCTGCACGGGGAGTCAGGGCTGTTGCTTCCAGCAAACACTTGCGGTCTCTCTCCACCTCCTCTTCTTTCCCATTTACTGGAAAGCTTGGAGCTGGCCCAGGGAATGAGGGGTCGTTGGGTTCAGACCCAGCACGAGGGGAGTTGATCTTGAAGTCAGGCTGGGGCTTAAACTTCAGGGGTGAAGGTCCCCTTTCAAGAACTTGCAACTGCAGGAAGAAACGAGTTGTGACAGGAGAGGTTTAGATGGGATATTAGGAAAAATTTCTTCACTGAAGTGGTTATCAAGCATTGGGCCAGGCTGCCCAGGGATGTGGCTGAGTCCCCATCCCTGGAGGTACTGAAAATTCGTGTAGATGTGGCACTGAGGGACATGGGTTAGTGGTGGCCTTAGCAGTGCTAAGTTTATGGTTGGACTTGACGATCTCAAGGGTCTTTTCCAACCTAAATGATGCTGTGATCCCATCCTCACCGCTGCCCCAGGGCTGCCTCACCCCGGGGTCCCCAGCATGCTGGGGCCAGAGGAGCACCTTGTTTCGAGGCGCTGCTGCCCTGGGTGTGTGTCCGTGACCGGTTTCACTCTGCCAGGCCCCGGGGAGCGGGGAGGTGAGCGGGGCCCCGGCAGTGCCCCTCGGCTGCCGGGGCTCCTGTCCCCACAGCACTGCAGCAGTGACTCCGCACCCCAGCCCGGTAAGAACTGAAAGGCACACGCGAAGGCCTCAGACACGAAATGGTAATGAAACAAAAACACAGATCAAAGCTTTTAATTTCCCTCTAAGTCCTCGCACTCTCAGAAATTCTTATCAAAGACAGGCAGATGTCACTGCCTCCAGGGGCCTCAGCTTGGCGGGTCCCGATTCGCATCCCCACGACGTGTTTGCCTCCAAGACCAGGGACCTGCGGTGGAAAAGCAGCGATGGCTTGGGCTGTGGTGAAGCCCCATGCTGGAATTTAAAAGCACCGCGGAGCCGAGTAAGGCTTTCCAGCACCACTTCGGTGCTGTACGATTGTAAATACAAATAAATCCCTCTACAAATGCCATCAAGCCTCCACGCCCTGGTAAGATGAAGTATTATCAGGTAACATAAGCATTTCTTTTCATGGTGAAACGCCAGCGGAAGCCCTCTTACTTGAGCTGGATATTAAGTAGGTGTGGGATTGCCAGGTTTGTAAATAAAACGTTCTCCCAGCCGCACCGCGCCATGGGCTGGGCACCCGCTCCTGGGGCACGCAGCCTGCGCCAGTCCCCGTTTTCTCCCGAGGAAGGCGGGGATTTCGCACGGGGTGAGCTGTCTGGTTTTCTCTTTTATCATCACATTGCTTTCCTCAGTCAAAAGCTCGCTTAATGAGAGACACAAGTAATTAGTTTGTTGGAAATAGCACTGCAAGGGCCAGCTGGGAGCAGGGCAGAGGCAGCTCACTGGGGAGGGCACCCTGAATTTGGGGCACGTCCCCCTGAAATCTGGAGCCATGCTGGCTTGGCCAGCCAGGCTGGCAGCCTCGGCCAAGGTGATCCCAGAGGAGCAGGAGCTGCTGCGGCCACGCTGAGCGTCTGGGGCTCTCAACCTGTAGCAGGGCTTGTCCCCTGCACCCTCCCAGGCCCAGGGAGGAGTTAAGCACTTAAGCAGTGCGTGTGGGTACGTACCTTGTCTTGTAGGCACCAAGCTCCTGGGCTGTTGTTTTATCTCAGCTGTTCCTGCGTCATGAGCTCAGATGCTCCTGGTTGGAGGCGAGATTTGAGTCAGGCCCTTTGGCTGCTGTGAGCTGTGGCTGGGGTGCTGGAGGGACCTCGTGCCTGGAGAGCCTCAGGGCTCCGGATGAAGATGGATGTAGCGCTCCCAGAGCACAGCAGAGCCCCGGCCGCGGGTGCCGGCAGCCAGCGGAGATGGGACGGCTGTCAGGCAAGCATCAGCCACGGCGCCGGAGCCGCTCTCTGAAGTCAGCCGAATTAAAAACTAGTGATAGTTTTCTTTGATAGCTCAGATGGAGAAAAATCAGCCACAAAAGGGAATTAATTTTTTTTTAAATAATTAATTTGACTCTCTTTACTAGATGATTTCTGGGTATTTTCTGTCGTCTTTTTAATTTCTCTCTGTACAACACGAAGGAAGAAGTCTTTGGCAAATAAAATGATTGTCGAAGTCCTGGGCGAGGGAAGCCAAGGCAATGAAAAATGTCCCAATGTGCTGACACGAGCTTAGCAGCCAGCCTGCCTCTCCACGGACAAAGAACGGAGCGAACAGGATGAGCCCCAAAGCACCTGGTTTAAAGACCAAGGCTGGCTTCATGAGGAGGAGGTTGGCTGGACACTTATGGTGAAGGCAAGAAGCAGGACGCACTAGTGTGTGGGCGACCAAGTCTGGCAGAGCATAGGTGGAGACACCTAACCACTTGTCATAAAAGGGTTCTGTTTCCCCCCCACAGCATTTGGTGTGTATTCACCAGAAATGGGTCTGTCCAGGTGCTTTCCCTTTCCCACCTTGCCTTCTCCTCTCCTTTAGAAGGTGAAGCAGCCTGGGGCTGCGGGCAGCAAGCACAGCCTGTAACCAGTTTTGGGGCTCTTGCTGGCAAGAAGCAGGGAAGGGCACCGCAAGGCTCATGGGTAGATGGAGAAGTTCGCTGGCATGAAGGAGAAGCAGAAGTGCCTTTGAAAAATCCTCTCCCCAGCAGCCCATCATCAAATCAACGGTCAGTTTGCACTTGGCTATATTCACCTGTGCAAAGACAAAAGGAATGTGCCCAAGACAGACGTGCTGGGTGTATAAAAGTGTATGGTGCATCTTCTGATACACATTGTCAGCTTAATGGTGTCTCTTCCTCTGCTGTTCAACTCTGGGAATGCCTACTGGAAAGACCAAAAGAGGTGAGATGCAAGACGTGCGTGTGAAGAGACCCACCACATCTAAGGCCAAGCCACTCGTACTTGACACATGGTCAGTTCCCGGATTTGGTGGCAGTCAGTTCTAGCAGAGCAGCTTCGGCTGTCTGCTGTGGCAGGTGGACACTTACACCTCTCTGGATATTCAGTCTAATGAGCGTATTTAACCAGGTTAAGTACGATTTAATGTATTACTGTTCAAATGCTTTCTGTCCAGATCATCTTTAGCCTAAAACCTTCTCAAACCAAACTGCTGCGATCACGGAGCATGAGCAGTGCACGATAGGCATCAGCTCCAGCTGATTGACCAGGCTGACCAGCAGAAGACACCCAGGGATCCCCACCAAAACCACCCACTCCTTTGGCACCACGTATCATTAGGGTCAGCGCCTCTCGTCCTCCATCTGATGACTGCTGAGATGACTTTTCAGGTGGCATTTCTGATGTGCAATTTTACTCCATTTTGTTAAATTTAGCTGGACAGACAAGGGCGTTCCAAACAATTATTAGGCTACAACGCGTTCTCCCAGCAGTTGTAACACAGCTGAAATAAAGGGTCATTAAGCAACCGGTGTCTGGCCTGCTGTAACCTGCCTTGGCCGGTCTGTACCGCTTTATTTTGTTTTCACTGTACTTGTCAAGCAAAACATTGGCTGTTCAGAAGAACGAAAAAGGTGCCAGTGCCTGTCATTAGCTGCACAGGGGTGTGAAGAGGTGCTGGGCTGAGTTTCAGGAGCTTGGGGCATTTGCCACTGGTTTTGTCTATCGCCCTGGCTTGTGTCGGGAACGGTGTGGCCAGCAGGACGCTGGAAGTGACCGTCCCCCTGTACTCAGCACTGGTGAGGCCAGCTTTTTTGTGTTCAGCGTTGGGCCCCTCACTACAAGCAGGACATTGAGGTGCTGGAGCGTGTCCAGAGAAGGGCAGCGAGGCTGGTGAGGGGTCTGGAGAACAAGTCTGGTGAGGAGCAGCTGAGGGAGCTGGGGCTGTTCAGCCTGGAGAAGAGGAGGCTGAGAGGGGACCTCACTGCTCTCTACAACTGCCTGAAAGGAGGGTGTAGTGAGGCAGGGGTTGGTCTCTTCTCCAGGTAACTAGCGATAGGACGAGAGGAAACTGCCTCAAGTTGCGTCAGGGGAGGTTTAGATTGGATATTAGGAAAAATGTCTTCACCAAAACATGGCGCTTAGGGACATGGTTTAGTGGTGGACTTGGCAGTGCTAGGTTAACCGTTGGACTCGACAATCTTAAAAGGTCTTTTCCAACCTAAACGTTAGCCAGATAGCTTTGGTTTCCTTATCTGCCCCATCCTTTCCCGCTCTTCACGGGTGTTGTCCATCACGGCTCTTGCAAGGAGGAACCACGTCTCCATCTCTGCACTATCCATTGCCTCCAATGCCTTGGTGCAGCAGGGTTTCCCACGGGGAAATCGCTTCATTTCTGAGGCGCCTCAAACTTGTCCTCCAAGACGGCGCTTCCACAGGCAGGTCCCCAGTGACAGCCACGGACACAGGACACGCAGCGACTACAGAACACGCAGCCGGCACGCTGGGAGCAGAGTCCTATTAACTTTCAAGTGGCAATTACAGAGAGACGTTGTGATGCTGTGACACGCAGAGAACGGGGTGTTTATTGCCTTCCCGGCAGCAGCACGCTGCGTGTTAGCGCTTGCGAGAGAGTTCTACAAAGTCTCTCATTATTTTCATCCTCTCATTTATATTATTTTGTAAAAGCTCTTTTGGTGCAGAAGACAGTGATATTATCTTACTGAATTTTAATGTGATTCTGTAACGCAACGGGTTTGTTTTGTCCTTGCGCGGTGGCCACTCACCCATCACGGCTGGCAGCGTGCACTCTGGACCCTGGAAGGCTTTTGCCGCAGTATTGCTCGGGAGGTCAGCCGCAAGCCGGAGAGAAGAACAAAAAGATTTATTCAAGCTTCAGAACAGAATGTGGGGATGGGAATGGAATGGAATGGAATGGAATGGAATGGAATGGAATGGAATGGAATGGAGGTCTGCTAATCCTTCTGCAAAGGTGGAAGTGGTTAGTGATAGTTCGACATCTGGCTGTGTAGTTGTTTTGCAGCAGCACAAAGTGCTCCACGCGGATGGGACTAATGAGAGCATTTGAGGGCTAGTGGCTTCTGCTGGTTGGTAGCCCAGTGAGCGCGAGGGAGCTCCTGTGCTGAGGGGGAAGCAAGTGCCCTCTACAACCCCTAAAATGGAACAAGGCATACACCGACACCAGCCCACGCCTTGCCCAGCTCTACGCACATGTTCACAGTGGAGAGCTGTGCAACCTAATGAGATGCTGTTTCTATCCTGGGCATGGTTATTAAATACAATATTAGTTTTACTGAACATCCGCTGTGGCTGAATTTCATGTATGCACCAGTATAGTAGGTTTTTCAAAATACAGAGGCTGATGAGGAAGGCTGGGAGTGGTGGGAAATACTGAAAGGAAAAAGATCTTCCTAACTCTTTTTACCTTTCATCACAACAAGTGTCAGGTGGTTAGATATAAAAGCTCCATCGAGTTATTGAAAGCATAACCATCTTTCTGCTTCAGAGATAGCAGAAGTGTGATTTGGGTAATTTCACTCACTCAAACTTCCCCGCAGAACCAAACCTCTTGCGGTTTCAGCTCGGTTTATCCAGCTGCAGAAGAGCCACGAAAGCCTTGGACCATTCCCATCCCCGCCAAGGGCAGTGGAGCACACGTCCAGGAACACCACCCACCAGGTTCACACAGCCTGCTGACAGACTGCAGATGGCAACAGGCAGAGGATGCAGCCTTGAAGGGGTGGGAAATACACAGGAGAAAAAAAAGGACAACACTGGCAGGTGATGCAGGGGGAGAACATGTTCCTTTGGAAGCTTTTGAAACAGAAAAACGAAGAACCTTACTACGACCATTACTATTTTTAGAGCTTTGGGTCAACAAATTCTTGAGTGAAGCATCAAAAATCCACCCATCCGAAGGCTCTTCCACGACTGCTGCAGAAACCTAGTTCAGACACTAAAGATGATGCAGTTTGGCGCGTTTTACAGTTGCTTTTTATTGTCCCATTAATTAAGGGGAAAATTTTCATGGCAGAAGAGTAAGAGGCTGTCAACTGCTTTTGTGGGCAACTAAAGGTTGAAGCGCAGAAATAATCTGAGAGCACATTCAGTATCAGGGAACACAATCCATGTAATAGAGAAAAAAAGCCAAAAAAGAGAGAAATCCTGATTTCCTATTAGGCTTGAGGAGGCTGGCATTCGTGTCTGGGCTAGCAGCAGCTTCAGGGAGTACGTTCTTGAGGATGGAAGCGAAAGAAACCGAAGCAGGCAGCAGACCGGGCCGTGCTTCGGAGCAGCGTGTCTCCACGCTGCAGCCTGTGCTGTTGCCCCCCAAACATCTGGGGTGGGCCGTAGATCCAGCGGCTCCCAGCCACAGGCGCCAGCCCTGACCCTGCGAGGGACAAGCTCGTGCTCTGGGGACTACAGACGGACAGAAAGCAGCTACTGCATGATGACTGCACCATGGAGAAATCGGGGCCACAGGGAAAAAAAGTCAGCTTGAAGGATCAGTCAGCTCCGTGTGTCACCTCCCCCGGCTCCAGCAGAATTCCCTCCTCACCCCTGGCAATAATCGCAACGCTGCGTGCGGAAGGGTGATGCCATCTCAGAAGAGACAAATAAGAGATGAAGAAGAGTACGAGCAGGAACGTGGCTGGCCAGTAGACCTGCAACCGAACATGAGCTGCTCAGTTCACAAAGTACAGGTGCTGGCAACAACTCCCCCCGCACCCCAACACCCCCACGGCCGCTCGAAAAGCGGGAGTGGTGGAAAATTGACATTTTCCAGGGTTGTGAGGACAAACTGTTCAGGAGACGAATGCGGGGCTGTGTGTGTGACTGTACCTTCAACGCCATTCAAAGCTCAACTTGCTACCTAAGTACACATTTAACACGTGAATAAAGTATCTGGGGCTTTTCTGGTATTAGTCTCACGAGCGGGTGAATATATTCGAGCTTACAAGGCTCCTGCGACGGACGCTGCTCGGGAATACAGCACACACAGATCAGCTGTACACACGTCAGCGATACTCGTCCGTGGAAGTTTTGTGTAAGAACCTCCCTCAGTTAATGACATTGCTCAATCTTCTTACAGTTCTTTGTAGATTCAGGGTAGGAAAGTGTTCCCTTCCCCCGTCAGTGCTTGTTGCTAGAGGCATCCTGATAATCAGACTAATCTTGGGACCAATTTTCAACTCCTAACAGCTCAGTAAACTAAAATGCTTCGGCAGTTTATTCTGTGTATATAGTCAGCCAGGTAACACTTGATTTCTCATTCCATGACTGCATTTTATTGTTTTAAACTGAAATCCAGCATGTGTGTTTCCAACAGATTATCTCCATAATCACTTTCTTTTTGCTATGGAAATGATCTGAAAATTGTTCTTTGATATGAGAGAAGAGTTCACAAGGCCACACCGTACAAAAGCTCGAATCGTGCAATTATCATTTGCAAAGAGAAACTGTTATCAAAGTAACTGCAGGGGACACCTCCAGGACTCCTCTCGGAGTCAGGAAATTTGAAACATATATTTCTCTAACACGAGTTTTACTCCAAAGCCTTCTGAATAATTCATGAGAGCTGATTTAATGTCACAGTTAAGCCTGGCACTCCGGACGGAGAGCAGGGGGTTCTGCCGCAGACAGGGGATGTCGCCCGTTCCTCTGGGGTAGGGGGGGCAGAGCTGTGGTCTCAGCACTACGCGGGTGCCTTCGACCCGGACCAGTCCCCTCCCCGCGACGGGCAGGCCTGCAGCGCGCGGCCGGGGCGGAGGCGAGGACCTTCCTCCTGCTGGGGAGCCAGGCAGGTGACGGGGAGCCAGGGGAGTGAGTGGCAGGAAGGTGACGGGGAGCGGGAGCCCCCCACCCTGCCGCCTCACCCTGCCTGCGCCAGGGCTCATGGCAATCACAACCAGAGCCTCCGCTTCGCTGCAGAGCATCAAACCACCCGCGCTGGCCGGTACCAGATGTTCTCTGTTCTTCAGAGGAAGAAGGCACCTTGAGATGAGAAAACGCCATTTTGTTCTTCATTCACCAAATGAGAGGAGCTATAAATTGCTGGGAAATGGTAGTTTACAAAGCACTGAAAGGAAGACCTGCGGTCTGGCGCGTGACCAATACCGAAAAAGTGAGCCTGGCTTTAACTATCGTCTTGTGTGTCTCCAGGCAAGCAAATCAGCCAAAGGCATGCTCGCTGCTTGCACTTTCTACTTGCAAAAGTAAAGGGGTCAGAGGCAGCTGTGACCTGAGGGCTCGCTTCACCAGCATGACTGCTGCTGCCAAACTCCCACCCTCTCCCAGCCCAGGATGAGTTGGAGAGCTAAATCTATGGGGGAGCCCCCTCCCCAGGCTCTGGGGACCTTTGCGCAAAGCTGACTTCCATGACTTCAGGGTTTCACCCCACAGGGCTCTGAAGAATGTTACTCTGCTAAAACTGTCCAGGACTCACATTCCCATTACACAGCACAGCTTGAAGACTAAATGTCATCTGATGTTGCCAGACTTCTGGAAGAGGACATGGGGAAATGGAAAACCACCATTTTATAGGACTTACCAGCAGTTAATCCCAAAGAACTTTTCTAATGCCAGGTGCTCCTCTCTACAGACAGCAAAACTAACACGTATGTATTCTGACCAAGGTCAGAGCGTGGCAAAATACTCAGGTTTTGTCAATTCACAGAGGCCACATTCCTCCCCTAGAAGAACAGGGTGCCGATGCACAGAACCATGCTGCCAAGTCACTGAGCAGCGCTGAGCGCAATGGTGTTAGTTCTTCATAACACAACAAGGCCAGGATGCTGTCACTGGTAACTCAGGTATGAAACTGATGAGTTGCAATACAAAACAACAGCTTTAACCTTGGCAATCTCATTTTGCTGAAATGCAACAATCGTGAATACTTGTTAATTATTCTCTTTGTATTGTGCAAGATACATATTTAAATGGGAGTCATAGGTGGTTATCACTTACAAATATTCAAAAGCCAAAAAGTTATTATCTTTAAGACACTTGAAGAACAAGGGAAAACACACAACTGTGATGTGAGAAGTCAGTCCTAACACACTTTGTTCTAAAACCTCTGTATTTTTCAAATTTCAATCATTGTCTAGTGCTATAGATGACACCTACTGGGCAAATGAAGGCCCGGCACACCCGGCACCGCACAGCCTTCTGAAGACTTGGTTATTTCATTAAATTGCTGGTAAGAAGAAATCCTCTTTACCCTCTGCCACAAGATTTTGTCACACCGCTTACACAGGCAGGCAATTCGTAACTGCTAAAAGGAGGGCCAGCAGCAGAAACCCTCAACTCGCTGGACCCTACAGGACAAAAAGTGGCCCTGTGTTTGCAGAGGAGGGGATGCCTGAATTGTCCTCCTGAGACTACTGCTTTTACCGAAGTCTAAGTAGTCCCTCTGTTTCATTAGCTTTGTACAGAAGCAGGAAGACCAGAGCATTAGGGAAAACACCACTTACCTTTTTTTACTACTGTTTAATTTTCTTTTGTTTTTCAGGCAACTATAATGATAACTTCGTACACCAATCAGTGTCAAAAAATGAAATAGCAGTCTGTTAGAGTTCATCAAATGCAAGCAATATTAATGGCATAGTTAGAAAGAAAACACTGAAAATTCCCCCTTTATGTTGGCTAATCATTCACACTGGGACTAATAATAGACTTCAAATGTATAAAAGTGGTATTCGGTGTATCATCCAAGTTGTTGCTCTTATTACTTTCTAGAGAAACTGATTTGAAGAACAGATTTCTATCAACTCAAACTGCAGAAGCATGCAGCCCGAACACTCGGGGGTACTGTTCTCAAAGCTCATCTACCTTCTGCATTATGCACCCACTGACAGAACTCCACTGATGAAAATTCCAAGTATTTAGGGAAAAAACCCCATAAGATTATTGCTCCCCATTTGAACTTAGAAGAAGAAAAAAACTTCCACACACTTTACACGTGCAGCTACAGTGATTGACTGCATATATTAGATATTCTCAAGCATAATTAGTTAGCTGTCTGCACAACTCACATTACCCAGGAAACACTTTACTCTCCATGGTAATTGCAAACCTGACGTGCCACAACTGCCCACCCCTTTTTGTGTAAAACAAGTCACCAAAATATATGGAAAAAATAGTTTAGAAATTTTAGTATCTTAAAAATTGATTCCATCTTTATTACCTTAACGGGGAAATTTCTAACAAACAGGTATTCATATAAAAAAAATTAAAAGACGACGACAGCTGTATGTTCAGGAGTGGCCCAGAACTTAGCTCTGTTGGTGCAGAAGATAATGCCACACAGTACGGTCTCCAGATGCCCAAAGAAACGACAGACTGGCACGCAGCGTCATGATCTTTGTTAACACACCAGATTTTGTCAGCTGCTCGAGTTTAATTAGCAGATTCACTCTGACCCATTGGTCTTTGAATGTTCACGTATGTATTCTCCCCCATGTGATGAGAATATATGGGGCAGTGTACTTCTCCAGCATCTTTGGTATTTGGAAAACTACAGAAACTTTACTCTGCACTGAAAGTTTTCTTTGCAGGACAGAGCCTTGAAGATAAAGCTCCCACAAGTTGAGGCACGGAGACCTGTCCTCAGGCAGCCATTACCCCGTTTCCCTTTCTGTGAGCACTAAGGTAAGATCTCACCAGGCACTGTTCGGCAGTTGAATATATTCGTGTAGAAATCTATCAGCAGTTCAGTGAAGAGATTCAGAGGTACCAGAGCACTCAGGGAGGCTGCTCCTTCCGATGGCCAGATCAGATTCAAACCAAAGACACAGGCCAGGCTGGATGCTGTCATTCTGTTATATATGCTCTCCTGTGAAACCTGGGAAAACATAAACACGAACAGGTATATGCAGACGTGTGCCCCGGAGTGAGAGACAAGACACCACACTGCACTGAGCACGACCCAACGACGGGAGCAGGCCCTGGCCACGGGGACGTCACTGGCTGCTTAACAGCCTCAGGGCTCACTATGCAGCCTAGAGCTACAGGGCCAGTGGAGTCTGTGTCCCTCAAGTGTAACAGAAGATGTCAGTAAGTCAAGCAAAAAGGCTGAATCGTTTCCTTATCCTAGGAAAATTAATTGTTTTCAATCCTTCTACGTGGAATCTATCATTATCTCTGCTGGGGGGCAGGGAAGGACAGCATAAACAAACACCTATCCCATCTGCTTCAGTACTAAGTCCCCTATAGAACAAACCCTGAGGACTTCTGAAGTTGTTTGCAAGGATTTAGAAGCATTTTTTTTTCCTCCCACTGATGCATGACTTCACTTCCAAGTACCTCCACACCCACCTGATTCCTCTGAAGCAACGGAGGAGAAAATGGGCTGCAGGTAAAATACACAGCACTGAAATCTATTCTGCACCTGGATGACGTGTCCTACTTTTCTACCTGTGGCTGTGAGCCCAGAACTAGGTAGGCAGGAGTATTTTTGTATCTCTGTGTGGCCTTGGCAGGGAATTTGTCTGTGTCTCGCTCTCCTGCATTGCATGGCTGGTATCTAAAGCCCAATATGGTTTGGGTGTCCTATCTTACAAGCTCTCCGTTACTGTAAAGAGCCAGCAATCTGAAGATGCTCTTGATTCCTCCTGACCTAGGCAATTCAACCAGTTCTCAGGCTAACAGCTGCAGTTGGTGATCAGTAACCTGTCATGGGAAGACCATGCAGTCACAAACTGTGATGTACAGGCTACTCTGAAGCTGTCATCTCGGAGAGAACAAGGAATTATTGGCAAAATCTCCCATGTATTCTCCCTGCTGCAATTTCAAGTGGAATAGGAAAGCAAAAACTTCTGCTTCTCAGTTGTCTCTCCATGTCTGCCTTGCTATAAAGACTCCTGAAAAGGCAGGTCTGTAATACTATGAAAAGCCTCAGGGCACTAGAGCAAACACTATGATCATGCGAACACTTCCTCACATACGCATAAACTCCAGTTGCCCTCCGCCCAGTGACACAGGTTTCATGCCCCTCTATCTCCTACAGCACAGTCCCACCCTCCTTGGTGTTCTACCTAACAAGGAGCCTATGTGCTCAGCCACAAGGGGACACAATGCCCTTCAGACATGTGCGCAGGATGGAAGTCTTTTCCTGGTGGGACATGAAAAGCACTTACATGCCCAAAAGCGTAAAATTTTCTTCCTAGCCATCTTAATTTTTCCAGTAATAGATACTATTTTTCCCTCCAATCTTTGCCTTACTCTTCTGGGACATCAGAGCTACTGTGATGCTACTTCTGCTACAAATATTAAAGGCATCAACTGTTTTTAAGGTCAGGGCTGGATAAAGGAAGGAGATACTGGATATACTGGATACACGTTTTCATAGGATTGACTTCACAGCTTGAGAATAAAAAGTCACCAGATTAAATGGCAATGCCTGCTTCATGACTTCATGCAAAACCTGCGTCATTCTCCCCAGAGCACAAATCACATATGATCTGCTGATCTTCACATACTGCTCTCGATGCACTATTTAACTACACAGAAAAACCACCAAGCCCGCCTTGTTCATTTAATCTGCTTCAGACGAGATCAGCTCAAACAAAAGTTCGTTATACTACAGCAATGTAGCAGAAGCTGAACTGCTACCAAAATAACTGATGAGGGAAAACGATTAGGACAGCGATGAGTACTCTGCCAACAAGCAGACACAGACCTAGGTATTACCCTGAAGGCAGCCAGACAACGCAGCCGGCGTTTGGACACCAATACATGTAGCAGGGTTGGGGTCTGCATTCCAGCCCTCGGATCACCTGGCTCATACTCGCTGCATCCACGCTGTACACTGTGGTACATGTGAAACCCCTGTGGATCGAGGACAAATTATTTTTTTGGTGGTTTTTTTTCAGTTGAAAGGCTCTAAAATAATGTGAGAGCCACAGCCCATCACACTGTTTTGTTTTATATCACAAAACCAAAGCTACGTGCTGTATACCTAAGGCAGGTACCTGCAGTGTACACGGGGCAGGTGCCCTGTGATGACGCAGAAGCATGTGGTACAGCACTGGAGGACAGTGGTGGGTGGAAGGAGCCATACCTGTTGCAGTTGCCTTCCCCTGGTTTTTGGGAGTGCTCCCTGACACACTTCATCCTGCAAGTCATGTACAAGTGCTGTCGTCAAGCGCTAGCTGAAACACATCCAGCTTAACCTCCCCCCTGCCTTCGAAGGCCAACGTTTCAGCTCAGCACCACCACTGCGCCTTGCTGGTAGAGCCAGAATTTTCTCTTTAGGTCAACTATTTCAAAGAACGTTTCTAACCCCAAGATGAAACCATCTCTTCCCACCCACTACCACTCTGTGAGCATTTCAAGGAGACACTCAATGTTGAAATGATGAGCAAAAATACCCGTGACACTGCTTCTCCCCGAGAGAGAAAATCCTTAAGATAAAATGCAACAGCGATTATATCATCGGAGGCAGAGCTACACTGAGCCTGATCTGTGAGTCATCAATGAGGCTGACACTTAGAATTCAAGGGAGACATGTTGGTTGCACAACTCCATAACGCACCGCGATCCTTTCCTCTGCAGATCCAAGAAGCAGCGTGCAAGTGAATCCACCTCCCTCCACAATACTCTCTGCCAGTTTACCAAGAGCTGCAAGTAAGGAAGCCTTGTCGCACCAGTCGTAACGGCTTTGTCCCTCACCAAGGAGAGCAGGCTTCACACCATCTCAACCCCCTCACTACTCCAATGCCAGATTTCTTTGAGTGACACAAACACGTCCACTTCACCTACACCACCATTATGAGCAGCTGGTGTTTTCTTCCAACACCAGACCATGTAAGGGCAGCATGCAGCCAGCCAACCTCTTTACGGGCTTCCACTCTAAATAACTGCACCCCAAAGCTACGTTCTAGCCAAAAAATACAAATGACATCTTCAGCATTTGCACTAACCCCCTTGACTCCTCCTTTGATTACCTCACAAGGTTAGTAACCGTCATCTCTGTTTCAAGTGAAAATACACTTGCTTTGTCAATTTGACAAGCTAATAAGAGACAATTCGCCAAGGACCTACATCATCTCTTTGCACGAATCATCTGAACAACACAGAAAGTATTACATGAAAGCACTACACAGCTCCAGTTTGTTGGGTTTTTCCCCCCTTTCATTGGAACACGTATAGAAAAATCATGAAGTAATCACAGCCTATACTGAAAGAAGGTCCTCCACAAAGACAAAACTTGTACACTGCAAAACTCTTCACTGGAAATAAACACTGAAGATTCAGTGCCACATGAACAAATGCAAAGTATACATCTTGGCTATCCCAGAATAAACACCCAGCTTCCCTCAACAGAATTGTGACGATTTTTGGATGCCACCCACTTGCATCCCAGCACGCTCACGGATACTGCAGGAGTGAAACCAGCCAGCCACTGCACTACCTAAAGAACTTCAACAGTGAAATACAGAGGGTGGAAACAGCCAATTACTATCACGGTTTAAAAATACAAGAACATCACCATCTCTTTAGTTTCTCAGTCGCAATGCTGACAGGAACTCCACGAAAGACTTTTCAAAAGAAAATTACTAGATATTAAAATGCCCCCACAACCTGACTGGAAATACAAGTTTCTACCCCCCACTCAGCTACCTTGCAGATGTGCCAACCACCTGTATCTGCTCCATGAGGCTGAGTCATCTAATCCTTCCCAACATGCCCCATCATCTCCAGCCATCCCCAGGCTTTGCTGGTGCTAATTACACTTCTCATTTGGACAAGTCATTGAGACAAAACATTAATTCAGAGCATCTTTTTCCCAGCTCGTACTTGGCTTTAACTTTGCTGCTTCAGTTACAGATCTGAAGCATAGCTCATGGGCCCCAAAACCTTGTCCATTTTTTTCTAGTTGGTCCAAGTCTGACATTTTGAATTTGGCAGGTTTTTGCAATGGTTCTTTCAGTCAAGTCAGCCACTTTTCTCCTGCATCAGGCATGACTGCAGGGACAGAAATCAGCAGCAGAGAGGGAGAGTGTGTAAGCATAGAGAGGGGGCTGTATCAGCTGGTACCAAAACCAAAGACGTGGTTATAAAAACACAATCTAGATATTATTGCCTCTACAAACTTGCTCCTGGTTGCCCAGTTCTGCCCAGGGATCTCAGCCCACGCCAGCTCCAACAGGACCCTGCAAACCCCTCTCTGGTGGCCAGATGCTCTGCAAAGCGGAGATGGACAGCTTCTACCTTTCACAGCTTGCTGGGCTCACTACTGGCAACATCACTGCCGATCTAAGGTTAAAGAGTTTGGGCCTATTGTTGAAATGCAAGTATTTTACTTCTGTAGGAGCTGCACTGTCTTCCACCCTTGGACTAGAAGGAGCCGTTTCATTAAGTAAGGAGGTTGAGACTACAAAGAAAACAGAGTTTGTTTTTTTTTTTCTTCCTTCTTCCACAAGCCTGTATCAAACCTGGAGTGCTCAAAACTGTACCTAGTGATTACAATTCATCCCACTTCATGAAATTACCACAAGTACCTCTTGCACTACTTAAGGCTGAGCTCATGGAAGAATTAAATTGCCTCTTACATGTAAGAAGGTTGATGCTTGCAGGTAAAAACTAGGATTATTGCTGAAGTGCTCTGTTAAAGTCTGAATTGTGGCAGCTTGTGCAGCACACTGATCTGCACTGAATAGAAATCTCTAGCTCCTACATTGTTTCACGTTCCCTTGACCTTTCCAAATGCAAATACTCCCCGAGACATTAAGGATGAAAAGCCATGTATCAGCAAAAATTGCAGATCTGAGCACTAGTATCAACTTGATGCTGTACTTTACATAACAAGGCATACTCAAAAATAATGCTATGTTCTGTTGCCCAATTACAGAAAACACCATGTAGTACTTTTGCACACCTCATTAACACCTCAAGTGCTCAGCCCTTAAGTGCGTCGAGATGGTGCATCTATTATTGAAACAGTCACTTACACAATTCATAACACTGAGGAGAGATATCAGTTGCTAAAATAATAGCAAAGGATTTCCCTAAAAGCATTAGAGTTCAGCTAAGCAACAGTAAATGAACATGCAGAAACCCTGCACATGCTGTCTGAGCGAGGGTCACAGCAATGTGTTTCCCTTAATCTTGCTTTTCTGCAGCGTTTTGATAGAAAAATGGATTAAATGTACTTGTTTCTGAAATATGCTACTGGCTAGAATACAGCAAACATGATTGTAGCCCAAGAACAGTTACTGAGGGCTAATTCCTCCACTGGCGAAAGTCAGCATCATTCCACATACATGACTGCTTTGATAGGGTTTTAGGACTTCTGGAGGCTACAACACTTTATTTAGGTGTCAGCTACACCATGATCCTCAATTTTAGGCACCTGGGTTTGAAAAACGCCATCTGGAAAAGGCAATGCATTGGATAAGACAAAAGGAAGGGACATTTACACTCCTGTTACTGTCTTTCCCTGCACCTGAGCTGGCAACCAAAGGATGTCACTAGGCTAAATGCAGAACTGTTTGTTCCCCAAGCCCTCACACTTGCGGGGTTTCCAAAAATGGGTTTAAGAAAATCAGCAAATGAAAAAGTAGGACAAAAGACACACGATTCCACTTATCCTGACGCACACCAAAACCCTTGGAAAATAGCACGGTTGAAGTTTTTCATTTAACACTGTAGTAAATTACAGGATGAAAGGCTATTTTAAACAAGAAAAGGTTATTTGTAAGATTTAACATGAAATATTTTGCTGATTGTTGTTCTAAAGCTCATTAGTATTTCTATAATTTTCTAAAATGACACTAATTTACTTGGTGTTTTAGTTGTTCAATATTTTTCCTTTGGAGAAAAAAGGTGATTTCACCTAGTTTTTCCTCCAACACCAAAAATCACACAACCATTATTTTCAGGCATTTTTTCACTCCAAAATAGGAAAAAAATAAAAAACTAAATCATTATAAACATACATTTGTGAATGTGAAGTCGGGTGGACAGGACTTTTAAATATTCCAGTAGAGGCACAGTTCCATTTAAATTTATACCGTGGTTTTCATTACATCTAAAGAATGTGTGAGGGGATGGCCAGACCATCGTTTAGCACTGACTTTTATTGGACCTGGAGGGTTCTGCACCCTGAGGTCAGTCCATGGGCAAGTACTGCACCACCACCATACTCTTAAAATTCTTCAGTTTTATTTTCTGGGGAGACTTTCAATGTTGAATTAACAAGAGCAGATTTAGAAAGAAAAGACTGACACTACTGGGAAATTTTGCCTTTACTCACCATATGGAGAAAGCAGATCAGATACTTCAGAACAACGTAATTGTGTTCAGGAAGTCCTTGAATGATTTGCTTACATCTGGTGACTCGCAGACTGCTCTCCACACCTGCAATGTCAAAGTCAGTCTTAACTCCACAACATCCCAATACCAAGACAGAATACCTTATTTGTATCGGCTGGAATTACTTTAGATATCCGTCCGTAAAACTGACCAGAAAATTCAGCTCTGCTAACCTTCACAACCATAGATTTAATATGAAATATTAAATTCAAGTCAGGGTTATCCCTCTGAATGATCCTACCGTATTCTCTACTGTCATGTAGCTGGCTAAGGCTAACTTCCAGAGTATTTTCTCAATGCAGTGAAATAGCTAAAATAATTTCTTTGCTAGAGAGAACTTTCAAAGGACTTGATTTGAATCCATTATCTCTCCATGTGCTGAATCCAGGCGTCTACTTTTTATGCTCTGATTTTATTCTTGCTGAGACAAGCTCATTTGTGATGATGTTTTTTCTGCATTTGCTGCATTTCTCTCTCCCTGACACAGCTAGAGGAGCCCATAAGTATGTGTGCATGCACAAAATTCCAGACTGTTAACCATTCCCTTAAGCTCTGGATTAACTACATGAAGCTGTGCCGTGGTGAGCTGTGTTGACGTTTTTCCTACCGCAAAGCTACGAGTTCCCATAAAACACACTAAGCTGAACCCCAGCAATCGTTTTGTCAGCCTTCTGCACAGCAGAGAACGCAGGTAGCGCAGCAGCACTGGGTAAGGGAACTCCTTCGCCGTTTTCTAGTCCGAAGAAGACATTCTTTGACAATTACAAGCCTCAAGGTTTTATTGATTTTATTTTTAGTCAGTCACTCAGCTAATTTATTGCACAGCTCCCATGAATAACTCTTTTAAAAATATGTTTCAGATGAGACACTACAGAGAAAAGTTTCACTATCATTTCAAAGTACTACAAAGCGGAGAGACTGTATTTTTGGGTTTGCGGGTTAAGAGATGTAACAGATACATCACACACCGCTCTGCTGTCTTCCAGAAGACAGAAGGAGAATTTCCAAACCACCCCAAGACAGCTGTCTGCAATCGCACCTCTTCGCAGCTCCCTTCTGCACTGTACTCACAGCAAAGATGCCTTTGCTTGGCTCTCAAGCTTAAGGTCATTTCAAATCAGGATATCACCACAGCATCAAGAAAAGACAGTGGACATTACACTGCGTAACACGAACGCCCAAGGAGAAATTCTCTTAAACTCCACTTTTCAACGTATTTTGTCAACATTTTAAATGCCAGTAAACAAAAATAACATGGGATGAACATTTCACAGGTGTTTTGCCAAGTAAAACCTCCCAGTGTTGCTAGGACAGTGCACTGCTCTCAGATTCTTTTCAGACTTGTTCTCATTTTTCACTTAGCTGTATCACAAAGTGATATCACGTCCAGAAGGACAGCACAAGATTAATTCAGTAAAAATTAGCATTTATACAGCCTTTTTCCAAATTTCCCCTCTTCTTTCCAGTTCTGAGTGACTATCCTTAGTCCTTCCACTTCTACCACCTTGCTTTGAGTAGACTGTTTTTCTCACCACCCTGAGATACTTAGTGTGCGGACAGATGAATCCTTGATTTGGAAGGCAGTGATCTATAGACTTGCAAATAGCAAAGCAGCACAGAACTTCAGAGGATTCTGAAAATGACCTGATCAAGTTTTTAAATGGAACTACATGAATACAGTTGATGACATGAAACAGTACACGCAGATGCTAGTGATGGGCACAGTATAAGAATTTTACCTAGAATACAGTACACTTAGGTAAACTTTACAAACAAGTCACCATTGAGATTTATCATTGACCTGAATTATTGTAGTGACCTACCCCAACAGCAATAGTCATGGTAGTGATGATAACCTACGCTTTTCAAGAGCATCAGCCCATGGTTACCAGAGATATGCTAAGGGACTCCGTTGGAAGCCGTACTTCATTATGACATACGTAATTTTCTCAAAAAGGAGGTTTCGGAAAAATGTGTGCTTGTGACTTGTTACTGGAAGCTCTACTGGTTCCCTGCTATCTTGACCATAGCTTAGATGGCAAAATACCAGTCTCTACAAGTACTGGGTACTAAATCTCAGATATTCGACCCCCATCTATTAGGGAGTCACCTTGCCAGCACTGCAAACTTCTAGTCCCTGACAAAGGCCATGTAATAAAGTTTCATTATTCATAGTTTCATGTGGTGCCAGATTTTAGATAATCAGCATCTTCTCATGGCTTTAGATCCTTTCTTCCGCAATATGTTATCCCATAGGAACAGTTCCAATAAAAACAATCCCCTCCCCACAAAAAAAAAGGAACAAAAAGGGAAAAAAAACGAAAGAAGCGTACAAATGACCAACTAAATTTTGTTCCCATAATTTTGCCAGTGTTGCTGCTAAAACTAAAGCTGCTCTGACATAACTTGTATCACCAAGACTGACTCAGTGCTGTGCCATGACATGAAAACGGAGTCCTGACAGTGAGAAGTCTGATCCAATTCTTAATAATACAGTATGATATATAGATAAACCAGTAAATCTTGTAAAAAGCACTGAAGGTCTTGGTAACCCTGACCACCTTGCTCTGGTACAGATGATGAGGTGGTCCGTTCATGGCTGCTGTGAAGCACTAATAATGTTATATACCCACAACTGTGTCAAGGTTAGCATGAATTAGCCAGGTCCAGTTCAACTTGCTGTACAAATTTTTCTAGAACTTATTTATACTCACTAGTGATTCCAAGGATATGATCGTAACACTCAAAAGTTAGCAATGGCTGAGGGAGTTCCCTAAGGAAAGTCTTTAGGATAACAGCAGGAATATGGACATCATGATAATCATCGAAATTCACACACTTGCCTAAATGGAGAAAAAGAAGAAAAAAGGTCTTCAAACATAGGTTTACTGTTTCTTTAAACTACTGTTTAAAAACTATGTCACACTACATGTTGAACATAAAATGTCCTGGCTTTCTGCTGCTGATAACTCCTAGGATTTTCTTTTTTGTATTTTTCATAGACTTTTATTAATCTTGCTGTAAGAGATGCTCCCCATAAAGGCATTTCGTAAAATAACTTCACAGGGAAGTCAGTGACTTTCAAAATTACTTCACTACATTTCATAAATTATTAAGATAAAATTATATTTCTTTGCCATAACCATGGAAAAATATGGGGCAAAATGACACAAAGACATTGTACTTTGTAACTAGAGTAACTCAGAGGGCATAGAGGCAATATAAATGTTTACTGAGAAACAGACCTTATCATTCATTAGCTGCTACGGATTTTGTCAGCTCCAGTCTGACATCAACTGCTGACTTGCTGTTTAGTAAGCATCAAGTGCCTGTTGCTTTCCTTCAGGTTTCTGTACTAGTGCTCTTATTATGATATTTTATGTTACAAATGATTTTACAATTAGCTGATTACAAGAAAACTAGCATTTCTGCTTCACCAAGAAAACAAAGGTCAGCAAAGCCCTCAGGTTATTGCTGGCCACGGTGTGACGACAGCTCACCCTGGTTGTAGAGCTTCTGAACATCTCTGATCGTCTGGGTGCTGGCTGACCTTCTGAAGAGGCCCTCAACTTGCAGTCCTGAAAAAACAATGAACGCAGGTCTCATCTGTAAAAGCTGGCACTCTCTTGTTTTTCTCTGCAGGTTGTTGAAAACCGAACAGAGGGAGAAGGTTTGGGAACAAACCCACTTGATACACTCATTTTTTGGAAATAAAGTCCCTGAGAAAAGAATATACAATCAAATAATTTCGCAACATTGCCTACAGCACTTTCTTTAATGCGTCTCACAGAAATACCACCACCTTTCCTTAAGTGTTTCAGAGTGTCTTGCCAACTATAATTTTTATTTAAAAGTAGCTTTCAATTGCACTTAATGACATAGAAGCAGGAGATTTAGACTCACCAGGCTGCCGCAGACTACGCCTGTAAATCTGCAGTTCTCCCTGCCTTAAACCTTCCGCAAACTACAGAGGGTGCTTGCAAAGATTCCCTCATCTTCCTTTTCTGCCAGTGGGTGAGACAAGGTCCTTTAGGCTGGGGAACACTGCGTAGGATCTGTGGATGGAGGAGGCTGTTTCTTACCACTGGAAGGATGCTGGCTTCCCCAGTCTAAAGGCAGCTTGGGACAGACCACTGCTCCTTCCATCTTCCTCTGCAAACCAGTGGGATTTAGGACTCTGCCTGCCCATGGTATTTCGAAATACCTGATTCTAGCCTTAAAGTACTTCTGCGATATTTATCATAAATCTCCTGAAAGGTATCTATCTAATTTGCTGTCACGTCTTGGACTAACTGAAATCCGACTTCAGCTACAGAGGAAAAACTTCAATAAAATGCATCCAAATCAAGGATCTAATCTCGACCACAGGTTTCAAGGCAAGCTGTTTATCTGAATTATTACGCAAAACAGGATAGGGACAAGAAGTGTTACTTTTCTTGAGACTTGTGGTACTTCTTGCTCTCGAGGTTGGTAAAATATTGATTTCCCTCTCTCTTTCCTTCCCTCCAGTTTGTGCTGTTCCTTCCACCCAGCAGGTAACGCAATGTGGCTCACTTGTAGTCTGAACTGGAGAGTCCTACTGGAAGCAGAGAAATCTAAAATACTACCCTACGCTGGTCTGACAAAACATAAAATTGCTGTCATTTTGAGAAGGGCGGCCGAACACTCGCTGACTTGAAAGGACTGTTCTGCTTTTCTTTATGTGAAGGTGGAAGAGCAGAATGGCTTTTTTATTTTTTCATTGCTTATCTTCCAGCAGGTAAGCAGACAGACTGAAATCAGTGTTTGTGTATTTCAGTTAAAGTATACATGCATCAATTTGCACGATCAAAAATCCTTATGGTGTTCTAGAAAAATCTGAGTCATAAATTAATTAAAGATACTCTCGTAAATTCACCCAGGTTGTATGTGTATTTTATATATGAAAAATTAGTATATTAATACAAAATTCCTTAAGGAACCCATTTCTTACAGAACAGCATTTAGTATTGTTCATATGAATTTAGGTCAGTACACTAAAAGAACTGATAACGTACTATTGAGGTAAATTTTCACAGACGTGCTTCAGAGACTTCTGCAAAGAACTCCACGTTCTACTTGTAAGTGCTCCACTGACTAGATGTAGAGGCTTAGCTGGAGCTCAGCTGAACGCAGCTCCTGTTTACTTTCTAAGCATTTATGCCCCTGCCTGTTAAATTCCAGGTTGAATATTAAAACTTTAGCCCACGCACTCAGTTCTGGCAGGAGTATGATATCTCCAACTACAGTATATAAGAAGGGCATGTAAAGGAACCAAATGGACAATAATTATGAACTATCTGACTGCTTGGTTTATTCCCGACCAGGTAATGTTGCAGTTTAATAAAGTTACAGCAAGTGACATCACTGTAGTAAAACTGTTCCATTAGATCTCTAGCACAGCCTGTCCAAAGAGGTCGTTTTGGAAGTGGCAGCTGTGAACAGCGAGCTCGCCAAGGCACTGCCCTCTGCAAACAAGACAGACAATAATTTCCTGAGAATTTGTAGAATTCTATGCTGGCTGTCAGTGGACTAGAAGTTCTCTGTAGAAACCAGTCTTTCAGAAAATGGACATCATAAATCCTTGCAATTCAGTTTGAAGGAATTGGTTTAATAGTTAATGCTTTAATCTGATGTGAATCTTACTGTATAATGTAATAAATATCAATTTTTAACATATTTATGCATTTACTGGCTAAGCTTGAAAGAGTCTAATTAAAGTCATTAATCTGTAGCATAGACAGCAGCTGTACTTGTCTGGCCCTGCATCCCATCAATGTCACTGTAATGGCACATAACGTTAAGCTCTCGCTGGATATGTTTTTGGAGGTCTGAGGGGGGAAAAGCAACTTTTATTCTCATCTGCAGAAAGCTGGGATATCCACGCTTTTTCCAGAATTCATTTTCCAGGTCAGCTGAAGCTGAATACAGCCATTTGTTTGACCACAAGTGGCAACGAGCCAACTACCAAAGCAGGTATCTCCAGCCCTGCTTACTTTTGTGGGCAACTCGTCCAAACGACACGACGCTAATTAAATGTAGGTTAGTGCAATTCTTAGGAACAAAGAAAAAGCTATATTCTCCTTCTAAAGTAAAAGAACCGCAACAACAAAATAGCCACATCTTTTTTTTAAAAGATGCTCAGACCAGAAAATAATGTATTATAGCGATTTTTAAATAAAGCATGGGCCATAACTTCAGCCTACTGGTAACCAGAAATGTGAGTCAACAACCATTATGCTATTGAAAGGGGAAAACAACGATCCCGGGTACAGAGACAGCCCTTTTGCGATATATTTTTCTAACTCCTGTGATGCATACGAACTGAGCAGGATACTTTTTTTAGAAGTCTGTCAGTCTACTAACTGTTCTCAGTGCTTTCTGTGTTTAGGCAGGGCAGGCTACCTGAAAACATGATCTGAATGACGGCGTTTCCCACGTCACATAACCTGAACAGCATTAACCTGTGCCCCCAGCCAGAGCCTCATGTAAGGGACAGCAGGGAGGAAAGCGACCTGCAGCCTCTCACTGGTTATTCCACTGCGATGGGTAAAGGCACAGCCTTACACACAGTCAGGAAATACTTTCTCCAAGCCTGACTCTTCCTTTTCACACACTAGGGGAAAAAATCCCCAATTCTTGGAACTACCATAATTAAGCTAACACAAGGTACCTACACTAAAATAAGATTAATTATTTTGTCGTCTTTTTGCCAACAAAATACCGGCCAGAGCCACCACAGTTATGGGATGAGGAAACAAAATTAGCTGAAGACAATCCTGGTCATCGCAGCACAAAGCATTCATTTTTGTCCTTTTAAAAAAAAGTTCTGAAGTAGCCTATTGAATTTCTGTTCGTAGTATTCTTCAATCAAATCCTGCTCACAGCATGAACTATTTTGCCATTAACAGCACGGGTAACACAGTCCACAGAGAACAGCAAGCCTGGAGCAGCCGTGCTTGCCAGCACAGAGCCAGGGGATGACTGGCGCGAGCAGCTAGCCGGGCTGTCCAGCTCCGAGACACCCGCGGCTGCCGGTCACCCGCGTATTCTGTCACCGCTGCCGAGCCTCTGCTGAGATCACTGGGCACACACTGCTCCCTGCCCCTCGCGAAGAAACACACCGACAGAAGACAGACAGACACGTAGAGCGATCAGCAGAATTCTGCTACCCAGAACTAAGCTCTCCAGAGCAAAAAGAGCAAAATTTTATTTTAAATATTAAATGCTATACAGAAAAAAATGTGGTGATGTGAATAGTGAAGGACCCATCTGTATTCAGTGAAAAGTGATTCTGCAATTGAGAACTTCGCTGAGTAATTATTTAAATGTCAGTAATCATAAATGAAAACAGGCAGGCACTTCATTCCACATTGAAATAAGATGGCTTTTACCACAGTAGACAAAATTTCACAGTGCAATGACACAACTGTGTCACACTCTGAATTAATAAACTGTTGCTAAAAATACTTAACCCCCCCTTCTACCCCCCATCAGTTGTCCCACAGAAAATCAAAACTGATAAAGATAAATTAAAGCAACACATGCTGTCGCATAGCTGCAAACTTGTCAAAGAGAGAGAGATGAGAAAATTACATTCCTTTTCTTTCAATCATCCTTGATTTGAGGGTTGCTGGCATCAGAAACCTTTGTTAATTTGTCTGCTTTCAAAAGAGAAATAGCAAAGAGTGAGCATCTGACTTCCTTCTGTCCCCAATCGAGTCTGGAAACGATTCTTTCGGCTGGGGTCCTGCCAAGTCTCAGGAAGCATCCATCCTGCTTTGGAAGTGGTTTTCATTCTCATTAATACAACTGATCTAGGCATCTTCTTGCAGATTATCTAATTCTAATAAGATTCCTTTTGACAAATTAGAACTAGTTTATTTCTAGTATGAGGACTGATGAGTTTACAGCATATTTTAATTGTCCATCTTTAGTGTAACATCTTAAATGCCCAAAGTAGCGACAACTGTGAATTTTTACGGTAAAGACAAATTTGAGGGGGTGTTTTTTAAAGCTAAAATATAGTACAAGTTTGAGGTGGAGACTTCACAGCCTTCCTTTCCCTTCTGCTCTGTGCAATGAATACAGAACAAGCGAGCGTGATGTCTGCAGTTTGCAAAGATGCCTTGCACTGCAAGAAGGTGCGCAGCAGATCAAGGGCAGAGGGAGGAGAGGAGACAGTTCCAGGCCTACTGAAAAACCGAGCAGCAGCAAGGATACAGAAGTGTGCCTCCTTCGCAGAACCCAAAGCCTCTTTGTGTCCTTGCAATTTTGAATGGCACAGTCTCTAGTCTTCGGATTTATGAATGAATATTCTCGGTTTACACTTGACACCTCTGAACATAACTTATTTACAATGCCTGAACACCAAATGCACAAACTGTGCTTATTAAAAGGTTCATTTTCATTTGATGGCACACGAACCAGTCTTGGGATTTATCTCATCTCCATGAACCCTAGGTAAAAAACATTCACATGAAAACAACAGAGCCAAGACCTCAGAACTGTTTATATGGCCAATGTCAAGCTTTCCCAGTGCTGCATTTTTAAAAGATATTTGATTGATCACAAGAAGCATAGGCCAGGAGGCAAACTCGCTAAGCTGCAGCAATCCAAACGTATTCAGCATGCACAGCCGCCCATCTCTACCCAGTCTGACTATCAATACCAGGATGTAGTCATTCACATTAAAAAATGGAAACAAAACTTTTTCCATCAGCAAGATCTGTCCTGCTTCATGGAGGGGATGAGGAGGAAAGATTAATCACTTTTTATCAATGCTTCTGCTATTGAACAGATAAAGGACAGCTTTAGTTGTCACTATAATCACACTATAGGACATAAACTTCTATTGCATGGTTATTACCATTTCATTTAGAAGTCTCAGTCATCATCCAGGACTCTCCTCTGGTACCATGAAGCAACATCGAACAAAAAAATCTTGGTGCTGCAAAGCACTTCCAGTGAACAAAAGAAATGAGGTAAGAGAGAGAGACTTGGCAACGGAGGTTACTGCGAGATAATTTTCACATAGGGGACAGTTATCTTTTCTGCTTTAGAATTCTGTAACGTGATTCCTTCACTGACAGTTATTGTTCCGTCACTTCTGAGTTGCTGCTGGTGTCATAGGTTCTTTTCAGTAATCAGTTCTCTGTGTAATTTTTTGTGGCTGTTTCCTTATATGGCCATTCTATAGAATGCAAGCGTTATCAAATTTTGGAAATATTAGTAATAATCCCAGCAGTTTAGCTTTGGTTTTAGAAGCACGGACAAGCATGTCATTCATACCTTTGGGGATACTCTCTAAAACATAAAATACACTAACAATAATACTCCTACCAATATATTTCAAATTGGTATTTTGAAAAGACCAATACCAATGACAGCATATTAATATCTGAGATGGGCTTGAGCAATATTCCTGCCCTTTGTAACCTGACATCTTCATGCAGGTCTGAGCAGTGCAGTTTATACTCACCTTAATGAGCCAAATACAAATTTCCTTAAAACCTGTCACCTGACCTCCAGATGTTCAGGGGTTTGCAAACAAAATCTGGATTTTGCCCTGCAATTTAATTTTTAGTGTGTTATCAGTTAGTACACTCAACCTGCGGGTCAGAGGTTAAGAACTAAGAGAGCACGGAGAATTGTACTAACACTGACCTAACCAAACACCAGAACCACCAGCCACACACCACCTAGCTTTTAATTTACCACAATACCTTCTCTCCAGCCTGTAACCTGCTTTTCTAGAAAAAAAGACACGCAAGGAAAAGACACAAAAGGGACCTTCTGTTGTGACATCTTGTCAGAGTTTAGAAGCAGAAACGCCCTCCCAAATCCTCCAGCCCACAAGGGATGAAAATGCCTCGGGGGCTGGGCAGCTGTAAAGCGCCGGGTCGGCGTGGGCAGCACCCCCCGCCCAGCCCCGACCCCGCACGCTACCGAAGCCACCCACGCAAAGGCGTCCTCCACAGCATGGCGTCCCTTACATCCCCGGTGACCAAAACGGCCGGGGAGAAGGGACAGCCCCCACTGACAGTCTCTCTTCAGCACGAAACAGGTTGCTGAGGACACACGGGAACATATTAACCAGAGGAAGGAAATTAATACTGAAAATTAAAGCTGGGCTTTGGGGAGAAAAGGGCCTGTAAGCAAAGCAGCAAATCATCACCACCAAAGGAATGACATCAGGTTAGAAACACTTCCGAATCGTTCTGACAAGAGAATGAATACTTAATTAAGGAAATCTCTACCATGCCATGAGAAATAAGGTACTACACAAAAAACCCTTTATTTAGTGCAAGTGCAAGTCAAGCTCTGCATTTATAAACTAGACAGAGGAATAGGTATGGTTTTGAGGCAGAGCATGAAAAAAAAAGGTCCTCTGGTTTGCTCATTACTACAACAACCTAGTCACAAATGTGCTACATTAAACCTGTCCTTCCTCTTTGGCCTGGCTAAATCATCAGCTGTGTTCAGGACGATACCAACACCTCACTTCTGAGATTAACAGCACTTCTCTGGTTTGGTCCAGAAGGTGAACTCTGAGGCTTAGTCTTAATGAGCTGATGATTTTCTCAGACACTCAGAACTCACGTTAGGAAAGCAATTCTTCCCTGTGAAGGTTAGCAGGAACTGAAATAAAAAAGCATTTTTAAAAATCAGTATTAAAAAATTTTAAAACATTTTTCACTCTACAGTGGAGCTAGAATGAAAGGGGCAAAATGGCTACTTTCTCTGTCTCTCTTGAAAAAATTACATGAAAATTATTATAGGAAATCAAAAACTCAGTTTATTGTGTTTATTGTAATAGTATCTGAGGCAAAGGCCATAACGGATCTCATTTATAGAATACAAACAGCTGTAGAGGAATCTCTGCTTGCAGTAGATTCTTTAGTCTTTGTTAAGGTACTGGGTGACTTGCTAACTGGATCCAGTGAGAGCCATCTGGCTCAGAAACAGCTATCTAAATATGCAGAAGGACAATCACATGAGGAAGAAACGCGCACTCGCTGTCCTAAAGCTAATTTGGCTGCAGGGGATGAGGACGTGCTTGCTGCTGCCAGAGCCCACTCCATAACCCGGGACAAGAAGGGGAGCGTCGGCTCATCCGTCCAGGTGCAGATGCCTCCCTGCTGGGAAGAACGCTTCTGCAAACAGTGCTGCCCGAAACTGAGGCAGAAAATTGAAACATCGAGGTGGAAAAATGTGACATGAAGGATTCTGTCAAAGGGATCAGAGTCACTAAGATGAACCAGGCCGGGTGAACTTCAGAGTCTGAAAGTTTCCTTAGCCTGGTAGCACGCTGTTGCAGGCTGGTGCTGAGTTTGCATACCACCACAGTTGCTCCATCAAATCTGTTCAAGAAATCTTAACTCTGCTGATGAAGCATGATTTAGCAAAAGCTTTTGTGGTCTAAGTCAGGGTTTCAGAAAGTGATTTCAGGTACATAGATGTGAAAACGTAGCAACGGGAAGAAAGAGTGGAAATACTGCACCTAGGGTGAAAACCAAAACCCACTCCCTGCTAATCCTGTGAGGCTGGAAACTATGCCAAAATTAAATGGAATAGGGTAATGACAGTGAATTTTTGTCACTTCTGGAAGATGAACTGAAGCTTTCACTGTACTCATGGCCACGTCTGGAGTGCAAAGAACACTGCCAGTCAGCCTGCGGGGCTGTCAGCACGGGAACCGACACTCACCAAAGCTGATGGCAGAATTGAGATATTCCAGATTTCGAGAAAGAGTTCAAATCATAGCAGACAGCAGGTACAACAGATACCTGCACACTTATAAGCAAGTGCAAAAAAATGCATGTCTGTCACCTACTGCTGAACAGCCTCGGCATGGCAGGGACTTGACTTCAAGCATCAGCTGGCTGAGAATGTCAGAAAACTCTACCTGACAAGCCATCTCTTCTTATCAATCTGGTTGTGGAGATCTCCTTATGATCGGGAATACGACAGCTCTGAGCAAACCTGCGCCTGGCTGGAAAATCTCAACGCTGACAGAGCCCACACCCTTCCTTCCTCACGGCACAGAAGGACAGAGAGCTGGGGAAAAAATGACATAGGCTGGCCAGCAAGTGCATGGGCTGGACTACACATCTGTGGCCAGCACTGCCACGCCACCGACTGCCGTGTGCACACAGCAGAAGGGCTTTGTTCAGAAGTACCACTGCATTTCCTCAGACACTGTCCTTTGCAAACTGTGCTGGTACTGCACCGAACAGACGAATTCTTAGCCAAAAAAAGATGAAATTCGGAGAAAACCCAAGGATGATTACTGCTTTCAGAATAACAAACATTTAACCTAGGAGAAATTCTGCAATGACAAGGCTAAGCCAACCCTTTCTTTTGTCACAGCCATGAGAGCCACAACCTGCTGCCTTCTCCCCGCACTGCGCAGCTGGCACTGCTGCTTCAGAAAACTGGGGGTGTCCGAGCTGGACGCAGCAACTGGTGAGAGGGAAGAGAACGGGGCTGGCGCAACAGTGATAAGACAAAATACCTAGAAAGAACAAAAGCAAGACGTGGAGGAGGTTTTGTGTCAGGTCAGTGCAAGAACTACTAGTTACTGGTCATTATCACATATAATGATGGCCATAAACCTCTTATTTCATTAAAATATTTAAATAGGTCCAAGCAAGTGCCGGATATGCAGAGCCCTCCTCCCAAGCACAGTCAAAAGTTTAAATCCATTAACGTTCTAGTGACTAAATTTTCACTCAATTTCTAAATAATGACAGCTGTGAGAAGTAATGATGTTAGTGCACATTCATCCTCATTTTCGCTCTCTTGACTCCTGTGATTAGTGAGGACAAGGTATTTGCCTATGAAAGATAAGCTAAATATATGTAAGGACGATTGTTTCATAACAATTCAAAACACGAAAAAGTCTGGCTTTCATCTGCAGATGGGGCATGCACTGATACACTACACAAGCTCTAATTATCCACTTACAATTATAATTACAGGGATTGTCTCAAGCTGCCAGTCACTTGCCTTCAACATTCTTAGCAGTGAACTATTTACATTCCCTGTCTCCAACCATAATATTTGATACAAGCTACACCTGCAAAGTTTTCATCATTAGCACCAGCCTGCAAAGAGCACATCCAAACAGCTTTACGAGCTTGAGTGGAAATCCTGAATTTGGACCAAGAGGCCTTCAGTAAAGCCTGTTAGGAACTCTTCATCTACTGCAGATCAATAGATACTTTTAATAGCAGAACTGGCCCCACTCCACTACTCGGCCTTGGCTGTTGCAGGTATTTTGAAGATAAACCAACAATCTCACGAGGTAAGGAGCTAGCTGTTCTGTGCACAAACATCCCCACAGACGTTAGGCTCCACTGGCTGCAAACTGTAAGCAGATACCCACTGCAGTGGACATCTCTCTCATTCTCCTATGCATAATAATCAGCTTCACTCCAGCTACGAAACCCAAACTAAAATAAAATGGGCAGTTATTTAAAGGTCGTCTTTGCCATGGGGTAAGCTAAAATATGAAGGAGCACAGCCTAGCAATGGGGGTGAGACATTGTCTAGTCTGTACTCAAAATTTATATTTTATATTGTATGTGTGCTGTCAATACAAGTAGCTCTGCAAATGAGGAAAATCTCGATAAAACTCATTTAACAGCAATACAGAGATCTGAGTGTTTTTTGTCTTCACAGTAATCATGCTGATCCTCAAAATTTGTTCAAGCATTAACCAGATTTAATGGCACGTTGAACACCAGTGATGGATTTTTTTTTTAAAAAACTGAACCAAACACATTTTGATTTTCTTCACTTGCCTCTATTGACACCTATTAAAAATTCACACCCTTCTTTCAGGGATCTTACAAATCATTCCCAGTTCCACCACTGTGTAATGTTGTGCCAGTCACATAACTGTGTTGTGCTCTGTTTCTGCCCTGTCACCCGTAAGATAAATGTACCTAGGCTCTAGATTTAGTACTGTAGGATTTAGAAAACATTTGTGAAACTCTGAGGCCTTGCAGCACAAAGGGCTTATGGAAACGTTGCTGTGACTGCCTTGAAAATCAGGGATCAAAACATAAAATCACCTTACACTGGGAAAAAGGAATTTCAAGACTGAAGCCTCAACTGACTTCCTCCCCTGCACGTGCCTTCGTCCCCGTGTAGGGAATACAGCGCACCCACCCTGCAGATAGCACCTGATATTTGCTCTTTTATGCTCTCCAGGTATGCACTGGAGAGCCCGGTGGCATAGCCAGTGGCTCGAAGTCTACCCTCTCTTTGCCCTGTACACGAAGGCAATATGTGGGTGCTTACATTTTAAAAATGGGTCTTCATAATTTGTCTTGCGATATACTGTAACTACAGACACGAACTGCAGTCAAAGGGTCTGCAAATGCCAGTAAAAATATTTTGTGAAGGGAGGACTTCAGGCTTGCTCCTGCAAAACACATTTTTTTGAGTTCTTATGGCCACCGGTTCTATAACAACATAACTTCTCACTGATTTTTACTGGGACTTCAACTTAAAACCAACAATGTAATATGGGTTGATGACGTGTATTTCAAGACATCTTCTCTCATTTGTTATTCCCTAATCTAATCCCAAGAGCAAAAAGTCTGTGTGGTTTGTTGGTTTGGGGTTTTTTTTGTTTGTTTGTTTTTGGGGTTTTTTTGTTTGTTTGTTTGTTGGGTTTTTTTTTATACTGGGACAACAACCTGATAAGTATTCCTTATGCACTAAAGCTCTCAAGGTAGTGCCCAACTGCCACTCAGGTTTTCAGGATTTAAGTACATCTGTGTAGCTGTAAACTTGGCTGAATTGGGTACTGAGCATTCTATAGTTTCATACTATTGTCCTTGTTCTGAAGGGCACATCCCCTTTTGAAACAAAACTCACCTTTTCTTTTTAGGTAGGTTACAGTTTCCTTCATTACTGGGGGGATTAGTTCGCCTTTGTTTTTGTCCTTGATACTGTTAGGGGGGAAAAAAAAAAAGTAACAGTCTTTAAATGGCATTTACAGACAAAGAGCCAAAACCAAGACAGAAGAGTCTCAGCAAAAACCTGAGAGATATCTGAGAGCATACATTAAATTCCAGAAATTATGGAGCCTGCACCACACGCGAGGGTCCTCCCCAACCGTAACAGGCGCTGAACGAGCCGCTGAAACAAGTGACTGGGACTTCTATCAAACAGCTCTTCCTACACGCTATCAACAGCTACGGAACTGCAGCGGCGCCGAGCAATAAATACGTGCTGCTTCCTGTACTGGAGAGGAGCCAAGGACAGAGCATCAGAACGGTGTTCCAGGCTAACTCTGCCCCTGCTCGAGACCGGAGCCTCGCTCGGCACGCCCCAGCAGGGCTGCGTTTAACCACGGCGCGGTGACGGCAGCGGTGGATCCGTTGGATGCCACCAGTGGAATGGGGCTTCAAGGCAGCTTAGAGCCCGGCGAGGAAGGAGGGTGCAGCAAATGCTTCACGTAAGTCTTGATCAAGGGACGCTGCAAGTTTCGGAGCCTTTCATCGCGCAGACTGTCCTTTGCTGTCTGTCTCTTTTTAAGCCACAGTGCATGTATAGTTAAAAGGATAATGTGCTATTTATTTTGAAGGCAAAGTGATGCAGTGAGATTGGGTTTATTAACACTTTGAATGATTCCCATGAAATGAGATTTTCTTCTCTTTCATGAGTCGAGGTAAAAAAATAAATCTAACATAGTGTTTTCTTGATCTAGACAGTGCAGAAAATTCTGCAATTATCTCCCTTCTTTAAAAAAAAAAGTCTTTGGCAGTTTAAATAGTGTAACAAAAGATGGGTCAGTATCTGCCGAGTATTCTACTGCATTTTTTGTCATAATCAACAACAAAATAAAGGACCCATCTCAGATTTTAAATTAGACTCAATATATATTTGTGTACAATTTCATATTTTATATTTAAAAGGTGACCAGCTTTACTGACAAACTCTCATGCACCAGCCCAAGACAGCACAGACAGCTGTGACTATCAGGAGAGGCTGCAAATGCTGCAGCTCACCCACAGAAAATGCAAGACTTTATACGTGTAAAAAACATAACCTTAACCTAGTGCTACTCACTGAGGCTTCACTGCAGAGGAGAATGATTCTTGGGAGTCTTTTTCTTTCCCAAGTACTGGGATTTCTTCTTTTTCTGTCTAAGCTTGCTTATTACTTTATTAATATTTTACAGCTGGTAACTGGCCTGTGTTTGATACAACTCCTGTAACACTGTTGCATGGAATGAGCAATCAAGGACTACATTTCTGTGTTTAAACTATGCATAAAAACTACTTTAAAATAAATGTTACAGCAACATAAGTCAGCGTGGAGGAGTAGGGGAATTGTCAACTCTCCCCTCCGCCTCCTATTTGTTTTCCTTCTGCCTATGAAGGGAGTTAGCAGACTGGTTAATTTTGGACCTCCAAGCCTAAGGAGGTTGGTCAGCCCCAGCTTCACGTATGGGGGCGGTGGGGGTGTTCCTCCAAAGGGACAGCTCAGAGCTGGACCATGACTCAGGTACTGAATCACCCTGTGGTTTTCCCTCTCTTACTCACAAACCGACAAGGGAATACACTTCACGGTATTCGGCTATGCAGCCACCAAGCATTCTGCTCTCATTCACCACCCCAGGGACACAACGCTGAGCCACCAGTGCCATTTCCAGTCACAGTGCTGCTGCCCACCCACTCCTACCCTTCGTCTTTCCTGTTTTGTGTGTCACTTCCCCTAGTGCTATATAAAACAGTACAACTTGTTCCCTGATTGCAAGAAGCTTGCTAACCCAGCTCCCAGAGCTCCTTCCACCATTTCAAACACCTAGACCACCCTGCTGTTTGCAAGGAAACAAATTGTTTGTCCAGCTGCAGAACTAATGAAGTTGAGCTGCTATGGATTTGTATCCTATGTCCTACCTGTTTCCTCACCACAGTTATCCCAGATCATTTCTTTATGTCTTCTGTAACCTCAATTCCCTTACACAGTATTTTCATTTCCTCCTGTTTACCTTGTATTTCCTCATAAGATAGCGAGTAGCTCATAATTAATCACCAACTAAACAGTAACTGGTGCACCAGCAGCCCAAAGACAACAGAAAACTGAATTCCTGCTATAGCTTCTCTCCTTCCAGCCAATGATTTTTAAAAGCTTGTAATATTTGCGAGAACTATACTCCTCTGTCAACTTTGGCTGACATAAGCCCATAGCTCTTCTGTGAATCTAACTAAAAATCAATCCATTGAACAAATTTTTCCTGCTCTTTTTCAACAAAGCATCCATACCAGAATCTGAAGCTCATAAAATTCAGTACTGCTCTATCTGTGGGTTAATACGACTTTGTGGACACTGCTGTATCTCTAACTCACAGGAACTGTTTAGGAAAGGGGAATTTTATTCTCCTCGACGTAAACAGACATAGTAATTTTGATAAAAAATACAGCCAAGTTTCACAAAAACATGTTCACAACATGATAATTTTAGACATTTGACCAAATAAATTCTACAATATATGCAACGCACTTGCAGGAAGAAAAAGTTTAACAGCAAGGAACAAGTTTAATTCAGATAATCCTAAAGTATGATCTTTTATAAGTTAGTAATTCCCAGCATTGGCTGAGACTTGCAAGTATTATCTTTAGATGAAAGGATACAACTTCTTGTCCTTACACACTGGCAAAGCACCATTAATTTCAGTATGAAGCAGTACTGGACTTGATGGAGTAATCATTCTCTGGAGTATCGTGACAGCACGATAATGTCCAGAAGAAACAGTAGTGACCAGACTTGTAAGACCAAGTCCAACCTCAACCTTCCCCATGATCACAGACATCTTACGAGAGCTAAACCACAGGCCATAAGGGCTTAATGAAAAAACCTCACTGACTAGAGAAGGCCATAGCTTGAAGTGCTACCAGGACCACGTTTATGATCTAGTCCTCGGAGCAGCATCCTCTGATAATCAGGTACCTCTGTAAAATATCTCTCCGAGCAGCAAAATCATCTCAGCTCCTTTCAGGATGTGCATCCATCGCTCCTACTCTGCCGCTCTTCCCAGCTTCAGCAGTCCCACAGCAGTTTCACGCACGCTGATGACACAGCAGGGCAGAAGGGTCAGGGTCAGTGTTACAACCACGCAGGAGCTGTGCAGCGCTCTCAGACCAGCCCAGAGACCCAGGTCATTCTCCCCTTCCCCCTGCCTTCCACCTAGACCCTGGAGAGGAAGAATGATTGAGTAACTTTGCTTCAGTACCACGAGCTCTCCTGTCAGCCCCTGCGGAAGCTGGCCACGGCAAAGGGAACCGAGCCCCGCAAACACGGACCGCTTGAATCCCTTACCCTGCTCTGGAAAGCAGCTTCTGTACTTGAAGTGTTTTCTCTTGCAGTAGATCAGTGTCGGGTAACAACCCTGCGGCAACACCACACAACAAAACAGGCAGTGGCTGTGCAGTCCCATTAATAAATTAGCCTTGCTAATAAACCACGAGGGAGGAAGGAAGTTCTAGGAGCTCTTTCCAGAGCGTGCAAAGTTGAAATCCCCAGTGAAATGACATCTCCTGGTAAGGGACTAAACAAGAAAAGGGGCTGGGAAATTAGGTCAGTATCAAGGTCAATATTGGGGTTACCAGCAAGCAAAAGCCTGCAGCAAATCAAGGCAAGGGAAAACAAAGACATTTATTTTAGCCTTTCTAATAAGGGAGTTACGAGACACTCCTTGTGTGTCAAGTAATGTTATTTTGTGTATTCAGATCAGTACCCTAAACATTTAGGGCAACTTTTATTAAAACTAGACAAAAGCCTAATTCACTTCAATGGGAACATCATCAAGACTTTAATTCGGTTGGAAGCTGTTACATCTTTATTATTGACAATTTAAGCTCATGGAACCCATTCTCAGTCTCTCTGAAGTCGCACTGATTGTTTTTGCTTTCTTACAGCTGCTCACTCCAGAGGCACCAAACAGCACCCCAGCAGCTTTTTATAAATGTTTTCTAATTATTATTGTTACCCATAAATGTGTTTCCTATTTCAGTGTATAAATAGCAAACTGATTATTTACAGCACTTGCTCCTGCTGAGCACTAGTTTATCTGTCAGAGAGGTGAGACAAATAACTGGGCTATAATTTGTAATAATAAAGCCTACACATCATTTTTCTTTTTCTAGGAAAAAAGATACAGTTTCTGCACATCTACCATTTTCTGCAGGATTCCCGTTTCCCTTGAAGGATAGGCACCATGCCCAGCACAACAAAAGAGGTCCTCAAGATAAACGGTCTTTTAAAATAGAGTAGAATATTCACTGAAAGTCACATGCAAAGGATTGTTCTGTTTTTGCAGCACCGGGGCAAGCTGGATGTGTATTTTCACAGCATTTCACAACGCGGGAGATAGCGTTCAGTTCACCAGACCTAAGGTGACAGAAAATAATAGGGACATTACCTCAGCTAATGTAAATCAGACAGGCTCAGAGGTCAATGAAATTACACCTCTACCCTCTCTTTGTGGATCCTGTCAAGTAATTGCATTTTTTTGCCTTGTTCAGGATGGTGTGACGAGCAGCTGTGCTTTGTGACGGACCACGCAAACTGACACCGGAGACCAGGCACTACTACAGGCAATTTGAAATGCGAGATCTCTTCTGCTCTCTGCTTCGGAGACGAGCAGAACGGAGCATTTCGGCGCACAGTACAGTCGTGTAACACAGATCTGAGTCGTCCTGCAGCAGCCCAGCAGATTCCAGAGGGATCTGTTCTGATAAACACAGCAGGCAGGGCGAACGAGCACTCCTCGCTATAGGATCCATGGTTAGTTACTGCCACATGTTACACACCCAGCGACTCCTTTCTAGACAGGGGACAGTTAACGTGAAAGGTCTTCACACATGGTTCTGAAGTGCCATTAAGTATTCTTGGCTGAGAATCTTTCTCTCTCTCTCTGCTTTTCCTCTCCTTTTCATTTTTTCCCTGCTGAGACATGCTGAGATTGGTTTGGAATGCATTCTTCCTCCCCGGTCACGCATGCACAGCATGCACAAGCAGAAAGATTATGACCAAAAGAAAAGCACCCTGAAATGTTTATGATGACAATTTAACAAGAAAAAGCTGTACAGTTGTGGCAATTTTGTGCATTTTCTCTGTCTCTGCTCCCCATCCATGGCAACAGATAGAAAAACAAAACATTTCTTGTCTTCCCACAAAAGATGTTGTATTTTAGATGTTAAAACCAATCGGAGAGAACAGAACAACGTCAAGAGCTAGCCAAGGTCAACTCTGTGCTCTGGGCAGGAGCTCAGCTGTAGCCTTTCTTGATGACACAGGCAATCAGGTGCAGCAACAGGAGTTTGTAGGAGCTTGCCGAACATACAACAGAGGACAATGACACCACTTGGCCCATACAGTCAATTATTAATGCCTTTAAAGGGCTGCAAAGTTAGAAAGCTTCGTTGGTGCATTTTAACTGTATTTACCTGCTCAACATAAGCAGAGCACCCCCAAAATTTCTCCTTGCTTTTTTAAACATAAAATCTTTTCTAATGGCTTTTAGAATGAAAAGCCTACTTTTCACCCTGACATGCAGTGCAAACTAGCGAGGATATATTCTGAATAGCTAACTCCTGCTGCTCTGCGTTCTGTGTGTGAAGCTAGTGTTGCTGAAAGAACCAAAAAATTGTCTTGCTATATCAACACAACACGTGAACATTCTTTGAAACGTCTGGATTTATAAAAGCAGTAACTACTGGTGAGTAACAAAGTCATTTCCATAGTACTGTAGTACTCTGTCAGTCTCTGCTCACTACAAGCTGGGACACTAGACCTGAGGAGGTACACCTGTACGCTTGCCCTGCTCACCTCTGCTCTTGCCCTCTGTTGGAGACAGGACATCAGGCTTGATCAACCTCTCAACTAGCTCATTGCAGTTGTTCTTCTCCTCACTCTATCTGCACCTAAGAAGCTTGAATTAGCAAGTTAGAGAAGGACATAACAAGCATCAAAGGTGCAAACTATACCACTCACTCTGTGCTACACATTCTTAAGTCCCTGTCAAATCTGAGCATGGATTCCCATCACATCATAACTGAAAAATTACGTGTGGGCAAAACCTCCTCAGGAGGACCGTCCTGTGCTATCCCCATGAAGATGAACATTCATTTCAGTTGTGTTACTTTATGTTTTCAAGGTAATTACACAGTTTTAAACACGAGTTCAAACCTTTAAAGGTGCAATTTGGCAACCAGGCAATCCAGGCTGGGGATCAGAAATGCTATGGAAAGACTTGTAATTCAGCAAACTGGGCAAATCTGCTCTGTACATGTAGGCATGAAGAATCTTTTTTGGTCCCCCACACTTCAGTCTAAAGACATCCTATAGGACATCTTTGGATTATTTAACTGCCTTTACTAAGCTCATTTGTTTTTGTTTGAATTAGCATTTTCAATTGAAACTTCAGGACAACTTTGTACTATGTTCAAGTTCTAGTTGCAAAGACCAAATTATTGATTCCTCACAGGAGCTCATCATGAGGAAGCTTTTCCACCTCACATCTGTGCCTAACAAAGTACACGCTTAAATCCCAGACAGTAAGTATTACAGTAAATGTAAGTAAAGCTGGATGGACACTGAAGTCAGCTTGGTGTGTGTTTATTTTTTCCACCCCCCAAAGAGTTTAGGGTGACACAGGGGTTAAAGAGAAAAAATATAGCCATTTTCAATTCAGATTTTGGATCCTGAGTGGATGGGCATAATATAAGAAAGAAAAGTTTTGAACTAACCTGATAATAAGCCCTTCAGCTCGCTCATAAATTAAATCCAATTAAGTATAGATTACATGTCAAAGAATTATACTCCCAGCTCTCACAGACCTTCTATGAGTTTTAAATGATCAGTTGCCGTACGTAATTTTGAAAATCTGACTCCACAAGGTTAAAAATGTCTTTGTGAGTTAACAGATTCTTCCAAGACAAGACACTGGTCCCAGACAGTCATTTATCAATGTCTACATGGAAACCTCCTTCAGCTTCATTTTGCCGTCCTAATAAAACAGCTTTTCCCCCCATCTGTTGGACAGAAGTGAGATATTTTGAACCAACGCTTAGTCACTTTTTGCTCTTCTAGTTAACTGCAGCTCTGGAAATCAAATGTATTAACCAACATAAACTGAGAAAAAAGTTAAATGAGAAAGTGTTACTAGAGACAGCATTGCCTGCTGCTTTCAGGGAGGCACATTCAACAGTGTATGGCTTTACCACCTTCCACAGCCAGAAGTCATTGGGGTACCATTATTATCAAACATCTTATCAAAATTGGGCCACACACGAGGGCTTCCGATAAATCCCATTCACCAGTCTTTTACTGACTGAACAAAAATCATCATCCCAGAAGTACTGAATTTCATGAAACCTCAGGCCTACGTGCCTTATTGTTTCTTTTCTTAAGCTAAAGAAAAAGACTCCACAGAAACAGTCTTTTAATGACAGTAGCTTTCTCTCGGCAGCATCCGACAGCAGAATTTTTACTAACTGTAATGAAATACACAGCACACATATTCCCATAAGCCTACACAAAATAAATCAGGGTCTCCCTGTAGCTCCCTTCAGAACAATGGAAGAGCCTCACTCAGGAGAAGACTTCAAACCTGCCTCTTTGCTAGACACGTGGGAGGTCACTCTGCTCTGCCCTGGTGAGGCCCCATCTGGAGCACTGCATCCAGTTCTGGGCTCCCCAGTTCAAGAAAGATGAGGAGCTACTGGAGAGAGTCCAGCGGAGGGCTATGAGGATGATGAGGGGACTGGAGCATCTCTCCTACGAGGAGAGG
>Ga0065711_1026996_pt1 | contig 55844 bp, 33 predicted proteins | sample Hoacrofraction12_FD_59098 | JGI IMG/M metagenome (GOLD analysis project Ga0065711, IMG submission 59098) | Hoatzin crop microbial communities from Cojedes, Venezuela - Epithelial fraction 12 v2 (version 2) | ecosystem: Host-associated > Birds > Digestive system > Esophagus > Crop | place... | reverse complement strand
TGGGTCTTCTACTCCAACCCCCCTGCCGAAGCAGGGTCACCCAGAGCAGTCTGCACAGGACCTTGTCCAGGCGGGTCTTGAATATCTCCAGAGAAGGAGACTCCACAACCTCCCTGGGCAGCCTGTGCCAGGGCTCCATCACCCTCAGAGAGAAGAAGTTCTTCCTCATGTTCAGACAGAACTTCCTCTGCTTCAGTTTGTGCCCATTGCCCCTTGTCCTGTCGCTGGGCATGTAGTTCTTCATATTCCATCACTTGGTTCAATCGATGTTTTGCTGGCTGCCCAACCTCCATGGGAATGTTTCTGGGCCAGTTCATCCCTGCGTTGTGATTTCTGGAAAGAGGTGCAACTACATTTGAAATGTAAATGGCTGTTTCTCTGCTTGGAACCGCAAGATTCAGGCTTGCTCTGTGGCTAGTAAAGTAGAGGCCATAAATGCCCTCGCCAGGCTGGGATTCATTTTAATTACACAATGGCTTCTGATGCTGAACGTCAGCTTCTGGAGAGCTGTTATCGTTGTATCTCATTTGTCATGCAGGATCAGAACCCTGCAGTATTTGCACAGCTGTTCCTATTGCTCCTGTACCTGTGCGTGAAGCAGCCTCGCTGCTTCAGCTCCCACCAGCTATAATTACAGGTCCAATTCTCCTGATTTAGGGGAGGGGAGGGCAGTATTACAGTGGTACTACTGCTCATTGATTACTTTCATGGCTTATCATCCAATCTAGATGTCTTCATTCTCAACTGCAGCCCTGCTATGTGCTGCTGCATACACCCAAAGAAAACAAGGTTCCATCCAAAAACTTTTGGTATTTTACAGATTCCCATTTGTCTCTTTTCTCCCTTCTGTCTCTTTTCTCCTACACTGTTAACTAGATACTAGAAAAAGCAGGGCTGGACCTGTGCTAGGTCTGAATCATATGAAGCTTTCAATTAAAAAAATCTTCAACGAACGCTGTGCAAGAAGATGCTCTAGAAGCACAGTGCCGGTGCTCATGAGACGCTGAACAGATCAGAAGAGCACTGCCTGCGCTCCCAGATGTCACAAGCGTTCAGGCCCGAGGTCTGGCCCGTCTCATCATCCTTCCCATGTTCTATTAACGATGCCTTTGTCACTATAGATTAAATAGCAATGGATCAGCTCTCACAAAAGCCTCTTGTTCTGTTCCCTGTGCCCCTTCTCGTCTTTCACCAGTAGTACATTAGCCAGTTGCAAAAGCTGGCTCGTGCTTGCTGGGCAGCAGAGCCGGGGCGCTGAGGACGCTGTCTGGAGATGAGGGAGGCTCATGCCTAGGAGCATGGAAGCCCCTAGGCCCAGTGAAGCATACGGCGTTTGGCAGCTGCACGGTGCAGAGTGCCCTTTGTTAGCTGCTTTTCAAGGTCTGGGTTGTATGAAATATTAACTATGATTCTGCAAGTTCCCAAACGTCCTTTCAACCCCAAATCAAGCTGAAGATATAAGAACTGTTGCAGAATGACACAGCAAAGCTGTCATTCAATAACAAAGGGAGCAAAGGTCTTATTCTGTCCCGCTCATGGCTGTGTTTCCTTTGATTTCCTTTGAACCCCCGTTTTGTTGGGCGGCAGAGACACGGACTCGCCTTTTGTACAAAATTGCTCGGCAAGTGTTTGTGGCAGGGACCACACTCCTCTCTCTCAGCACAGGACAGGCTGGGTCTGCACAACACTGAGGGTGGGGAAGACTCTCTAGTTTGAGATGCTCATAGCGTTACATTCACTGATTCCTGCTGTCAGCAGGAAAACCCCAATCACACCCACAAAGGCAAGAACGTCCCCACAGGGGGGAAAAGGCGATGGGGTAGGTGCTCCTGTGCTAGCTGTGGGAGAGAGGGACAGAGGCACCTGTGCTCTCTCCTCCATGAGTGCTCTCTCCTCCATCAGCAGCCACAATTAGCACCAGATGGGGTGTTTAATGGGCTAACTACCTGTCACGCACTCTGGACCTGACTTTCAGGTACCCTGATTGCAGAGACAAAAGGGGGTTTTTTGTCCATCTGTGTCTGAGGGAGTTTTGCATCCATTAGCAATTATGATAATGGATCTATATCCAGAGAATTAATGGCTCCTTTGCCCAAGTCCTAGGCAAGTTTGCTGTAAAAATTAATTACTTGGCATATACAATATGCTTAACAGTCAGGTAATAAGCTAATTTTCAGAGAATTCGTGGAGGGTCCCCAGTCTCCCAGCTTCTCAGAGAAATTTCTGAATATACGGTGAAAAGCCTGTTGTCTTCTCACAGTTCCTTTTCCCATGGTATTTGACAGCCCCAAAACACCTGACCAGGCACTTGGCAGCTCAGGACCCAGCAAACAGCCCAGGAAAGCACAGGGGTATTAAAATAAACCACAGCTGCAAAACAACCCTCCCAAACAAGCAATTTCCTCCTCCCCAAAACCCTGATGCTTTCCTGAGTGGCAGCATGCATTATGGCTAAAAACGGATGCAGATAATGCCAACGAGCAGCGGAGAATCAGAATGGATGAGACACACTGCTCTCCATTCTCAGTTCACATCTTCCTCCCAGAGAGGGCTTCACCACTTACACCAGTGGGATGTGCCAACAGGGAAGAAAAAGAGACAGCTTTATTGTCAGAAGGTCACCCAACACTAAAAACCTTCAGCTTCAGGTCCTTTTCTAGTTCAGGGTCTGGATGTTGCATCTCCCCACATCCCAGGTGAGTACCCCATCCGCTGCAGAGGTGGCTGATCCCAGAAGGCAGGCATGGATATCTGTGCTTTGTTGTCTACGAGTACCTGAGCTCCTGTCACTGTCTGTTCTGTGGGAATCTCTGCTTTCTGCCTAGCTATCTGCTTCCGTAAAACCTGGAGAAAGCCAATATTTTGCAGCCTCCGCTCTTTTCTCCAATTTTGTTGGAGCTGACTGAAGAATTCGACAGAGAAGGACAGCAGGATCGCAACAAGACTTTTTTCCTTAGGAAAGCAGACTGAAAATTTGCATAGCGTGTTTTCAAGCAACCTAATTACCTCTCCTGAACAAGCTACCACCCACCAGGTAGCCCACAGTAATTGACACCATGCACTCCTCTCACCTGCAACAAAAGCAGAGTGAAACATTTTTACTTACGTTAGCACAAAGACATTGTTTTTGACCAAGATCTGATGCTTTTCACAGAATGCCCGCAATAAACCAAGCTAAGTGCTTTCTGTGCACACATGAACACAAGAGAGTAAACCTGCTTAAGTCTGTAAAATGATCAGCCCTGTGCTTCAAAAGAACAGGGATGCTTGGCCATTTTTCTTGGAGTTTATTGCAGCTATTTGCAGTCCCTGTTTCTTTCAGTAGCTTAAATATTATGGGTTTTTTATAGCTCTCATGAACATATGTACTACTTTGCACAAAAAAAACATACAAACAGATGCTAAAGAATCGTACTTCAATAACAGAGATGACCCAACGCGCACATATAAATGAAATGAGTGGAGCATGCAGGGGGCAGGGATGCTGGGTGCTAAAGCAGGAGAGCATGGTTAGCAAGGACAGTGGCCTCCCAGGGCAGCTGCCCCCAGCAGACCTCCTCAGAGCTAGGACAGGGCTTTGGATGTTTTGTTCCTGCTCATTTAATGAGAACTCAACATCCAAATACCAGCATCGGAAGTCTCAGTCTAGTTGCTACACAGATACAGAAACTGCTTTCAAAAGTCCTGCCCAAAGCATGGAAATTCCTCCCACTCAGGAGGAAGGCAATGGCCAGTTCCCACAGGTATTGACGGGAACAGCATTAAGCTAATGTTGGGCATGTTTGGGGGAAACAAAAAGAAAACTACCTGTCTGGAAAACCAGGACCCTCCTAATAGTAGAGACTATGATTTTCAGCATAAAACTCCTTCTTTTTGGTAGTGTGTTTCATGACTGCTTTATTTGATACAGGTGTTTTTAGCAGTAAGACCATCCTCAACAAAACAGCAACCAATATAAATGTTAATATAACTCCTCTTTAGGAAATTAATTCATTTAAAAAGTACAGAACAGTCCTGGCTCAGTTATTTTCTTAACCTTCTCTGTGCCCTTGAGCGTACACAGTTCATACAAGGAAACAGCATTTTTAATTTCTCGTGGACATATGTTATACAATCTCGCAGAAGAATGCTGGAAATGATCATCTACGAAGAGCATGGGGCTTCCATCTGGCACCGTTTTGATTCGAGACTGACAAAAATATCTAGCAGAACTGCATACAAAATGCTGAGATCACTAATGGCCTGAATCTTATCTTCTAGGGGAGAAAGGGGGAAGAAAGGGAATAAAGATAATAAAAATCCAGCCATCTGCAACGGGACATTTCAAGCAGAAAAAGGGAGATTAGTGGGTTTTTTCTGTGGTGCTGTAAATGTACTGATTCCTGCTGCAGGGAGCCACACAAATCTTTTCTTCAAGTTTTATTCATGGGAGGTGGGGAAATCACAACTGCCAAAGGAAGACAGGTCGGGATTAAAAGCAAGAAATATGTTGGTTTGGTCCCAGAAAATTCAGTAGCAAAGAATCCGATCAGAAACCTGCGGTTCTGCCTGGGCTTGTGCTAAATGCAGACTGAAATCCGCATCCGCTTGACAGCAAACCGTAAACAGTGTCAGTTTAATGGAGTATAAGAAAAAATTAAACCCAAAAAAGGTAGAGACAGCGACATCACATGGGACATTACCACCGGGTCCTAGTACCCAGAGATAGCTGCTTGAACAGGATCCTGTGCCTGGAACAACTGAAAGCAAACAAATAAGTACAGACAAATTTTAAACCTCTCAGGTGAGGTTTCACACCTCTGTGATTAAAGATAGAGATGGAATTTTGGAAAAGTTTCCACAACATTCTGCCTCTCGCTCCTCTCCAGCCAGCTGCACTTTTACATGCTGGGAATTTGATGGAATGGGCTAAATATCTCACATAACAGAGAAAAAACAGTTGGCAAGGAAGAACTTCTCACAGTGAAAGCCAGCGTACAGGCTGCACCATCAAATTTTACAGACTTCCAAACAGCAGCCAGACTGGAAAGACCTTTTCCTGTAACCCAGGTTATTTATTTCTGGGGAAACTCTGAGATTTATTTCATAGCGGGCCTTTAAAAGGAAAAATGATACGCTTTCCTGGGACTCCAGAAAGCCTGTTATGGCCTATTATACCCATTCTGCGTCTGACCAGAGTGATGAGATGTTTCGTGTCATTTAAAGGGCTTGTTATTAAATTAAGACCACAGACAGCATTTGTAGATATTGCACAAGTTATGACTAACAGGGAAATATGAGAGAAGACTCTCTCTCCAGACAAAAACCACAAGGCAGAGCAAGCCTAGGGCATGACCTGGTGAGAGCAAGGACTGTACCTCTCCTCGGTCGCTGCTCCACTGGTGGTAAGATGAGGATTGGGTGATCCTTTCACCTTCCTGACACATCTGGCAGCCTCCACCACACCGTGCAGGGAAAGAAAGGAGGTCTTCACCGTCTCTTGCTCATTGCTGCTGAAATGATGTACGGTCCCAGGAACAGGGACCTCTAATTCAGGAGTGGCTGCTGCATCTGCCTCTTGCAGACCACTTGCCCTGTCTACTCTCAAGCAGGACTCAAACCTGAGCACATCGCCGGTTACTTTGATGGAAGCACCCTCCTCCCTTAGCTTAGTTTGCCTTAGCTGTGTGTTTCAGCTGCAGCATCTCTTCTGTGCATCTCCTAGAGGCATTTGTCCACTCCCCTTGTCCCTGCTCCTGCACAAACCATCACAGTCTGCACCCTGCAGGTGTCTGAATCTCTTTGGCCCTCTGCTCTCCAAAATGGACAAGCAATTTTTGGCGACAATACTAAACAAACCAGCTCATTTGAGCTTGTGTTTCCCTACCAAGGCTGCCCATCATAGTCTAGTCCTCTCCATATTCCCCTGACAGACCTGCCTGCACTCTTGACGTACACAGATTTCTGTGTTTGAGGAACATGAAACATACTTTGCAAGCCCAATTCCTGCCAGAACAAATCCCTTTAGCATCCTTTCCTTCAGCATTATTTCTAGGAATGGTACAGAAAACTATTCAGAGGGCTTTTTATTGATGCTGTTTCCATCACAAACCCTTCCAGGGCCTTTGGCCACGTTGCTATCTTATCACAGCTGCAAAGTGGGTTAGTATCTCACCAGCACAAGGGGTAAAACATGTCAAGAGTGTTGAGTGGTAAACAGCTTTATAACTTCACAGCACCGTTCTTAGAGACCTGGCTGCTCTGCCTTGGACAAGACATTTCCCAGCCTGCAGGTTTTGCTTCAGAACACCCAGAGAAATGTAGACCAGCTTTAAACAATGTGTTTAAAGGAAATATTCAGCTGTTCAATGCTTTGGCTGTCTACCTCTCTGCAGAGAAGGATGCAAATTTCTGAGTTCAGGCAGTTTCCAGAAAAAAATCAGATTTCTGCCTAGTAGTGTTACTGTTGAGTGCTAAGAAATACTTCTCTTTCTCAGAGTCATGATAAACTCAAACCATGGGAAAAAAAAATTGTCTTAAAATAAACCAATTTTTCATTTGACTCAGTTCAGAAAACAGACCCTGCACCCCTACATTTCAGCCAACTAGAAACTCTTGTTAGTAGACATGCCCATGTCACAGAAATGTGGGGAAAATGATGTATATCAGGCATGGCATTCAAGGCGATGGAGCCTCACTTGTCTCAACACTGAAAACAAGCTCTAGCCCAGCAGAAAAGCACTGAAGAGGTATTAGTATAACTACCACTCAGGTGGTGGGAAAGGGAAAAAGCAAAAAGTGCACGACACAGAGCAGTCTGGTGCCAATTTTGGCACCGGAGCACCCACCACTTCACCACCCGGCCTGGTCTCAGGCAGTCTGTGCTGCCTTTCTTTTGCCATACAGTCGTGGCAATAAAGGCAAGCAATTTTTATTTCAGGGCGTGAATCTCCTGATTTTATAGGGCTATAGATTAGATTTAGATAGACTAAAAGTTGAGAGTTCCAATATATCTCCCGATTCCTCCTCAAGGAGAACAAATGCCTTTGAGACTTCTGAATAAATACTCTTTAGGACCAAAGCTATGAGGCTGCAAAGTGCACGCTGCCTGTGCATAGCATGTTACCGAGATAAGATCTTAAAGGAAAAAAAATGCTCCAAACTGTGTGAAAACAAACTTCTTAATTGGTGAAAACCACAGTTGGGAAACATCCCAGGCAGCTGTTCTTCAGCTATCTGGAGACCCGCCAAGTCTTCTATACCAGCTTTGAGCTGAGAACAAGTGTGATAAATTCCCACCAAGAGGGTAATGTTTTTGAGTTATAAAGGCCTAAAAATAGGCATATGTAATGAAATTGCTTCCTCAGCCATAGCTGGAGTGTCACTGGTACAACAGTATAATGCACCATGTCTGCCCGAAAGCTGATGGGGTCCTGCATCCCGCTGAGTCAGAGACAGGTGCCTGCTGCTGTCGATGGGCAGGGGCATCACCAGCCCAGGGTCTCCTGCAACCCTCCACTCACCGGGCTGTCACGCAGGCTGAAAATCATCACCTCCCACTGCGTGTGCCACTCCATCCATGACTCCATCAGAAGGACCCGCTCCAGCTCCAGCCAGGGCAGCAACATTTGCAGCACCATTATTCACGTTTCCACTGGCATAGTGCAGCATGATCATTTCTAAACATTACCCTTTCAGTGCACACAGAAAGCTCAGTGTTAATCTCCTAACATTTGCAAGGAAATCTTTTTAATCAGTAATGAAAACCAAACATTATCTAGCCTTTACTGACCTGCAATAACGTAACACTACTACTACATTTCCCCCGTGCCTCTTGCACAGGTTCATTTGACTCGATCTGCGGTTGGTGTTTATTCTTAGCTCACAAAGCTCAAAGAGTTTATATTATTGATTTGCTGTATTTCAGGTTCAATCCCTTGGTGCCCCTCAACCTGAATGAATTAAGTCAGAAAGAGTGAACACCTTTACTTCCAAGACACAAATGTGGTGGTGGTTTATATAATCCACACATCAATTTTCACTCTGCCAGTGTTCAGCACATTAACCGGAAAGCGCCAAATGCTGCAGCAATTTTGATATTTGCAGCAGCAAATGTATTCACAAACAAGAGCATGCTCCCGGCAGAGGAAAAAAAAAACGTATTCAGAAAAGGAGGATGAAGAGGCACAGCAGAGTAATCCAAACAGTGTGGGAACCATCCTTCCCTCGCTAAGGGCTACACCGGTGGTTTGTTGTCCTGTGTGCAGAGGCAGCCTCTGCAGCACCATGCCGAGATCATGGCTTCCGAATCCTTTTTCCCACCGCTTATTTTTTTCACGTACCTCTTACAGCTGGTCAGCAAGCTAGACTGTAAGCACATGAGGGCAGGGGCTATCCTTTTATCTGGTGGTTATAAGACACTCGCTGTCTCCCTGTGCAAGAACCAAGGAGCATCAACAGAAACTAGAAGGTAAACTAGTTAAAAACCAAGAAAACTAGCAGATAAACAAGTTCAAAACCAAGAAACAGAGAGGCCATTGCCAGCACTGAGCAGTGGACCTGTGGAACGCCTTGCCCTTCAGATTTTTAGATGCTCAAAGCTTACAGGGATTTAAGAAGTCATTGGACAAATCCATGGGGGAAAACTCAACCAGGACCATCAAAACCAAAAGCCTCTGCCTCAGGAAACCCTCAAGCCACAGATGAATGGAAGCTGGGCAAGGAGCTAGGTATGTACCATTACACTTCTATCTTATTCTTATACTCTTCCCCAGAATTGCTTTTGGTCACTGTTGGAGACAGGACACAGAGCTGATGGCTCTCTGGTCTGATATAGGACAACTATTCCTCAATCACATTAAAAACCTGTGGCACCAGACAAAACCTGGAAGTTTTGTGTCTTGCAGAAGCTAGGCATTTCTTTCTTCCCTCATTTATACCAACTGAACCAAAGAGTTCTTCATTAAACAGAACAAAAACCTCCCAGGGAAGCAGACTAGGTGGCTGGAGTCTAGGTGGGAAAATATGCAAAGAATTCAGGTTTCCTTTAAAAAGCTGCTAGTGGAATTTCTTCAGTTTATGCCCCCCCAGAGACCAGCCACTAGACCACACCAGTCCTTTCTGAGATCGTTTTTTGCTTACTTTTAACCAGAGTTCAATTTTTTTACCTTTGGGTTGGCCATCATTCAAAACACACTCCTCTGCTGGTTTTGTCCTCTCCCTAGAAAAGGAGATCTGTTTGTTTTCCTGCAGAAGAAAGCTTCCTCCCAAACATTTCCATGGGGAAAGGAGCCATGACGTTCCCAGTTGCACAGGGTGCTCTGGTCTGGCATCTAAATATGCAGCTCCTCTCACAGAGCGTTTCAAGGCACATTTGGGCTCCTCTTAGGACACGACCAACTGTTGAGACTTTCTATCAACACATAACCTGGTAGGTTTAATTCCTTCCAATCCTTGGGGCTTCTCTAGCCTCAAAATGAACAACGCAACCTCCTGTACAAAGTCAACATCCTGCCTCCTGTACGGTGGAGGTGTTTCCCAGACTTGGAGCACCCTCCATTAACACCTCTAGGTGCTGGTTTGGCAGCAGGGAATGTGTGCATGTCATAGCTTTCCTAAGAGCTTTATGGGACACAGCCCGGGCCCTTGGGCTTTCTGCAATGGGTGAGCTTTTTCAAGAGCATCTGCCTCCTTTTCAGAAGTGGTTTACCCAGCGTTTATTTCCAGCTCAGAGGAATCCACAGCCACAGTAAAAGTTACACGATTTCCACATTATTTTTCTCACAATATGTTGCATCCCTGAGGACATGACAAGAGGAGCTTCAAGAAGATTTCATAAGTAGCACTGAGAGGGTAGGAACAGACCAGACCACATCCTGCTGTGCAGTAGCTATGGAAAAATTTCCCAGGCATGTCAGCTGCATGAAGATGTTATTTCTCTCACTCTTCAGAGCACCAAGCACCAGCCTGGTGCAGCCACAGGAGGACGCTGCAGTTGTAGCCCTCTGAAAACTGCACAGATCATGGCGAGGTGGGAGAGTGGATACAGAGATGCTACAGCTGCTTTTATTTTCCCTTCCTCGAGAACTTTCCCCATGAATCTGAGCTAAAAACCGCCCTTCTTGAATTTGGCTACACCAGGAACATGGGAGCAGCACCAGTCACTGCTACGCACCTTAGGTGGCAATAAGCTTCCTAACCCCATTCCCAGTGCCATGAGCCTTGATATGGGGCATTGTCATGTAAGAATACACCTTCAGAAGAAAGTACGACTGAAAAAGTGAACTATTGTACTAAAATATTGCCAGACTCTTTTCAGCGGTGCCCAGCAACAGGACGAGGGGCAACGGGCACAAAATGAAGCAGAGGAAGTTCCATGTGAACATGAGGAAGAACTTCTTCCCTCTGAGGGTGATGGAGCACTGGAACAGGCTGCCCACGGAGGTTGTGGAGTCTCCTTCTCTGGAGATATTCAAGACCTGCCTGGACGCGGTCCTGTGCAGCCTGCTGTGGGTGACCCTGCTTCGGCAGGAGGGTTGGACTGGGTGACCCACAGAGGTCCCTTCCAACCCCCACCATGCTGTGATTCTGTGAAAATATGCAGCCTGGGAATAAAAGAAACTCTGGCCAGAATGCAAACAGGAGAGCCTACAGTACTTTAATCACCATGGAATCAGTAACAGGAATCTTGAAACAGCTACTACAAAAGCTCATCTACCATTAATGTGTTATCCATTAACCCTTTTTCCATGCAGAAAACCTAAGCAGAGTGCTTCAGCGCCTGCCATGTCCATACCCATGGTCTCACCCACTGCCTGGTGCCGTGCGGCGTTTCACGGGTTCAGCTTAGCCCTTTTCCATTCATTGCAGAGCAGGTCAAGAGACGGTGGGTGCAAACACGAATAGCCAGCCTCTGCATTAATGCAGTTGCTTAGGTAAGTTTTTTTCAAATAGATTTGTGCTGGGGCTGCATGCCCAGCCACAGCAAATTTATAGTGACCACAGGATGACAGAGCACTAAAGTATTAAAGTCTTTGTATTGTGATTGTACTTGGGAATTGCTCAGTTGGCTCTGAAAAGTAGCTATGACTCTATAAATAGTAAGTACTTTATCATTTCTTGCCTACTTTAAACACACAGCTATATTTCAATCATGATTCAGAGTAAATCAAATTCCATCTGAGGTATGGTAGAAACGTTGTACGCGCCAGAGGTGCACCCTACGCTCATATAAATCAGCACAGCTCCATTGATGCCTGGAGAAAGGATGCCAATTTATGCCAGCTGAAGATCTGCAGGGCAGCTTTAGTTTCATTCTCTTAAGACTGACATAGGAGTAAGTAAACACGAACATCAAGTTATTCACTATGGTACTCACTGTCCTCCTGAGATCTACTGAAAAAAGGGCACTGTAAAAGTGCTTCTCCTTTCCTACATCATTCATTCTTACAAAAATGTTAGAAAGGTGTTGGTTAGAACTAGTTATGATTTGCCATAAATCTCTGTGCTCTGTAACAGTACATTTTGCTTAGGAATATGACCTGGAAATTAGAAACTCAGTAAGCCATTGATTTTTAAAATGCCATAGAGCCACAATTTCTTCACAACAGGATGCAAATAAACTCAAAATAAATTAGTGTTTACCAGAGGGGAAAAGGGAACAGGATCTATATCCTAGGTAACATTTCACACAAAAAGATTAATGAAACCCTCACTTGAAAACCCTAATGGCCAAGGAACTAAAAAATGTACCCGTAAAAGGCAATATTAATTGAAGAGCTATGGGGAAATACACAGCTGTTACAGCACAAATATATTTTCCTCCTCTCTGCAGCTATGCAGCTTGCTGTGCACACTGTGCTCTTCTTCTGAGTTGTGATTATAACTGTCTTTTTAATGCATAGTTTCACAGTGTCTTAGGTCAGACTCACTCATTAAATCAACCGGCCTGGCTTTCCACATAACAGAGGTCTTTGCGTTTCACCTATTTACCTCTACGCTGAACCCAGCAACTTGATGTAGGCAATATTTTTTTGCCTTGGCCTCAGACAAAAGTTCTTGGGCTCAGACCAAGCATTGCTATCTCTTCTCCAAGGATGACTACACTTGGTGTCTCAGAACAGGTGGAAACACTCCTATGTAGCTGTTTTAAAAGGACTGCGAGGTACCGAAAAGGCAGAAGCAAAGACTCGTGTTATCCCATGTTCCTGAGCCCTTGTTTTCAAAGATGTTCTGCTGGTGGCATCAAAGCATCACCGTCCTCTTCCGGTAGTGCAACAGGCACAGCCACCACACAGGATCGTCAGACAGCACACTGACACATCCACAAAAGAGTTAAAGCAGCACCACATAAAAGCAGGCAGCAGGGCTAAAAATAGACTACAGTGCAAAAAAAGAAGAAAGAAAAAAAGAAAAAACTCTCAACACATCTTAAATAAATCCATTTATTCCAGGGTTTCATAGAAACCATATAGCTGAAATTGCTACAGGATAATTCCTTATAAGCCTTATAAGAAATGTTGTTGTCCCAGAGCCCCAGTACAAATCCTGGCAAGAATATTGGAGATAACAGATTGGATGCCATGGAAACCGAGACAGACCTAATTTGAGCAGTAACCATTACTGTTATTTATTTAATTCTGATAAGCAATCTAAATGTAGAATGACTAAAGGTTACTCTGCACTAAAAATAGCAGACTTGTAATATTTTAAATCGCAAATCGCTTGTGTTTAACAATATTTTGGGCATCTGACATTAACATTTTGCATGCACTTTTGAAACCTCGAAATTAACCCCATTCTGGTTTATACTGTAAGGAGAAGAATGCCTTGTCCTCTCCTTCTTATGTTAACGTTATACATCAAGGATGCCTTCCATCAGCCCAGGCTTCTCATGGGAGAGTGGGAGCTTGGATGTCCCTGCTGCCCTCTCATCCTCCCCCAAGCTTAAAGCAAATGTTTGGAAGAAGGCGGAACTGGACCATAGGAACCGAAATCCCCTTCTTCAGTTGATACCAAGCATCTTCTGTGATTGTTTTGTTTGAACGTCTCCATAAATACAGCACCTCCTGAGGCACGTCATTTGTGAGCTGGCTGACAGCTCCCATCTGTTTTTGCACCGCTGCCTCCCTTTCCTGGGCTGGAGAAGCAAAAGCCCGCAGGTGAAAATTCACAATTTCTGGGGCTTTGGGATTTTGCAATGCTGCTGACATGCATGGAAGCAGGGGAGAAGCGAGGTTGCTGTTGGGATGTCAGTACCACCTGAAGGACCAGACTGAATGAGGTAAAAAACCATCTCTGCTAGGTTTTTCCCCCTTGTAATCTTCACGGTTTCCACAGCAGGAATAACACCTCCATTTCTTTACTGTTTTGAATTTTAACCTCAAAGTGTAAATGCAGCTGTATTCCCTGGGAGGTTGTACATACCATGTACAACAAATAAAAAAATCCTAGATGTGTTTTGTTTCTTAGAAATTCTCTCTGCTTCTTGCAGTCCTGGCTCCAAACAGATCAGCAGCAGCCGTTTCCCTGTCCTTGCACACCTGGTTCGTCACAGCAATCTTAGCATTCACTCTCCTGAGGGGAAGATCCATCAGCTGGAACACGACGTACCCACCATGCCTCAGCACACCTTGCCCTCGGAAACTTCCCCGTCCTCCTAGGCCTGCCTCAGTTTTTCATTTTACCATCTTTTGAGCTGAGAATTCAGGGTGTGGATGGCAAGGATAAAGCACCTGCTGACAGCGTTGTGCCATCCAGAGAAGCCCAAAGCATTGTCTGGGCTAATGAAGCTTCAAGGCTGGATTGACAATTGACACCAAACAGAGCTGATGACATCAGCGCAGCAGTGCCAGTCTAAATCAGCTAAGCATCCTGGCCGTGGCATTTAATGGCAGTCTGGATTTTGTACAGAAAGGAGGGAAATGACCAATATTCTTTTTCATTTTGCAATTAGCTGAGCTCTGTAACATTACCCAAGACTTTGTTGTCTGCAGCGCAGAGCCGAAGGGTGAGTTGTCAGTGTTGTTTTCTTCAACGATTCAGAAGCAGGACTGCAAGAAAGACGTTCTGGGCAAGAATCAAAATGAATAAGAATCGCTTTCAGGATCTGTCACAGTAGAGTCAGCATATATTTAGCTTCTGTTGCTCTCATTTACAAACTGGGAGCAACACTGGGATATTTATAGCCTTCAAAGACCCTTTTCAACGGATTGCAGCTCCAGGGGTCCATGCTGGGACAGATGAACAGTGATATACCGTATTAGTAGACCAGGGAACAACCATTCAATCTATAGAAGACACAATAAGACTGGAATTATTTTGAAAAAGTACAGGTTGTGATTACAGCTTTTTGCAATTTCACTGACCGTGTTCTACACGACAGTTGCCAGTTTAAGGCTTTAATGGTTAGCAATTACATTCAGGAGTGAAGGGTTCATTCATCAGTTAGGGTTTAATCTCAAGCATGATATGACTGCACAGTGAATATTCCACAACACGCTGCTCATGTTATCCGGGTAAATGAAATCCTGTTGAGCAGGCTCAAGATGAAGAATCAGATATAGCAGTTTCCTCCAAAAACCTGCACAAGGTTTCTAACAACCAGGCTTTAGCTGTTACAGAAAGAGAAACAGTTTCTAGTCCAACCTTCCAAAAAGAATAAGCTGTAGGGGGTAGAGGGCATGTGAGATCTCTCACCCTGGCTAGGTCTCTTTTCTCATTAGAGTCTGCAAAGATGCTCATCTTCTGAAGGGTATCTGACGGCTGCTTTTCATAAAGGAAACCTCTCCTGAGTTACCCAACTAACAGCAAAGAAGTACTTTCTGAAAGGATTTTTGTTCAGACAGTTTCACAGTGCGATAAAACACTGCTTATCCAAATATAATAGGAAGATGTTGAATAATTTCAAACAGAGATTTCACATAATAAAGATCAGACTGCCTATATTTAGCCATCCAAATCTATACTTAAACTCCTGTGTAAAAATGGCCAAACGGAAATCGGCCATTGGAAGTTGGTTGTTACAGGTGATATCGTTATCAAGGTGAGTTTGTTGGTACCATTTCATTTTTCCTTTCTTTTTCTAATCCTTCTCCTCTCTGCTACTAAGCTTCTTCCTCCGCACTGCCTTTCTCTGCTTTTTAATAAGGACATGTGAATACTACATTTGGCTTTGAAGGTGCTTGGACAGCAGCACCTTTGAAAATTTGGAACAAGACGTTGAACGATACCCGAAACCTTCAGAGAACTGGAAGAGATGATGTGGTGCAACCACTGCATGTCCAACTTCTTTGATCTTCTTTGGAGATCTCGTCGGCCACCCACCCATCTGTACTGAAACCCCACCAGAGAAGTGGTGACTCACTGACACCAGAGAAGAACATGGCTGGCTTATTAACCAAATCCTAGAATTATGCACAGTATTGTTTCCTAAATTTAAATAGATTAACCTGTAGCTCTGTAGACTTCAAGGGACTTGTCTCCATAAAGATTAGTGTATGTAAGATGAGAAGCTGGCCACCACCTGTATAACAGCACATTGCTCTTCAATGCCAAAACCTTTTGCCACCCCTTCACTGCTTCAAAGCCGAAGCAATTTCACTACAATAGAGGACATGCGAAGAAGCTGTTAATTCCATGTAATTCTTGAGCTACCCTTGACATTCAGCAGAAAGACATGAGTGTACTGAAACAAACGTAAATAAGGTTAACGCATCAAGAGAATTGCTCCTAAAATTGAAAAATGTAGTCATCTGCTGACAACAATCTATTCTCTCCTCACAGAGTCATAGCAGGGCCACTGTGACCATGGCTACGGTTGAGTCAGCATTTCCATTATCAACTGCCATTTTCAAGGATTTATATCTCGGCCATTAAAAAAAAAAAAACCAACAGGAGTTCTTGGCTGAAATTTCCATACAAGCTCCTTGGGCCTGATCACGCCTCTGCTCTCCACCTGGTACTATCAGCTGTTCCTGCACAGCACGAGTATGAAACACTCCGGCACTGAATCACTGGCGATCGCTTCACTTTGCACAACCAGGACCGACAACTGAAGGAGCAAGAGATCAGCGAATCCATCCCTGCAAAAATGCTGCCTTTGCTGAACACAGTATGAGAAGCCTGCCAGAGCTGCAGAGTTATTTGAGTTAGCTTCCAGAAACGAAGTCTGGCAAACAACTCCCCTACTGTGCCAGGTAGCAGCATCACAGAATCAGACATGTTATAACCCGAAATCACAACTGTTGGATTTGCAGTCAAAGTTTTTCCCTTAAAGACAGCTCTTATGGGGTTTACAGTATGTTTGGCTCCTGCTTCCAGTAGACAGGCAGGCTGACAGCTCCTTTGTGATGCAGTATTCACAAAGCTATCACCGGGTTTTAGAAGCTGTTTGTAACAAATTCTTCAGCTGCACAGGAGTTCTTCTGCAATGAAGAGATTATTCAGTGACTATCAGTTTAGCCAAGGGAAGAGGCACTTTTATCAAAGGAGGGAGCAAAAGAGCAGTTGTATGCACATCAGCTGGCTCACTACCACCCTGCAGAAGCAGAGGGAGGTTTAGCTCAAGATTTACGTTACGGTTCTCCATCTGGCACCAAGTCAGACCACAGACTCTCTGATCTACATCAGCTGGGTGAATTGTGAGAGCCACCAAACAACATGCTGGAAGTCACACCAAGGGTTCACATTAATCACGGCTTTGCACTGCCAGCCTGGCTGCTAAAGGCAACTTCTAGCCATAGAGATGCTCACAGAGATGACTGGGACTTAATTTGACAGGTTAATTTTAACCTACTAATTCACATCCTACAAGCTGGTTGTGTGTCGTAGCATGTAATAAATACAACTTTAGAGTAGCTTAAATGAAATGGTCTTCACCAGGGCCGGTTCACTGTGAATGGGTTATTTTGGTCTTCCTCGATGCTAGAAGAGTGTGACAACACGACCTACTCGTGACCAAGTCCTTCACACATGTAGGGGCTAACCCAGGATGGGGAGAGCATTTTTTTCCATAGCTGTTTCCCCCGTCTCTCCCTGCACACACCAGCTAACCGGCATCCTGGGGTATGGGGCTGCAGGAGCCTTCACAAGGTGCAACACTGCCTGCCGTACCTGCTCCTTGGGGCATCTCCACACTGGAGGACTTGTGAGTCTTCCTACCTACAGGCTCTACATAGCACAGCTACGTGGCACAGCTGACGTTTCAGCACGTGCTTGAGTAAGAAGTACTTTGTTTGGCGTTGTTTACACAAAGCCTTACTAATAAGCTTTGTGTTTTCACCCTGTTTTCTTTATGCTAGAGAAGGTTTTATCCTATCGGTTCTCATGTAGTAGCCCTGAGTTACTATCTTTTGTTCCCCTCTCTCTCGTATTCTTTCCTGCCTTATGAAGCCTTCAGAACCATGTCCATTCCTCCGTGCCGAGTGTTTCTTTTCCTCCCGTGATCCATGGTGGCTGTCACTTAGCTTCTAATGACATTCAAATGGAAGTGCCATGCTGTCAGGCTAATCAATGCTAATAATATATTTTCAATGATCGACTAGTCTTCAGAGACTGAGTTTAGTTGTTTTATACATTAAAGAATTGAAGAGAAACAAAGCTAAAAGCTGTAGACCTCAGAATGTGTTTAGGTAAATCAGGCACATGTAATTTTGACTAGAAAACACCTCACAGCAACTATTTATGTAAATTTCAAGTGTGTCTCAATGAGAAGTGTAATTTGTCTTTTCACTGGCTTTTGCTAGCTAGAACTAAATATTGCCACTGGGATATTTTTAAGTTGCACTGAAGAAAGAATTGAAGTCTCAATGGGAGGCTTCAACACGGTGAAATACTTAAGCCCTTGTGTAACTTTAAAAGGACATGAATAGTCCCACTGAAGTCAATGGGATTTAATACACATACTTTAGAGCCAGGCTGAATCACAGCCTGAACAAATGTTGGTTTCATCTTGCAGAATCGTGTGACCTGGTACCCCGCTTCCAGCTGTAGCCCAGCTCTGCTGACTGATCTCCATCGCACACAGCCTAAAAGCTAAACCCAAATCCTGTCTCACTTGCAGCTTAATAGGGCTCCATTTTTTAAAAATCACATTCCCCGGACATCTCATCTTTTTACCTCCTCTATTAGAAGTCACACTAGATATGGCTATTATAAAATGAGATTCTAGGGAAAACTATTTGCCAGTCCATTTACTTTATGCTTGTATACTTTATACTTGTCAATCATTAATGTATCATCACTGTCATGATAAGGTGGGTCCTACTCTCTGTATCTGATAGTACTCTCCTTCGGGTTTTTTCTGTCACCAGCACGTCCCTGCACAGCAGCAGGAGGCACAGCAAAGGATTAAAACGCAAACACGCCACTGTAAGGACATGAAACCTGCAGGAACTCTCGGGCCAGAAGTTGCAGTCACAAGGATTGCTATCTCCAGGGGTGGACATGGTCCTTGTCTAGCAGGGGAGGTGTCGCTGGTCATGCCAGGAGCCTGTACACCATCCTGGACGGTGCTAAGTAGAGGGAGGGTAAGGACAGGGCACCATGCCATCCGCATGGCAGTCAGGCTCCCGGCCACCGCAGTGAGACCTCCACCCAGCTCAGTGTCCATCCCTCTATCTCATCCCAGGTGGACATCAAGCAGGGTCAGGCGCTGGGGCCAAGAGAGAGGCTGCAGCACACCCACGTCCCTCATGGGGTCCCCTCCACCTCCAGCATCCTTCCTTCGACCGTATGGATGCAGAGAAGGAGCTTGGGCAGGGAGCTTGCTCCATATCGTCCACACAGGGTGGTCAAATGGACTCCAAACACTTGTTGTCCAAATCACAATTTAGCCTCATATTCTAGTGGGTTTGGGTCTGTGGGCTATAAACACCTTTAAAAATGGGGTGGAGAAGATTAACTCTCTCCCAGGCAGAGGAGAAAAGAGGTGATTTAAATATTCAACTCTCCTTGTCTTTGAAAGGGTTAGATGTGCCTGCGATAGGATTTTTTCTGTAGGCAAACTTTCTCTGTACCCTTCAAATTAGCAGCATCAGAGAGAGGTTTAACCGTGGACAACAGAATCTCACAGCTGTGTTAGACATGAAGCTTCATCCTTACTCTACATAGAAGGTTTTCCGAGCTTCTGTTACCAAAAATGGAATAGGCAAGCTGAGCAAATCTGTTTGCTTGCCAATTTAAGGATTACAATTCAGCTGAATGCTATGGCTCTGTACACCAAAGCAACTAAAATATTGACAAGGCTACTTCCAGGACTGATAGCGTTGCTAAAAAAGAACCACAGTAAATAGGGCAATTGACTGGAAGCTAAAATGGTGCATGCTTTCTGGGCTAAAAATTCCTTCAAAGATATTTATTAATTCATTATTCAGTGATGACGTGCAGAGTGCTGCGCACGCTTAAACATGAGGCACTGCTGTAACTGCTTCTTGAAATTCTGATTTACTTAAAATATTTAGTCCATTTTCATGCTAATTAAGGAGCAGTCAAGAAGGGAAGCAGTAGATCTGTGAGAGGAGAACCAGAGCTTCTCACTGAAATGAGATTTGCCCCTTTCACCCCTCCCCACAGCCAAAATCTCATATGACCTTATAAACACTCTCCTATATTTTAGCCATTTGAAGCAAACACAGCTACAGGACAGATCACAGCCAGCACAGATCAGGGGGTGAAGTAGGTCAGCCATGGTCAAGAATTAGAGGTTAAGATACAAAATGCAATGCAACAGCTGTCAAAAGCAAATCAAGCTACTTGGAGCCTGCTGTGTTCCCAAGCTAGGCTCTTTTGCTACTTCAGTAGCGATAATTGTACATCTGGCAGCAAGAATTTGAGCACAGAAGCAGCTCTCCAGTCATTTCTCAATTGCAATTGTGACTGGAGGATGCCAGAGATGGCTGACCAGCTGGGAAACAGCAGTTTTTGCCAACAGGATCAAAAGACTAATCTTTCTGAACACTGTGATATTATTGCTCTTGAGTTCCAGGTTTTGGGGGCTCAGGATTTTCAGCTCTTCATTGCATTTCTCCATCTGTTTGCCACCCCACCTGCCCTCCTCCTCAGGCAACAAATAAAGTCACGACCCAGTCGGAGAAGAACAAGGGGCTGGCAGCTGCAACCCAAATCCCAAATATTGTGATTACAATTGTTTTTGGACCCAGTCCAATAATTAAAGTAGCATTTATTTAGACAGTGCATTTCGTAGGGTTTCCAAGGCGGTTCCAGACAAATGTCCCTCCTCGGCTGACAGAAGGAGACTGACCATAGCATTGCAGCAGATCTTGCTGGAGGTTGCCAATCGTGGTGCAACATGGGAACTGCAATCTAAAGGACCGTGGTAGAGAGGAGCCAGAGTTCCCGTTTCATTGTACCCATCAGGCTGAAAGCAACTTTCAAAACATTGCCCAGTAAATGTTGCCTAGAGAAACCAGCAAAACAGGTCAAATAGAAGAGAACCAGGTTTGGAAAAGCTGCTACTGCGTTAGAGAGAAAGCTTCCCTAAGAATCTCTCTCTTTGCAATTACGTATTCCAGGATTTCACAGTTCAAGTGGAAGTGCAAGAACTACCCCAAGAGATCTTGCTGCAGTGAACTAGTACAAAGAGACTCCAGAGAAGAGACGGGTGGTTGCATCTTCCTAGATTACTGAATTCCTAGAGCAATTTGCAAAGAATATGAAATGGATCTGGGTGAGTCTTCCCACCTGCGCAAGTTTTATGAGCAAGTTCATTACTTCTTCCTGCTTTACTATTCTCATTTCATTGAGAAGCACTGGCAATGCTTTGGTGATACCTAATCCTCCACACACAAAAAAAACAGAAAGGAGTTCTCCTTCTAGAAGAAGCCCTGACTCATCCTGGTGAGTCAGGCTATCATTCATTTAAGTTTGTCTGATAACTGCATCTCCAGCTTTGGATGGCTGCACAGGGCTTTTCCTTGGCAAGTGCCAGAAGTCAACACTCTACCCACTCCTTAAAAACCATGGTGACCTCCTAAAAACAGTGTGAACCAGGAATTCTCCCTGCCTTTAGGAGCTATAACTAATTTCTGCCTTCACTGTGGTCTGTAGACAACCTTGAGCTCTGAAAGTGCATCTGTTTGCATAGGAACTCAAAAAGTACTCAATATCTATAACTGCTCATTTTAGCTCTGATTCTTCTCTCAGATCTCCAAATAAATATTGCGTGGTCCACCAAAAAGCTGCCTGACTGTCACACACCAAAACTGACCCCACTCTGAATCTGAGAAATTTCACTGCGCTGTCATTTTTCTGGTGCTGTTCTGCCAACTGAAATTTCTAGCTGCAAATCACATTTGAGAAGATGTGCAAATATTTTAGGTGCACAATCAAAATGCCATAGATGACAAATTACAAAGTAGGAAAGGAATATCTGGCCATAAAGCATGGCTTCAATGCTGAATTAAGAAGTCTAATGAAGTGACAGCTACCATCATGCAACACAGACTCACAGATTCACTCTGCCAGCGAGTGCATTATTTCAAAGAAACATTTATATGGTATTTATCTTAGCCTATTCATCAGATCCCATCGAATCAAGAGTGTCCCTACGTTACAGGTTCTCTGTTCTTAACATAAAGCTGTGAAAACTGAAAGACTAAAGAGATGAAAGTTCCATTATGGATAATGCAAAAACATACGTTAATTATCTATGTAAGGAGAACGTCCACTGCAGTTTTGAAAGCAGTGATCTGCACATACCAACCAGTGAATGACACAAGGTATGATGTGATAGGCATGTGGGGAAAGCACTTTGCAATGTTTTAATAAATATTTTCCTATTAAAGTATGATCCTGATTTTTAAAACGATCTGACTAGTACAATTAATGCTAGACGAGATGTCTGGGCTCGTCCTCCTGGTGTGCCCAGGATACCCTGACTGCTGAGCCTCAGTCGAAGCAGGCATGCTGGTGCTCAGCGTGTTGGCAGTGTGTCTACCCTAACTTACCTTCCCGTGCTCTGGAAGGGAATTGTGCTTTTGACTTGTATTCACCAAGAAGGTTGAGCTTTTCCAGAGGATACAGCACTCGGCTGCGCTTTTGCCTGGAACAGGCATTTTGTTTGTGCCGTAATGAGTCTGTTGAACTGCAAATCCAGCCAATTACCCGGGATGTTACAGCATTAAAAATACACTGCTATAAAACCTTGTGTATGAGTCTGAGTGTAGTCCCATAGTACGACGAACCTTGCACAGACAACAGCTGGAGTTATAGCAGGTCGTCTGCCTATTGCCACAGCAGCCCTTGACAGGCAGCCCTGGCACAGCTCTATACAGAATTCCAAATAAAATTTAGGGACTCATCTTTCCCAAAGCAGCAAAAAATTTGCATTTCCAAGTCTTTACCTACAGCCTCAAACCTTTCCCAATACAGGTGTATGCTAGTCCACAGCTCCAAGAGTTGCTGCTTCCTGTTCTCTGGAATAGGGAAAGGAGGAGGGAGGGGAAAGGCTAAAGGAATCCAGGATGTACACAGGTAAGGTACGCAAAGCACTGTGGGTGTGACACTTTGAGATATGGTTTAGTAGGCATGGTGGTGTTGGGCTTATGGTTGGACTTGGTGATCTTAGAGGTCTTTTGCAACCTATGATGCTATGATTCTATGAAAATTGGAGAGATTTGCCTAGAGAATTTTTCCTGATACCAGTCTACCTGTAGTAGCTGGCCCCTAAATTTATTATGCTCCTACGCATCCTCTGTTTTGGACAAGAACCAGCCCAGTCAAATCTGCTGTCTTGAGGGGCTTTCCATGCATTTTCTTGATGGACATTAGATAAGCCTTGCATTTCCTTCTTCTACCTGTGGTGGCTGGTGGAGGTGAGGGCTTAGTTTGTGGCCATCACTGCATGATTTTTAGGTTTAGAAGTACTGAGGTGAGCAACTAGATTCAGAGGTGTTGAAATAAGATGCAGAGAAGCATTTGCCTTAAGAATTTGATGGAGCAAGGCATTATTCCCTTTCAAATATGAGAAAAGCAGATGGGTTTTGAAGTCTGCTCTTCTGATGGAGGAAAAGGTGCTGGAATCTGGCTGTTTTGAATCAGAGAGAATAAAACAGACAGTAAAAATGAGTGTGAATGAATGATTGGCCCGTCTGTCTCCTACATAAAAATACCATTAGCTCATTTCATGTGCCACATGCTATTTACTGACTAGGTCGCTGAAAAGCCTGTGTTCTCCGCCCCGAACGCTGCTGCCGAATGCACAACTGGTTTTTTCCAGAGGTAGATGGAGGCAGGAGTCAGACCTCTGTTTAACCCGCAGTGGCAGCAGGCAAACAGTTTCTACCGGCACATGAAACTCTTCCCCAGACAGCCTCAGACCAAAACACTGTAGGGGTGAGCCAAAACCTTGCCCTGTTCATGTTGGAGTGGTTGCCCCACCAGCCCTAGGGGCTTTTGGCAGCCTAGGTACGAACTTGGGCAAACCTGCAAATCTCAATACTTTGCCCCTGACAGACCCCACACCGCCATCAGGAGTCAAGAAAACAGGGAGCCTAGTAGTCGTGCCAGCCATACGATCGCTTCTGAAGGTCCAAGAACAAGACCAAGAGCTGCTAGGTTCACCTGAGCTGTTTCCAACAGGTAAGCTGTGCTGTGAATGAAACCAGCACCCTAAGGTGAGGTTTCTGGTAAATCCCCTGCTCTGACAGGTAGGGTAGGAGGAATAAACAGAGAGAAATCCTGCTCAGTCCCACTGCCTGAGCCCACTTGGTGTTTAAGAGAGTGATCTGGGAAATAAAGACATACAAAGCAGTCTAGCTAGTAACTGAGCTCTCCGAGAAACCCAGGTTCTCTACGATATGACAAGCAGTGCCGCAGGTAGAGGAAAAAGATTATGTTGTAAACATCCCAGTAGACCTGAGTCTCAGTAGAACACAACATCTGTATAGTTCTCCAGTAGATGATGTCAGATGTCTGTGGGTTTTCCTATCAACCAAACGGGGACAGGATCACACCTTTTCTACCCAAGGGATGGCAGAGACAATCCCTTACCAAAGGTACATATAGCAGTTGCCATTTTGTTAGATGTGGCAGTGCTAGAAGCCTCAAACTTCATCTTTCAGAGCTGAAGATGCTCTCCCAGGGTGGGAGGGATGGAACTTCTCTGTCTCAGGACAAGGGGAGACAACACATCTCCTCAGTACATGGGGATAAGACTCTGCCTGAAAGTCCAGCCAGAACAGAGCCCAAAGCCCTTCCTCCTGCATCACAGACAAAAAAATAGGATCTGTCTCAAAAACATTATTCAGCAAATAAGACAGGCATCTGGGATTCAGTGTGAATTTCAAGATTGACTGAGGCTGGCTGAGAAGCAATGTATTTAATTATTGAGAAACCAAGACAAGGCTGATTCTGCTGCGGCCCAGTCTGGCTGTCTCCTTGCAGCCACATCTGGGCTGCCGAGGGAGGCGTGAGGGGGGGCTCAGCACTGGGTCCCGACAGAGCCTGTCTCTCCCCAGGCACGGACCCTCCAGACAGAGCTCACATGTCCTGGAGGCACCCAGAAAAGCTGGCGCTCCTGCCGACCACAGCCAAACGTCCCATAGGACAACTATTCGGGGAGAAGCAGTTTTGCATGATGGCTTCGACACCACCACATCAACATCCTCATCACAGAAACGGCTGTTGGTTTGCTCCGGCTCCCGCGTGCTCGGGCTGGGGCCAGGGCCTCCAGGCAGAAGCTGAGGATGCAAACAAGCCAGCAACAGCAGCCATCAGCACCATTTCACCAGGAGATTCACATCCTCCTCCTGGTTGTCATTTCTGATTTTGCATGCCCCTAGCCCAGACCATTTGCATCCGTTGTCTCTGCAGAGTGAGGACACAGCCAAGCTTTTCATCACAGGACTCTGCATACTCAAAAAGCAAGTTGCTTCCAACGTCTTGGTAGCACAGGAGGAAATTTAGCGGACTGTCGCCTTGCTGTTCATTACTGAAAGGCAGTGGTCACCTGGGGTCAGAGCTGACCAGCTAATTTAAGAGCATAGACAACAAGATGAGGCTTCAGGTCAGGGGCCACAGAGACACTGCTCAGTTCGATGGCTAACCTTGCCATTCAGAATCAGAGACATCTCCCCACAGAATGTAACCTGTTTCCTCTATAACCACCCAGGAGGTGTGGAGAGATGCAGAAAGCAAAGCAAATCCCATCATGTATGGGAATTTACAATGTGAAAACAAAGTCAAGCCCAACTCTGCTCTCCACCCATGTTAAGGCAGAATAGAGGTCAACCAGCAATCCAGCTTCAACCAAAGCAAGATCTCTTGGAAACAGGGCTCCTGACTCCAGTAGTACAGACATATTTATTTATAGAAACAGAAAGTTTTAGGCTTTTCAAAACATTTCTCAGTAAATAGGGCCTTGGGTTCTACTGCGTGATAAGGGAACATAAGGAATAAAAACAGGTAGAGAGCCCTCGGGGAAAGAAAGAAAAGTGAACATTAAATCTGTTTGTGAAAATGCTTTTCCTGTAAAATAATCTCTTTCAAGCACATTGGCAGCAGTTTGTTCAGCAAAAAACAGCAACCTCAGGAATGGACAATTTTTGGAAAGATAATTAAACAAGAGGTCAAAACATGTCTGGGGAAGCACGCATGGCAATTACTTAGCCTCGATGCTTAACAGTAGCTGAGAGACAAATTTATACAGCACCCTTTTGGGCAGTTTACACTTCTGTTTTCCTATTCCAGTGGCTTAACCACTTCTAAACTAGCGAGTATCTAACCTACAATGAAAAAATCTTTTCTCCTTGTAGCTAGACTAAAAAGACAACCCGAAAGGCTTCCCAACCTATAGGAAGCTGACACTCCAAAACCTACCCAGCTCTTTGACCTCCCCCGATTTTGATCCAGGCTATCTTTGGGTGATATTCTTTAGCCTGAGAGACCAGACACAGCCACCTTGATACCCACCAGATTTTCCATCTGCAGTGAGGGAAGCCAGCTAGCTGTATTGCCCTTCAATGACTTTTGGCATGGAAAAGCACAGATTTCTGTGCCCAAGCATTTTAACAGAAGCGAGACAGACGAGAGTGGAGAAACATGGAGCTGAACAAATGGAGACACCCCGAGAGCACAGGGAACAGCACTGGTTCTGGTCTCTGTAAGCAGACTCTCAGCCACTTCTAGACATCAACCACTTGCAAACTCAATGTTGACCTTGCTTTGAGCAAGAGGTCAGCTGAGATGACTTCGTCAGGTCCCTTTCCACAAGATCTCCCTCCCCTATGGTTACAAAGAGCCTACATGGCATTGCAAAAACGCCCAAAGAGGAAAAACACCAGCAGGAGGGTGCTCAGCAGCAATTTGCTGTTTGCTAACTGGAAAGTGGGAGATGGGTCAGGACCCTCAGGTCAGGTCATTACTGATTGAACTCATAGGGAGCTTCCCCCTCCAGCCCCATGAGAAGGAGCTGGCTGCTCCACCCGTGCTGCCCATCAATGGCACAGCAGCAGCACTGCAGAAGGCACGAGGGGATCTCCTGCCCATTCCTCCTGATGCAATGGACAAAGAGTTGAAGCTAGTTGAGGAGCAAAGAGGAAAACAGCAGGTGGGAAATAGAAACTAGCACAAGAGGAGAAATCTGCACTCACACTGCTTTCACGACTCATTAATTAGTCCTGCTACCCTGAGATAGCTAAACCGCTGAAATAACAGTGGGTCCTTTTGGGGCCCTATTTGGAGGCCTCAGGGCTGGTTTTTTGGCTCTTCATGGAGGCGTAATAATACACCACCTTTTTGTATGGCAGAGAGAAATCTACTTTGAATCACTCCAAGCTATCAAGCCAGAACTGAGCCTTCACATTTGCCTTATTACAAAGAAATATTCCGCTCCCCTCATCAACAGTTACATGTGTCATAGCTTTGATCTTAAGGGGAATGAGCACAAGATAGATGTTTCCCCTGATGGTTAAGAACAAAGGCTTAGGTGGGAGCACTGGGCATCAGGTAATGCTAGCTGCCAAATCAGCTGCCTCCTGTAGAGGCAGTAGACCAAAATACTTGACCTCGCCTTTCCCAAGGCACCTGCCATTAATGCTGGATGCATGGCTTGCTTTGTGTTGCCAGTCAAGAAGATAAACTCGTGAACACCAGCCTCTGCAGAGCAGCAAAGTGAAGTGGTGTTATGCCAAGAAAAGCAGGTAGGATGATTCAGAGTTGCTTTTAAATTACTGGCTTCCTTCAAAGTGGCAGCCATCTGCAATTACGCAAGCTGCAAGACAAGTGCCTAGGGGAGACAACTCCGTTTCTTTACTAAATGAAGTAGAAGAGGCACCTTACTCACAGTCACCCGCTCTAATTGCTACTGTTTCCATTAATTTTTAGGTCTGAACATTGAATAAGAAACAGAGTTCCTATTTTAAAACCATCCTCTGTTCTTCACTCTGTGCAAACTCAATGGGAAAAAGAAAAAAAAAAATCCAATATAAAGTTTTGATCCTGCAGATTCCTGGGAATGGTCACCACCTTTCACAGAAACCCACACGTTGGAATGGGTTTCTGTCTCCATGGTGCTGCTGAAGCCACACAATTTTCCCCAGACTGTTAGATTTCAGATGTTCAGAAAGATGCAGGCCAACCTCTGGGACTGAATTCAGCAGGCTCTTGAAGCTCCTCCGCTGGTACAGAGTGAAAAAATTGCTTTGAACCTCCAGCCTAAACTGCATAGCTGGGGCCACAAGTCTTCCTGCTACATCATTTTGGAATTCTGCATCAATGCATCAAATGCATCTAAAATTCTCCAGCAATGGTACTTGACTGTGACCTCTGTTGTCGTTCCAGTGACTACTCACTCTTATTTTTTGTATGAAGATGCCTCTCTTCAAATTCCAGGATCTTGTTAGAGCTTTATCTGCTATATTGAAAAGGTTCTCCGTACAACCTTTTGTTCCAGATGTGGAAAGTTAAGACTTGCCTTGGTTAGCATAAAACTGTTATTCTAATAGCTAAGCAAATTGCTCAGGTTTCACACAATAAAGCATGTTAATCAATCCTTCTATTATTTTGGTAAATCTTCTTAGAAGGGACCCTGATTAACCACAAGTTTTCTTGAACTGCTGACCTAGACAGACTCTTCACATAGCAATTATATCAGCACAGAGGCAATATCCCCTTCCCAGACTATAAGTTCTCCAGAGCCACACTAACATTTTGGCTAGAGGTGAACTTATACTCAGCGTATTTCCACTGGCCATCCTTTGCACTCTGTCCCCATAGCACCGGCCCGACTTCTGAACTGGAATCTCATTGCCCGTGCCATTTCCAGCCAGCTGGTAAGCATCATGGAAATGTAGAAAAAGGTGAGTCCTAGAGAACACCCATGGTACCATCAGCTGACACTGAGCATTTTGAGCACCATTAGTTAGGCAGTTTTAAATCCATTTAATACATGCAATATTCATTTTCACGCTCTCTAGTTCCTTAATATAAAGGGCTCTGTGGTACAAAGTTATGTGTCTTGCAGAAGTCTATGTATATTCTTTTGTATCAACTCAAGTGTTTTCATCAACCAAATTTGTAATCCCATCCAAAAAACCACTACATCAAGCCCTTTGAACAAGATTATGTTTTCCTTAACCCACAGTGGTAGGAACAAAGGAAAGTTTTCCTTCTGTAATTCACTCTTCAGTTTAATTCTTTGAGTTTCCTTTTGGATAACATCAACAGTCCATAAAATTTGTGATTCTCTGCATACATTCAAGAGCCAGCTAGTTTAGTCACTGTTGTATTTGCATTTGCTTGAAGCATAAACATCAAGGACTTAAAAGCATCCTTATTTGGAGCAGGTAAAAAAAAAAAGACAGAAAATGAAAACAACAACAAAAAATAACTCCTTCTCTCCGCATCTAATATGCAAGCCTAAATTAATTTTTATTTCAAAGCACTAGCTGTTTTCTGCTATTAAATGTACCACAGAGGCTACAGGATAGAAGACTACAGAGATCTGCCATAACATCATTCTGTGTAATGTAAAAGGAAGAAATGGCTGAAGCTCCTGATGGATTCTTCACACATTTAAGCATCAGCAAAATGAAGATGCATCAAATTTGCAGGATGATAAAAATGATGGAGAGAAGCAATGCTTACTTGTGGCTCTGCACAGGCTTATTTTTCAGAAGGGCTAGTTTTAAAGTTTCCTTTTATTAGAAAGAATTCATCAACAACGAGATATGCTTAATGTTAATCATGTATGTCACATTCTACAGAATGTTTACATATCTTTGGGTCTGTGCAAAAATACTGCAGAAAAACCCCCACTGGAAGAAGTCTTTGACCAGGCTCTAATGCTGTTTCTACTCAGAGGTGAATCAGAAACGAGCTCAGCTCGCTGAGCTTTTATTTCTGCAGCTGAGGACCAAAGACCGCAAAGATAAGAAACCAGCTCCACTAAAAGATCAGAAGGACTGAGGGGCTCTGGGGTTAGCTGCAAAATCAGACATATGTTCCCATTTTGCTTCTGTTTCATTTTGCAGATCACCTTCAGGGACTTGGACCACTTCTACAACCGGCAGTGGGTCTTTCCACCCAGGAAACTCTTCCTTTAATGAGCATAGGGCAGAAGCCTAGATAAACCTTGCGCTTTGTGGTCACAGATATAGGTGTGTACCCTCTTGCCCCAGTCCCAGGTGGCCTGCTGCCCCATCCAGCTGCTTTTAACAGGTTTTGCTTTTAAGCATTTTTTTAGCCACTTCTTCCCCACCTGCCCCCTATTCCCAATGCTACTGGGCAGTTCCCAAACTCTTCTCTTACTCTGAGGCAAAGAACTTGTCTCTCAGTTCCAGCTCAGATTTATTTATGACTGCTTTATACTCTTCTGGTCTTACATCACTGTCGCTTCCCTCCTGCAGCACACAAATTTAGATTAAAATACACCAAACAACAACAAAACCAAAAAAACCGACCAAGATCTTGTCTCAATCTTGTAGAGCATCTCCAGCCTGCAAGATATGTGCACACTGGCAAGATGTAGATTTGCTCTTTTCTGCAGGTATGCATTTTGTGTTTTTTAAGAGGAAAGCAGAGGGAAAAACTGATATGGACAAGAAAAATAACTCTCTGTGCCAAGCTCAGCTTGCTTAGGCTTCTACGGAGCCTGTGCTGGGAGAAAGCTTTTACTCAGATTCAACTCTGAATAAATTACCTTCCGGAAGCCCTGAACTCCTTCACAGAGCAAGCTTCGCCCTTCCCCAGGCAGGACCACTGCTCAGTGGTGATGGTTTTGCAGGCAGCCGCCTGCAGAAGGAATCCACAAGCAGACCTTTCCATGTTGGGGCACACAAGAAGAGGTCTCCTCCTGGGAAACAGGATTGCAAGCACGGGGATTGCATCTGCAGGAGTTCTCACACTGCCTAATTGGGAGCAAGTAGAAATCCCAGTTCTACATGGGTAATTGGTGTTTAAAGCTCCCAGAGGTGGGATGTGATGCATGAACTTCAGGGCTACAGCAGGTTTCCCTACAATGTACTTCGGTCCCAAATTACTTCTTTCAGTTCTGGTATGTTTTACCTTCAGTAGCACACATTGTAATTTGTTTGCCTCTGATGAGTTTGCCACTGTTTAGAGCGACGGTGAAGGCACAAATGACATTTAGAACTTTCAGTAGACAGATTAGAGGCATTAATTAAAACTCATTTGATTTCAGGAGTGATAATTTGTTTTCCTTCATTCTGCCATCAACAGTTTTGGTGCCACCTTATCTCCTGCAATGAAGCCTGACTGCAGCAGCCCTTTTAGCTGAGGGCTCAGTTACCAAGAATCTATTGTCTTCTGGCACCAGAGAGAGGGAAGCTAGGCCATTTAGAAGACACTTCTAATTACATGAGACAAGACAGAGGGGATGGCTTCATGGGCTGAACTAGCAGACTTAAAAGGAAGGGTTGAACATACATTGCACAAAGCAGGTGGCTCAGCTGAAGACAAGGTGTATTACCTAGCTTATATTTGCTTATCTTTGAAATCATACACTCCTGAGAAAGTCCAACCTCGTTTAACAGACAATATTCCTTTTAGCACGCTTTTTATCGCTCCATCTCCTAGACAATTTCCTTGACAATTCAGTTATATAGGGTAGCTTTAGTGCCTGATGGGAACACACCATGCCCTGCACAGACCCTCCAAAAATGCTGTTGGTCTTATCATCATGGGGCTAACCCGAAAAAAGGATCAGGGAACTGGAGCAGCTCTCTAGAAAACCAGAGCTCTCTATGCTGGCTCTTGCACTTTTCCATTGCACCATCATGGGCAGGCTGTTGCACTGTCTCCATCTCCCCCTCCTTCCCTCTGGGGGTTCCTCTTGGTGGAGAGATTTCCTCTCCCCGTACCTTGCTACAGATGACCACTGTGAAGCCCTTATTTCCCCTGAATCCTGCATGCATTGATGGAGTGCACACACACACAAAAACATTCAGGACTTTTCCACAAGGATAAGTTCCTAAACATTCACTACTAAGTGATTAAAACAACCTAGCACGGTCCCTCCAGCTGCAGTTAACCCAACAACCTTTACAGAAGATAACCTTGCAGAGATTTACAAATGAGTCCATTTTCTACCCTGAGCTAATTTTCTTTGGGAACTCACATTTGAAATGAAGGTTTGCATCATTCCTCTCTTCCCAGGAGGTACCAGGCACCTCCCCAGGCAAAGCAACGCCAGCTCCACGTGCAGCCGCCATTCAGTGAGTTCTTTTCCAGCTGACAACTTGATGCAGATTAAATTTGAAATAATTATCAATAATTACATCTTTCTTCATCACTGTTTACTACTGTGTAGAGAATAATTTTAAAGATTTTCAGCTTTTTGTTTTTTCTTTTAAGAAAGAAAAAGTACAGGTAGTTCGTTCAGTGCATGGGGAGATGAAGTTTCCTCAGACTTCCCAAACCTCAGGTTTTCATCCTCTAAGATTACAGGCTGTTTCCTACATAGCTAAAGCAAGAGAAAAACAGAACTTAAAATAGAACAATAAGCACCCAAGGGCCCCACCTCTGCAAATGAACATGAAGCACACAAAGAACTCAATTTTGGAAGAAACTTAGTGGATCTGCCCAGAGAAATACTCTCATTGCTCTTACAGGCTCAAGCCACGAGAAAGAACCACACAATTTGTAGGGCAAAGGAGGTTTAAGGGAGGAAACAAAACCAAAACCTATTTCTAGCTGTACTAAATAGAAGACAAAAGTGCGGATCATTTTTGCAAACACTGTAATCTGAACTGAAGGCCTTCTTTAGAAATGGCATTTGCTCTTCATTTTTAATCAAATGGATTGTTTTTCTCTTTAGAACGGGGCTGAGCCTTTTAACATCGCTGCAGAGTAGAGACACTGCTAATAAATATTTAAAGACTCAAAGCTTTAAGTGAAAAGAAGGATTTGTTGGATAATATTTCACTTTCCTTAAACTATTTGTTCACCATTAAAATTGAAAATTTTAATTTTATGGTGATTGCTCAGAGAGCTGATGTTCAGATACTTCCCCAAGAAACCCGAGAGCCAGGAAGGCAGTCTATAAATAACTGCCTTGGAAATAAACTTCTGTGAATTGGACATAACCCAGATCAGATTTTCAAGCGTGTTGTAAATTACCCACAGCCAGAGCATAGGTCAGAAATATTTACTAGCATTGAGCTTCATTCCTCAGATTCGCCTCCCAGGAGTATTTCAAATCCAAAGCAGACAATACAGAGGTCCAAGGTTCAGTTCTGCTTACCCTCAGCCCTGGGTGGTCATTTATTCCTGTGCTGACACAGAAGTATTGTCTTCTAGCCTCGCACTAGTGCAAATGTCCATAACACTCAGAAGCATCATCTGAATTTTCTATTATATTAATACAGAAAGGATCACTTGTGATTAAGGAGTGCTTACGATTAAGCTGACTTGAGAAGTACTTCAACAGAAATGCAGGTGAGCAGAATTATATGGGAGGAGAGCAGGGAGAAAGGGAGGGAGGGGTCGCACCTTCACTCTCCCAAAGAGGAGACAGAGGGACCTGACACGTCTCCTCCTTAAAAGGAGCCGAGTAGTGGCTACATAGGATAACACACGCTATTTTAGGTGGCATTTTGAACTGCAGTCATTTAGCTCCAACACAGGCTGTCCCTGTCAATGGAGGGTGACCCAGCAGCACTGCCAGGGTTCTTGGGGAGGTTGACTCCAGTCACTTCTGCAAGGCACAAATAGACTCGTTGGCTTTTATGGATTAGTGCTGAACTCCCATTGAAGTCTCTGCTCTAGGAGTATGTCTCTCCATTCATTCTTTCCATGCTGCAAGCAATTGAGGTTGTTGATCCATAAAGCCCCACCTCCATGATCCCCATTTTCTGGGCCTGTTGTGAAGCTCTCCTTGGGCATACACAGTCTCTTCTCTTATGCCTGGGAAGCTCCCAGTGTGCTTCAGAGACCACAGCAAACCAACCAGAGAAAATACTAGAAGAAAAAAGAAGTGGAGACCATTCAGAGGCAGTGACCTGGCTAAATTGCTGAGAGAAGGACAGGTCCTCACAGGTTCACTGCACAAACTACCAACAGGGTTGGCGTGATGACTGTGAAGTCCTGCAGCTGGCTTGCTTACTAACCTGGTTTTATCCAAGGACTAAGACAGCCAGTGCTATCATGCCACCAGACTCCCAGTCACAGAGCTTTGCAGCAAGGTGGCCCATTAAGAGATGGCCAAACCCACAGCCCCATTGCAGTCAATCAAACTGTGCCAACATGGAGGGGTGGCAGAATTTGGCTCTAAATGTACAAGAAGATCAAGATGAGGTCAGTACTCAAGTAAGATGAATTGTGTTCCTATCCTGCGTTCCTGGAATGGTGCAATCATAGCTGGAAACCTCAAAGCCTTGAAGAGAAGAAGTACTCAGGCCCATATTCATTTATAGGAAGAGCATATGCAGCATTTACCTGTTGAATCAGGATTCATAGCTGGGAGCTGTGATGCTTTTTAGAAGGAGCACACATCACAAACTCTTCATGTTTCCATGAGTTGGACAGAGTGGTCAAGATAAAAAGCTGATGTGAAGAAGCACCTATCAAAAACCCTTGGGAGATGCTTTTTGTGATTTCTAAGATAATCCTCTGCAGGTTCAAATTATGATGGAAGCCTGAGCTGTGGTACTCATGCACTTTTTCAGGGACGAGCCTAATTTAGGAAGAGTGTGTTATATATTAGATGCTGCATCTTTTAACTGGTTTGTATTCCCACGCAAGTGACATATTTCACTTAATTTAAGAAGTTTACAATATAGTTCAACTCAAACAGTATATTCAGAATTAGTAATACAACCTAATTGCAAAGAGGGCTACCCAGACCAAGACAGAGAATTTTCCTAAGGTAGAAGAGGAATGCTGCTTTTTAAGATTACTTTGTAATAGCTTAAATACAAAACTCTCATGACATCTGCAGTAAAGTTTAAATTGGCAACTTCAACTAAAAGATCTGCCAGTGCAAATCTGGTGAAGCACCATTGCATTCTGTAGTCACCTCAAGTTCCAGCCCTCTGCAACCTACTGTCCACCCATCCTCTTACCATCAAGGCTCCCAACATCTTCTGAACAAAGCAGAGGCCTGAAACAACAACTCTACAGGCACCAAGCACGTATGGACACTGAGGTGTCATTTTCTCATTGCACTTGGAGCTTTGGTGTGTACATTCCTTGTGGAGTCAACACAGGCAGGAAGGCACTTCAAAGCCCAAACACATCTCAGGATCTGACCTTTTGGGTCTCTGAGCTTCTAGAAGCACCTCTTTCCTGCAACTATAGAGCCTGTGGTCCCAGACCTGGCAATTTGAGTTAAGAAATTAAATTCAGAAAGATGAACCCAAGCTTCTGTGCCTTCTTAGCACTGGAGACTGGAAAGCCCATCTATAAACAGTCCTGGCAGATCTTTATGTCAGCAGGTTCCTTCCTCTGTCAGGGAGGTGACTCTACTCTACACCAGTGAAAATCACCCCTCTAAAGCAATCCTTCTTGAATTTTCAAAATAGTGCCCACGTAGTGGAGAGGAGTTTGGCTACTTCTCTTGGTGAATTTGGCTGTGAATCAACCTTCATAGCAGAGTGCTGCTGGCTTTGTTAGAGCTGGCAAGTCAAAGCATCCAAACATCCATCAGTGAACGCTGTTAGCAAGAAAAGTACACCAGGGCACTAGGTCAGGGGAACAGAAGAGGAAACACAAGTAGGTCAGACCCACTAGAAATGTTAATTCAGTCTTAACTGTTCATCACATCATACACCTCTGATGGCCCTGGGATTTCAAGAGAAAAGTTGCAGTGTCTTCCTCTGGAACCAGAGTGGTGGTTTCATCTGCTGTATGTGCTGATGTGAGCAGATAGTGGAGACTGTGTGGCCCCTTTCTCTGAATATATGTCAACTATTGACTGTCTCACGCAGCAGGTCCAAGAGACATAGGGAGAGCTCTCAGCTCTTCCAGTTCACTCCCTAGGCAATCAGCTGGAAGGGGTGTTCTAAGACTACATTTACTGAGCAGAGGACAAGCTTCAAGTGCCACTGTTTCAAGTACCTATGACTCAGGGAGCTGACTGGTGGTGTCAATTAGGCATACACAGGTTAGCAATATCCTTATGCTTGCTTTGCATATTCTCCCCGTAAATTTTAACGTTAATATGACAGACAGTTTGGTCCCTAAAGGGCAAGAAGGCAAATTATAAAGATAGAAAGGAAGTGAGGTAGAAGGAGAATAGGGCACAGGGATGCTCTGGTACAAGGAGAAGGTAGAAACTTCAGATAGAATGCGGTTAAGGCAAAGAAAATTAATATGGGCATAGTCACAAACATTGACATAGAAAATGGGCAAAGGGAGAACACTGAATATTATTACTTTATGCTCAGTATGGAGTTAAGTGTAAGAGCTTTGACTGTGGTGGGTTTGGATGTGCTGGATGAGACTCTTTTCGCCCCAATTTTAATTATCCAAAAAAATAGTGTCACATATAGCATAAGCTGTTAATGAAGGCTCCTTTTCTAATCAATAGAAAGGGAGAGCAAGAGGAGACACCTCCCTCCTCCAACCACAGGCATCAGAGCAAGGAGGGATGAATCTTCTCCTGTGACTGAAGAAAGGAACAAGCTCCCTCTGCTTAGCTGGATGGCCCTGGCTGGAGTTAACTTGTCTCTATTGATGGAGCCCTGGTCCAGGAGTATTTCTCTAGAACACTAGGCTACTAATGCCATCAGAAGATGGGAGCAATGGATTTGCTGGAGGAGAGAGAAACACATTCCAGAGATCTGTTTCAGAGCAACCTCCAGAACTCCAGTTCACATCAGCAAGGCTGGAGCAGGACAAGCCTCTATCCCACACACAGTGGCAAGCCAGCTTTCGAGCTTCTATTTAACTCAATTCTTGCTCTGTACGATGATGTTTGAGCTTGGTGATCTACTTGACCCATCAAAAACTGCAAGAGCTGCTGCCTTCTCTGAGCTTTGTTTCATTGGTTTATCCAGAGTTTGAAGTGGGAGATGGCAAAGTCTAAATTTAGAACAACTTCAGCAGCACGGTGTGTCTAGCCATGCTTGCACTCCGCTTTCTGAAAAGACGATGACCAAACAAAATCCAGCTTTCCTTTTAATCTGGCCTATTGAAAATCAAACTGCAAAGAAAGATGTTAAAGCTGCTACTGTGAAACGTGCTGCTCCATGAATTAGTAATTGTGTTTACCTGCTACTTTGGGAATTTTTTGCCTGTGTTGCTGTTTCTTACTGCCACTCAACATGAGGATCTTTTATTCGAATGAGACTATTTCAAAGCACTTTTACACTCACGTAGAGTCAAGGACTTATTTACTTTCTGAAAGTTATTTACTTCATGTAAATATTTCACAGCCACAGGATCTCCCAGATGAAAGTAGAGTTTGCTCTGTGCTCCTGTTTGGGAGTCTAATTAAAATAGGAATAAAATAGGAGGGATGGAGCTGTAGTGCTAACTGCAATGGATGTGTCTGGAGGGAATTCAGCAAGGGGCACCTGTTTCTTGGCACAAGTGTTGAAGCCTCTGCACAAAAGCAGAAGAAAAATGCCCAACACAAGAAATGAAAGCCCTGAGATGGATAGGGGGAGTAGGGGAGAGGCTTTCAGAGATGGGATAGCTCTGAGCAACACTGCTATGGCACAAACCGTATGCTGCTGTCACGGAAGAGTTGGTCCTGGTTGCCATTTCCCATCACCAATGCCAGCCACCTCCTTTTTGCCTGAATACCCTCCCTCCCACAGAACAGATGTGAAGTCAGCAGCAGCATCTCCCTGCGCCTGCGATCCCACCAGGCCAGAGCCACCGCCACGGGGACAAGGTTTCTGCATCCCACCTGAGAAAGCTGAGGGCATATCCTCACCTGAGGCAGGTCACCAGTGCCACTGATGGCCAGATACACCTTCGTGTCTTCAGTGACTATGGGACTTTTTTAACAGGATTGGTACTTTCTCCAGTATGTTCATGACTATAACAGAATGATAGGCACTGCAAAGGACTCCATGGCTGTGCTGCCTCTGTATTTGGATAACTTCCCACACTCATTGCTCCAGAAAAAGCCAGAGACTTCAAAGTAATCAAATAAAGAAGGAGGAAAAAAAAAAAAAAACAAGAGATCAATCATTACTTTCCCTATTTTTTCAGAAATAGCTTGTTTGCTGTTGGTTAAGGAAAGATTACTCACCATAGCTGTCTAGAGGACAAGGGCATATTGCAATTTGCTTAAGGTTTTGAGCGAGGATTTTTTGCTTAAAAGAGTGCATATGGAGACAAGGCAGATTATGAACAATCCTTTAACAAGATCCTCAAGCCATCAGGCTGTTTAACATTATTGATCAGCGCAGCCAGAGCACATTTGAAAAAAAAAATAAAAATAAAAAAATCTATCGGATTAAAATGGAAATAGCTTTCTTGTTCTGACTTCTCATAAATTTCATTTCACTTTGCAGCAGAAAGCTTCTCCAAAAGACAGGCAGTCCCCAAGCCCAAGGTGGTGGCCCTGCTGGGAACACGCTGCCCTGCACCCCTGCCTCCTCCTTTCTCCTTTGAAACACACACATGTCCAGCAGCCACATACGTGTGATGCTTCTGTTCCAACAAAAAAAGTGATATTTCAACAAAGAAGCCCCGAACCTAACACCTCAAACCAGAAGCGACACCTCCTAACAGCTCCTTGCTGCAGAAAGCCTTTCTAATAGGAAGCAACACGACTTGGGTGTGTATTTTAAAGAGACTTCTTTTGAGAACGTAGAACACTAAGTCAAAATAAACCCCAAGCCAACAGTTAATTGATGTCATCCACCTAAACAGCAAAGCTTTCATCTCCAAAGTGCCCATGGGGGGGACTGCAGTTCTGGGGATTTTGTTTGCAAAATAAATGAAAAGAAACACTTTGCTTTCAATTTACTGCCCCAGAAGTTGACAGCAACAGTAGTAAACAATAGAAATTATTTGTATAAATAGCCTTGTTTATTCTAATGATGTTGGCATTTTCTGCAAAGATTAATTAGCTATAATGTTGCGAATACTATTACAAATGAAATGCGCACCATAAACCAAAAATAATTTGACTGACCTATGTTCTAAAGTAAAATATTTACAGTAATGAGATTCTAATTATCCTTTGTTATGGCAGGCCATTCTCTGCACTCCTTTTTATTGATAGGAGATGTATTGTTTCAGCATTTTGGCTCAATTTATTTTCTTACATTTGCATTTTCTTATGCACAGAAAATGAGAGATGATCGTTACCTTCTTCACTTTGCATTCAATTTACATCAGCAGCACATTACCTCATCCTAACTCGTTTATCTACCACAGAAATTTGATAACAAAAGCTACTGTCAGTGATGAATAAAGATCATTTCAAAAGCATCAAGAAGAAACAAGATGAATTACAGGTTTCAGGACCTTTTGTTTGCTCAAAAAGGGGAAATAAAGGATTTTTTCCACCTATGCAACCGCGTTCGCACAGGGCTGTAACTCAGACACAGCGTCTCATATTTACCTGTAGCTGGTCGGTCCTTTCTGCATACAAAAAGTAACTCCAAATACCCTCCCCACCATAAACATCTCTCTCATTTGCTGCACGAAGGAACATTTTTAATTTTTTGGACTGAATGCACAGAATTTATGGTTCATAAGCTCAAGCAGACACTTAAACAACTACCCAAAGGCTATTGTAGCCTGCTAGCAACGAATAGCTCTCCAGCCTGGGAGACACGGGCACACCCAACACAGCCGAACTCCGCGTCTCACCGGACGGCGTTAGCCTGCTGGTGAGCACTCGCGGCACCGTGAAATGTGCTGTGGGATTCTCTGTAACTGACAATAGCAGAATATCCATCTTGCTTTACTGGGAACTAGTAAGACCTGCCAGCTCCTCTCTTCCAGCTCTCCTGCTTTAACAAGCCATCAGAGCCTGCTAGCCTCTCGCTGCTCTTCCCAACCATGGTGTCAGAGCGAATACCAAAAGGCAACGGCACCGACCGCACACTCAGAAATGGAGTTCTGCTTTACAGTGCCTCTGTCCGAGACCCTCTTGTTGTCGGGCAGAGCGCTGCAAGCCCCAGATGTGCACAGGTTTCTGTTCAGCCCTGTGCAAAGGAGAGTGGCAGAAACTGAGGAGCAGGCTTTGAGGAACAGCTCACTGGCAGAAGGACCACAAGCCCTCCCCAGAGCGGGATGAATGATTTTGGTCTACTTTCCCTACAGCTCCTCAAGGAAGGAGGCAGGGAGTAAAGATTTTTGACCTTTCCAGCAGTGAAAGTTTCATTTATTTTTTTTACAACATTCAGTATTTTCCCAAAAGCACTCACCTTGAAATAGCTCTTCGTATTAACGGAGAGTCAGAAGAAGGAACTAAATGGGTTTTAAAAGTTGTAAATAACCCACCATGAAATATGAATGATTTCATATGAAAACCCGCTCTTTCTCTTTTGTATGAAAAGCTGCTTTTTTTCCGATTTCATCTCACCCATCTTCCTTCCATTTCGGTCCACTCTTTGGGCAGTGTGGATCAGGAGCAGCCCATGAACCTGCCCTGGGCAAAGGCTGCCCAGCAGCCAGGAGCCTGCACACTCTCCCTGCTCCGGAGCCGGTGTTTTACCAGCACATCCCTACGCCATCCCACCATTCAAGCCACCAAGTAGCAGGTTCCAATCTGCGGCCTCAAGCACAGGACCCAGGAAACTCCATGGTGCTTCCAGGGTTTACCCCAGCAGATCTGGATAACGGACCCACAGTCTCACATTGCTTCACGCAGGTTTTTAATCGGATTACTCGCGTGAGACTGTGTAGAGCTGGCTGATGCAGCCCTGCTCCAAAGGTGTTTGGACCCTGAGAGGAAACATCATCTGTAGGGTGGTCTTCAAGGGAGTTGTGGATGAAATGTGGGCCGTGTTGAAGCCTTTGAAAATGCTACTGTGGACTTTTATATTGCTGATAACATCACCTAGATAGGAATGGGAAATCCAGTGTTTTAAAGAGGTTCACTGAAGCAGCACTAATTTATTCCTGTTCCATGCTCAGCCCCCAAACATGGCAGCAGTATCCTACAGGGCAGAAGATAAGCCCAAGGACCGCAGCTACCTAAAAGGTTTCTTCTACATGGACACGGACCCTCCAGTAACACTCATGCTGCCATTTCAAGCTCCAGCAACGGTACATCTGGGAACCTTAAATTAAAGGGTTACCCAGAGTAAATAAACAAGCACTTGCACTTTGGAACTATTGACTGAGCTCCACCACTCGAACAATTTGTTAGCGAGAGGTTTGGGCAGTGGGAAGATGGCACATATCCCCCTTGCACTCTCCATTTGTCTTCTGGGAGCTTGTCTTCATGCCGAAAGCACAGGTGGGTTCATTGAAAACCTGGCAAGTCCTTCCCTTTTGGGGCCGGGGGCTTACTGGCGCAGGTGAAGGGACGGTTTGTCACTCGACGGTGGGACAGCTTGTGCAGTCTCATAAGAGATGAGAGCCCAGAGAGACTGCTGCGTTTCATAGCTCCTCTCTCTAAAGCTCTGGTTCTTTTCTTGGGGATGAAATAATACTTGATATGCTGATATTATGCAGAATGTGTCACAGGGATTAATTTTAAGAATGGGATTTTTCTTTAATTATTTCAGCTTTTAAGCTTCCAGAGCCTTATTCAGCCATTTTAGAATGTACGCACCCACACACAGAAGGAAAAAAAGGGGAGAGCGTTGCTGGTGGAGTAACATCCACACCTCTGCATGTGCCGCCGCTTTGTCCTGGAGTACAAAGAAGTACCCACATCCATAAAACAGTCACTGGATTTGCCGCTGCGAGAATTGTTTAAAGCCAAACCCAGCGTGACTCTAACGAAGACTGTAAGATGCAGCCAAAATTGTAGGCAAGAGAGAGTAGCTGATGGATGTGGGCAATCACACATAGTAATGCGGGCTGTCGCTTGATTTATCTGCAGCAGCAACAGTTTCAGCAGAGGCTGGTTCACATCCAGCGCGAGTACTTGTTTGGTGCAAGGCTGGCCTTGCTTCTTTCATTACAACATTGCAAGTGACAGGTTAAAAAAAGGGCCTCTTTCCAAAACGTTTGCTTAGCAGTGAAAAGTGAGCAGAACCTCATATCGGTACCACCACCCACCCAGGTGTACCTCCTAGAAAACACTATACTCAGCTGGCAGGACAGGCCTGGCCCCACAGCCCCTTGGCCCAGAGACCCATCTCACGCTCTCAGACACTGGTTCAGAAGTTGCTAAGTCGTGTGTGAGTGTATTCTTGGTGTGAGGATGGTTGCCAGCCAGGGTGAGTGGCACGCCTGTGGAGGCTGGAGCCTGCAACCTTCAGTTCAGACCAAGTTTTGCTTGTAAAGCGCCGTGTGGGATCAGTAAGCAACTGAGAAAGCCTAGAGAGATCGGAGGAAGGCAAAGCTGCATTCATGAAAATGAGTTCTCTCCATTAAATGGGTTAATTACAGCAGGTGCCTGGCACATCCCACTGGGAAGAGGTGAAGGAGTGGGTCTAATGCAGCTGCCTCGCTTCACGCAGGGCGATGTGCGGCTGTGCTCACATTGGGTTCCCCGGGCACTAAGCACATGGAGAACCCAACAGGGTTACAAAACCAGGGAAGGCTGCTCCACCTTTCTCACCTAACCATTTTCTGCCCAACTTGGGGACAAGCTGGAGGCTGCACCCCATTCCACGGGGAGAAGGCAGGTCTCCTCCAGCAAGGCTGTGCCCCCTTGGTGCCTCCACGCTCTCTGCTCCCCGCTCTGCTGGAGGGGCTTGCTTGAGGGTGTACGTTCATGTCCCACATGTAAACCACAACCCTGTAACTGGGAGCGACAGCCACCCCACAGGGGCTGCAGTGTTTGAAAGAAGCCTGGCTTCTTCCAAGGTCACTGCTTTACCCATCAATATCTACTGTCAAACAATTAGGTCAAGGTCAGGATTTTAATGCATGCAATTTCATTTTTAACCAAAAACACACTAGCACGAGGAAGGCAGAGGTGCACGCTTGCTGTACAATGATTAAAAGCATTGCAAAACCAGTTAGTTTGATCTCTTGCAGAGAGATCCATAGGGGAAGGGGCTGGTTATACCGTCACTGGCATGGCGTAAGCCAGAGCAACGGACCTGGGGCTCATGAGAATTCAACAAAAGCCATCCTCTGCGCGTTCGGAGGGGCTGGGATCTGCTCTGGATCCAGAGCAAAAGTTAGCCAAGAGAAGGAACGAGCGGCTGGCACTTGCCCCTCACTCTCCTCTCTGCCCGCCTGGCTGAGCTCACGCTCTCCTTCACCCTCAGAGGGGCCGGGCCCACGGGTGCCTGAACCCCTTCCACCATGGACCCGCCAGATAAGGGTCTGTGTCCAGGGTGGCCACCAGCAGCTCCAAGCAGAGCTGCTCCACCGTGCCATCTGGTGACAAACAGGGACATGGCTGCGAGTACTAAGGAAGGGTGGAGAGAGAGGAGAGGCTGAGCTTCCCCCAGGAAGTTCCTCTGGGCGAATAATGTCTTTTTTAGAGTGAAGGGATGGGAGAAAAATGCTAAGCAGAGGTGAGGGTCTCCAAGAGGTGGGTCAGGAGCAAACCCCGCCACGTGGCTGCCACAGGGAAGCTCCTGCTGCTGACCCTGCTGATGGGACGCGTGACCCTGCCAGGAGAGCATTCATGGTAACTTCATGATGGGACTGCGTGTCCTTGTGCCCTTCCTTCATCAGGCAGCCACCATGGGAAAGCTGGTGGCCACCGTGGACATCCTGCCTAGACTGGGGGTCCCTGCAGTGCAGGCATCTCTCTGTTGGTGGTTTCTGCCCAGGAGCTTGGCCACCAGGTTGAAGGTGGACACACATCACCTCACTGGCATGGCCTGGCCCGGGGAGGAGAGGGGCTCATGTCATCCCTCTTGCCGGCACAAATGGCGGTACCCAGGCATGTGGGCAAGGGCAAGGAGCAGGGAGAGAAGCTGATGGCCCATGGCTTCCAAGGGCAGCAGCTGCTGGCAGAGGTAAGCGGCCTTTCACAGACAAACCAGGTAGAGACAGCTAAAGCAGGACAATGTCTGTGTTCAAACAAGACCTCACAAGCAGCACCATGAACAAGCCTATCATTTTTCTCTCTCAAATAGCTTATTCCCATCTGTGCATCTGTAATAGGAGATACTCACACCACCTGCTTTAGTGTATTTTAAACATCAATCTTCAGTGCTCCTGATCACCCTCTAGCTGTCAGTCACGTCTGTCAGTCGACTACTTTGACTCTTGGTTCTCCAGATTTGATCCTCTGGATTGCACTTAGGCACCAAAGAAACCTCAAGCAGAGGGTAACACTCCTGAAACATCCCTGGCCTTGGGGCAACAGGGCTGTGAACGCATGGAAAGGGTTTGCTTTCCGGGAGAACAGAGCCCCGATAGCCCAGCCCGGCTGCATCACACAACGGCGCATGCTCCTCTCTAGCCCCCGTTTCTTTCCCAACTGCAGTCTTCATCGAGAACAAAGAGGCGAGCTCGGTTCTGCAGAGGCCAAGGCGAGCCAATTCCAACAGACTGGAAGAGGTTATTCCTGGGAACCTTGAGAGAGAATGCATAGAAGAAAAATGCAGCTTTGAAGAAGCTCGAGAAGTGTTTGAAAACACTGAGAAAACGGTGAGTATTGCTGCTGCTGCAAAATGGCAACACCTTGTCCCCCCCGCCCGCACCTGTATGAGCCTTTCAGGGGACGCACAGAGGGGGAAGGAGGAGGGAACAGCAAGGGGAGAGCCTGCGGGGGCCAAGGGCAGCATCTATCGCGCTTTCTTCTCACTTATGGTCCATCAGCTGGGCTGGGGAACTATTTTAAAGGTTTGTTGGTCACTATTGGGGTTATAGGGGTGGCAGTTTTCCCACAAGCCTTTTCCTTAACTTTGGATTCATCCCTTTACCACTCCAGTCAGGCAGTGCCCAGAAAATAGAAATCAAAGGAAACTTCCTTTTTTTTTTTTTTTCCTTTTGCAGATGGACTTTTGGAAAACATATATTGGTAAGAGCTGCTTTCTTCACGTTCAAAAGCATAATATTCATATCGCTGCACATAAATCACAGATGTTTATTGAAACAAATTTATTCCAGCTTTGAGAAACTGTTTTATGACAGAGCTAGTCAGAGTCACGCACCCTAAATCCTGCAGCCACCCAGCCTGGGCCTGTCCCCTTTGTATACAAACTGCAAGCCAAAAAACAAAACAAAACAAAACAAATTACTTCACATATTCTTTTTTCAAGCAGGTTTTCTTGAACATACTTCAAAAACCTCACAGAACAAAATCAGTTCACACAGACTGCTGGATCTGTTGAGCCCAGGTCACGCTCTGGGCTTCTCGTTTCAGCTGTAGAGCAGAGTAAAACCCAGCAGCAATAATTAACATGCCTTCACCAAGCAGCAAATGCTTTATTCTCAAGCAGAGGTCTGCAGATAAGGCACAGCCTCATGCAAGCACAGCGTGAATCCCAAGAAATGCCATACTAAAGCGAAGCCTCAACGTGACCATATTAAAGAGCTCTTTGCAGTTCACACCAGTGGTCCCAAACCCTTGCTTCTCCACCATTTTCTTTTTACCATCTAGTTTTTCCCTTTCAGCTTCCATACCCAAGGACTCCTCAGTCCCTTACCAAAAAGATTTCAATGCCCACTAAAATATCTGAAACTAATTTTAAGGATATTTCAATAAATGAACTGTTTTGTAGTTTGGCGAAGCGCCCAGAACATCTCACTAAAAAGCCTTAAATAATTCAGACTATTCAGTCCAGACTATAAGATAAAAAATTTACATTGGCATTGTAAGACTGTCCTCTGAAAAACCAGCTGATGAAACTCAACACTGCATTTGTTTCCCTGCCACTGTAACCAATTAGCTCTTCAAAAATAATGAATGCCATCTATTCCCCTATCAACCAAAGGGCCTGGTTCACTGTTCATCTTACAAGTTGCTATTTCCAACACGTGCAGCCCACAGGAGCGCAGTCCTTGCACAGCTCCCAGGTGGTACCAAGCCCTGATTGCCCTCACCAGGCAGCAACAACAGCCACGATCCGCACCTTGTGTGCAAACCCTGATGCCCTGACTTAGACAAGACAGAACCATTTTGTCTGCGTTTGCCAGCTGCCTTCTGCATTTCAGCCTGCTCCTGGAAGCACCATCAACAGCCACGCTTCCTGGCAGGACATTCCCCCTCCTGCTTGCCTTTGCATTACCATTCCAAAGTGCATTTCCCTGTAAATTAACATCACGGACTTACTGTTCCAAAGTGTTAGATCACTAATTTTGCAATACTGGGAATTTTTATTAAAGCCTCAGCTTCTCGGCTGTAGGCAACTGTGAAAATAAAAACCCTGCCGTGTAAAGAAAAATCTAGACCAGCTAACAGTAGTACAAGACTTAGAAAGAAAAAGCAATGACGGAGGCTTTTAATCGTAATACACAGAGAGGTCTCCAAACCCAAGTGGACAGGCCCAAACCTACAGAGAACAAAGGCAGCAGTGTTGAAATAATTCAGATTAGGAAATCCTAACCACTTTCAATGAAGCAAACCTTCTAACTTCATCAGTCTAACTTAGCCAAGACATGAGGTCCCGTTGAGATGTTGCATGAGTGCAACTGAAGAGTTCTGCTGGAATGGGCAGAATTAACCCACATGGGACAGCTTAGTTAGGACTCTGGGTTAAGCACTGCTGCTGATGTTACCCCAGGGCTGACAGTGTCTGTTGTGCATTTGGGTGCCAGGATCTGACTTATTTTCCACTACAAAGATGGAAGGTGTGCAGTCACTTGCTTGTCTTTAACAGGAGGCTTGCACAGAGCAAGGCTCCAGCACTTGGTTGGCACCAGCCATGGTGGACTCTCATGTTTGTTAATTCTCCTGTCTTCTCTCCAAGATGGAGATCAGTGCGACCCCAATCCCTGCAAAAACAGAGCCGTCTGCAAGGATGAAGTAAGTTCCTACGTGTGCTATTGCCTAGCTGGCTACGAAGGCAGAAACTGTGAGATAGGTACGTACCAAGGGCTTGACCTGTGGTTGTTCTGCCCTGCTTAAAATCCCATTGTGGGGAATTTTGCGGTCACGCTGTCCGCTGTTGTGGACACAATTTGCCTTGTTGTGAGGCACTGTATGAATGTGCAAATTCAGCCTGTCAGCAATGGGATTACAGGGAAACATGGTTGGGGCCATTGGAGCAGATGTCTCTGTCCTCTCCTGTCCTTGGTGGAGCCCCAGCTCCACCTCCACTGAGCACTGAGATGCCTGCTCTTACGCAGGGTTCAACAGAGACTCAGGCTCAAGGTCTTTTGCTCAGCGCACTGCGGCTGCCAGCGCAAATGTTGACACAGAGACCTTTCTTTATCTCCCCAGCATAAGCCCTTCCGGGGCTGCTCGTCAATCAGGAATGATGTGCTCACCTGCTGAAGGCAACAGCTTTCCACCGACCCCAATGGGGCCCCCAAGCTCTCTCTCCTCCTCTCCATTTCTCCATTTTCTGCTGGACAGCAGGTGCTGAGCAGGGCAGGATTACTGCAACTTCCTCTCAACCGCACTCTGCTAAATCCATAATTATAATTATCACCAACAACCTTGATTCTGAAGGCAAACAAAAAGCAAATATTTTCCTGATGGGTTGAGGAGTTTATGAAAACCAAACAGCTGATAATTTAAGCAAGAGGGATATTCAGCTCTTATATTTATAATATAATCAGGGGCTGTGCGACTCGCATAATGTGCTAGACTCACTGCACTAATAAAAGATTCTCTTTCTAGTTGTGCTTCTGCTCTGGCAAGAGAGGAGCGTACGTTAAAAAGAGCATTTCAAAGCTGCATCAAATTTAAATAGTCTCATTGCAGATTTCCCGTGGAAGTGAGACAGGAACAAAAATAGCGCTAGAAGTGAGGCGTGAAAAGGAGCTCTGTAAAAATAGTAAATGATGGCATTAAAATGGCTACAGGAAGGGAGGTGTCCTTGGGGAGGTAGGACTGGAGTTAATCTGCTCCGAAGTTGTTTGAAAACTCACTGAGAATTAAAAGGGCATCTGTGGATTAGTGGTTTCCCACCTCCAAGAGATGGCGTTCCCACCACAGAGGAGTGCGAGGTGGGGTGGGAGAAGACACGCGCAAGCCACGTGAATCTCGCCATGTCTCAGGTTGGGATTCTTCTCATCAAACATCCTGCTGAAATGGGTCATCCGTGTCAGGCTGTGATGATTTATTGGCATGTCAGGAAGAACACATGGCTTTGCTTGAGGTTTTAAATTCGGAGCCCAGTGATAATCCCAGGACAAAGCTCTTCTGGGGTTCAGAGTTTGCTCCCATTTGACACATGGCATTCTCTGCTAGCATCCACACCAGGGCTGGATTGCCGTAAGCACGGGGGGGAGGAGAGCAGCACAACGGTGGAGAAATCACGTGGCTCATAACCAAATATTTGCAGCAGCCCTTACGGTCAGGCTGCCAAATTTCAGGCAGCACACAGTTGTTGGAGGCGGGACTCGGCAGGACCTCGTAGGGCCCTGTGGACATATCCTCAACCTGCCTCCTCGAAGATGAGCAGGGATGCGATTTGGAAGGAGGACACTCTCCTTGCAAACAAACATCCATCCTCCATGGTCTGGAACAACCGGAGTGGGTTACTGGTCGAGTCCAAAGGCCCAAGTCCCAGCAAATCTCTGATCGCTTGTATTTCAAAAGAGCTTTCACAATTTCATTTTGATTTTTTTCAGACCTCACTTGTGCTATTAAAAATGGAGGCTGCAAGCACTTTTGCAGGCACGACCCACCGCAGAAAGTTGTGTGTTCCTGCGCTGCTGGCTATAAACTTCATGAAGATGGAAAGTCCTGCGAACCTACAGGTTAAATTTTAAAGTGTTTATAAAATATTTGGGTGAAAGTTTCCAAGGTCTTCTCCTGGATTTAGACACCTGAATCTCAGAAATGCAATATCCTGTTGGAAACCAACCTTGTTTTCCTGCTTAGAAAATGTAAAGAGCCTGACCCTGCACTTTTCCAACAGCAGATGTGGGGTCAGGCTAGGAGGATGCAATTTAAACACCCTTTTTTTTAGCCTAGGTGGGTAAGAGCAGAAGGGGTAGGGGTCCTGGAACTTCTGCACAAGGCAAATGCTCATTTCAGATGGCTGCTCACACAGGTACCTCTCCCGCTTGCACCCATCTTATATTTCTAGATATGGATCCTTATATTTCTAGATGTGGATCAGTAGTTTTCTTCCCCCTAAGGTGTGGAGGGGAAAGGCATTGCTTGAAGTTGCAGCTTCAAAAAGAGCTAAAGAATAGCTGGTTCTTGTTCTATTCCCCAACTTTACCGGGCGCCCGGGCTGTTACAGTAGCTACACAGACACGTGCAATCCCAACCCACCACAATGAAGCAAGTTAATTGGGCACGAGCATCTCAGAAGCACATCTGGCAGAGGAAGGAGGAGACTGAGTAGAGAAAAGAATTGCCATCTAAGCTCAATTGAACATGTGATGCTATCCTATTTCTAATACCCGAGAGTAACAGATTTGCACACCTAAGCTACCATGCAGGCACCCGCACAGGTGAGTTGGTTTCTGAAGGTCTGATAGCTACAGCCAGGAACACTTTGAGCTACTGAAAGTGCTGATTTTCAGCAGTTGGTGTAGGAAGTGTCTTAGTCTGGGAGTCCTTCAGCTCACGGAGGTCATTAAGAGCCCAGGCCTGTGTTGCCCAACATGCTGTATCACTTTCACTGGAGCAGAAAGTTTTACTGTTAGCAATAAGATCATCTTTCAGGTTGGGTAATTGCCCTTCCTGCAAAAGCTTAGCTTTTGTTGTCTCTGAAACCTTCATTTCCTAGCCTAACCTCACAGGTAGCACTTTCCATCACTCAACACTTATTTGAGCCCTATTGCTAACGCAGACTGTTTAAAAAAGAATGTGGAGTCTCAGTAGGCCACACTTACATCTGATTTTACACTAAAGTTTATTTGCACAGCACTGTCAAAAGCTTTTCAGATGAAAGACAATGCCTGATGCTATTTACTATTTTGACTGCCACTATCAGCAGGAATTCGACACTCAGTGCGTAGGAGAGAAACGGGAAGAGCTCCTCTGATATGAGCCTACAGATGAGCTCTTCATTAACAGAGAAAATGTACAACTCTGGAAAGAGTTTATTAATGTTTTCCTCACCTTGGTGCCAAGCAGGATTATCTGTACAATTGGCAGATATGATTTCCTGCCCTCTCCCAGCTGGGTTTTTATTGTACTGGAGCCGCTCGCTGTAGAAATGTCAGCCAAAAGCAAGGCTCCCAGTCACACACCTCAGGATCGCGGGAAATGCAGGCGCAGCTGCACCGTCCTGTCAGACCTGCCTTCTCCCTCACAACCTTTCTTCTTTTTCAAAGCTGTTCAGGATTCATTTCTAAAGCCCAGAAACAACTTATGCTTTTGCTACTCTTACACGTCACCTGCACTGCTGCTCAAAGGCACGGGCATCTGTTTGCGTGGAGAACGCACGAGTGGCCCACGGCCCCGCGTCTCCTGTGCCGGTCCCGAAACAGGGTGCCGAGACAAGGCAGCTTTTGTCTCCTCGCCTACTCCTTCGATTGCTGGAACTCTCAGCGTGATGCACAGCCAGCCGTAACCGTAACTGTTTCTCTCCCAGTGCCGTATCCCTGCGGAAGGATCACGGCTCCCGAAGCGAAGAGCAAGGTCACCCGAGCCATAAACACCTTTGAGCACTGGAACATCACCGCCGATGACCAAGACGATGCTCACGACGAGGTGCTCGACAACGTCACGGAAACCAGCACCACCACCACGAAAATCACGCCGATCATTAAGACGGGGACGCGGGTTGTCGGTGGATCAGACAGCATGAGAGGCGAGGTGCCTTGGCAGGTACCGGCTGTTCCTGCAGCTCTCCTGTAACCCCAGCAATCACTCCGTCCATTCATCCCCTTCTGAATGCAGGATCAGCTTACTTCTACATCCCCAAACCTCATCTCTGAGGTTAGTTTAGCAATAGGTCTCAAGTCTAACACAAGTTCTTTCTGTACACAGTCTTATGCCACAGCAACAAAACTTGCCTGGCTGCGGGTTGGCAAATAATCTCTAAGTCAGAGTCACAGCTGCTTTATCCGGTGAGGCACAAAGGATCAAGTTTTAAACTCTAGCAACAGATTCCCCAGCAGTCCATGAATTTACCAAGACCAAGCCAAAAGATGAGGGAGGGGAGCTTTGCAAGGAACACCGCAGCTCCTTTTTTTGGCTCCATCAGTTTCAACAGATCCATGATAATTTATACCAACAAAGGACCTGTCCTTGTATGACATTTACAAAATCCAGCTGCTCTTTCTCCACCCAGCCCCATCCTATTTGCGACATCCTAGTCATCTCTACCTCACCAGCAGTGACATCACCGGCGAAGGGCGGCTGCAAAGACACCTCCTCCAACCCGCCACTCTGCAAATGCTTTTAAATTGTTGTCAGAAGGAAAGTTAGCTCCTAGCTTGGATCTTTTTCAAAGTCATCTACTGCCCTTAAATGCTACTCTGGCTTCAGTGAGCACGGAAATCTCAGTGACTGAGAGTGCAAAATCATAAATTCAGATGAGGTTTTAGGAAAGGCAGATCTCTGCGTTGCCAGCCCTGGCACAGACTGACACTGGTGATGCCTATGACAAGTTGCCCGCACGGGGACGTACATGCCCATTCACACCAACCCGTTCGGTCCCTCTACGTCTGCTGAGGGAGCGAAGCAGCGAGCAGGGTGCACGCAGCCAGGTCAGGAGCAGGCGTCTGCCCTCCATTTCAGAGCTACCAAAGCCAGTAAGGTGCTGGGGACATACAGGGCCCACAGCAGCAGCAGCAGGAGGTTTGTTGGGAGGGCTTTTTTTGTGCCTGAAAGGAAGAGGCCGAACGGCTGCCTCAGCCTCTCAGAGTCTTCTGGCACAGCCTTTGGTGGGACAAACCGCAGGCAATGCTGGCAGCCACCACACGTTCACAGAGAGTCCAGAGGAGAAACAGAAAGTTAAATAGAAGAAATCAGTACCCATAAAGGAAGTAAATTCACATGCTACAAACCCACAAAGTCTGGCTAGTTAGCTGTGCTCACGGAGACCTTTACTTCACCTCTGAAAAATATCTCGGTTGCCCTTTTGCAGCCAGCAGCTGAGGATGCTGGGCCTGCTGGGGCTCCAGCCCGGGTGGGATGGGTGACCCTGGGCTTGGGGTGGCTGCGGGGCTCGGATCCCAGTGAAGGGGCAGCGGGTGGGCGTGGGGTACCGGTGTGGGGAGGGCTGCAGGCACTCCAGTGCATCACTGTGGATGAGCTTTGTCCGCCTCGTTACGGGCACAGAGCTCCCTAGAACACAGCCAGCTCTGCCTAACGAGGCACTGAATGAGTAAATGTGTGGGAAGTACGAGGTGGACAGACAGTGACGAGTCATGTCGCTGGAAGGAACAAAATGGGTGAATTCTAAAGAAACCCTGCTTTTAAACACAGTCCACGGATTGAGCTGATCAATCAAAATAGAAGTTTTAGCAGAAGGGATGTCCTGCCTTATGCCCCAGAAGTACCGAGGCAGTTAGATGCCCAGATGAAATGGGTAGTTAAGATTTTGTCCCTAGTTAAGCTAGTCACTGGCAAAACACTTATAGGAGGTGCCTGTGGAAGTGCTTGACTTTTAGACGCTCCCAGCTTTACACTGAGGTTTATGACCGCCCAGCCCAGCAGCAAGGGGAGGAGAAGTGCAACGGGGCACCGACACGTGCGTGGGCAGTGCTGGCCACCTCTGCGGCAGAGCAGGGGACGGAGGGGCAGGGGGTCCCCGCGGAGCAGCCGCTCTGGGTCTGCACAGCCTAAGCACAGCCTGTCCTGCAGCCAGACAAAACCCTCGCATCCCACCCTTCTTCCCCACCGATTTATGCAGACCCACGGGCATGATTTCCTTCCGCTCCCACAGGTCCATCTGGTGAACAGCCACGGCGTGGGCTTCTGCGGTGCGTCCATCATCAATGAGAAATGGGTAGTGACAGCGGCACACTGCCTGAAGCCAGGTGACAACTTCTCTGCCGTGGCAGGTGAGCACCTCGGGTGGCGCTGGGCCAGCGCGGGCAAGGGACATGGACAGGGCTCGCACCGGCCAGGTGTCGCGCAGACCCTGGAAGCCACACCACCACCAACCAACGCGGCACGAGTCGCTTTAGGGCACCGAGGCCCCGGTTGCGTTCTGCAGGGTGCAGCGCTTCGGCAACCCGGTCTCTGCAGGTACCGCCACCTCCAGCCGGAGCAGTGAGCAGGGTCTGGCCTCAGTCCCAAAGCCATGGAGCTGCTGGACCCCGTTGCAAACCCAGCTCGACCTGACCGCAGACGATCTCACCAGAGCCAGCGGGAAGCCCAGGCTGCTTAAAAGCGCGGTGGACTTCAGTTACGCTGCTGCTTCATGAGCTGGTGTGATGGATATTTCTCTATTCTGGCCACGTAGGACCTCTCTAGGGATTTCTGCTCTTCTTGGGGGTCACACTAAGTTTTCACACAACTCTCAGAGAATGGATTTGTGTGGCTGGTGCAAGAGGGGCTCCAGCAACCGGACTAACTCCTTGCAAGAAGATAACTACTTTTGCTCCTAACTTCTTTAGAAGTAAATAGAATTTATGACTTGAAGTAGAGAAACTGAGCTGCTAGGTGGGAAAGTGTGCTTTTACAGCAGGGTCTCTGGGGAGTTAGGCAGGGGCAGCGTGGCCAGGCTGCACACAGCAAGCAATGAGGCTAATTTACAAAACAAATGTATCCCTGCTTGAAAAACGTTGTTTCCCCCTGACCCAGCTGCTACAGCGTGCCTGCTAGGCAGCCTGCTGATACCTCAGCGCAGGGCCTTGGCACACGTCGTGGTGCCACGTCTCACAGCTGTGGCAGAATCAGCTTCCCCAAATTGTTTGTTTCTCCCCTAACCTGGTACAGGAGGGTTATGCTGATGGGTACGGGAGGGGACAGGGTTAGTGACTGCTGCGAGCAGCCCTGAGGAGGCAGGAAAGGATCATGCTTGCTGTTTAAACACTATGAAATGTAGTGGTGACAAAAAGGACATTCTAGCTGAGCTTTAAAACACTGAGTTTATATCTACAGAAACAAGCTCATCAGGAGGACTCCAGCTGCATCTTCATCTTCCACGTTAGCACAGCTGAGCTCCTGGGTGTCCCTGGCCAGACCCTGGAGACTGAGCACCATGGGGCTGGGCACTACCCAGCTCATAGCTCACACACAGCGGTTTTTGCTATCTACTTGCAGGCAGTTTTTCTTGAGAGCCCAGCACAAACCCCAGCCTTGAACCCGCTAACATGAGACAATACAAAATGCCCAGGGCAAAAAAAGTGTTCCCTCAGAAGAGCACATTTCCACCTGGACAGAGGTTTCGCGTTTGCTGCGTCTGCATGCAAAGTGCCTCTCCTTTCAGGCTCTCTCCTGCACATCACCCCCCCACCCCCCCTCGATTTAGGGCAGATCATCAGCCAGCTCCCCTCATGCTCCTTGCACATCACCCTGCACCACCGTTGGCTTTTCAGGGCAAGATATTGGACAGGCAGCAAGTCAAGACAGCAAAACACAATTTTGCAGGTCTTCAGGGACCTGTGCACCATGTACAGTGCATGGGCCTCACCTGATTCCTTCACATCCATTCATGCTAAACGTTCAACTTTGTATATAGCATCCTAGGAGACCTAGGAATTGATAGCAGGGGGTGGAAGCAGCATTCTCTTCCCCTGTCCTTCTCTGCCTCTCCACTTTTACCCCTGAAGCACATTTTCAGGTCCCCAGCAATAGTAAGCAGCTGTAGCAGAAGAAAAACCTTCTGAAAGTCTCCCCCCCTGCATCAGACTTGCATTTACACTGTAGAAACACAGCCTGCGAGGAAGCTGACACACTCTGCTGCAGAAAACCCCTCGCAGAGCACACCAGCAGCCCCGGCCACCAAACCCGCTTTCGTCAGGCGCCAGCGCTAACGGGAACACGGAAAGCCGCCTCACCTCTCGCCGGGCTCCGTGCCGCTCCTCGCAGGCAGACGCAGACACAGGACAGTGCCAGGGCCGGCAGCGCCGCAGGTTGTGTTTAGAGGAGGTTGTATATTCCAGAGATCACAGCGAAGCAGGTAGAAACACTGCAGCCAGGGTTAAACGCACCCTGCGCCTCTTGGGCTGTAAGCAAGCCAGCGGGAAAAGCCATCCTGCTCCAGAGCCTCCAGCACAGCCAGTCCACGGGCAGGGGAGGGGGTTCGGCCACGGACAGACCCAGGCGCTGCCCGTTTTGCCGACCCAAGACCTCAGCAGGTTCTCCCTTCGCTCTACCTGTTAGCGGAGCCGGGAGGGGAGGCGGCAGCAGCCAGCAGCTCAGCTGCCGGCATCACCCTGCAACCGCGGGCAGCTGAGCCCGGGGTGGGCAGCAGGGACCAGGGGCACCTGTGGGCTTTGGGGAGGGGGTGGTGAGTAGACCCCGGCACCCTGTTCTGCCCCACAGGTGGGGAGTTTTGGAAAAGGGAAGGTCGGGGTTCTTTTCATTAATCAATGATCTATTTTAAATGAAGATTTTTAATTCTAGAGGCTTTCATCCCTGTGATGCGAGGGCAACATCCCCTTGTCTATCTGTGAGGGTGCTAAATCCCAGGAACAACCACATTGCCGCCAACCTTGCTAAAAGGATCCGGGACTTTGGCAAGTGATCGGTGCCCGGTGCATGCCCGGTGTCACATCTCGGGGTTCAGGTCCTGCCCGCTGCAGGGACCAAGGAGGTGCTGCCACGGGGGGACCTCCAGCGCCCTTTGACAAGGAGTGAGCAGCCATGCTGGCCCCAGGCTCGGAGCAGCCCGAGGGCTGGGGGGTGCAGTGTTCATCCCTTTGCAGCCACCCAGCTGGGGTGGCATCGCATCAGCCCCTGGTTGCCAAGAAGGCCAATGGGATCCTGGGGTGCATTAGGAGGAGTGTGGCCAGCAGGTCGAGGGAGGTTCTCCTTCCCCTCTGCACTGCCCTGGTGAGGCCCCATCTGGAGTACCGAGTCCAGTGCTGGGCTCCCCACTTCAAGAAAGATGAGGAGCTACTGGAGAGAGTCCAGCGGAGGGCTACGAGGGTGATGAGGGGACTGGAGCATCTCTTCTGTGAGGAAAGGCTGAGGGAGCTGGGCTTGTTCAGCCTGAAGAAGAGAAGGCTGAGAGGGGACCTTAGAAATGCTTATAAATATCTGCAGGGGCAGGTGTCAGGAGGACGGGGACAGACTCTTTTCAGTGGTGCCCAGCGACAGGACAAGGGGCAATGGGCACAAACTGAAGCAGAGGAAGTTCCGTCTGAACATGAGGAAGAACTTCTTCCCTCTGAGGGTGACGGAGCCCTGGAACAGGCTG
>Ga0065711_1026995_pt1 | contig 55845 bp, 28 predicted proteins | sample Hoacrofraction12_FD_59098 | JGI IMG/M metagenome (GOLD analysis project Ga0065711, IMG submission 59098) | Hoatzin crop microbial communities from Cojedes, Venezuela - Epithelial fraction 12 v2 (version 2) | ecosystem: Host-associated > Birds > Digestive system > Esophagus > Crop | place... | reverse complement strand
AGGCTGCGGGGAGACCTGATTGCAGCCTTTCAGTACTTAAAGGGAGCCTATAGGAAAGATGGGGACAATCTTTTTAGTAGAGACAACAGTGACAGGACGAGGGGTAATGGTTTTAAACTAAAACAGGGTGGGTTTAGGCCGGATATAAGGAAGAAATTCTTTACAATGAGGGTGGTGAAACACTGGAACGGGTTGCCCAGAGAGGTAGTCGAGGCCCCATCCCTGGAAACATTCAAGACCAGGTTGGACAGGGCTCTGAGCAACCTGATCTCGTTAGTGGTGTCCCTGCTCGCTGCGGGGGGGTTGGACTACATGACCTCTAGGGGTCCCTTCCAACCCAAAACTTTCTATGATTCTATGATTCTGTTTTCCTTAAGCCATTTAGAGTATAAAATGTGAGAGACATGGTTGTTTGCTTGTCAGCGCTTCATGGTTGTTTGCTTGACAGCACTTCTAGAGTTGCAATGTTAATCTCATCTAGATGTAGATTCAGAGGTTTATTTAGAAGTACACTCCTTTTACTTACCTTCTTATTGCATTTGGTCCCCTAATTGAGTCCTACACTGCCATCCTTCTTTTGGGAGGCTGGATATTAAAAAAGCAAGCAGTATTCAGAAAGAAGCCCTTCTCCTCTTGTGTATTTGTCTGCACATTTTCGTGACTTCCACTCCATCATGTCTGAACAGGAGGTAGAAGAAGAAGAAATTACCACAAGTGACCAGCTGCCAATCCAAAAACTAAGAGAAACACCTAGGTGGATGTCTTTTGTTTTGTTCCTGCAGAACTATATGTAGAATTATATATTGAGCTATATGTAGATGCAAGTAACAAATACATATATAGGTGTGTGTGTATATATGTGTGTATACATATGTATGTTCAGTTTTATGCTTCAAGCAGCCTTATAGCTAAGTTGGGTGCATCTTCAGGCGCAGTTGAATAATGATGATTGTAAGAGGTGCAAAGTTGTTCCAAGTGTTCAGGAGCAAAATTTTCTTTCTCATTAGAAGAAATGAAATGTTCAGTATCTTTCTTATCTCTGCCTCACTTCTCTTCATGATACTTCTGGAAATATGACCTGCTGGATGAAAAACATCCAGTTACTGTAATTGGAAATGTACCAAAGAACTTCAAATTTTTTTCTAGGAGAAGAAAGAAAACCCAGGAAGTATTAGACTATGGGCAGGTTCTCACCTACTATTGACAGCTGCTATCTTCTTATACACTGGAAATGCATTTGTATTAAGGAACATACCTTAGGCTTTTTACGAGAGGAACCTAGGGATTCCAAACTGTGTGGAATATTTTATTATCACTTAGAAGGCAGCAAGCAAACACTCACAGCTTAGAAAATCATTTAAACAAACTTGTATCTAGATTAAACATCTCATAGTCCAGAACATGGAAAGTATTTACAGTGTGCTTTTCCCATTAAGACTGTATAAATTGTCCTAGTAGGCTAATTCACTTTTCACAGTATGGGAAATTGAAAGGAACTAAAATGAAGTAAAAATCAAAATATGTGCAAGTTGGAGTCAGGAGATAATTAGGTCTATTACTTGTAGGTCTAATAAATGTATTTTTTCTTCCCAAAAATGCAACTCAGGAAATAATAGGCAAGTCCAGTCTTACTGCATGCTACATCATGGTAAAACAGTGTTTCCCCAAGGCTATGAACTGTGTCTTCTGGGGAAAAATACTTTTGCTACCTTTGGATCACTTTCAAGCTGATATGTTTCTGATTATATATGTTAGTAGTGTATCCCAGTTCTGGAAGACATATTTAATCAAGGCTGTTTCACTAATGAGAGTGAACTTTGGCATAACAGTGCTCCACACTTGAGGTACTCACCCTGTGACACGAGTGGGTCTTGCCAAGGGAAAGAAGATGGTTGGCACTGCTGGGGCTGCTCTTAGCAGCCCTCTAGCATCCCAGGGGTGGTTTTAGTTTCCCTGAGGCACAGAAGTAGTCTATAAGCAGCCTTCAAATCAAAACCTCTTACGGTGATACAAAATCTCATTTGTTTCGGTGAGCTCAGCTAACCGGCTTCAGGACGTCTAGATGCTGGGAACCTGAATACGGTGTTTGCACTTGTTCTTCGGTTATTTTTGGCACAGAATTCAAGAAAACCGTAGTCAATGAAGTCTTAGGTTTATTCTGGATTTTGAATGCTAATTTTCCTGCAGCTTAATCCCATATGGAAGTAGAGATCCTGGCCCCGGTGAATTTAATGGAAAGACTTCCAGTAACTTCGGCAAGGACAGAACTTCTCAGAGAGACCATGCCCTTCCATCAGAGACAGTTTCACACAGCTAAGAATTTGGAGACAGGTCATAAAAATATCTAGAAAGGAGGTTCCTTTCCCACAGAAAAAAAAAAATCAGTGAAATAGTTTTGAAAATGATTTTCTAACACTAATAAAGAAAATGTAATAGACCATTTTATGCTCCTGTCCTTAGGCTATGCCTTATACCATGATCAATATAAAAGAAAATGATATTTCCTTGATTACTCATTCAAGCAGAAAATGAGTTCTGTTACCTGAAAATTTAGAAGTTTCCTGAGTAATTGGATAGCCTTTGTACATCTTCAATTTTTGATGTTATTGGGTAGTTTATGGTATTTACTAAGATGTTTTAGCCTAATCATTTTTTTGACAGGATAAAATATCACTATTACAGTGGGAACATTCTCCTGACAGAGGAAACCATTTAACAAATTAGATGCTGAATGCAATTTCCTGGTCAGAGATGCAGAATATACAATGCATGTGCAAGAAATAGTTTAAATATCAACCAGAAACGAACTATGTAAATTACACAAAAGCATCCTTCATTGTGCTGGCTTTCTCTTTCTTCCAAGACCGCAAAAGGCATTGGCAGAAATAATTTGAACGTCGCAAATACGTTGTATAGAAATCTGTCTGCTTCAGAATTACAGGCTCTTCTTCCAGTGCTGAACACATTTAAAAAAAAAAAAAAATCTAGTTTAACATTTGGAGGAAAACGGATTAACCAGCAGTATTCACTTAATTCCTCCTGGTACTTCTACAATAGTCCTCAGCCTTGAGGGATGGCTACCAAGGATATCTTGACTCATATCTTTCAAAGCATTCATAGGACAGGTCTGCTGCCTTGGCCTGTGAGAGTCTCCTTGAGGCACGCTGGTCCTGGTGTGGGTTCTTGTTCAGATTTGTGACTAGTGCATTACCAAGCATCAACAGCCATTCAGCAAGTGCCAAAGAAAGGTCTGATTCTTGCACCTGCCGGAGTTTCACTAGTGAGCACAGAGGCAAAACACAGATGCAATAAAGCACTTGTATTTGCATCTCAGCAGCTGGCTAAATGTGATGATCTTCCAGCAGATACTGTTTGCTTGGAACAGAAATCAGCATGGTAAAGATGCAATAGGACACAGCCTACTGTTATTTCTAGAATTTGTTTGTGGTCCCAGGAGATGTGTGACTGCCACTTAGAGATATACAGGTAGCAGCAGCTGCTCTTCAGTTCTATAACATGAAGCATGTGCTGTAGAGTATAAGAGAGAACAGTTTCCCTCCAGCCTCCTTCTTTTCTATAAATTTTCTTCTTCTTCCTAAATGCTGTCACTATTAAAACTTCACAGCTCCTAGGAGCTCTGCTTAGCCATTTTGAGCATATGCACTTCCGATAGTTAAAGGGCCTATTGTGTTCAAGTTTAACCTCTCAAAACAACATATGAGCGCTTGTAAATATGGATCCTAGTTCATCTTTGCTAGGTGGTGCCCCTCTAGTGTCATCCTCTGAAAGACGTGATAAGAAACTGAGGGGAAAGATCCTTGTGTGCCTTTTGCTTCTTGCTGGGAAGATAAATTTTTCCTTAGCTCTCATCTCACATGGATCACCCTTGTGAGAAATGGTTGAAGCTTTCCTCTGCCTGGTGGTGTGCTCTTCTCCAGTGGGACTGCACTTGCATTAAATCATTCTTGGTCAGTGGAGTAAGGAAGTGGGGTGGGCACTGCAGAAGCCCAAAGGTCTTTTGTAACATAAAACAAGCTGGGACTATGTGCTGAATCCCAAATATATTTGGGCAATTAATGGTTGTTTTTAAGTGTGTTCAGTGCCCACTAGGTTGAAATGTTGCCAGAAAAAATTTAAAATCCATATATATAACTAGAGACTTTGGAATAAATTTGAGGATACTGCAGGTAGGGAGAGAGGAGACAGGAGAAGTAAAGATATTTTTGTTCTCCAGTTCATGTACAGAATCACAAAAAAAATGCAACATCATGAATATCTGTGCCTTTATTCCTATGTCTCTTCCCCTAATCCATTTCTGATGTTTTTCTTTCTTCAAGCAATGGTGTCTGATATTGTCTTACTGGCAATTTCCCTGCTAGCCCTAGACTGGATGCATCTTTATATCTTGTTTCTTTTGATTGTGTCTTCATATATACCCACTTCCGACTTTTTTCTCCAAATCTCTCACAAGAGGTGAACTATCCAAATGTCTTTAGTCACGTTACGAAGGTTTCATCTGCATAGAATAATTGGACAGAGTCATTATTTTATGTGTTAAATTTGTTCAGGCATGGGCCTCTACTGAGAAGGCTGTTCTATTCCTTCCTAAATCCTACCATCACTGTTACTACATCTCTGCATAATGCTGCCCAGGCAGAGACTGACAAAATAATAAATTAATTGATGAAATGTCTCTAATGTTCATGATTTTTTTGGCTACTCAAGATAAAGTGGCTTTAAGAGATGAGTAAGAATGTTGTTTGCACTCAACTAGAGCCACTGTTGCTAGTCTCTAACACCCTCTTTATTACATTCGGAACTACTGCAGCAGAAGTAAATGACTGCTGTCTCTGCTGTTTTCAGTTTTCACAATCCTGTGGATTTTGTGAATGTCCTTTCCCGTCTTTCTTCCTGCCTCCTGGCTTCATATGAGAATCTTTCAGAGCTCTGTCCTTCGTCTTGTAGATGAGGAAACTGACAGAAAGAGATTAAGGTTAAAATGTCAAGTTTCTCTCAATTTTGGGTGCTGATTTTATGTGTCCAGGCCCTGATCCTTTCAAGTGCACTCTGCATTATTGGACTTTTAGATGGAAGCAGCCCTTTGAAAAGTAACCATTGTTGCTTCTTGCTTTTCACAGCCTTCAAGGCTGGGTAAAAATCTCCTTGAAGCTGATGGGTGTGCTAGCTACTTTCCATTCTGGCTGAAAGTGGGAACAATGATGTGCCCCTTTGTTTAACAATAATTGGAACATGGGGAGTTATTTCTGAGCCCACTCTGAATGCAAGTACAAGCTGGGAGGTTTTGATCTGCTTGTGGGTGGGTGTGTTTAAAAGTAAGCAAGGAAAGAGGCAACTAGAAAGAGAAGTGCTTCTAGTATGAGCTTGAGAGAAAAACAAAACTTGCTTGGAGCTTTTTGTTCAGAATATTTCAGGAAGAGCAAAAAGAACTTATTGATTGCTGCCCTGATTGGAGAAACAGTGTCTTATATGTATTCTGCAAGTCAAAGAGAGATGACTGCAGACCCTACATAGTATAAAAGCATGGGCTTAGGACAGAAGTAAACCATAAACAATTAAAACAAAATTGTTTAATGAGCACTTAGATTGAGAATAGTAGGTGCAAGGTAGTTTGGAAGTCGTGCAACTGAGCTCACCACGGGAGGAGTGCTGAAAGATGCAGTTCCCTTGACTTTCTGGCCTTATACCTTGTTGAGTTAAAATTCTAAAGCATAAGAAACAGGCTACTTGTGGAAAAAAAGGATACAACAGGTAAGACAAATGACTCTGAAGACTAGATTTGATGCTGCCAATGTATTATGTATTGCTAGGCAATTTTTTAAAATGGAGTGGTCTATTTGCTTATCTGCTGCCCCATTTCTATCCTCCCTTAGTAGGGAATTGAAGTCCAATCCTTCCACCTTTGAGACACCAGGCAACAGACAGGGCAGACTTCAACAGAGCAAGCATGAAACTGCAGCCGGTCACCCAGCTGATTATCCTTGTTGACACCCTCAACTGGATAGCCAGACTTCTTTGAGAATATAGCTTTTTTTCTTTCTTGAAGGTTTATTTTTTCAAACAGTTCAAGCAAATCAGGTTCTGTTACTTCCCTTTCTCTCAGTATATTTGCTTTAGCAAGGTAATAGATTAAAACAGTATGTTCTGTGCTAATATATTGGCAGCAGAATTTCTCTAAATTTCTATTACATTTGAAGCCTATTTGCTTTTAAGATGCTGCCTAAATTCCTAGTGATTCTGGATGAAGAGCAACCTGATTAGACTTGGAATACACTAGGTGCTCCATCCCTCAAAAATTATCCTGATTGAAAATCTGGAGCTGCTTTCCTGGGATAGTGCAAAAGTCATGTCACCACTGTAGGAATTTAACCCCTTCCAAAATGTTCTGTCTCCGTATCAGAGCACCTCAACTCCAAATCTTCTCAGTAAAACAGCAATGTGCATAAGATGCTGTTGTTTCGTGACTCCACTGAATATGACATTTGCATTTTATTATTGCATTTATTATGGAGAACTGTTTTAGGTTATAGTTCTTCTGTTTGCTGGTGTCCTTGAGAAAGTGATGGCTTTTTTTTTGTTTATTGGGTTTGATTTTTTCCCACCATGTAAATTTTAATCTGGATCCCTTCTCTGTGCGGTGGGGCAATGGGAATAGAAGGAGCAAGGCACTTTTCTCTGGAGGGTGAATGTTGGTCACAGATCAGCTGGCTAGAAATATAGGAAAGGGATGTGGTTTGAGAAGAGGGAGAAGGCTGGTGTAGAGTGAAACTGAAGTGAGTGTAGGAGTGTGCTGTGGGAGGAAGGAACTGAAGTAACTCTCAGGAGGAAAAGAACTGATCTGATCTGATCTAACAGTTTGCAATCAGGCACTGGAGCAGTCTTTTCTCCTCCACTTCTGCTTGTGCAGCCCTTGTCTTTCTCATGGTTTGCCAGTCGTCTGACCTCTCAGGGAGCAGATTCATCTTACTAGCCCAGCAGTGAGATGAGAAAAGAAAGAAAAAAAAGAAACTCCCTCTCTCCCTCGCTCTCCTTTTGCTGGAATAGCTTTCTGTGAGGTTCCCAGGCTGAAGTGAATTCTCCTGGGTCAGGCGAGCTCCAGAGCCAGGACGAGGCACAGAGAGGGACCATGTGTTCCTGAGCAGGCAAAGGAGAGACACTGCTGCTGGGGATGGCAGTGAGCTGTCAGACAAGAGCAGATGACCCAGTCTGACCTTACCCAGTAGCTGCTGCCATTGAAGACTGATTATTTTTGAACGGGAAGTTGAACTAAACTAATGAGGTCTGATTCAGAAAACTGTGAAGTAAAAAGATATGTGAAAGAGTCACCTTTTTTTGTATCTACTTTGTGGTGACATTGAAAAGAGAAACAGGAGTTTTCACCGCTGTGGTTTTTGTGGTGTTTTGATTTCTTTTTAAACAGACTCCTTAAAGGGCAAGTTGTTTTTAAGTGCTTGCATTGATCAAAGAATAAATCTCAGTTACTTCAATTGTTGTAAATACTTCAGCAATCTTTCAGCCACTTCACATGGCTTTGTAACTCTCTTTTCTCTTGTTCTTCTGCTGGCATTATCTTCTGCATCTTGAACTTTGTTTTGCTAGTTAGATTCAGGTTGTCTGCTGAGGAAAGAAAATATATTTCAGTTTGCTTGAGTATATTAGTTGTACTGTAAGAGAGACTCTGAATTGAGGACAGCTGTTCTTGATATCTGTTGAAAAACTCTTGAAGAGCAGTGGGTGTGACCAATTACATTCTATCCTGATGCCAAAGCTACTTCATTAGTGATTGCTCTGAGCTAGCAGGCCTTCTCTATCTTGCCCAACTATTCTTCCCCCTCCCATTGCCTTCTTTCTTGTAAAATCAAAGCAAAAAAGGAGGCAGCAATCATTTGCAAGCTTAAGTGGAGTAGATCTAATAAACAGGTGTATGATATCAGTCATGTCCTTCATAGCAGATGCTGTCTTCTCTAATTGCATGGTTCACATTTTATATCACCTGCCTAGTATATTTAAGGTAGTTAACTCTGCTGATTCTTTATGGAAAGCAGTTTTCTCCAAGGGCTTCTATACTATAATGACTACATGTTTATTTTATTTTTTTTCTGAATTTATCTAGTAGATTAAATATAATTAGATTACATGAAAAGGAATTGCTAAGACCTGCCTCAAAAGTGAGTTTTGACCAGTGTAACTGTAGGGTAGATGGGGAATTAATTCATTGCCTTTAGCCCTACAATGCACAGGGAGGAATTCCTAGGGGAAAAGTAGAAGACTGGGGCCCCAGAGAGCATAGAAGGTAAGTGAAGATGAGGAGATGGCAATAGACATTTATCTCCAAGACAGCAAGAAACAAAATCTTCCCCTGTGACCTGACCATGGCTATATAGTGGCAAGAAAGAACTCGTGCTTTGGAAAGGACTTCATTTCTGTCATCTCTAGAGGCCAACTTCTCTGGAAGCAGAAAGACTGGAGAAACAAGGTCTGGTTTTGGTTTTGTGGGAGCAGGGTTGCCTCCTTCACAACATCAGTCAGTAAGCTAGGATCTCAGAAAGAAATTGATATTTATTTATAGAAACTTAATTGCTACTTCAGAACATATGAGTCCTAACAGACATGTTCTACTATAGCAGTATATTCAAGGTCAAGAGTTCGAGAGAAGATACAGGAATATGCTGCAAGACCATGAATCATGGCTGGGAGCTGTATCTGGAAAGACTTAAATGAGAGCAGAAGGGAGTTTGAGCTTCTGCAGTAGAGGAGATCCTTTGGACCCAGCAAAACATCTATTTAGTGATATCCTATACTGTATGTGTGATATGGAGACTGCTTGTTTTTTCATGTATGATTTATACAAAAGTTTTGGATCCATGTTGAGTATCTAGAAACCCAGGTTTCATATATTTAAAACCAAGTTGAATTAAAAGTCACATATATTGAACCTGTATTGGATGAGGTGAACTGGAAGAAGAGCGAATTCTCTCTTGCACAGAATCGAGAAACACAAGTTCCATGTGCTCAGTCAGTGACTTTCAGCCTTTGACTCAGTGATCTGCTGCCAAGACTGCAACTAATTGAAAAGAGAATAAAATACTACAGCAATCTTGAATCCTAGTTTACATTACACTAATTTAATACTTAACATTACAAACTTTAGACATTTTTTTTCTTCTCTCTCTCTCTAAAGGATGAACCTACCAGAAATGGTTTTCTTTAATTCCAGCCTACTAGATAAGAGATGTGGATAAAAGCAGAAAGATAGGGATTCCCTGGAATGCAAGAGTCTCTCCCTAATGCAATCGCAGAGCTGAGCTTCAAAAGAGTGGACCTTCAGAACCTGCAGCCAGCATTGGATGCAATCTGAATGTATCACAGCATCCAGACATGTCTTTGCTCAGCTTGAAGCTAGGAGCCTCAAGGAGTGGGGCTAGTATGGTGGCTGAAACTTTTCTTGGATTTGGAGGTGCTGTGAACCAGGTGGCTGTATTTAAAGCTGGTAATTTTTCACAGAAGATTTTCTGTATGGAGTAGAAATAAGCCTTCCCTTGTGATACTGATTTTTAATTTATTTTTGCAATAGTTAGGGAATGAAGTGTATGGTGCTTGGGTGGAAGTTGTGGTACCAAAACAAGGTATTCACCCACTGGATATTCACAGGTGATGAAGAGAATATACCTTTGCCCAACATAATACCGGGATGGGTAATTTCCTTTAAATTCTTTTAGGCATAATTGTGGTCTTTATTTCTGAATATTTAGTATTGCATCCTTCTTTTCCTTAAAGGTTACTTGTTTTTATGGATATGTGAGATACTGCTATGAAATTGTGTAGCTTTTTTTTACAACTATCAGCGGGTGTCCTTAAGGATGTTGCCACAGCAATTTAATAATAGGCATGCAAGAACATGTAACCACCAATGAACGCTGCCCAGAAAGATTCCCTCTGCAGTTCTGTTCTGGCCTCTCTTCTTTACTCCTCCTTCAGGGTGACCCTTTCACTATAATACCTTAAAACTTGTAGGAGGGGGTAAAAAGATTCTTTGTTAGGTGAATCCTCAAGTCAAACCACTCTTCACATTGCTTACATAGCGTGAATTTGCTAGAAAGCCAAGTCATGACTGTGAGACCTGGGGTGCTAAATATAGTGGGAATGCTGAGAAGAAGACTCGGTGCTTTACTTGGGCAGTATACAGACAGTATACACCATACAGGTGGCATGGTGAATCCTGTGGTCCCAGGAGCTGCTCTGCCTTCAATAATTTTAGGTGATGGTGATGTAAGTAACTCTTTGCATCTGGGAAAAGACAAAATTTATCCATTCGTCAGTGGTGGGCCTGGGTTGTCGAGTAGGTAAATTTACCCACTTGATTCACTACAACACCTTTGTCTAAAGGAACTGCTTTTTGAATCTATTGGCACCAATGTATTCTCCTTCATGTACTTGTACACCCAGGGTAGTGTACCATAGAATCATAGGTTGGAAAAGACCTCTAAGATCAAGTCCATCTGTCAACCCAACACCACCATGCTTACTAAACCATGTCCCAAAGTGCCACATCTACATGTTTTTTGAACACCTCCAGGGGTGGTGACTCAACCACCTCCCTGGGCAGCCAATTCCAATATCTGACCGCTCTTTCAGTAAAGAAATGTTTCCTAATACCTAGTCTAAACTTCCCCTGATGCAACTTGAGGCCATTGCCTCTTGTCTTATCGCTAGTTAGTTGGGAGAAGAGACCAACACCTGCCTCACTACAACCTCCTTTCAGATAGAGAGTGGTGAGATTCCCCCCTCAGCCTCCTCTTCTCTAGACTAAACAATCCCAGTTCCTTCAGCCGATCCTCATAAGACTTGTTCTCTAGACCCCTCACCAGCCTCATTGCCCTTCTGTGGACACATTCCAGCACCTCAGTGTCTTTCTTGTAGTGAGGGGTTCAACGCTGAATGCAGTACTCAAGATGCGGCCTCACCAGTGCTGAGTATAGGGGCACATTCACCTCCCTACTCCCTGCTTTCTTTGGCAGAAACCTGGTGTGCTGTAATGTGAGTGATGACAAGGACTGCTGTAGTTTCTGGTAGATTTACCCAAAAAAAGGCAGGTGTCTGTTTTACTAGTTGACTTCCCCTTATTTCATGGGGAGAAGACAGCCATAAGGATCTCTTGACCCCACTGATGTCCTCACAAGTCTAACTTCTACTGATGGCACTGGGTAGCGTCCCCTCTGTCCTTCCTGGTTTTGAAAGCTTTTGCCATCCATTTGTGGAAAATAAGGGGCCCTTTAGGGGTAGAGTTGCTGTTGCTGTCTTGTGAAAGGGGCAGGAGGACAGTGGCAAAAATAGAGGGGAGCTTTTGGAAGAGTCAGGTATTTAGAGCAAAGGGACTTGCAGGACCAGGGGCTGGTACAGATGTTTACGGGCTATGTCAAGAGTGAGGGGAAAGCCACCTTTACATATGTGAACAACTAAGGTGCACTTCGTAGCATTTAGCAGTAAGTCTTTACCTTCCTATCCCATTATTATTGAGGATGGTAGAGAACATGACCTTACCTTTAAACGGTGTTTAAGGGTTACCACAGGAACAAATGGGATTGGATAGACACAGGTCGAACTCCATATAAGAACCGATCATCAAAAATTGCTGGCAGTAGGGATTGAAATCCCCTGTAGCTTGCAAAAGGCTTTATCTGTTAAAACAAAAGAATTTCAGATTAAAAGCAGCTGAGTTTGAACCTACAAAGAAGCAATGAGAGGAGATGGGGAGGCTCAAGGAAAAGAACGTAGAAACAAGGTAGAAAGGCAAATCTGATGCTGAGAAAAATTGTATTAGCATAAAGTAATTATGGGAACGGGTGACTGAGTGGATAGTAGTACTACCTTGGCTTAGTCCTGGCTGTGCTTGCAGAGAAGCTGTTGATAGCAAAGGGGGCAGGGCTATTTCAGCTGCATGGGTTGACAACAGTCAAATCTGCTAGTTCAGACAAGAGACTTCAGAAGGTTGTGTAGACTTGGAGATATTTTGGGTTCTAAAATGTAAGAATGAAAAACATGAGGCTTTATCCAAGTAAATTTACAACCATGTCATCTTCCCTAGAGTAAATTATGTTAATATTGTGCAAATAATCAAGCATTTTGAAAGCAAGCCCTATATATAATTAAGAATTGGACCTTGCTTCATGTCTTACATTTTTTTTAAATAAATGTTAACTCACTAAAATAAATATATTACCTTAAATGGGTTCTAGTTAATTTGCTTTGTTTGAAAAAGAATGTAGTTGCATTAGAAAAAAAAATCCCACCTCGTCTGTGTTTATGCATCTGGTGTTTAACAACATTGCCAAAGTAGTTTATTAATTATGGTGCCCGAAATGTCTGAGTACATTGCTAGTTCAGAGCAAATGTTAATTATGTTTCCAGTGTTCCTGTGACAAAGATATAAAAAGTTTGATTTAGCTTTTTAAAATCTCAGTATTTGCTCCCAGAATTGCTGGTTAGTTAATTGTTCATATTTCTGTGCTAAATATGAGAATGCTTGGCTTATAAAATGATTCAGTCGTGCAAGAGCTTTAACTGCAGTGAACGACAAATTCAGAAGCTTGTTATGTCAGAAAGGAGGAGGAGGAACTTCTGTTTAGGTCTTGCCTTCACAGGGAAAGGAAACACTGATAGTATCTGTGCAATCTTGCAGTGATGAGCGGGCATCACATTGCTTTGAAAAGATTCATATTTGACATCTGATGACTAAGTGGTGGTGGGCACAGCTGCTTTAGAATCAGAGATAAAGGAAAGAAGGAAAACAGATCCAGAACTGCTATGTGAAAGCCTTGCTGACATGTAATGCTGTCAGAACATTTATAAAGAGCAGAAACCCTATTCAGTGTCAATCAGGTACGTGCTATATTGAATGAAATACTTATTATTTTAAATGTTGCCAAAGCTGTGCAATTGATAGCCTCTGGATTTATGAACAATAACCTCTGTATGTGAAATGAGAGAGTTAAATTATTGAGAGTTTTTGTTTTGGTTCCAGTGCACATTTGTTCTTAAAGTCTAACAGTTTATGCAGATTAAATGATCTTTCAACAGGTTTGTGTTTTAAAAAATCTTTGAGGCTTCAGATAAAATTGTGGAAGTTTGCTATATTTTAGGACTTTGGCTTAAGAATCTAATTAGAATAGGATTGCTGCACTAAAAGCAGAAGGAGTATTTTTAAATGTACATTGGTTGGTCTTTTTTAAGTTTTTGGAAAACTGCACAAATGAATATGCTAATAAGAGGTAAAAGCCACTTCTTAGCATCACAGTATTTTTTAGGACCTGATCAAAAGCAAATTGGAGTTATTGGAAGTTTCCTCATTTATGTGACTGGACTTTGGATCAGGCTTTTCAGATTCTGGGTCTCGTACTGATAAATGCCTCAGGTTTTATTCTTACACTTGCTGTGTCTACCTAAGTAGTTGTCTTGTATTAAAGTTGGTGATACAGGTTTACATTCTTTTAATGAGAACTTTGGTTTTGAAAGGAATCTTCTGAATTGCACAAGAAGATACAAGCCTGTTTCTTAAGTTTGTTTTTGGAAATGCTAAAATGTGTATTTAACAATAACTGAAGATTGGACAGCACATGTGTAAATCTTTATCAAACGCTTCGGAACATCTGCCTGAATGCTAGCAAATACTTTTGGCTAGCAATGACAAGAATGATCTGGTCTTTTTATCTTGGGAGGTTTTATGAGCGAGATTTAATTTATTAGAGAAAATAAATTTCAGTTTGGAGAGATGATGGGATAAACAGCACATTCTGCAATTTAGACCTTGGAATGGCTGGTAAATGTGCTATTTCCTTTTGGGAAAAGGTTCAGCCTTGTCGTATGGAGAATGATGCACAATTACCATTTCTGTGCAGAGAAAGTTTTGATATGGTTATGAATTACATGAGAAACCAGTTTATGTTCAGAAATCATTTAACATTTGATTCTGATGTGCTGAGTACTACCAGCAATCTGTTTCATCATCAGTATCCTTGAAATTCCTTGCTCGCTCATCTGTTGTCCTTCCAAGCGGGGGAGAAATCTAAGACTGAAGTATGGTGCCTTTACTGAAGTAAAAATACATTTTGTAATTCTAATTTAAAGCTTTAGAACTTTTATTTGCTATTTCAGAAATTTATCAAAATTCCTTTTTATATTTGGGTACAAAGTTTAGACATAGAATCACCCCTATGCTGCTATCTTATTTTAGCTGTCCTTTCTCAACTTTCCTATATCTTTTAAAATAAGTAGTAACTTACATTTGGCAGACATAGTGACCGTAAGACAGTGTTCGAGGAAGACAGCTGTACTGTCTCCATTCTCAGAATGGTAACTCTGTGTGTGTGTGAGTGAACAGTTCAGCTTCTTCAGACTTTCAAAGGAGAAATAACAATAAAAATCTTAGACCTGAAGGGATGGACTAAATCTGAGACTTCTTTACAGGTGACCCCTTAAGTGCTGTAAATTGTGAGAGTCAATTAACGGATCTTCAAGTATTGCTGAAGAAAGTGGAATCACAAAAATTATTTTATCTCATAGTGTACTTGTTTGTTGATAACCTGAAAAATTTAAAGTATCACAGGAAGAAAATACCCATAGTTTTAGAGATGTTTTTAAAATGTTGGAGTTGCAGATTTGCCTTCAGTAAGTCAGCCACTGTGAGTGTCTATGATGATATTCTGATAAAGAATAGATTAAAACGTATTGACTAAAACCACTATAATGCCTTATCAGTATAAATACACTTAGTTTTAGTTCTGGTTCTTGAATATTGACTTAAAAGTACAAGTAGAAAAGAACTTACAGTGAAAAGGGATGGTGATCCAGGCAGCAGGATAGATTTTATATCCACTGTGTTACTGTGCTCTGCTTCGGTTATCTGCAACATGCTTTTGCTAGCAGCAAGAAATATTCACATAGCAGAGTTTGCTGGTCTCTTCCTCCAGGGACAGGAAATATGAAGCTCAGAGAACAGAAATCCCAGAATAATTTCTCAGATATCATTTTAATAAGACTAGGTTTTGTCTTAGTTAATATATTAGACAAATCTCCACCTGTGTGAATCAACAACAAAATCCTGACCAAGTGAGTTGAGACAGGATTTTACTCACAGTAAAAGGCAGGTTTTCATGTCCATGCTAATGGTGGGACAAATCTAGAACAGCTTCTTTATTAAAGGGACTAAAATGTATACACAAACTTTTGTTACCTGTGGATGATGTTAAACATATCTGATCTGGGACTTCATGCAGCATTATAGCAGTGTTTCATAGCTAGAAAGGCAAGAATAAGCAATACCTTCATTTCTGTGTTATTTCAATGAATTAGTGATGATGAGGGAAAAGTTACAGCATAATTACTAATTTGTTAGGCAGTTGTTAAGTCTTTTAAGTCATCAAAATCAGATATCAAATAACTACACTGCAAAAACTTTTTTTTAAAGAAGTTAAAATTGCAGGGGCAAAAATATTTAGTCTTGAATTTTCTATTAGTGTGAAGATACATAACAAAATGAGTACAAGTGAAATAGTATTTTACATAAATTCCAGTAAGGAAACAAACTGACTTATTGCTAAAACCAGAAAAGCAGCTAAAACCATACTGCATTTCATACATAGATTTCATTTCTATCCAATTATAGAAAAGGTTGTTTATTCAAGTTCTATGACTAAAAAGACACAAGTTTGCTTTGTGTAGTAAAAGGTAAGGCAGCCGTGTATTTATGAAGTGTGCTGTTTGGATACTGAGTAGAGCAAGATGCAAACTGGACGCTCCTTGCTGTCATAGCCACACAAATGAAGCACGACTCGCAGTGTCTCCCAAAGCACAGTTCAACTTCGCAGCTTTAGTGGCTGCCTGAGTGGCAGTGATGGAAGAGACATCTTGCAGGTGACATGTTTTTCTTGGACAGACACAATAGGCTGTATTGAAAATAATGCTGACAAGTGCTGTTAACCGAAGAGGTTTTGGGCTAGTTGCTTAATAAGACCACTAGTGAAAGAGACTCTTTTGCTATGTAAATTAATCCTACAGCATAAATAATTTGCGTAGTAAAGAGGCTGGATGGAAAAAAACATTAAATAAGATGGTTTTATTTGGGAGAGGAGAGAGTGGAATAAGGGATGTTGCACATTCGTCTGACAGGAAAAAGTCTGCTGCTTTTTCTCCACTCTTCAGGTCACCTAGATCTGAAAAAATGGTTCCCTGACAGCATGTTTGTAAGGAGGGTTTTCTTATGCCAAAGACAGCTATGGTTGTGATGGTTCCTTCTCAGCCTCATAAAGCAAGAGGTCATTTGAGGAGCCTGAGGCACGCCATGCTCAAGGGAACAGCCGATGCATCATGTCTGCTTAGCCATTAGATCCTGCATTCACTGACACAAATGCCAAACAGAAACTCCCAGCCCATGCTTTGGAACTATGGCAGGTCAGATCCTTGGACGGTAAAGCAGGTGCTGCACAAATGAATTAGTTCATGTCATATGGGGATATGTCCTGTTTGTCTACCCACCTAACTAATCTGGTTGCCTATAGATCTCCAGGGGGTCTAGATTTTAGGGGCAGTTATGACCGTATTCTCTTGTCTATTGGCCAACGGGCTTTTAATCTCATCACAGGTTTTTATGCCTAGTGATGGACAGCGGCTGCCAGGGAAAATCTCTTATTTTTGCTTTCCTCAGAAAGCAAGACGGACAGGAAGTTTCAATTCCTGCTCTATTCCTATTGCCTGATTTACTTGTTTTCCTTCACATGTTGACTTCCCCCCCTCCCTTTTCTCTCAAATTTCTGTCTGGCATGAGTGTGTTGCTGCTGGCACTGCTCTGTGTGTGCCTGCTGTATGTCCTCACAGACTTGCGTGGGGGAACTGCTGTGGGAACAGAGAATAAATGTGGTGGTATTTTCAGTCCCCATTTTTTTTATTTGTAATACACGAGATGCTGAATTGTTGTAAGAGTACACAGAAAGAACTTGACTTCAGCCAAAGAATCTGAGCCCCTGTGCAAGCTCATGTCTACACCATGCCAATAACTAAGAGACAGTTATTCAGTAACTCTCCAAGCTGTGTGAAAGTCCTTCTGGGCAAAATGAGACTATTGAGCGATATATATTTGCCCTTTTTGATGGCAGATGATTGAGCGTGGTAGTCTGTTTCTCAGCAGAGTCACACAAATTAAAAATGTCCCCCAATGCAGGCTTTGCTAATGACTAGAAAGTAGTGGGGTGGAGGAAGGCTCCTATACGCTCATTCTAGGGTGCTGTCATTAAGGGAGAAAAGGTGGTAGAAGGAATTGATTCTTCCTGGATCCAAGGAACTGGTGTGTTCCCTGCTGTTGGCACAGAGCTATGTTCTGATCATCAAATGAAGAATTAACTTCTCAGAATTAACTTATTAAGAAATAATTAATTAGTGTGTGCAGAGACCCAAGTGTGCTTCCAAGATGCTTGATACAGATGCGCATCCCAGCTCCATGAAAATCTGAGTCCCAGGTGTAGGCCAGCCTGTACTGCTCTTCCCCACCCTTCCTTGCATCAGAGGGAGATTTTTTTTTTTTTAACAATTAAGTTCTTATTGGACAAGGGTAATACTCTGTGTACTGATTTCTGCCCTGATACTGCTGTGGATTGAAGTGTAATTACAAAATCCCCAGACAGATCCTTATAATTGCTACTTGTGTAGTAGTATTAACATATATTTCTTTTCTAATGGTACATGCTAAAATTTTCACACTGAAACTCAAATATTCTTTTTGAGCGAATATGTATTGAGTGTCCACATTGTACTTTGAAGTAATGACACTGAGAGTAAAGGAGCTGAAGTATCTCGGTTTGCATTTGTACTCTTGAATAGGACTGAGGCTTTCCATTTCTGGTCTCTGAATCCCTAAGTCTGTGAGACATACCTAATAAATTCAAATCACAGAAAGCTTAAATCCATTTCATAGAATCATAGAATAGTTTGTGTTGGAAGGGACCTTATAGATCATCTGGTTCCAACCCCCCTGCCATGGGCAGGGACACCTTCCACCAGAGCAGGTTGCTCAAAGCCCCATCCAGCCTGGCCTTGAGCACTGCCAGGGAGGGGGCAGCCACAGCTTCTCTGGGCAACCTGTGTCAGGGCCTCAGCACCATCAGAGTGAAGAATTTCTTTCTTAGATCCACTCTCATTCTATCCTCTTTCAGTTTAAAGCCATTACCTCTTGTCTTATCCCTACATGCCCTTGTAAAAAGTCCCTCTCTATCTTTCCGGTAGGCCCCCCTTCAGGTACTGGAAGGCTGCTCTAAGGTCTGCCCAGAGCCTTCTCTTCTCCAGGCTGAACAGCCCAAACTCTCTCAGCCTTTCCTCACAGCAGAGGTGCTCCAGCCCTCGGATCATTGTTGTGGCCTCTTCTGGACCTGCTCCAACAGGTCCAGGTGTCCTGTGCTGAGGGCTCCAGAGCTGGATGCAGGATTCCTGGTCTGGTTGCACCAGAGTAGAGCAGAGGGGCAGAATCCCCTCCTTCCCTTGCCCTGCTGCCCACGCTGCTGGAGATGCAGCCCAGGGTACAGTTGGCCTTCTGGGCTGCGAGTGCATGTTGCCAGGTCATGTTGAGCTTCTTGTCTACCAGCACCCGCAAGTCCTTCTCCTCAGGGCTGCTCTCAATCCATTCTCTGCCCAGCCTGTATCTGTACTTGGGATTGCCCCAACCCAGGTGCAGGACCTTGCACTTGGCCTTGTTGAACCTCATGAGGTTCACACAGGCCCACCTCTCCAGGCTGTCCAGGTCCCTCTGGATGGCATCCCTTCCATACCACGTGTCGACTGCTTGGTGTTGTCTGCAAACATGCTGAGGATGCACTCGGTCCCACTGCCCATGTCACTGACAAAGATGTTAAACAGTGGCAGTGCCAATACCGACCCCTGAGGAACACCACTCATCGCTGGTCTCCACTTGGATATCGAGCGATTGACCACAACCCTTGGAGTGTCACCTTTGAGCCAATTCCTTATCCACCTAGTGGTCTATCCATCAAATCCATGTTTCTCCAACTTACAGACAAGGATGTCATGCAGTACAGCGTCAAATGTTTTGCTCAAGTCCAGGTAGATGACATCAGTTGCTCTTCCCTTATCCACCAATGCAGTAACCTTGTTGTAGAAGGCTACCAAATATGTCAGGCATGATTTGCCCTTAGTGAAGCCATGTTGGCTGTCACCAATCACCTCCTTAATTTCCATGTGCCTTATCCTAGTTTCCAGGAGGATCTTCTCCATGATCTTCCTGGGCACAGAGGTGAGACTGACATTCTGAGGATGGATAACATTTTTAGGGTCTACAGATTGAAAGACTGAAAACTACTGCAGTAAATCTTAACTCTAGTTTGAACTGAGATCTGAAAATCTTTTCCAATTCTATGCAGACCTTCTCATGAACTAATCCTGTTGCAGTATATACAAGACAGCTGTTTTCATGTACCATGAAACATTAAATCCTGGTTGTCTTTGGACAGGACCCACAGATCCTACCCTCTTGAACAAAGCTGACAAGGTGGCCAGTGTCCGAGGTAATTAATGATCCTTTGATATGCTTTACTCTTTCCAGCACAGGTAAAGTAGAATTTCCTCTGCCATAAATACTTCCAGTAGTGGATGAACATAGTCATAAAAAAATTATGGTGGGAAGGGACATCTAGAGAGCAACTAATCCAGCATCCTTCTCAAAGTGAGGTCATGTTGCTCAGGGCCCTTTTCAGTCAAGGTATTTTAATATCTCTAAAGTTGGAGATTTCACAGCCTTTTTGGTTTCCTGTACTTAATTCTTACTGTGAAGAATTTTTTTCATATATCCAACTGGAATTTCCTTTGCACTGACTTGTTACTGCAATCTCTTGTCCTGACTTGTGCACTTTTTCTGAAAAGAGTTTGGCTTTCTTGTCTTTGTAGCTTCACTTCAGGGAGTAGAAGACTTCAGTTAGACCCTCCAGCAGTCTTCTGTTCCTCTGGTGGAATAAACCCAGTTTTCTTCGTGCCTCCTTGTACATCATATACATTGAACCCTGAAATATATTTATGAATGTTTGGAATAACCTAGAAGTTGTCATTGTCTTCAGTAACACAAAGGCTAAGACAGGCCAAAGAGAGTGCTCATTCTGCTTAAGCATTTCGAAGTATTACTGCCTGTGTACGTTTAATGTGCAACATTGTCTTCAGAGGAGGTCTTAATCTCATTGAGAATAGGCTATTAATTTTGCAGGAATGAGTAAAACATCTGAGGTCTAGACAGATTGCTTTATTTTCGTTTTGCTTCCCTATCTGTCCCCTGTTTGTTGCATCTAGCCCTCCTCAGGTAATAATAAACTTGTTTACTCATATACCTTCCGTTGGCAGTATCTGGCACTGCTGTGTTTAATGAGTAATAAGTTTTTCACAAAACTTGAGACACAAGTGGCATTTTATGCATCAGGAATGACTTTCCTTTAATGATCAGTTTTTGAGAAAATGATTCAGTTTATTGTTGCGGTGAGTTGCGTAAACTTTAACTTAGCAGAATATTAATAGAATGCTTTGCTAGATGACTGAGGAGCTTAGGCTGTGGGGTAGTGGAATGCATGCTTGCTGAATCACCTTTATCAAAAAGAAAGGAAGAATGATTGCACTTTTATTTAAGCCTAGCAGAGAAAAAGGTCATCTTAATTCTCTATTGCAAAAAAGTGTACTCAAAATATATGACTTGCCTAGAAAATTCTAAGCATGTTGTAGTGTATGTTGATGGAAGGGTTCCTGAGAACATCCATCACTCCATTGCTTTTTGCAATGTTGCATTTTTCTAGGAAAAGATATTGTGTTACATTTCCAAGCAGGCTCTAAAACACGGCAGCCTGCCCTCTGTACCTATTTTTTCCCCTTTCCAAAACTAAAAAAATTAAATCAGTTATTTCGTACAAGGCTTTTTAAAAAGATACTTGGTATAGGTAATGTGCAATAGCTGGCTTTTGAGTTTGTTCAAATAGGTCAGATGGCTTAATTATTTACCTGTGTATCTGTTTGACTACGACATCTAAACGAGTTCCTGCACCTGATCTGGTGTGTCTTGCATGGTGACTCTCAAGATACACCGAGTTCAGTATGTAGAGCTATTTAAAGACAAGAAACCTAATTTTCTTTTGTGGAGAACATTGATAACATCACATTTTTGTTCCTACATCCTCATGGATAGTGGTATCATCCTCTGGGTACTGGAGCCAATGGAACTGTTTTCTCTTATGCCAGATGTGAACCCTGCCTTTAGTGTCTTAGATTTGTGAATGGTAAGTGTTACTCAAGGAACTGGAGAGAATGGCTATTTACTTAATAATGGCATTTCAGCTGTTGAGTATCTTGCTAAGCTAAAATGACTTCCGTGGACTGAAGCATTTGCAGTCTCTCAGAATACTGTAGTACAAAAATAATGGATACCTGTTTTGTTTCTGTGTCTGGTACAGAACTAGCACAGTGCTAATAGACTAGACCTAAATAATGTACTTTATAGTTGAATCTTGCTTTTCTTTTAAAATCTTTCTTCAGAGAAGGAGGGAGTGTTGGGACAGGAGTTCACTTTATGTAGAAAGTTCCTTTCTCACCAGTCTAGCGAATGGTGCTTAAGATGTGAGGACATTATACCAGGATGGAACAAATTTATCAGCCTCTTGCACTACTTGCTGTCATCTTTGGCTTAAATGTGGTCGTGCTTCCTTCTGAGGTACTGGTGTCAGTGGAGTTTGTTTTCTCTAGCCTTGGGTCTTAAGATCTGGTTCCCTCAATCTGCAGTCCTTCTATAAGACATAGAACGTCACAGTCCAGCAGCCAGTTTTTTTGACCTTCTGAGCAATACCGGATAATTTCAGAAGCTTCACTTTGTTTGTGAGGCTCTGGGCTTCCCATTCTAAATTCTCCGGGTGTAAGGAAATGTGAAGAACGTAATCTCACGTAGATCCGTAGTCTACTGTGGTGAAACTATTTCTGTTACCCAAGTTAATAATCTTAAGCCAATGCTGTTATTTTTTCACTATACTGCAGTCTGCTGAAGACCATGAGTACAGTTTTCTTTAACCTCCTGGAACCCAGAGTCCCTCCTCTTGTAAATAAGTCACGAGCTGTCTGTTTCTGAGGAAGGCTGTACTGACTTTTCATGCTTCTGTGGACTCCTCCCTCTAAGACAAACTTCACTCTTGCTTCTTGTAACTTCTGCGTATGTTTCTAAATATTGTGTGTTGCCCTTTGGAGACAATATCTCCTTCTGCTAAATAGGCATTTAACCTGCATACTGCTTTAGTGGATTTAGTCTCCAGAAAAACATGGCTTAAAGCTCAGCTGATTTCAGTTCATGAAATTGTGTAGTACCAGGTCTGTGTTCTCTCTGCTTCTACAGCGTACACACATGTATTTTCCAAATGTCTGAGGGAAACTCCACAGCCAGTTGCCTGCTGCAGAAACTGTCAAAGTGTCACAGCAGAATGTCTAGCTGGCTGTAACAGAGATGATTTGTAATGCCTCTCAGGTCCTTCTCTCGGAAGCGTTTGGGGTTACCCTGCGCTCTGCGCCGTTTGCATGGGGGCAGAGGGACACAGCCCGGTCAGCTCTTGCTGGACATTCCAGATGCTCCTGCAGAGTGTCCACGCACACTTTGAATACATGCAGCCTCTGAGATTGCAAATTGTATACAGCTTTACCTACACAGAAGATTTAAATCCATTTTCAATTCAGTGAGCTCACTGGGCCCATTTGTAGTAACCACTGAAAACAGCCTTAAGATCATTTCTTAGTTCCATCATTTGCTGCTTAAAAATTATTTGGGCTACCCACCCCATAATCTGGGATTGAAAGAACCTTTGGGATTTTCAGTGCTTTTTGCAGTGAAAATTGAATGCTGCTTGGTTTCTCTTAGAGGAGACAGTGAAGCATCTGGCTGGGTAAATGAAGCATGTAGATTGCGTGAGGCGTGAAGTCAGATGCTCCTGCTTTGGCTGCCTCAGAGTTCCAGTGCAACAACTGCTGGACATAAACAGCTGCTGAGATCTCTCATCTTCCTGTTTCCCACAAAGGAAAAAACAGCAGCTGGGTCTGAAGTGCCTGAAATGATTTAAATGAGTTCCTGGTTATTTCTACAGATATCTTCAGTTTCATCAACAGAGTGCGAAGTGAGAAGGAAGAACGGACCCTAAACTATCCATCTTATTCAAAAAGACTCTGTTTTATATTTTTTTGTTTATGCTTCTACCCTCAGTCCTGACTCTAGATGAGAAAAATGTGTCAATGCCCCAAGATGGCATACTAGAAATGCCATCTGGCTGGGAATTTTTGGGACAGGGAGGTTGCTTGTACTTCAGCAAACCTGTGTTTGAATCTTCCTCATGTTGCTTTATGGTCATGTGAGGTGAAAAAAGGTAAGAATATTTAGCATCAATACTTTGGCCACTTCTGGTATAGCAAAGCTGCGGGTGACTTTTTAATTATCTCATGATTTTCCATGTTAAGATCTTATTACCATCTGTAGAAGTACACTACATTATCAGTTTTGGAGGCTGCAGCTTGGGATTCTGGAAAGAGAATTGTTTTGAATTGCAAGCTGTAAGAGGGCTGCATGTCTGTCTTCAAAGCTGGAATGAATTGCAGATGAAACCCATAGCAAAGAATGAAAAAGAAATATTTTTAAATGCTACTGTAAAAGTAATGCTTCCAGGACAAGGGTTATGCCTTAAGAGGATGGGTTTGGTTGGGTTTTTTTGTAATTTTCAAAATTTGGATATACCTAAATCTGACAAAGAGTATTTCGTGTGAGCAAATTGAGGTCTCTGTTTTGATAGTTGATTCGGATGGGAAGAAGGATGAAGAGTAGTTGGGATGGGGATGGAGAGTGGCAGGAAATGATAAAACTTCCGGACCTTGTGAGATCGCTCGATTTCTGTCTTGTCAGCTTTGGGAATATCTGCATTTTGTGCCTCCTACTTTTATAATGGCTCTGTTCAGAGGTGCCGTATCCAGGGATGTCTCAGTGATGAAGTTGCATTGCTTACTGCCATCCATTACATGCCTTCCTCCCCTGTGGAGAGAGATGTGCTGTGGAGTTCTGGTTTTGGAAGGTAAAGTAGATACGTGTGTGTGTGTGTGTGTGTGTGTATGTGTGCGTGTTCAAAATATCTGCTGTTGCATGTTTGTGTTGATAAAGGGAAGGCTGAAGTCATACATTTACAGTGGGAGCAGGAGGTGGTGAGGTTTTATAAAGAGAATTGATTTCTCAGGGCACTCACTGCATAGCTGCAGATCATAGGGTTGTTTTGCCTCTGACACAGAGCAGTTTTACCCTGACTGCAACAACTTAGTTTTGTTAAGATCCAAGTTGTCGCTGGCCTCTTTGTTTCAGACTTCAAGTGATTTTTTTTTTGTTATGATTTTTTAAGGCAGTATAAACATGTGTCTTAACCTTTATTTTTAAGGAAGTTCTAGAAAGCTTTATTTTTCTTAAGGGTAGTAAATTTGTACAGTGACTGTTTAAGTGCATTTATTATGTAATCTGTTTTAGCAGGATATTTTTATATTTTCTGTCTTACTGATTCCTTTTTTCTTTTCCAGAAAAGACTTAATACAGAAATTTTGTAGTTTTTAATTCAACTTTTTTTATACCTTATCATCTTAGGATGAATATTTAAACAACAATCTTCAGTCTTGCTTCAAAATGTCCCTGTGTGCATCTTCTCACAAGGACTTTTCTCAGTTGCTGCCACTTCAGGATATTGGATGCAATAAAACAGAAATTAAAAACTCACCCACTGGTATCGTCTCTCCAGTTCCCTACAGCTGTAATCAGTCCACACTGACAGCAGAAGACAGTCCAGTCTATATTCCCTCATCTTACATGGAAAACAGACACGAATATTCTGCAATGGCATTCTGCAGTCCTGCTACAATGAATTGCAACGTTACCAGCAATTTTGGTGATTCAGAGAATGCGTCTGTGAGGCAAACATCAAGCCCCAGTGTGCTGTGGTCCGCTCCTGGCCATCTCTCCCCTCTGACACTGCACTGTCAGTCATCGCTCCTGTATGCAGAGCAGCCAAAGAGCCCATGGTGCGAAGCAAGGCCGATGGAGCCAGTGCTACCTGTGACCAGGTCAGTACTACTCATGTCTTTAACACTTTGTTGGAAATTATTCCCAGGTTCTTTACTTCTTTTAAGTCTTTCCTTTTTACCTTTGACTTCTATGTGTTAGTCTCTCTGAAAAACAAAACCAAACCAAAAAACCTCCACCAGACACCAAATCAGTCCTGGGTTTTGTGTTTATTTCAGAAGTTACATTAAAAAAACCACAAACCCAAAAAGTTTCTTTTTCAATGCCTCCTCAGAGAAATATATGCTGACACAAAGCACTCCAAATACCTTCAATGTGGGAAATGTTTATTGTGTGTAAACAAAAGTTCAAGACTGCTAGGTGCTACTTTGTGTAATGAAAGTGAATTTTGCTCTGGTAGATCAAGTACTTTGAGGGAAAGAAGTAAAGGTTCATTCTTTTTTCCTTTTCATATGTTTTTTGAATTCCAATTTATCTGGATTTTTTTTTTTTAACTGCACCTAGTAGTTGTGAAGGCTTTTCATGAACTTGGAATTAAAGGGAAATGTTTCCTTTGGGTTTTGGTTTTAGTATCAACTATCACATAGTGCATGCCTCACATTCAAAAGGGTGCTGCTACTGAAAAACTCTGACACTGTTTCTTGTTGCTGTTCTCAACTGCCTTTATGAAGACATCGTGAACAGCAGATTCCCAGGAAAAATTTTTGGCTGTAAAGAAGCGTATTTGCAAAACAATGTTCCTGTTCTAGACATTTACTCATATTACAAACCATATGCAGTGTGTAGATCATCAGCTGGTGAAATTACTCCATTCATGGGCACAGCAGCTGTTGGATGGATAAAAGCACAGGGTGTTGCAGGTGCTGCTCCTTTTTAGCAGCTGTATGTTTGTTCATAGGGCTCCTTATTTAACTTCAGCAGTCATTGTCAGTATGAAAAATAGTGCGTCCTGGCAACAGTTTCAGTTCAATTGTTAATAAAGGATTTGCGCTATTTCTGAGACTAGCTACATTCCTTCTGCAATGGGTGCCCCTTATGTTGTCTGCACAGGGCCAGGGCGTGAGATCTATGTCTACTTCAGACTTGCAGGCTGCACAGATCTTCAGCCCAGCCACCTGACTAATCTCTGTTTGGAGTCAGCAGAGAGCAGCAGGCAGTTCTGGAGTGCAAATTTACTCTAAGTGTAGGTGTGTGGGTTGGGAGATGCTGTTTGGGTGGCACTGGTACACAGAAGAATTCCCCAAGCAGGTCTAACATGAATAGGGCTAACATCTGAAGTCTTCCCACTTAGGTTAATGTTTCAGAATGGTGACAGCCCTGGGAGGGCTGCTGTAGGTTAGTCTTTGAAGCTGTCCAGATGATAGGACAGCAGCTGGAATAACCCAAGAGCAACGGCACCCCGTCTGATGCTCTGCAGTGTGCTCTCTACGTAGACAGAAGGGAAGCCAAACCTGCCAAGCTGGAGTTTGAGTCTTCTGCCATTTGTATAGATTCATACAGACTATTGCTCTTGTAGCTCATGATGACCTAACTTAAAGAGGAGAAATCAATGAAATCTGGAGTCTAAATTTATGGATGATCTTTATTGTTCAGCAGCAAGTAGCTACTGTGTTTCTTGGTAGCTGGACCTTCTCGGTGGTTCATTTGTCTCAGTATGATATGTTGTAACCCCCAGTTTGTGTACAGTAGTTGTGAAAGAGAAAAAAAATTAATTTGACATGGAAATATGAAAAGCAAGACCTATAATTCCCTTATTGTAGACATCTGTCCTGAAATAAGGCTGTAAAGTAAAAAAAAAAGCCCCATGTTTCCTTCTGCTTTATCCTTTGGTGAGGTGTTAAATTAATGTCATGAACATTATATTTATTGCCATGGGAACAATGACTGTGACACTACAGATTCATAGATTATACCTTGAAGGAAGAGTTCTTGGGACTGACACTTAAACAACTAGCTCTGGGGGAAGGGAGAGGCTAATGCTGTAAAGTGTAAGTAATTTTAAACACAGTTATAGTTCGAGAAAAGGGATTTTGTTTGAAAGATGAATAAGAAAGCATTACTACATATTTAGGCCCATTACATAGTTTATTTTACCTTTTAAAATAAAGCAAGAGTCTCACCATGAGAGGAGTTTTCCCTGGGTGTAAATTTCTGTTAATATTAGCTAAACTAGTGTGGTCCACTTTGCTAAATCTGACCACTGTGTAATTTGGATCTCCTTATAGGTCAGCTTAAAATAAGGAACCTGAATTCTTAGCATTCCCTCTTCTCACAAATAGGTTCATTATGAGAATACAGAAAAAATGTATTTAAATGTGTTAAATGCAAATGTTCTGCAGTGCATTGTTACGTTGCACCAAGAGTTCAACAAAAATGAATTGTATTCCACGTAAAAATAGATGTGAATTTGAGAGTTCAATTTTTTTGTATGAAATGGCAATGATTTGGTGATAAAGACTCTGCTATATTTATTTGCATTATAGCTCCTGTACCTGGTGAAGACAATAGAAACAGTCTCATAAACTTTGTTGGTTAAAATGACATCAAGAGAAAAGGAATGTGACAGTGTAATTATATTATTTTTTAAAGTAGACGAAAATTGATTTCTGTCTTCATCCCTTAAATAAAAGGATTTTAATTAAAAAAACAAAAGGTTTATTTTAAAAAAGAACAGATATATTACTTTCTAAAAAGTATTGGGAAGCTTTAATGAAGTTGCCAGAGTGATATTTCTGGAACCTAATTTGTTCATCTTTTCTATTATTTTCTTTGCGCTTCTGACTAATCGCAGGTAGAGAGTGCAAGTACAGGTGTTTGGGTACACCGGCTAGCAATGCTTGCTTAATTAGAAATTATATAGTAACTTTATCATGTTTCTGCTTTGCTTAAACTCTGCTCTGAAGCCATAATTATTTGCATTATTCTCCTATGCTTTTTTTTTGTTGTGCTCATTCTGTAGAGCACTTAAATGTATCTTGAAATCTCTTTGAAGTGATGGATTGGCATCTCTGTTTTATGATGGAGGATTTACAGAGATTAAGCAAAAATATGGATCAATTTTGAGATATCTATGACATGATTTTCAGCATAGTAATCAATGTTTGGAGCATAGCAGAACCTGTGCTTTGGAGATATAAATATTAACAGTTGTGTGGAAGATAAATATTGAAAAGTACTCTTCAGCTGATTTTTGCCCACCATCTTGCACATATTCTGGAAGAGAAAGGAAGACCCTTCTTCATCCTACAGTTTAGGCTCTTACGGGATTGAATTATCTCCTGGCACTGAATGAGCCAGTGGCCTGTGGGAGGGAGGGAAGAGTTATAAGAAATTATAAAGTGTGGACTATTAATTTTCGACTTACTGGATTTCTTTTTTTTATTATTTTCTCAGTGTGTTTTTTCTCTCTCTTTCTTTATAATGTACAATAGTTTAGGTTTTAAAAAACCCTGACAGACAGCAAATGCCATGAGCAAATCTTGCTGCTTTCTAGGTCAAATCCTTGCCACCCTTTGTTGAGGTGAAGTTGAAGTTAGGTTCAGATTTTACAGGTGTGGCATATGCATCAAACACCTGCTGTGGCAAAGCTGGAGGTAATTAGGAGACTCCAGAGATACTGAATAACATAAATAGTCTTGCTAATTCCTTCTCCTCTAGGGCAATCATCTTGTCACTGTTGATGACTAGTAGGAAATCACTGACTTGTTACTTTCAAAAAAATGGTAATTCTTTTTATGGAAATATAATATCTCTATGTAGAAACCATGATCCTAAAATAGTGAGGAGTATTAGAAGGTGTAAAGCGATAAATCTTTGTCCATGTGATTCCTCAGTAGCAGCCAAGGTACATCCCCCGTTTTCCTGCATCCTTTGGTGCAGGAGCTTTGTGGGCATCTGGCCAGCTACCACCAGTTCTTCTGGAGGACCTGGCAGCTCATTCATCTGCTGAAATGCTGGAGTGCACCAGTCCCAAGGGCACTGGGAGGTGGTCTCTAACTGCCTGTGGGGTTACCAACTGCAGTTTGCTGTCTGATCGTGAGGTTCTCAGGGTGAGGAACATGTACCTTAAAACTCTGGACTACTTCCTACTTCTGTTGTCCTGAAAGGCAACAGTAACAAAATGGTTGGTTTTGAGCCTCCTGCTGTGCTGCTGCAGCTATCGCAGATGAGCAGATTTTGATGCCTGTTCCGCCGGCAGAAGGAATTTGTTCCAGATTGTTGCTCTGTGTGCAAGCTGTTTGCTGCAGTTGGCGGAACTCACGCAGCTTGCATGTGTGCAGGGTGACGGTCGTTCAACTTTTAAGCAGGGAAAGAAAAAGTGTTTTTTAAAACAGTTGTCATGCCTGGAAGGTAAAAAACAACACTCCTCAGTGAGATGTTATGGTGTGTGCTTTTTCTTTATTTTCATCCATAACATCTCGGTGCTTTAACGAGGGCAATAAACATTGCTCTCCACAGCATATCAGTCAGCCCCTGAGACGCTCTCTAGCTGATTTTGATTCTCTTCTGACTTTCACAGTAGAGGTTAAAAATATGCCTCTTCTACAGATGTGAAACACCAAATTACTTTTTCTTCCAAATACAGGGAAGCAGGAAGGAATCACAATGCTTTTTCCTCCTTGCCTTAGCAGCAGATTAGGTGTGTGTGATACAGTCCCTTTATTGTAAGGGAGAGTTGAGAGTTCCCCCCCACTGATCTTCCCAGCATGGCAGAAGGGGAAATAACTCAGGGATCCAGCAGTCCGTTAACCGGGAGGAGGGTTGTAATCAAAGACTGCGCCTGTTAGACATCTAAACACCCTTATTCCCTGCAATATCTGAATGAATTAACATTTTTTAAAAGCTTGCAGTAACTTAATTGTACAACAAATACCTTAATTTTTCTGTTTTGGAATTTGCTCAGAGAACCACCGTTTTTCCTTTCCAAATCTTCTACTAGGAAACTGGAGCACATTCGCCTCAAATGCTTACAAACTTGATGATTTTTAGTTGGTACGTGGGTGTGTTTGTCCTTACCTCCTGTCATGAAACCAGCACAAAGTCTAGTTTTACTATGTTAGTTAAGGCCTCTTTGATGGCACTTTTGGCATGTTTCTACTATTCTATTTAAACTTGCTCTTGTTGGTGAACAGGTTTCTTCTGCCCTGGCAACATACCCTTGTTCTTTAGAAGTCATAAACCACGCTGCCTGCTGTCTTATCCCAACTGGTATTTCTTCTCCTCCCTAATCCTGATAGAAGGTGGGATAAAGAAAATTCTGCAGTTCCTAACTTCTGCCTCTGTGCTCAAATTTATACCTATAAGATGGCTATATAGCTTTGCTTTTGTCAAACTGCTTCACGCTGTTTTCTCTCTATCTAGAAATTGTACTGACCATGAAGGTGAGGCATGCTAAAATCAGAAAGAAAATGTGGTCCAGAGAAGAAGTACACAATGGATGTGCTTCCTATACCTAAAAAAAAATATAATGATAGTCTAAGTTCCTTTCCTTTTGCTGTTTGTTTACAGGATCTTGGTGTCAAGAATTGGCTTTTATTTCATGTTTTTATCCTGTTCTAATTTTAATCCAGTCACTGAGAGCAGTTCCAGTAAGTTGGAACTATTTGCAGTGCTTCAGGAATGCATATATCTTATTAATTTATATGGAGCAATTATTCTTTTATGTGTGAAAGTGTTTTATTAATTGTGTTTCTCCATTCTTCTTGTATTTGGACTTCCTTTTAGTTAGCATTAGGGTGATCAACATGGGTCGTCATCTTGAACAGAAAACTTTGTCTAACACTGAGTTGATCTTGTAGGCTGAGATTCACGTCAACATATTTGTCTCCAGCATCTCATTGAGTGAATAAAGCCTCATTTAAAGGATGAAATACTTGAGACTAAATGTGTATTGCTCCATCTAGACTTTTACCTTGCTAACAGTGCGAAGCAACTGCAGCTGTGTTTGTGGTAGTGTTTATGGTGTCAGTCCGAGCTGTCTGAGTTCGCATTTTCCATATGAAGCTTCCCAAAAGCAAAGTCCACTTGGTTCACAAATTCCTGGACTTGTAAATTTCCAAGAATTCTTCAAGATCCATCAGCATTCCATATGATTTTCTCCCAGAGTTCATGTGAATGAAACATCAGCAGTCCAGATTTATGTCTTTGAGTATTTTAAAACTTTATAGTCTGTCACCATTGAAAGCTCTGGGATCAGACTATATGCTTTAAATAACCTTATCAGAAAAAGGCTTAACAGTTTTGCACGCTATCCTGTGTTCAGTAATGAGAAGACTCTATAGAGAGAGAATAGAAGACAATGGAAAATAATGAAACTCTTTGCAATGTAGATTAATTTTTCCCTCTTTTATAACAGATGTTTTTCTTTTCTGTCAGAGAAACGTTAAAAAGAAAAACTAATGGCAATGACTGTACAAGCCCAATTGCAAATATTCCTGGCTCAAAAAGGGACGCCCACTTCTGTGCAGTCTGCAGTGACTATGCTTCGGGATACCACTATGGGGTCTGGTCATGTGAAGGCTGTAAAGCATTCTTTAAAAGAAGTATTCAAGGTAGGAGAATCAACTTTTCATAACTTTACTCAAATATGTATGATCAGAGGCTGCAGCGGTTGATCTAGTAATGAGCTGATCTAAAATCCTGATGTATGGTGCTGCATGCTGAAAATAGAGCAACACATGATTTGACTATCTTTTGGCTCCTATATTATCAAGATCTGGAAACATGACAAAGTGAGCAACTGATTTCTTTAGAGAAGAGGTGGAATGCATAGCACGGGAGGCCCCTGCAGCACAGGCAGCAGTGGGATGGCACTGCAGACCTGTGAATCTGATTGCAGTTTGTGTCCCAAAGTAGACACAGTAATTGTGAATTTGTTATAATAGGCACAATTAGAGTAGGTAATTGTCCAGACACTTTGCTTGCCAGGAACTATTCTTGACAAGAGTTTATTGCTTGGAGCTGTTGAGTCATAGCATATAACACCTACACAGTACATAGGATATAAAAATATATATAGCAAGTATTAGGTAAAAAACTGATTATTGTTATTTCTCAGCCCTCTGTCCCCCAGAGCCTACATTGCAGTGTTTCTTACACTGCCAGATCTCTCTATCTAAGATTTCCATTTCAGTGTTTAAATGCTTAAATATTTAGTATTTAGTTCAAATTTGCTGAGTGGCTGCAGTATGAAGTAAATGTAGGTCTCCGTGTTCGCTATCACAGCCTGTGGGCAGTGACTTATGCACCATATTGCAGCTTTGGACCACTTCATTTCTTTAACCTTGGCTCTAGTTACCATACTCTTTGGCCCCATCTGGGACCTTTTGGTGGAAACTTCACTGGATTGACATTGGATACTACATGCAGATACTAACACAGAAAATCCTGTCATTTTTCAGTCTGTAATGTTCCCTTCCTCTTCTGCACACTAAACCTTTAGCAATCTTGACATATTTTCTTTTGGATCGATATGGCAGAGTTGGTGTCACCATTAGAATCAAATTCAGTTCAAAACTTGTTTGCCTTTTCAATTTATTGTGCAAGTTCTGCATGGGCGAATAACCATTTCTATAAACTGGTGCAAGTACTTTTGATTTCTAAAATAATTGAAGAGAACTTTGTCTCCGGTTTGTCACAAATGGAGACTGAATTTGATCTCAAAGTGTTTTCTGTCAGGATAATTATTTGTCTGCGCTGCATTGCTCACATGTGCTGTGGCCGTGAACAAGTTACCCATTGTGGCCTTTTGTACACCTTAATGTACCCTGTCAGGTAACATTTGTTTGTAATTTAAATAAATGAAAGTAAGTTCTTGGCGTAAAACACTATCAAGCACTCACTTGCAACTGTTGTTATGAAAGATGTTGCTTATAAAAGTAAAAAACTTCTGGGCTTACCATAGACCAAAATGTTGGGCTAAAGTCTAATTAAAATTAGATGGTATGACGGAGCAACTGTGTGTGGTCTTCTCTGCTTGTCCAAGTTTGTAGCGTAGTGTGGTCGTCCAACATCTCTGAACATCTGTCTGCAAGCTAAATTATCCCAAGGCCACAGGAGTTTTAAACCACTTTATACTCCTGTGTGCTTGAGTTATAGTGCACCAGAGAGCTTCCTCTTCCTTTCCCCCCATGTTGTGTGAAGAGTGATAAACAGTAATTTGTTTTTCAGTCATATCTGCCAGTAGGAAATGGGACAAACTGTAACCTGATCTCTTATTTTTAAAATTGTCGGTTCAAAAATTCAAGGTTAAAATTATTTTAATTTTGCAAGGAAGTAGTCACAATGGTTCTGTTAAATAATTACTCTTGGGGACACGAACTCGTGGACTTGCATCAAGTAAAAAAATCCTCTACTCGTAGACTGCTGTATCTTTGCCTGATCTATTCTTAAAGTCTGAAAAAATGCCTTAAAAAACAACCTGAGAGAAAAGAGATGAAGAAATATAAATGAGTGAATGTTTTTTGCATCCTTTAGTAACTACTGCAGGAGAGATTTCCAGTGTTTGGCAGGAGATGATTCAACTGTATTTACACCAAGAGCATACTCAAGTCCAGTTTACAGTAATAAACCTTTGGACCAGATTATTGATTAATGAAATACAATAACGTAAAGGTGTTGGGGTGGGGTAAGGTGAGGTGGGAGACAAGGAGAAGACAACAGAAGAGGCTGTAGTGGAAACTGATGAAAATAAGAGAAACATTCGTCCAGAATATCTGAAAGTTATACCTTCTGCTTGTGCTTTGCTTTGTACTATACAGTGTGCATTCCTTTATACTGGTCTTTCTCTCTTGAGCTGCTTTTTTTATTAACTTTGGTCCAGGGTCAATCCTCCAAAGGCTTCTTCATTCCTGGGAATCACCACGCCAGAGAGTTCAGTAAATAGAGCTGTAGTTTACTTAAATCTTTGCAAGACTGAAGCTGTTTTGCACTGCTGTTTTCAACTCTGCTGAGTTAAAAAAATCTACTGCCTGCAATCTGTAGAGTCCCAATATACAACAAGAAGTTGGAGGTTGCGAGCAAATTTCTACTAGAGCGTATGTCCCATTTTCAAAAATGAGTTGTTCTTTGTAGGTGCTTGGTTATCTAACAGTCATCAGTAAAAGCCGGTCTAAGTTGTCTGGTTACTTTTAGAGGCCACAGACTGGTGTCTTCAGTATAGGATAAATATGCATTTTTGCATCAGTTAAATTAATGGAGCTTAGCTATATGCATATAAAAAAGTTGAGGTACTTAAAATCCAGAGGTCCCCATTTGGGAAACAACCAAGAGGCACTGTTGGAGATATTAAATTTTGCTTTCTTACTCTGCTGCAGGACATAACGATTACATCTGCCCAGCTACCAATCAATGCACGATAGACAAAAACAGGCGCAAAAGCTGCCAGGCATGTCGGCTACGGAAATGTTATGAAGTGGGAATGATGAAATGTGGTGAGTTTTGCATGTCTGTGTTGTTTGCTTGGGTTTGCTGGCTTTTTTTTTTTTCTTTCAGTCAATTCTGCATAGATTTTTTTTTTTTTTTTTCCCCTAAAAAAGCACAACAGGCAATTAGAGCAAGGTTTAAGCTGGTTTTATAGGATGGAATGTCCTGATTCTCAAAGCAGAAGAAGACTTTCCACTTTCGGAAGAAAACCTGTGGGAAGGAGTAAGGTGCAGGTTAAGCACGTGAAAACCACCATACCTCTGCAGAGCTCTGTGAAGGCAGTTTACTTGCGTTCTGCGTTCTGCAGAATGGGAAGCGGAGACCTGCTGCTGCCTGAGCCTCAAACCAAACTGAAGTCCCATCTGATATGGGGTAAATGAGCCGGTACTGTGCTCTGCTGGTTGAATGTAATGCAAGACCAGCAATGTCACATCAAAGCAGTAGTTACTTAGCGCAGTAGCCTGCCTCCAAGAGTGGCAAGAGTGAATGCCTTGTGGTGAGACTAAGAGTGAGACTAGCACCTAAGTGAAACTACTGCTGGCAACTCTCAGCTTCCAAAAATTAGCAGTTGGGGATGTCTGGTCTAGAAGACATTTCTTGTATTTAAAAGGTCTTAATATATTAATCGAATGATAACTTTTCCATTATACCTCTTTTTAATCCTGTAAAGCCTTAACACCTACAATGTGACACAGCAGCTTGACCACCTGTTGTGAAGAACCAGCTCGCTGGTTGCCAGACTCTTTTGTGGGACTTTGGTGGGGCAGTGAGGGGAAGGCAGTGGGTGAACTGTTCTTTTTTTGAACAGACCGTTTTCATACAACACTCTCCAGCTCTTCCATCAAAAGAAGCAGTGAACAACTACTGTTTGTCACTGCACCATCCAGAATTATCCAGCCTTTTCTCTTATGCCTATCTTGTGCTTACAGTGATGTGACTTCGCTGTAGTTGTACATTTATAAATGAAATTTTAAAGGTTACTTTTAAGAAGAAAATACCTTAAAAGTTCTTTCCATATCTAATGTACTTTCTCAGTCAAAGTTTGTTGTTGTTTCTTATACATTCCCCAACATACATGATAGAAATAGGCTGGGAAAACACCACACAAGAACTTTGGAGTGGAAAGGAGAAGGCCACTATGCTTGGTCCTCTGTGATTTGCAGGCATGCATCTCATTTCATCCCATTTAATGTAGATACCTACTTCTCTTCTCTAGCCAGTGTTTTCATCCTCCCACTGCTTTGATCTGAAGACTGTTTGCAGGATATTATTTCTTTCACTGGGTACATTCTTTAGAATTCCAGGCTGCATTTATTGCTGGACAATTAATGCCCACTTGTTCTTGTGACAACATTGTCTTGTAGTTTAGAGGCTCCTCTTCTCTTTATTGTTCACATTCTGGTTGTATTTGGGGACTACACCATATCTCCTCACAACCTTTGTTCTATTAGGGTAAATAAACCAAGAAAACTCCTCCTCTTGCAAAACAGGGAAGTAGACAGAATCGAGCTTGTCCCACAATCTGCTCCAGGCTGAAATAATCCATTTTGCACTGGGATGACCAGAATCATGGGCAGTATTCCTGTGAACTCTCCTCACTGCAGCAGCATTAATACATGTCTGTTTCTGTCGGAGCCTTCCTCTGCTTACAGCCCAGGATCCTGTTTGCCTTTTTCATGGTTGCATCACGCTGGCAGTTCATAATCACGCTATGACCTGTTATGATTGCAGCCTCCCTGTTCATTTCTAGCTGATAACTTCCAGCTTAGAGCTACAATTTTGATTGTTCCTTCTATCCTTTTTGTACTCCTGAAGTACATTTAGTTTCTGTTGCTCAAGTCAGCTAGTTCTTTCTATACGAAGCTACTACCTTCTTCAGCACTGATGATACATCTCAACTCTATTGGTGTTTTTCATTAATATGGTCTTAGCTACCTTTGCTGTTTGGCCTCCAGAAAGGAAAGCCTTATGCTTGCAAATGAGACTCCTTTTGAAACCTTATTTTCTGAATGGTGTCACTGTCTTCTGGTCATCTTTATTTTACTCAAAGTTTTTGCAGCAGGGGTTTCTATCAAGCCCCAGTTTTGGAGTTGGAGAGTTTTTGTGAAGATTGATTCCACTATGATATTATAAGGTGGTCCTCCACAATACTTTCCTTGAATGAATACTTTTATTCTTATTGTCCAGGAAGTCCTGGTTTGTGATTAGACTTCATAGGTACTATGGTATTACAAGTAGCAAATAATGATAATATGTACTTATGTCTTAGCCTGTGTTCCTTTTAATTTTGTCATGTATTCATAGACATTTTTTCCTGCAATAATAAATATGACATTCATGACTGTGCCAGACCAAAAATGACACTTTGAAACTGTAACAGGAAAAGAACAGGAAATGTATTTTTTAAAAAATAGTTTTTTAAATAGTAGCACTGAAATTTGAGTCTCTGGAGAATTTAATTTGAGAATCAACAATTCAATCAACAAATCAACAATTTAATTTCAGAAAAAGGAATGTAAAAATTACTCAGCATAGTCTGAGTTGCCTGATGAACTGAGGCACCTGTGAGTAAAGCTGATGCATGGACACATGGTGAGACATTTAAACCAGACAGATTTTAAGACTGTATTTCTTGCATGAAACATAAATGCCTTTTCCTGCAGACCAGAGTGATTATCTTCTAAACTTTTTCTTGTTAGAGCCATGCTGTAATACCAGTTTTTTACTGTAGAAAGCCACAAAAGAGGAGTACATTTTCTTTTTAATGAAGGCTTTTCCGCATCTCTGCTCCTTTCCTAGGTCACTTAGTGAATGCATTGGTTCACATCTGCTAAAACCCTGGATAGGATAGAAAGGTTTGTAAGTGCATTTTTGCTCGGTGGAGACTTGTTGTCCAGCAGAAGTGATAAAAGAACCTTAATTACTACTTTGTAGTTTATGAAAGTGCTTCATAAAAACTTGGTACTGTTTGCATCAAATCTTTAAATCCTCATTTTGCATGTTATCAATAGAAAATTAAGAAAAAATACACATGTATGTGTGTGTGTGTACATATAGCATACGTTTCCGTGTATAAATGGGATTAGGCAGTACATGCCATCTTTAAAACAGTAGGAGGCAGTAGGGAAGCATTGCTTTGGAGTTTCCTGGTCCGAGATTCTCTTGGATGCCATTGCATTCACAAACATTGAGAAGTCAACCCAACAAGCCATGGGTATTTCAGTGGAGCCTAGCTTGGGGGTGCTTTGTATTAAGGTGATAATGGATTTTCTTACAAAACACACCATCGTTGCCAAAAGCACAATGAGGTTCTTAGATAGTGCATCTGCAGATTTCTCTGTAGGAAGTCTGTGTTGCCTACTGTTCCAATCAAGAAAACAACTGTTAAATTTTGGCACTAGGGCTACTAGCAATGGTAGAAAAATAATTGCAAAGCACTGTCACCAGGAACAAGGAGAACAGGAATACTGCAGTAAACTCTGCCCAACAAATTTGAATAAAACAGGTAAGGAAAAAATTGATCTTCTCTTGGAGCTCTCTGGTGTTTACCTGTGGAGCCTGAATTGGACTAGGCTGTTTGCCAAAGGCAGTAAAGTAGAAGGGCGTTGCTTCCTCACCTACCTATAGCCACTCTGGGAGTAGCTACACTTGTACTGTTCTTTTTTGCTTCCTGAGGCTCAAATAGACCTTCTTCCATTAAGAGTTTTCAGTTTCCCTGTTGGACTAGACTTACTTTTCATTGCCCCGCCGTCCCCACTCCTGTGTCTTTTTCCCCATGTGCCAGTTCTCAACGTGCTGGAAATGTTCCAATAATAAAGCTCCTTTTTGCCCACTCCCCACCCCAAATGAAGAGGCTGAGGAGCCACACTAAAATGTGATGGAGAGATACCGCCCTTGAATGCTGGGTTTGCTCCACAAGTTTGCAGAAGGCAAAACTGACTTCTCTGTGGGCTCGTATGGTTCGGCGTTTGGCTCTCTTTTTTCTCCTGTGCTTGGCTGCTGCGTGCGGCTTCTAGATAGCACTTTGAAATACTGTAAATTACTTTTCACACAGAAAGTAAGTGGGGAAAAAAATGTTTCACGGCATTCTCTGGACATAAAATGTATTAATTGTATTTTAGCTATTATAGAAATTACTGTAATTTCAGCTCGTGTTCTCGTGTGTGTATGGCAGATGGCAGCTTCTTTGTCAGTAGGTCTGCTCTGTGAATACAGGCGTACTCACCAGAACATTTGCATTCGCTTTCAAAGGTGACTGGAGTGATAATGATTTACTAATGTATACTTGAGCAAGTTTTAAGCTCAAACACTTACAAAACCTGATTATAATATATTGAATGGTAGAATCTGCAGTTGCTGCTGATCTGGTTAGTTATTAAAGCAGTTGCCAGGGACCAAAATCAATATTAAGAGCAACATGCCATATAACTGCCCACCAGACCAGACAGCAAAGGCATTTGCAATGTTCAAAGAATTTGTAAAGCGGGAGTTGCTTTAAAAATAGTGTATTTCACTGCCAATAATACCTGTTATGGGCTGTTCATAGGTGAGTGAACAACAGGCTGATTTTAATGACTTTTTTTTCAATGTGTCTTATGTCTTATGATCTTGTGATCATTTACCCATGTGGTCTATGGTGCTGTAGCTCAAGGTCTTGCCCTTCGTCCAACATTCCCAACTGAATACAGCTATTTTCTTGTGCAAAGAATAGCTCGAAATAAGGAGAGTGCTGTGGGAAGAATGAGGGATTTGATCGTCTTGTGCACTTGTCCAATTGCCTGAATTACCATTATATGAATGAATATTAGCTATTAAGTATAGTTAGGGAGTTTGTGGTAAAGTTGGAAATAGTTCCTAATCTGGGAAGCTGTAAGAATTTTATTGCTGTGCCTTTACATAGATTGATCCACATCTCTGTGTTTAGACTCTTAATAGTCTAGTTATAGACTATTATATAGTCTATAATTATTTATAATATATAGTTTTGTAAGGACTTATACATGCCTGTTGGATGATAATAGATGCACAGGTAAAATTTTTCAGTCCTGCCTAAACTTCGGATTTGAGTAAAAAGCACAGAAGTTCCTATAGATTGTTGAAATGTTGTTTCAATTGGAAATGCTGCTACTTTCTGATGTGTCAATCGACTAACAAGTTTAAATGTTTTCTTAGTTGTGTAATCTCACAATACACTCTTTTTTAATACAAGCAGAATAAATTTTAATGTAGACATAAATGGTATCTCTTTTACTTACTGGCGAGCTGTGTCTTATGCACACTGCTCAGTGAATCAGCCTTCGCCTGCTTTGGCAATATATGGTGATTAAAAAATACGAACAATAATTCAGAATCTGGTTTGTTTGGATTTCTGCCCCCTCCCCATTTTTTGTCACCAGTTGTGGCTTTTTTAACAACAAGTTTATTATGAAGAAATGTCATAACATTCCTAGAAACTGGTTTTATGTTTTAAATGGAGCTTTTTTTTTTTTTCTGCTTAATACATACTGGTTATATAGGAAACTTGATTTAGTTAGATAACCTAAAGTAACTTAAAGGGCTTGCTATTTCCAAGCAAGAACCTTCCACAAGTACTGAGACCTTTAATACTGTCAGTAAGTATCACAACCTGACTGAATCATTTTAAGATGGAGCATGAAATGCAGCTGCGCAGATGAAAACCGTACAAGATTGTATCAGCTAGAACAGGATGCTGGACTAGTATTTTTTGAATATTTTTTAAGATTTTATTGATTTCTTTCATCTTCATTAAAGTACCTCATCTTACCTGTGTGTTTATGTTTTGGATAGGCTGCAAATTGTTATTTTAAAATCTTTACAACAGTGGATTGGAAGGGATGACTCGGGTCTTGGCACCAAAGGCTTAATTTTTTCCATGCCACTGAGAAGTCTGGGTGACAGTAGAACAGATCTGAGGACAGCTGATCAGAGGATGTGAGGTCCCACAAGAGTGCACTTGGTTCACTTCAGTGCCAGGAACTGAACTAGGGTCAATGAGCTGGTTGCAAGTGCTTGCTTGACCACATGTTGCTTCTGGTAGGTGTGTCCAAACTACTGGAACTTCTTCCTCATTGTGTCATCAGGCATCTCCTCCTCTCCCCAGATCCCTCTTAAACCTGTAGTTCTTTTCTGACTTTATAATTTTGGATAACGGTCCTTAACATTTTTTCCATGTGTTTGATTAAAAGACTGCTGTTCACGTGCCTTATTTTGGGGGCTTCACAGCTCCACCAGGTACTGGAGAATAAAAACTGCATGTTGTGAAGCAGTTGGTATTTTTTGATAGCCCAAGAAAATTTCTCCTCTGCCCTGCAACTCCCTATGGCTTTTAGTCCCCTGTGCTATTTTTCTTGTTCTGTCCTTCAAGATGCCCACGTTCAATGAGCTTCACCTGTCTAAATAGGGGAAGCAATGTGAGGTGTTGCTTCTTTCTTTAGTTCAGTTCTGTCCTGGTGGTTACGGTCTCCACCATGCACATTCATATGGAAATCAGAGTCACAGATCTCTCTGTAGGTAGACCACCCTGATACCTAGCCATTTCCTTATCTGTCTCCAGTTGTACTTTTGTTCCAGCTGCTTAGCTTGCTGTTGACCTTTCCTCTTTGTATTCCCTGATGGAAAATGCTTACATACTTTCTGCGCATGGCACGACTTCAGAACAGTCTGCAGCCCACTGTGCCCATTCTAATGTTTTTCTGAAGCTGACAAAGCACTTCAAGATTTTCTTCTTGACCTTTGTGCATTAGTCCAAAAATGAGGCTTAGCACAGTGTTCGCTCCATCATCCAAGTGTCTTTGTAGAAATTAGTCTATGCCTTACTGTCCTTTGGCTCTCTCAGGAAGAAAAGGATTTGCCCAGACAGATGGCTGAAGAAATTGCTCTGTGACTTGTGTGGTTCTGCAGGTAACCTTTTTTTGGCTATCATCAAGTCTGATTTAATGGATCTACCATAAGATAATGTCTCCAACTCTGATTGTCTCTGCTGATGTGTTATCTTTCCATAACTGCTCTTCAGCTGCTCTGGCAACATCTAGCCAGATGTCATTCAGCTAAGTATTTGGTCTGCAAATCATTGATTGTTTTCCTTCAATCCATTATTTGTGCAAATGTCCTGTCAGTACTCAACCCAATTCATCCTACCCATATTCCTTTTAAGGATGCAAAACCATTTTTGCCCCAAATAGTGCAGACTTGAGGCTGGTCTTCCAGCTGATAATGCTTCCAGTTCCAAAAGCCTTGTTCTGCTTGGATTCCTCCATGCCTGAGGACTGTTCACTGAACCAGCTTGGCTTGTTTGTATTCTCCAGTCTCTTGGGTTTCGAGATAGAGGGTGTTATCCCATACTGAGAACTTCTTTAATGATCATCCTATTCTCTTTTACATCTGAGGTGATTTACTGAACAGGCAGTAAGTGAGGATGATAACAATGTGCAGTTGAAAGTTCCGCATCCTTAAAGTCCTGGCAGACTTTGTTAGTCCTTTTCCACTGTTTTCAGTGCCTTCAGGTTGTACTCAACTACACTTTGCATTTCACCCTTCCCACTGGTTGACTCAAGTGGTGTTTGATAGCTGCTGAAGACAAGACAGGACTATGACCTGAAAAGCCACCTTGTCTGAGCAACCTCCACCACTGAGAGTCTGCATTCACATAACATCTTACTTAGCAAGACAAAGGCTTGTCAACAGCACCTGAAATTCATTTTTTTTGTGCCCCTACTCCCTTTATTTTTAATTTGGCTTATGTTTGGACCTCTTTGCTAACTGAAACCCACGGCCAGCATTGCATTGCCTGGTTGGAATTTAGACAACTCGTGGTCGATATAACTCTGATGGATATGGATGAAGAATGGTAGGAATTGCTGAATCCAGTAGCTTGACAGAAGAGAAACTGCCACATTGTCATGTCTCCGGGTCCAGTAGCAAGTCTGAACGTGTGTTATTATTAGGCACATACACACAGTACCTGTATCCACAGTCAGCCACACAGATCAGCACAGCTATAGCACTCATGTGAACTCAAGCAGTGGAAAATATAAGCATTTATACAATATAGATCCTTAGAGTAGCTGGGTTTACATACTCATTCTGTCAGATAGTTGGCCTGTGGATCCCCATATCTCCCCAGCTGATGGCTTCTGGGTCTGCACCCTCACCCTAGCTGCTGGTAATCAGCCCTTCTTGCACACAGACGGTCACAGAAACATGCATGTGCTACGGCTTTAGAGTGTCAATGTTATCCAGTAGCTGGCCCCTGGATCCTCTGTTCTTCCAGGTACCTTGTACACAAACTCTCCTGTGCGTGCATACACACATGCAAACACATAGGTCTCTGGCTGCTGTCCAAAGCTATTGCCCTACCAGTAGCTGACACGGAGATCCTCTGGTCTCTCTAGTAGATGGCTTGGAATGCCTCATCCCTCCAGGTGAACTAAAAAGCCTTTCCTGTTGATTTATCTGCTGTATGTCATGCCCAGACCACAGGCTGATCATTCTCCTTTGATAGCCCTGAGAGTAGCATAGTCAGTATGCTTGTCATCACCTATTAGGTCCTTGGGATTCTTCCATCTTCATCATTCCTTTGCTTCTTTGTCTTCAGACACTTTATGAAGTCTTTAATCACATATCCTAATGAAAAAGACTGAGAGTCTATGACCAGGACAAGAGGTCTTTAGGCTACACACCAAAAAGAATTCATAAATGTATTAATGTCAAGATAGTAGCAGTAGCAGAAAGGATGCTTTTGCCAATTTGTTGTGAGATTGAAACCAAATGAAACATCTTATTATGATTTAGGACTCCACGGTCCCTGTGTATGCAATAATAAATGTTGGTCTGGTATAGATTTATGGTAGCACAGGCATTTTCATATCTACAAAAATCTAACCTATGAGTATCATGTGTCAGTAGAAGTATTGATGACCAGCACAAAAAATTAACCTTTACAACATTTAGAGGACAATTTAGCTGTGATACTAGAAATGTGAAGTGGTGGAGGATTCCAGTCTAAGGATCTCTTCAGTAACTTAATATTCGTAAATATCCTGATTTTTAATATGGTACAATATTGCACATTAGTCACTGCCAAGGATTATTTGTAAATCAGTAAACATAGTCCTTGTTCTAGAATATGCTGAAGGTGTGAAGGAAGTAGAAGCCATGGCTGAATGTTTTAGCAAATCCCCATACCGTGTTTTTGGAGACGCTTTTAGCCTCTTTCCATGGCAGCTATGCAAGAACAGATGACAGTGGTCCCACCAATAACACTGACAGAATTGGAGAGTGTTTGGTGATGGCAGAATGAACAACAAATTAATTCCAGGAATTTAAAGGACATGTCTTTGCAACGGAAAAATCATTCTGCATGCAGAGCTCCAAACAGGGGGCTTGCTCCTTGTAGTTGTAGGTATCAGAGTTCGCTCGGGGGAAACTCCTGCTGGCTTAATGGGACATAGAGAGAAAATGGGCTGCATCTCAGTAAGTCCCTAGCTGAACACCCTGCTAGCAGTGAGGCCCAGCTGTGCTTCTGGCTGAGGTATTTACTCTGTATCGTGGCCCAGACTTCCAGAAGTCTTCCCCCACTTTACATCTAAAACAGAATTTAAAAACAGAACTTTATTTGCATTAAAAGACCTGATTTATCTCTTTTTGATGTCAGTGGAAATTTTCCCATGGACTTTTACAGTCAGTTAACTGAAGTTCAAAAATAAACATTTTTAATGTTATTTTTTGTTCAGTAGAATAAACAAAAGCCTCAGCTGAAGTCAGTGGAAACAAAGTTAAGTGAAACAAAGTTAATGCTGAATGCTCTAGAAATTCTGAAACTTGATGTTCAGTATTGGGACATCCAATATTAAAGGGTTTTTTCCCCTTCTCCCCAAACATTTGGATTTACATAATGCAACACTGAGAGAAAAATACTTCAATGCAATTGTGTGCCTCTCTTGTCAGGCTCCAGAAGAGAACGTTGTGGTTATCGGATGCTGCGTCGCCATTGTAATTCAGAAGATCAGGTGCACTGCATCGGCAAAGCTAAGAAATACAGTGAGACGGCAACCCGCGTAAAAGAGATCCTGCTCAGCACAGTCAGTCCAGAGCAGTTTGTTTTAACGCTACTTCAAGCAGAGCCTCCCAACGTGTTGGTGAGTCGTCCCAGCAAACCATTCACGGAGGCTTCCATGATGATGTCCCTGACAAAACTGGCAGACAAAGAGTTGGTTCACATGATTGGCTGGGCCAAAAAAATTCCTGGTAAGCATTCCAGTCTTGTTTCGGTTGACTTCATTCAATGCTTTTACCATCAATGTATCATTCTCTACCCAGACATAACAGCACAGCACAGTAAACGTGCAGTATGAAAGTCTTCAGCTTTTTATCCTATAAAGTAATGGACAATTTGTTGCTCTCAGTAATTCACCTGGATGTATTTTGACTTAGACAACGATCTAGCCCATAATTTGCTTTCTGTCGTTAGTCAAATACTTGTTCATTTTGCTAAAAAGCATAGTTGGTGTTGCATGTAGTTTCTGCCTTAGCATCAACTGTAAATACCTGATTAATCTGATTTAGAAGGTTCATTAAAAGGGCTATTAACTAGATGGCTATAAAAAAGAATTTCAGACCAAATTCTTTCCTTGAATCCTGACAGAAGGTGTCTAATACTGTTGATGAAAACTGAAGTGTGTCCAAGCACTGAGTGCCTTCAATTGCTTCAGTTGACACAGTTGCTACACAAGAGCATGAGACTGCAAAGTGGCGCATGGTATCGATCTCACAATTATTGAGCGCTCTCCATCAAAACGAAAATCAATAAGGATGCTTTTGGTTGTTGGCAACACAAAGAACATGCACTGAAGTACAACTACATGCGTTATCACCTTGGATGTCTCATCTGTGACCACAGTATCGTATTGTGGCATTGTACCATTTCACTTCTTGCAAACTAGAAGGGGTGAGCATTTTTCAGTTCCTTCTCCATGAAGCACCTGTGATTATAACTGTCAGAATAAAGAATAAAAGGCAGAATAAAAGCAGCCAGCACACAGAAAAGGCAGTTGGCAAAGCTGTGCGAAAAACTTGCTGGCTGGCATAGACTAAACTGCAGACTGTGGCCAACTAATAATGGTGAGCTGAAAGAAGCATTGACTAATTGATGGACCTGTAGCAGCATGGAGCTTAATCCTTAGCTTCAGATATAGTGCTCTGCTAGGAGTGATCCCTACGGCTGTGTTTACCTTGCACGGCTGATCTAGCCTGCAGCACGCCTGGTAGTCCTAACCCCATGTCCATCAGGACTGAGGAGCCAGGACATCACGGCTCCGCTCTTGGATTTCATGCTGAAGGCAACCAGAGCATGCTGGTGCGTGCCCTGGTCTTGTCACACTTGTGCACTACAAACAGCAGTTGGCTGCTGCTTGAATACGCACCCAGGAAGACATGACAGGAATGTTTACATCCAGAAATAAACTGAGTGTGTACACAGTTCAGGAAACAACCTTGGTGGAGAATATTTCGTATAATCCTTATATTAAGAATTTAGGACAAGGGAAGCGTATCCTATTTCAGATCTAGCTGGAGTGGCTGAAGGTGCTACCAGCTCCAGCTGCTGGACCACATCTGCTAGCTGCAGATTACAGTCTCTGTGGCTCAGCCGCTGTGTTGGAGGGTTCAGGTGACGGTTTTAGGGTGTGCGGATTCCAGGTCAGCTGCTGAGCTGCCAGAGAGGAGATGCTTGCACAGCACGAGTATCTTAAACCACACTAGCTGTTTGCAAAGGGATAGTGGTTTTGCCATTGACGTGGAATATTTTAAACTGAGACCCTGAATCCTTACTCCTTAGTTTTCCTGATTTAAGAAACTCTGAAAATAACCGTAAAGTAACCATAAGGGGTTAAGTGGTGTTTATTGCTATAATTTCTTGTCTGATCAGAAGAAAACTTGATTGAAAGGTACCTTTTCAGAGGACTCCATATAGTTATGTTAATACAGTAGGAAGTGAATTGTGAAGGAAAACCAGAGAAAGTCTTAGAAAACAACCTTATTTTAAGCAGTATTTGAACGAGAAAGAAAATGAAAACAACCTTTTCCATTTTCTGGTTGTTCTTAATTTCTATTTTTTTTAACTGTCAGCTTTTTTTAAAAACAAAATCACAACCCCAAAACCTCAGCAAATTGACATTAAATTTTTTAATTTTTCAAAAGATCAGATTCTGAACCAACCCCAATTTTGACATTAATCACTTTTAGTTTATTTTCAGCATTCATCAGAAATAAAACCTCTACTTGGCAATAAGAGAACTGTATGAAGAAAACCCACTGAAGCAGTTAAACCCCTTCAAAACAATTCCTGGGAATGTTGACACTATATCGTGTATGTTTGTTTTTTCTAATCATTCCTGTTACACAGAACAGAAGTAAACACCATTTTAGAACGATGCCAGAAATAGATGTGATGTTTAAATATGTACCTAATTGTAAGTAATATTGCCATATGACATGTTAGTTTGAGCATTCGGATTGATTCATTTATTTTTATAGCAAATAGATTTATTTCTTTTTTCCATTAAAACAAATGTGATGACAAAAGCTTAGGGATAGAATTTCAGTCTGCAAAAATTCTTGCCTGAAATTAATCATCTACATCCATGCTCTGATTCCTGGAGGTAAGGTCTTAGATAGAAAATACCGCGTTCTTAACTAATGGCCCAGTGAACAGTAATTTTACTTTCTGTAAAGCTGAATATTTGCTTTTGTATAGCTGGCTAAGAAGCCCGTTGTCACCTCTAAATTATTCTTTTGACACTCACCAAAAGTGAAACAAAATATTTTAATTTTTCTTTATAGATGCTGATGTTAACAGTAACTTTTGCCTAAATAGGAAAGATAAATGTTTATATTTTTTCATATTTAACATTTAATGACCTTCTTTTGTTATGAGTTTTACGCTGTGACTGGATTGTTATCTGTACTTTCAGCTTAATGGATTGTATTTTTGTTGTTGCTCAGTGAAATAGAAGCTGTCACCCAGATATTTTTCCTTCTGAATGCCAAGTTTTTTAATTCTAAGTTGTCAGACAGCAACAGAACATAACTTCTGTAACTGCCTTTCACTTTGTTGACCTAGTCTGAGTTGAACGTGGTTCATAGCTGAACCTGTACCGCTAATCAATAGGATGTTGTCATAATATTGAAATTTGGATTCATTATGCAACCTAGTGTGTTGCTGGCCAAAGTAGTGTGTCTTGTGCTAGTTACTACACATCCAGCACAAGTTTTTTCTTGTCTTTGTAATTTATAATTAAATCATTAGGTATAGAGCACACAATTTAAAGGATGCATACTACAGCCATAGAAAAATAAGTAGTTTAATGTACTCTGCAGCAAATGAAATGGGACTTCTGACACTGCATTAGAAGCTGTGGTGGAGGAAGCTGTGCTGTCCTCAGTCTTTAAAGTGTGAGATTGTTAGGAAAAGGAAGGGCATGGTCCTTGTGATAGCTGTGCTCAATGGCCATGAATCCTACTGGTGGGGCTGAGTGGGTGAGTTTAGCAGGCGACATCCAGGATAAATCTGGATCTTTCAGTGTCTGTAGATTGAACGCTGGGACTTGGTCTGACATCTTGCTCCACTGAGATAGATAGTTTTTAAACCAAATAACTGGTTGTTTATGCTACAGAAATCAGCACATGCCTGCATAAATATTTATTTAAATAAACTCCTGAGATGTCTTTGGGCTGTTGTTTCCCAGGAAACTGCTGCTGTCAGTTTATACTATTCACACTGCCATGATTATTTTTCTAAAACCACTTTTAAAATTATGTGTGTGTCTGGCAGATAATCTGTTGTTGGCTGTGGATTCTGTAGTAAATTCTGTGACAGCGAAACCCAGGAGGGAAGGTACCGCTCCTAGGCTCCTGTTTACCCCTCTGATAAAGCAAGGAGCAAGGCTATCGATTTTGAAAGGCAGTACTCTTAGCAATGATAGGAGAGGGTGCGCGTTACCCAGTTTACATCAAGCTGGGGCTGTCACCAACTGTCTTCCAGCCTAGTAGTTTAATAAGATTAAAATACATGGAGCATTTGTATAAATTGCTGACGGCAGATGCTTTGACAGCGCAAATGTTCTGGGTGTATTTTAAGACAGCTGGCAAGAACTACGGGGAACCTGTCTCCCATGGCCAGGCCGTGTAACGATGTTTCACTGTGCAGAGTCGTAGATAGCAGCTCGCCTAAAAATGAAGTGCCTTTGCTAAAAGAGCTACCTACAGCAGCTCTGCTTCGAAAACTGTGGCCTGATCGGGGCTTTGAACACAGCTGCAGTTTGACCACCGAACGGGTTGGCACTGTAGCTGTGTTTCATTCCTTGACTGAGCAGTCGGCTTTCCCGCTTGCATTTGATAATTCACACTTCTCTTTTCTGTGTTTTGGGTTTGCTGTGTAGTTTTTTTTTTTTGTAAGTGTGTTAATTTTATTTCTCGTTATTTGACTTCTATGAGTCTCTTTTCCCCAGTCTTTTTTGCAGGGGAAGGGAAAGGGAGGGAAACGACTGTCTGTCCCTTCTGGCGATGTTGCAGTGCTATCTGATGCCTTGCAATAACTTCTGGGGACATCAAAATGCTGGAACAGGCTTATGCACAATGCATTAATTCTGTTCTTGCTTCTAGGATGCTGTGAATGGAGGCAACGAGGACACTAATAATTTCACCAAAAACCCTTGTCTATTTTTTCTGGTTTATCGCCATTTTGGGGAAGAGAGTGGCAATAAAAGGATGGGCTGGGTTCAACACGTGTCATTTACAAAGGGGATGATGACACAGAGGCACCAAGATGTGGGTGCTTTCATAGCTACCCAACAAGCCAGAAACGAGCCTCTCTTATGAGACTAAAAAGGCCCCTGCAAGTGACAACCATATACATTCTGGGGAAAGAACAGGCTATTTTCTTAGGACTCCTTTGCAGTGCAATGCAGTGATCTCCGACAAATGTGAGTTTCCCGAGTGAATCCCCAGTGCCTCTCAGGAGGCTGTGGGACCGTCGTCTAAAGAGGTGGCCAAGCATAAGGCAGGTCCTCTGCAGTCACTGGAGTTTCACTGGCTGTATGGGAGTAATTGCACTTGAACATCACTCTGCTTTATTTCAAATGTTTTGTGGAAGATTTGACAATGATAATAACAAATATTTATGTTCCTATTTGAGATGGCAGCATGGTCCTTCTGATGTCCGTGCTCCCTTTTCTGGCCTTCTTCACAACCCATCATTCTTGCTGTTTCTTTTCGTTTGTCATGTACTCAGTCTTCTTTATGAAAACAAAGAACTAAATGTATTGATTAATTTCATGCTATTTTCATCATTTTAGGCTTCATTGATCTCAGCCTCTTTGACCAAGTAAGACTCTTGGAGAGCTGCTGGATGGAAGTTTTAATGATTGGTTTGATGTGGAGATCAATCGACCATCCTGGAAAACTAATTTTCGCACCAGACCTTGTACTGGACAGGTAAGAGAAATAAACTTCTTGAGACCACTTCACATTAGTGTGTTTGGAGGTGGGTAGGAGGAAGAAGATTAAGTACGGGAGATGCTATTAATAGTTTATCTAGCAATATCCTTTATTTGTACTTGTAACAATAATGTTTTGAGGTTCCACATCCTTACAGGGGCTTAAGGAATGCTAAGCATAAACAGTACTGTTGAACTTGCCAGTTCCTCAATTCCTGGAGCACATGACAGTGTGAAGTTTCTCTGTATCACATCTTTTGCTGGTTTTGTTCCTCTTGGTCCAGGTCTCTAGATGTTGAACCTGTAGATACATCAACACAATGCACTACAGTGGTGTCCCTCAGGGGTCCATACTGGGACCAGTACTATTTAATGTCTTCATCAATGACATAGACAGCGGGATCGAGGGCACCTTCAATGAATTTGCAGATTACAACAAGCTGAGTGGTGTGGCCAACACATCTGAGGGATGGGATGCCATCCAGAGGGACCTGGACAAGCTTGAGAAGAGGGTCCATGTGAACCTCATGAGGTTCAACAAGGCCAAGTGCAGGGTCCTGCGTATGGTTTTGGGACAACCCCTGGTACTGGTGGATGACAAGCTGGACATGACCTGGCAGTGTGCGCTGGCAGCCCAGGAGGCCAACTGTACCATGGGCTGCACCCCCAGCAGCATGGTCAGCAGGTTGAGGGAGGGGATTCTGCCCCTCTGCTCCGCTCTGGTGAGACCCCCCTGGGAGTCCTGTGTCCAGCTCTGGAGCCCTCAGCACAGGACAGACCTGGACCTGTTGGAGCGGGGCCATAGGAGGCCACAGCAATGGTACGAGGGCTGGAACCTCTCTGCTGTGAGGAAAGGCTGAGAGAGTTTGGGCTGTTCAGTCTGGAGAAGGGAAGGCTGTGGGGAGACCTAGTTGCAGCCTTCCAGTACTTAAAGGGGGCTACAGGAAAGATGGGGAGAGACTCTTTATCAGGCAGTGTAGTGATAGGACAAGGGGTAATGATTTTAAACTAAAAAAGAGTAGATTCAGGCTAGAGATAAGGAAGACATTTTTTACGATGAGGGTGGTGAAACACTGGCACAGGTTCCCCAGAGAGGTGGTTGATGCCCCATCCCTGGAAACGTTCAATGTCAGGCTGGACGGGGCTCTGAGCAACCTGATCCAGCTGAAGATGTCCCTGATCATTGCAGGGGCTTGGACTAGATGGCCTTTAAAGGTCCCTTCCAACTCAAACTATTCTACAATTCTATGATTGTCAATCAAATTCTTCCAGCTGATAGGTTTTCTCCCCCCACCCCTCAAAACAAGCAGATGTAGTGTCAGACCATGTTTCAATTATTTTAAGTAGCTTTTCTACCTGTTTTTCTGCTTGCCCCTAGTGCAGACTTCATAAATAGCTATAATAATGAACATCGTAACACTAGCCAAAAGGGATTTAAAAAACCCTTAGCTTGCTTTTTAATACTGAGAGTATTTTTTTCAAGCTAAAGCAGGGTGTTTGCAAGATTAAAAATTATTTCTCCAAAACATCGTTTACCAGCAGGGAAGAACATGGATTGGTAACAGTGTTTTTCTACAGGACCTTAGAAGGATTTGACCTCAGCTTCACATTGGTAAAAAGTCAGGGAAACGATTTACTCTATTGGGCAGGTTTAAAATGCCTCTTAACCTTTTCAACCTGGGGAAATTCATGTCTGTACCAGTCCTGTGGCTTGAGCTCTATAATAATCATCATCGCAGGTACAGAAAGCAAAATGGGTTAGTGAGAGAAATAAATTTGTTTGATAAAGGGTGTGAAATAAATTATTTGCTCATAGAAAATTCAGTGCAAGAACACGCTGTGTTGTTCAACACAATTATAAGAAATTGCTGAAAATGCATGATACATTTAGTTCCTCAGGAGCTGATATGTGCTGAATAGAGTGAGCTTATGTGATGCATTCCTTCATCTCCACAAGACACAGCACAACGGGAGCTAGCAAGCACCCGGGCATGCTGTAATATGTTTTTGAAGACATGCATATACGAAACCGGTCTGTAACTTGATTGTTTTTATCTGAGCTGAACTTCAGATACATTTCCTACATAATCTTTGTAGACAAATACTTCTCTGATGGTTGTGTTTGTTTAGAAATTGCAGCTGCCTGCCCCTCTCCGAAGCTTCACATTCTCCTTCGCTGTGAGGAACGTGGGGAAGGGGGCAATATTCCGGCAGCTGCCTTCCTGCAGGCAGCGTTGCTGCCCCTCTTAGTGGTGTCTGCCTGCGCCCACCTCGCAGCCTGGAGGCTCAGCACCTGCCAGCTGGGACCCGGCAGAGGAGAAGAGTTCTTTAATTCCCCTGCACTGCTGTGCTTAAGTCTGTCTCATCTTAGAAACATTACAGAGAAAAAAAATCTTATAGTCCAGATAGTATAAGAAGCATCCCTTTGAATACTGTGTCATAGAGCTTAATTGCTTTTTGAGTCCAGTATATGTGAAAAAAACCTAACCAAAACCAAGGAACAGTAACATCAGTGGTTGGAAATTTGCTGCTGCATAATTTTAAACCCATTGGAGTGGCTTAGGGTTGTCTGGGGTTTTTTTTCAGATCAGAAAATGGGACCATTTCTGATATCCAAAATGGAAAAAGTTGCATTTAGTAAACACTTGTGAACTCAGAAATAACCAAACCACAAAACCACCAAAAGCCAAAAAAATCCATTTACAATTAAGCATCTCCAAAGAAAAAGGTGCCAGGGGATGGGAGTAGAGGTTGTTTTATTCTTTAAAATTGTCTTATTGTTCCAAGAGACTTGTTTGAGGGGATCTTTCTTATTCACCAAGTCCTGAGGCCTCCGTCAGGTACAAAGAGTGATGCCACTGGTTGTGGTACTAACTCCTTGTGAAACAAATCCGGAAAATGGTTCAAGGTGTACTGTGCCCTGCACTACGGAGTTTCAAACTGGTTACCGAGGATTGTACTGGCTGTGAGTTTAAAGCCTCTTACACAAATCAGATCATACTTACCTGCGGTCAATCCTGCATGCACTTTAAAGAGAAAATCAGTTTCTTAGAGGTGATGACCTTCTATTCCAGTGTAATTTTCAATTTAGATTTCATAATAGAACCTTCTGAATTCTCCCAAGGAAAAGATGGACAGGCCTTTTGCAGCCTCATTCATGCTTTGACTTTTGTCTGGCTGAGTCAGAGTTCCTTAATTCTACTTTTTCAGTAACTTTTTCAATGTGTTTCCATAGGGACGAGGGGAAATGCGTAGAGGGAATTTTGGAGATCTTTGATATGCTCCTGGCCATGACCTCGAGGTTCCGAGAGCTGAAGCTGCAGCACAAGGAGTATCTGTGTGTCAAGGCAATGATCCTTCTCAATTCCAGTGAGTATGTGGTCGATGCTCACCAAACTGTACTTTTTATTTCAAGGGTGGCTGGGAAATCAGCCTCTAAAGATGGCAGAAATAGCAAATGAGATAAAGCCGTTGAAAGAGAACAACAGGAAAGGACTTCTAACTGTCAGACTGTAAGGGTTTTTGCTCAGGAAACTTCTGAGCAGTATCATTTGCTGGATTTAGGGTCCATGGCCTGTTGTAATAACTGCATGAAAGGCTCTGAAAGTCTGAAAGTTTCTCACAAAATGGGGCTTACGGCCCAAGCTGTGTCTCTGTGGCTCCTGGTCATGTGTCAAGCTACTGCACAGCTCCACAAACCTGTCCTTAACAGTTAATCCTAGTTAAACTAGTTACTCAACTGAGTGGTGATTAATTGGGCTTAAATGTTCCTAATTAATGGTAATTAAATGTTCCTAATTAATGGTAATTAATTGGTAGAAATGATTGGAAGTACTCAACAGTTCCGCAAGATGAATTGCAGGATAGCAGCTTTGCTTTACAGCAAGGCAGATAGGAGAGTGTGTTTGCTGATTCAGCAAATCATGTTCATCAGTGATATTTTCTTCAAAGCCTCACATCTCAAAAAAATCTATCCCTTCACCTCTCCCTGCTCTCCTTTCTTGTCAAAGTTAGTCTTTTACTCCTAATTTTCAAGGTGTTCTGGAGCCCTGTCCTTCCACAAGTATCTTTGGGAGGATTATTTTTTTTTTTTTGCCCAGGTCTCTTCTACTCTCTCAGTAACGTCATTGTGTGTTTCCAGCCCTTCCTAGCGGGGATTTCTTCTCGTCCCTCTCCGTACCCCCAGTCCCCTTTTTTGGCATTTGCTGACTTTTAAGGTTTCTCACTGTAGGCAAGTGCTGTATTATGGCACCCTTAGCGAGCTGCAGGGAGCCCATGGCAGGCTGGGGCCATCAGCAGTGTCTCTCACCATGTTCTCCTTCCTCCCTAGGAATACTCAGGTATACTCAGAGAAAAATGGATTTTTTCAGCAAGAAGTTGTTAGAGCAGGCATAATGCTGTAATTCATAATAGTTATTAAGTTGCAAAGTACGGAGTGATTCAAAGGAAAAACCCCTGGAGAAGGGAGAGCATGTGCGTTCTCGGGACTGAAGGGTCTATGTTCAACATACTGTCTTGGGAGGATTTGGGAGGGTTATTCAGTTTGCAAATGACGTGGCCATCAAATTTTGGCAAAGGGATGTAAGCTGGAGCTTGGCGTGGCACATGGAACATCGTTTGCATGGTCTTGAGGGGGTGTCAGGATATGTATCTTCTCTAACCCTATGGAAATATTATATCAGGAGAAAAACCCACAGTCATGGCTTTTTTTCCTTCCTCATGAGCAGGGCACATTTCTTTCTCTTCCCTGGTTAGGCATGTTTCCCTTGTCAGCAGCAGAACCTGAAAGCAACAGGAAACTGCATCACCTGCTGAACGTCGTGACTGATGCCTTGGTGTGGGTGATCGCGAAGAGCGGGATCCCCTCGCAGCAGCAGACGACGCGTCTGGCCAACCTGTTGATGCTCCTCTCTCACGTCAGGCACGCCAGGTAAACCTCGCGGGATGGGTGCAGCGCCCAAGGCCTCCGTGTTTGTTCATGACAGCAACAAAGCAAGGCTCGAACTCCAGAGCTCTCCTGAGGGAACCCTGCGACTGCTCTTCACTGCTGCTCATTGTGAGCATTTTCTTCTTAGCACAACTAAACAGACAATGTACTCAAGTGCTTGCCGGCACTCAAAAACGTTGTGCTGATATTAAAATGCTGCCTTAACTGTATTACATTGAATTGTTCATTATGTATCTGCCTGAAATGTTTAACAATAATAACACAAATTCAGCCTTTAAAAAAAAATCAAACCACCCAGCCACCAAAACCCTTTCATCCCAAATAAAAGCCTCTTTCAAAACTGATTTACAGGGTGGGCTTTGGTGGAGCAAAGTGCGCTTTGCGTGCCATGTTTGACCCGGGCCAAACTTGTCTTTTATTGGGAGCCATAGCATTTTTTTTTCCCAGTGACTTGTGCTACAGCAATGCCGCACTCCTGCTTTCCCCACGGGAAGCAGCTCCTGGACCTCCTTGAGCTGCTCGCCTTTGCTTGCAGCACAGCAGACTCCAGCGCGGGGCCCTACAAAGAGATGCGTTCGTGTTCAGGCTGTTTGTCATTTTAAATTATCACCCAGAGACCAGCTATTCACAGCGGTGTCTCAGGTCTTGGCTGCGGAGCGTGCGTCCAGGGAAGACAGTCCTGGGCCCAGGCTGGAGCACGCAAAGGAGAGATGGGCATGCCTGGCTTGGTGTAGGGACACTGGAGGAGGGACAGCAAGCTTCCTGGGAGAGCAGGTGGCAGCGGGAGGGACCTGCCTGTGCCGAAAGGCAGCTTTTAACAGCCAGTTTGTGAGCTGGGGGGG
>Ga0065711_1026994_pt1 | contig 55863 bp, 37 predicted proteins | sample Hoacrofraction12_FD_59098 | JGI IMG/M metagenome (GOLD analysis project Ga0065711, IMG submission 59098) | Hoatzin crop microbial communities from Cojedes, Venezuela - Epithelial fraction 12 v2 (version 2) | ecosystem: Host-associated > Birds > Digestive system > Esophagus > Crop | place... | reverse complement strand
CCCGCCTGGACAAGGTCCTGTGCGGCCTGCTGTAGGTGACCCTGCTTCGGCAGGGGGGTTGGACTAGATGACCCACAGAGGTCCCTTCCAACCCCTACCATTCTGTGATTCTGTGATTCTATGACACTTCTGTTACTTTTGATAGGATCATTTTCCTGCTAAGCACTAGCTGTCACTGCACTTTAAGTTGACACTACAAAAGGGACTTTGAAGCACAGAGGGGATCAAGATTGAAAGAGAAGACCGAATTTGGGTCCCAACTCCTAGTGTCTGTTGTCTGACTTTTATATTTCAGCATCACTGAGTTTTCTGGTAGCTGGTCGTTCTCTTGAAAAATGAAGAGGAGAAGCAACATCCCTGGTAGAGTACAGTGAACCTGGCAGCTGGCATCTGAAGTCATTCAAAACCTGGCAGAGACATAACTCAGCCTGAGTGAGCTTTCTAGGCACAGAGCAGAGGGCAGGAATGTGGAGCTGGAGGAGATGTGGAGGTGGCACTGTCACTGTTAGCTTCAGCCTGCTCTAAAGCTGGCTTGAGGTGATAACGGGAATGTGTGTGAGAATAATTATAGGAGTGTATGTCTGGCAGTCCTGCATCCAGGCTCTGCCTCACATCAGGCACCAAGATTGAGGGATGCACAGCTAGAAACCACTTATACAAAGGTCAGAATGAGCAACTTGCCTAAATGAATTTTGTGGCCAAAAAGGAGTCCCATTGCTAAAGAAAACATTCGAGCACATCAGCCTCTATGACACTCACTGCAGCTCCCTACTGTATTTATTTTTATTGCAATAAATGAAGCGGGTTACTTGATACAAGGAGTCAGAGTTGTTTTGTGAGCCCTGTGCATCTTGCACATCGAGTCAGAGGTACATCAAAGAGTCCATCAGTACCCCTGCTGCCTTCACAAATGTCACCACAAAAATGTCAACGCCTCTTCCTGATTTGGTACATCAGAGTAGATAACGCAGGTTATAAAACTCTTTGACTGTGGTATGAAAATAGAAACATATACAAGCATAGGAAGCAACTAGCAAACGTGTGTTGAAAAAAATTAAATGAACAAAACATTATAGACCTACCACAATAATCTGGTGAAATCTTCATCTTCCAGACCAAACTACCAGAGTGGTTTCACTGGTGAAGAAAAGAGATACTGTCAAAGAGAAGGCATTGCCTGTTCATCATCTGTTCCTGGGAGAGACAGCAACATGGGAAACTCTCCTGCCTGCCAAAGCCACTGGGCCAGACTCATGGCCAGTCTGAGTTTGGGATGCTCCCTGTAAGATGTTGAGATTTAGTGGCTTCACATGTCAAGGATTTCACCCATTGGCAGCACTGGGATTGCTTCAGATTTGCAGGTTGGATAGCCCAGAGTTATGAGAAACACAGAAAAGTCTCCAAAGGTATGTGCATTTTCATTAGGTTCCTGTCAATTTAGGAAGTCCTCTGTGCGCTTCCCCTTTGTGGACAGAGCAAGTGCAAAACAGTGAAATCAGTAATTTAACCTTTAGGAGGGAGGAGCTCTGTGGACGACACAATAGAGGTTAACAACCTTCCTCTGCGATGCGATCTCTTGAGAGCTCTGTGCTAACAGCTTGCTCCTGCAGTGTACATTCAAGGCAGAAGTAAGGATGGCTGCCAGATAGTGGTGGGCCTGCACCCAGAGCTGTTTGTGTGTCTGGTTTACCATTCAGCAGACCCTGAGAGCGGGGCTAATTGGCAGAGAAGGAAATGGTGGCATCATTATGTGTGCCTGAACATTAACTGGTTGAACCGATTCCCCTTTATAATATTATCAGATAGTCTGATATGTGCTTCCGAGTCCAAATCCAAACAAAAATTTGCTGTGGATGGCAAGCATTCAGAAAGAGATACGATTTTTTTCCATTTTGGTCAATGATTTTGGACCAAGAAAATTTGGTCCAAATTAATTCATCCAAAGCAACTGGTATCTGAAATAGTTCACAATTAAAAGAGAGATTTGGCTCCCCAAATTACCCTGAAAACATCCCACTGTCCTCTTCCTCAACAGAAATTCATTACTCCTTTGCATGTGATGCTGCATAGGTACACAGGGTCTCCTCCTGTAGAGAAGGCAACACCCTCTCCATGTGATTAATTTAGTTCCTTTAACTGGTGAAACAACTTCAAAATATTAAAACATTGTCATAGTGATGTTTTACTTACCAGTTATTTTACTGAAAGCATTGTGGTTGCATCAGGGTTGGACCAAGGCATCCATGCCACAGTGACAGACCCAAGGCAGGGACCCCCAGGCTGGACCCGTGATTCAGTACTGCCCACTTCCTTGGGCCTCTGCCCCCAAAGAAACTCTGGAAGAGGTGGCAAATGAGCCCATACCAAGGCTCCTCAAGGAAGCGGGAAGCTCTGCAAAGTATTTGACCCTTTATATTGCAAGAAACCCTGCAGCTGTCATTGGAATTTCTGAGTTAGCTTAAGCAGCCAGATAGGATTACACAGATAATTGCATCTTTTCTCTGATCATGTACTTCTGCTGCCTTTACATTTACTGTGTTGGTCGTGGCTGAAGTATTGGTTTCACTTTTGCTTAGCTCTTTGACTGCACTTCTATGTTTATCCGTCCTCGCTTGATACTGTACTGGCTGGGATGTGTACACAGTACCTAAAAAATTCAGTTGCTTCATCAAAGGAGGGATATCCCTACTGCACTTAGGTTTGATAAATGCTTCATTTTATCAAATCTTAATTATAAGACAAATCACAGAATCACAGAATCACAGAATGTTAGGGGTTGGAAGGGACACCCAGAGACCATCTAGTCCAACCCCCCTGCCAAAGCAGGTTCACATAGAACAGGTTGCATGGGACCTTATCCAGGTGGGTTTTGAAAATCTCCAGAGAATGAGGCTCCGCTCCGCTGCCCCTCTGGGCAGCCTGTTCCAGTGCTTCATCACCCTCAGAGGGAAGAAGTTCTTCGTTATGTTCAGATCAAACTTCCTATGCTTCAGTCTACGCCCATTGCCCCTTGTCCTGTCGCTGGGCACCACTGAAAAGAGTCTGGCCCCATCCTCCTGACACCCACCTTCAGATATTTATAGACATTTGTAAGATCCCCTCTCAACCTTCTCTTCTTCAGGCTGAACAAGCCCAGCTCCCTCAGACTTTCCTCGTAGGAGAGATGTTCCAGTCCTCTCATCATCCTCGTAGCCCTCCGCTGGACTCTCTCCAGTAATCGCCTTGTCTTTCTTGAACTGGCAAGCCCAGAACTGGATGCAGTACTCCAGACAGGGCCTTAATAGGGCAGAGAAGAAGGGGAGGAGAACCTCTCTTGACCTACTGGCCACACCCTTCTTAATGCACCCAAAGATACCATTGGCCTTCTTGGCAACCAGGGCACACTGCTGGCTCATGGTTAACTTGTCACCAGCACTCCCAGGTCCCTCCCTGCAGAGCTGCTCTCCAGTAGGTCATCCCCAAGCCTGTACTGGTGCATGGGGTTGTTTCTCCCCAGGTGCAGGACCCTGTACTTGTCCTTGTTGAACTTCATCAGGTTCCTCTGTGCCCAACCCTCCAGCCTGTCCAGGTCTCACTGAATGGCAGCACAGCCTTCTGGTGTATCCACCACTCCTCCCTGTTTGGTGTCATCAGCAAACTTGCTGAGGGTACACTCTAACTCTTCATCCAGGTCATTGATGAAGAAGCTGAACAAGACTGGGCTGAGTACTGACCCCTGGGGAACACCAGTAGCTGCAGGTCTCCCACTAGACTCTGCATCACTGACGGCAATCCTCTGAGTTCTGCCATTCAGCCAGTTCTCAATCCACCTCACCAACCACTCATCTAAACATGACCTCCAAAGCTGTGTCCAAAGTATTGCAGCTAATAACACGCTGTTTGGTAGCATCTCTTCTTGGGTCCATTCTACCTACAGAAATGGGATCTCATTTTAAGGACTAAAGCCTGGATTCTAGAAAAAGCAATAACATAAGGGAAGAGGGGAGAAGCCATGCTGCAAGTCTCTGCGCTGTCGGAAGTTAGGCATCCTATCTCCTTGCTTAAAGGACCGAGAACTTCAATGTCGGTCCTTGAACTTCATGAAAGTAACAGGGTGATTGGCATTACTGTGTCCATCGATTGATACAGGGGGCATGTCTGCATTTGCATGGTAACCTATCATTGGACTACATCTGAATGCAGAAGCTCTGCAGTTGCATTTGTCCATAACATTTAAAAATGTGTGCTGAAGAAAATCATGGGCTGGGTCCAGACTCCCAGAAGTTGTAGGCACTTCGCAGAAGAGCAACTTCTGTGTTGTACTGAAAACTTTCTGCTTGAGGAAGCCAGATATCTGCAGAATGTCCCCAGGGTCCAGAGAGAACACAAGCAGCAGTGAAGGCTGCTCTGTAAGGGGGTAGTTACTGGAGAATAAACCCGTTGCTCCCTTCCTGGCATGAGCAGGTGCACAGGGAAGCAGAAGGGTGGATCCCAGGACCAAGTTAAAGCTTAAACTGAGGTTTATGCCATGCCATTCTGCAACTGCATTTCAGTGCTGCCCATATGTGTGTTGCTTAGAAAGAGTGGAGATGCACTCAGGTGGGCCACGAAAGGAAAGCGTTCCCACCAGAGCTAGTCACAACCTCTTTTCTTTTTCCTCTGCTACTTTGCAGCCAGAGTGAAGGACTAGGAGGATGGACAATGCCAAAGGGACTGGATGTTTGCGAGTCTTTTATTATACATCAGACACAGTGGAGCACATTCTGATACAGATTTTCTTTTTTCTGTTCCCTAGTCTGTTTTCCTTCCCTGAATGTTAAAGTTATGAAATCAATAACAGATGACAAGTGGGTTTAATTTGTGAAGAGGAATGTAAGCCTATCTGAGTAGTTAACAATTAACAGTTTCAGACTGAGAGCAGGATTTTGTTCATTTCAGAAACCACCTGGGGCCATTTTCTTTGCACTAATATATGCAGAGATCTGGAGTGTACCGCCTTATTATCCTGGTGCTGATCAGTACATGCACAAACGCTCACATTTAGAGTAAATCCAGTTATGTCTAAATGCCTTTCTTCTCTTCCTTATGCAATTATGCTGTTTAATCATGAATCACAGACCTTCTAATTAAGGCTCAAGGTCGGGAAAAGTGGGATGGAAGGTGACCAGACTTCTAGCTAAAGGCCTTTAAAACTATCGGTTGTTTACGGGAATTACTGTGCGCTTTCCTGAAAGAACTAGATTGACAGATCTAGCATTAACAGAACAAAGTTAATTCCTCTAATTTCTCCCGCATTCTTGCAGGCAGTTTCCTTTAACTGAGGAATTAAAGGTCATGTACCAACTACCTCCTGCACTACCCTAGCCACGCTTTACCAGGTGTCAGCCCCGGGCTCCTCAGTGAAAGAAGCGACCAACTATAGCACAATCTGTGGCTCTGAGAGCCAGCAGCTCTTTAGCACCTTGGTATATCCTTCAAAATGACACATGATGCTTTCCTCACTTCATGTGGCAGTGCTGGTTTCATACACACACACAAAAGGAGATATTGCTGGGAAATTCCATATTTCTTTATTCAGCTTCACATCTGGAACAGAAAAACCTTCCCTGTGAATTTCAAGGGTCTACTGCTTAGCTACACAATCTTTGACAGCTGGGGGGCTCCTGTAATTCCTGTACCTTTTGGACTCTGTGATGGCAGACCTTTTGAGGAATCTTCTTTCCATAGCCCTGTGGCCCCACCTCCTCCTGTATTTTAGCAAAGGCCAGGCACAGGGAGCCTTTGCTGTGTGCTGCAGACTTCAGGGGCAGAAACTGCCTCTGCCTTCCAAAGGTCTTTGGGCAAATGCCAGCTAAAGTCACCCTTGCTTTGGCCATTGCAATGGTTGAGGACTTTACTCCATGAAAGGCAGCAGCAGCCAGACAACTAACCTAGTCCTACCATAGTGGTGGAGGATCTAGGAAGCAAAAGTAATACCCTGATAGCTGTTAGCAGATGGGATTCCCCATCTGCGTTGCCCTAAGGGGCTTCAGCATCTTCTTCCTGGGTTGCATGCGCCACTGCGTCCCGCTTGCTGGTGTGAGATAACCTTAGTCACCCAACAAATAGCTCGCGTAGAACAGCGCTTTGCTTCTACTTTGCCATCTAGCACTGTCTCCTTTAATGGATTTCACAATAAGAACTTAAGATAATTTCAGTGGGCAAGGATGAAACGTGTTCCATCCTGGGGTGTGCCTTGGAGCCATGTGCTGCTGGATGCACAGAGCTCACCTCCCAGGGGTATTCCCTGCTTTGCCCTTCCAGCCAGCCAGTGCTGAAAATACGAATCAAGGAGCAGAGAAACCTGAGTTGAAGCTACCATCTCCATGTCCATCCAAACATATGGAGTTTTGCCACAACTGGGTTCGGGGTGTGAGCTAACCAAAGGACTAGGCAGAGCTCTCCTCTTCCTCTCCTCGCAATCCTTTTCAATGACACCAGTACAAGGAGGCAAGAAGGAATAACTCCAATTATTTTAATGAATTGTGAAATGTAGCAGAGGAGAGGATATAGGTAAACCCAAACTTTGGTTGTAGAGAGAATATTGATGTTGAAAAGGAATAGCAAGAGAAGGCTAGGTCTACAAATGCTAGGCCTCCCAGTTTAATGCCCTGCCAATTTTCTTCCTTTTTTTTCAGAAAACATTCATATAATAACAAGAAAGGAGTAGAATTGGTCTCAGCTGTGTCCCACGTCTAGCCGTATGCTTTGTCATGTTTAAATAAACTGGCAGCTGACATTTTAGCTGTTTTTAGCCATGGGGTTTCCAGAAAGCAAAACGTTTATTTTTTTTCCACTTTGTGTGTGTCTGTGTGTTAATGTTCTTTTCAGAAAAACTGTGAACGAACTGTAGAAACAAACAAAACTGAGCAAAACAAACTGAACTTGGGAATAACAGGCTCGTAGCTGAGGGCAACCTGTCTTCCCTAAGGAGAAGACGTGAGCTGGGGTTTGACGATTTATTTACTGAGAAAACTACATCCTCAATGTCACTGCTATATCTGGGTTTCATAATGGGCTCATTGCCTTTCATTATCCTGGCCTTCTCTCTGTGGCTTTGCTTGTGGTTTAGCTCAGGTGAATTATTCTTCAGCTTGGAAGTGCCGTGTTTCTTCTTGCAGGTGAGCTTAGCACAAGGAGAGCCTTGTGTGCCCAAGCAAAATGCTGGAGCTCTCTTCGCCTTTCACTTGTCTTCCTCTCTCTGGGGTCAGATCCTGCTCTCTGACAAGAGTGATACCATTGGCATGGTCAGCTGCCAGCCAGATGAGCAGGAGATTTCAGCTGGCACCTCAGTTGAATCTGTTTTCATGCGCATAGCTGGATGTTTCTCACCCCCGGGGATGCCACAGAACAGCTCACCCACTGATGGAGCATCACCTCCTGCGGGTGCATGGATCTCATCTAACCAGCCAGCTGCCCAGTCCCACTTGCACTAGAGTTTCCAAGATGTCACAGTCTTTCTATTAATTGCGGTGCGCTTTTGAGTCAAGCCTGCACTAAATAAAGGTGATCTCTGGTGTCCTCCTGCCTTTGAGCCTAGTTAGAGCTGCTATTCATATGCTCCAAACACCAAAACTGGCCCAGCTTGCTCTTTGCAGAGTTAGGATGATAGTCAAGAATGAGATAATCTTTGCTTCTGCAGGTTTTCTGAGGAATCTTAAGACCGTATTCCCTTGGACACAAATAAATTTATCAGTCTGTCTGTGGGATTTCTTTTGCTAAGTGAATCTACATGTGGGACTTCGTATCTTTGTCATTGACAAAATATTCTTGTTCATCAAAAAAAGGAAAATGTAAAAGCAAAGTCTATTTAAAATGTGATTAATGGACCAGTCATTTGATGTAATGCCAAAATCTAGGCTGCTCAGAGCAAAGATTGGTCACAAAAATAAATCTTGAATTACTCCCTCTGTCCCTCCCTTGCCTGTGACTACACTATATCGAAAGCAAGTTGTAATTAAATCCAATCCGACTTTCTCCATCCTTTAAAACCGTCATACTTTTTTGTTGTTAATTACTGGGGTCTTAGAAAAATACTTGATCTTGTCTTATTGTAGCTGTGGGACATGTGCTGCTTGGTCAAAGAAAGAAGCTTACTCCTAAATTTGTTTGCTAATGTTTGAATTCCTTTTTGCATGTTGATGTTTGAATTAACTTTGCTTTAAAGGAATAATTTTTTTCTTCATTTTTTTCATGGATGAGTTATAATAAGAGTGACCTGATGAAAAGCAGCAGAATGGAATGAGGGAAAAAAGGTCTGGCATGCACAGTGTATGGAAAATAAACCTGACCTCTCGCTTAGTGGGGCCAAAGTTAATGGTTATAGACAGTATTTGTTCATGGAATATGTTCTCCTCCTCTGAAGAAAGCAAGCAATTGTTCTGCTAAATTAAAATTTAATGTGAAATGAACAGCCTTTTTTACGGGAAGACATTCCCTGTCCTGGAGAGCCCCCTGGTCAATTAGAAATCACTTCTTGCAAAAGACCTGACTCCTACAGCCCTCACGTCCTTCTCATGGAGCATAAAATAAGGCTGTCCAGGACATCTGCTGTGGAAAGAGGTGCTCGTGACACCTAGTGTAGAGTGAAGATTTCTTTTATGTTTTTTTTAAAGGGAGAGAAATAAATCCCACAGAAAAGGGGTCAGTGCACACAGCACCCTCGTTCCCTACAGCTTGTCCATATTGTATGTCAAAACTCTGGCTACAGAGTGAAAATTCTTGGGCACAATGACAGGACCTGTCACTTCATCCCTCATCTGTGTTGGGACAATGTTGTAAAACGTTAACACAAGCCACTGAGCACTCCAGCTGATAAGGAAGACCTTTGATTTTTCTTTGGTGTTTTGGGGAATGCTCACTTCTAAACCATGCTCAAAGTGGGGGCAGTGCCGGGGCACCTCTCCTCTAAGCATATTAACATACTGACCTCAGCCTCTTTGTCCCAGAGTCGGGAGTATGATATGGCTAGTGAGCGGCATCAGCAATAAGAATACTGGCCATGCGCTGGAATAAAGGAGCAAAGTCTTATTGCCAGTTTGATATTCCATGATACTGGCTTTGGCAGTGTGCTGGGGAGGACCAGCTGGCATTTCAAAGGCAAGGGACAGCACTTCTGAGCTGTCTGGCTTGGATTCCTGCTTTCTACACATCATTTTCGCAGGAATTTCTGCACGAATATACACAGCTTCTTGAGGGGCTAAAAGATTTCACACGACAGGGCACTTGCCACATAGCTTAGTAAATTAATCTGAGAATATGTTAATTGTACTATTAAAAATACATATTTTATTTCCAGTGCAAATCTGTCTAGCTTCAACACCTAGACATTAAATCTTCTTAAGACTCTGCATGATAAAATATCTCCACGGTACCTGATACTCTGTATGGTGCCTTCAAATGGTGATCCACACACTTGCTGAAGTTTTCTTTATTAAATTAAAATATTTTTATGAGCTCGCCAGAGTTCTCTCTCAGAGAGGTGTTTTCAGTTCTCTTGCTGCTTTTTCTGATTTTGTATATTATCCTTAAGAAGTGGGCACAGGAACCGTTTACAACTCTGTAACTGGGTGGCCCTTTCCTGCTCAAGGAGAGCAACTTTCCTTCGTCGTACTCTGCTCAGGTACTAAAGTCCTGAACAAAAATACAGAGCTGCCTCATGCTGGCAGGTGGATCCTGTTGGCCCCAGCTAGGAAGTGAGAAGAGTTTGTTTCTTTGAAAGAGAATAAACAAGGGGCTGGGGCAGAGGAGATTCACGCAGAGAAGCCTTAGCCAAGTTCAGAGAGAAAACTTTGTCTGAGGTTTGTTTTACTATTGTTGTTGTCTGTGAATTGCAAATAAAGGCCAGGAAGGAGGCAGGTTTGGACTATATGCAGCATGTGAGTACTCTCTTTAGAGCTGGTGGGAGCTTTGCCTGTTCACCCCCACACACAAATGCATGCACTCAAATCTCAGGCTGCTCTATCCCTTCAAGGGGTGAGTTTAATACACTTGCAAGGGAAAAGGTAAAACTCCAGCTGCAGATGAAAAAATGCTGGTGACTAAATTGTAGTCTTTAAATACAAGGGCACTATCTGGGGATAAAAAGGGTTTCTTCTTAAAGCAGAACCACATGAGATGCCTGAAGATGCCCACACTAGAAAGTATAAATAACATATAATAAGCGCTCCTTTTGAAAAACTCAAAGAACTGAAGGAGAAGTATCATGTCTGAAACGGAGACGGCCAAACAATGCAGTTCCCTCGTTATGGGAACTGACTTCTGCTAGTGATATATGGAGTAGTCATCTGCTGAGCTGAGTTGTCATAATCTTGATATCATAGAACAACTTCACTGTGTTAAGTACAGGCAGATGGTCATAAATATGCAACACAAGCAGGATTAAAGAGAAAAAAGCACACGGATTATCTTAATACAGCACGACTGCTCCCCACATGCACGCACACATGCACGTGCGCGCGAGCACACACACACACACAAGCTTCTTAGTTTACTGGTGCAACCCTTCACGACATTAAATGTTCAGGATTTGAACAGTCCTGTTCCACAGCAACCCCTACAGAGGAAGCCGTATGATGCAATACCAAGAACAAAATCTTCAGACCTGCTTCACAGAGAGCAAGCATAAGTGAATCTTGTGAAGGCAAGCTTATAGTATGAAAGAGTCAGAAGAGTGGGAGCTGTTTAATTTCCCAGGGCTTTGATGAGTGAATTTTCTACTCGCCACACCGCAGGTCAGGAACTCATGTCCATTCCAAAGTTAATGCTATTGTTTTCTGATCTCTGAACCCTAGCACCTGTCCGTGCCATGTTCCCAGAGGACAAGACTGGGCCTGGTATTTCTTTTTAACAAAGAAATTATTTACAGACTTATCACTCCCTGAACAACATCCATCCTGTTGGACTACTAGAAAGGACATTTAAATGCAACTGAAAGATATCAGGGAAATGCTGTGACTCTGAATGTCAGTGGACACTTTTCCTGCCACACTAGAGGTATCTGGAATAACTCTGCTTAAACTAGAGAGTTACTCGGGATTTATGGGAGGCAACTGAGAGAAGGATTTGGCCCCAGTAATTGCAAATGCAATCCAGTTCTTAGTCAAGTTTCCAGACTTCATCTTTCAAATACAAGTTTCCGTGACACCTTATATTTTCTATCATAATTCTCTGTTCGTGCAGAAGAAGGTTGAAATAGGAGCCGTTTACAAACAAGGAAGTGGTCTAACTCACTCCCTTGTGCAGGAAAATCCAGAAAAGGACAACTCCCGAGTCAGTTGTTCCCTGGACTGTGCCAAATATCCACCCCCTTTGCAAAGCAAAGCCTTTGGCTCCTCTCTCCTGCAGACCTGCACGTAGCGCAGGACATCGTCCCAGAGAAGAGGGGGAAGCCTTACGCCCTTCTCTGGCTCCCGGTCCCTCCCTGCTTCCCCCAGCTCCTGTCGGCATGGCTCTGCTGGACTCCCATCAGACCTGCGTCCCTTCCTCCACAGCCGCTGCTCCGGGTGGCTGTCACGAGGGACAATCCTCTGCAGCACCTGGGGAGGGAGGACGGTGCTGGATGAACCTGCAGGAGATGTGGAGCAGAGCTGATTCTCCTTGCCGGGCTCTCATCCTGCCCTCAGGTTTCAACTCCTTGTGGGATGAAGTCTCTCATCCACCTCCTCGGGAACTCAGATGTGCAAAGGTCGTCAGTGACCTGCAGACATACAGATTACGGGGCAGACGGTCACAACTTCTACTGAATAATCCTTTCCTCAGGCAGCATCTAATGTCTCCAGATCAGTTTGTGGTCAAAAATAATAAAAGCTAAGGCTTTTTTCTGATAGTGCTTAGGTGACACTTTCAGGCCGTATCTGAGTGAGGTTCAGGTTGTCTGTTTCTGAGCCATGGTATTAGGCTCTCTTGCTCATTAATTTGACTTAAATAAAGGTCACATCTCAGCAAAAAGGGCAGCTGAAACTGAGTGAGCATTTTGGCTGTCTGATGGTTGAGCCAAGAGAGAGTCACACTGAAATTCCATCAGTTAATGAAACACTACTTCCACTAGATAATTTCTAACGCTTTCTCATGTGCAGACAAAATAGCAACTCGATCAATAACGAGCAGCAGCTGCTTTCAATGCAGAGGTGCTAGAGACGACTTGCAGTCAGGAGAGCAGGGCTAGGATACAATAGCTGAGTAACAACCACAGCCCTGTTTTGCTGGTGATGCTCCACCCCAGGTGCCTGTGTTTGCTTTTGTGTAGCTGTTGCCATTATCTTCTATACCTCAAGGTCAGCTTGCAATTAGAGACCAACTAGCCTTGAGGGAAAAGGTAACTGCAGTGGTTCAGTAACAGACACTAGCATGGGCCAAATAATTTGTAGGAAATTACTTATCTTGCAGATGTTACCTTGCTGCACAGGTAAAGATTTTCACTAATTCAGCTGGTATTTAAATTACTGGCTAAGTATTATGTGACAAATGGCTGTTAAGTCATAGCTATTTCTGTTACTAGCTCTTTGGGAGTACTGAAAAACAAGCTGTTCGGATAGCACATATATTTCCTGACACATTTCCTGATTGGATAAAGAGCAGTCTAATGATCAGGTTTCTGTATGTTCTTGCAACTCTTCATATGAAATCTCATTTTCTGCAAATTATCTGCAATATCCTCATAAGGTGGCCTGTAGAGCAGAAATGCCACTTACTAAAATATTGAGAGGATGCATGTATACAAGTAACAGGCGCTTGCCTAGCAGAGGCAGGCACGGCACCCTTGTTGAAAGCAGAAAGCAGCAGGCATGCAGGCTTCTCCACAGAACACCTTTCTGCCTTGCCAGCTTTTGTGGGACCACCTTGACGACTAGAGAGAGTTCACTCTCCAAGTCTGTTCAGTCTTTGGCTTCTCGACAAGGCTTGTCAGCCATGGCTAATTGATGCAAATTGTGCTGTGGGATTCACGGCATGGCTGTCTCTGCCTGTGGATTGGTATGAGGTTGACGGTACACTCATCAGATGTTGCAACCTTAGTGTAAGATTAACTGTGCTATCAACATCCAGATTTGGCCTGCGGGGCAGACTTTCTCAGTCATATAGTCTCATTCATATTTATTTTTCACAAGCAATGACTTAGGCTGTAAGGCAAAGCAGAACTAGGTGATATTTCTGTGGGTTTTTTCCTACACCCCCAACTGATTAAGCTAGATGTCTCATTATGCATACAGTTATAAATGTAGTCAGCAATCCTGATATGGGAACATGAACAGCTGTAGGATGGGTAGTAAATTTTGACATTTTTAACTATGATCATCAAAAAATATTTTTTGCGTATTAATGTTTACTGGAAATTAAAGATTAGCAAAGAGGTTGAATACTAGGAAATTAAGTTAAATATCTTTTTAGGGGATAGATAGACATAAAAATGAAATCCTATGGAATTTTTCTCTGTGTCAAAATCCTGGTGAATTTTTGTTTTTATGTGACATTTTCCTAATATTTTTCTAGCCTTGCAGTGATATCTATGGCTGCAGTAATTTCCCTTCTCCTACGCACTCATTGAGCAATACATATACATATAACAGAAATGTGGACCTTTTAGAGTCTGTAAGTCTTCTGGATTTGTAAGAGGATCTTGCAAAAAATAGCAGTCTTTGAGGGAATGTTTGGAAATACATTTCAAGTTTCTTTCCCTGTACACTCACAGTCTAATATCAAGCTCAGCAATGTTGCAGGTGCTATGATGCTTGACAGAGAAACCAGTAGAAGATAAAAATCTGATATAAAGAGATTCTTATATGAATATCTGGTGAACAAAGTTGACCAGCCCTGTTTTGGGGGGAGGAGGACAGGGCAGGACAGGGATAGGGGGAGAGATGCTTCTAGGAGTCTTGGTTTTTTTTGCAATGTGCAGTCCAGAGTAATTTGAACCATTCAAGTTTGATGCCTGTGTGACTGATTTAAAGATTAAAACTCAACCATGTGAATTTGGAGACCTAAATGACTACATAATATAGCACAGACTGCTGCCAGAAACAAATTTAATCTTCAGGGAGCCTGGGGAGCTGGGGAAAGGATGGTCCAGGCTCTCTGCAAGCCACTGTCTAACAAGTAGGTGCCCTCACCTGAGGTAGCATGATTTCAGACAGAAATATCCAAACACAAGGAAACCACAAGAGCTAAAGTGAGAGTCATAGTGAGGGACAAGTATGATTACATCATGTAGAAGGACTAGAGAAAGTAGTTTTTCTCTGTGTACACACCAAACATTACACATGCATGACCTATTTAATTCCAATAGTATATGCAAAAAAGACTATGAAATTCTCCCCAAACTAGAGAGAAGAAACTGAAAACCCCAGACTGGCCAGAGGGCTTTAGGTGCAGTCTTGGCGCGCATCCTTCAGTTTGGTTTTTACCTGAGGGGAACCCAGTTTGGGTGCTCTGACACTGCCCTGTGGGTTGTCAACCTAAACAAAGCAACTGGGGACAGCTGGAATTTTTTTTTTCAAAAACATCCTCTTATTCCAGACCTTAGATGTTACCCTAAATGGGCCTTCATTCTCTGTTTGTCCCAGTGTGATTTCCAGAACTGGACGCCTGTCAGCATCCGTTCAGATATGGAGAGGTGCTCAGCCATGGTGCCAATACCCAACCTCTTTGCTATGGCTCCAGATACAAAGCTGAGGTACCAACAGCCAACATCTGAAGTGGAAAATCACTACCAGAATTGAGAGAGGTGCCTCTGCAGAGCTTGGAACAAGTTAGATTAATGCCTGTATTCTGAGACCACTGAGCCTGTGACTGGGAGGGAGGTTATTTCTGGCAAACTGAATGACCCAGGGGACGTGTTCCAGAAACACAATATAACAAGAGTTATTTACACATTGTGTTTAGCCTCAAGGCCTACCTACACTAGGCATAAAGTGTCTGTCATTATCGATTGTAACGTTTTCCTCTGACCGACACCTAACTTTGAAGATGCACCGTGTTCCTGCAGAGGCTGGTTTCCCAGCACGCCCTATCCACTAGCTAACAGCATCACAACACAAATACCCACGTAGCCCGGCGACTGTTCCCTGACAGGGGACAAGCGAGGACTTGAGGGTGACCCCAGCGCAGCTGTGCCCTCCCTGATGGGCACTGTCCCACAGCCTTTGAACCCATGGGCAAGCCTGCTGCTGGTCACAGGGTCCATTCACAGTCCAGGATGGTGCAAAGGGACAAACCAGGTCCAGAGTCTGATATTTAAACTGAGGTACATATATTTTGCCTCTCCTCTGAAATGCAGTAATGTTTCCTTAATGCTTTGTAAAAAGCTCTTAGGTAAACAAGACTAGACAAGCACAAACTAATGGCATTCCCAAAGAGAGCCTCCAGGTTAGTAGAACTCATTCTAAGAAGCTGAAGATTTCTTTGCAACTTTTCCAAATAAGTTAGGTAGTTTTCCCTCCCATCAAAACAATATAACGTCAGAGGGATGGCATTTTTTAGCTCTTATAGACTAGCCAAGGTCACATTCCACTGCAAGGCGATTGTCTCCCAATGCATACCACTCCTTGGGATAGATAAATAATGAGTTAATGTTTACAGGGAATATTGTCAACAGAAAATAGTCTAAAAATATCTCATTTTTGTATTGATTTCACTTCATTAAAAAAAAATCCAACACGGACAACAGTAAATTTAATTTCAATTTTCATGTATAGGAACTTATAAATTGGGAATCCTTGCCAATATAGTTATTGTAACTTCAGTGGCATTTCATTTCAACGTCAAGGTGATTTTCCTTTAAAGGGTACTTACCTACAAAAACATTATGTTACATTTTAAAAAGGAGCAACAGATACCCTTCTTCTTTAAAGGAAGGAATGCCTGATCTTATAAAATCAGTACAAGACTTTTTACTTGGTTGTGACTAATGTCACAACCTGAGGCTTTCATTAGTAACATATGTTGCTTTCATCTTTGTACTACATAGCGCCAGTGCAAAACAAGGATTGACAAAGGTTGCAGACTTCCCATAGCAATACGTGTTGACCCCACGCAGCCTTTCCCTTCTGTGTGGCTGACCATTAGACCTCACTGCAATATTGATTCTCTACACGCTGACCCAGTAAAATCTGCAGGTCAGTCACCAGCCATCAGTTTATTCCATGGTCTGGTCCAAAGACAGTCAGGTCTGTACCTAATGGCACACCTGTATTTTGCAGAACTTGGTCTTCTAAGTGTACTCTAAATAACGTGTTGTGCCTTCCAATTAGCAAGGATTACAAAAAAAAACCCTAGCACTTCACTCAAACATCTGCATGTTTATACTCATCCTTAGAATGGCATACCAATTTCTTTTCATGTCCCTGTCTTTTTAAAACTAGAGAAACAGCTCCCTTCTTCAGGAGAAAAGGGTATCATTTTCAGGCTGGTTGGTCAAAAAGCTCTCACAGCACGACTCAGACCTTGTGCACTTACCCAGAAACTGCCACTGAGGACTGTGCTGGGAAGGCACATTGCAATGCTTGCACTAACCGTTGCTCCTGGTATGCACCTGGCAGTTAGTCTCTCCATGGAAATATTTTCTGTATTATCAGCCATCTTCCCTTTGCTGGGAGCAAACCAAGCCCAGCAGCCCAAACTTCGGTCATTCACTGGTTTGATTTCATCCAAGACTGATACTTATGTCTGTTAATGGACAACACACAGAACCTCACCTACGTATTCCACCCTATATTCCCCAAACCTGAGAGTTAAAAGAAGCAGCCCACTGTGTTAAACTTTGCTGTGGAAGGCAACTTTGTAATAGAAATAGAAGTAATCTAAAGTGAAATCCATAGATTAAAAAAATTTCCTTTGAATTTCTTTTCCTCTCTCTTCCTTTGCACATATTTATTCCCATTTTATTTCTTTTTCCTCACCTCTCAGTGTCTTCTTTTCTTTGCTGTCTGTATTTCTTCCCATTAATCCGATTTTCTCTAAGTGTGTCCTTGTTTTTCCCCCATTGCCTTCCTTCTTGCTGATTAGTGGCACTCTGTGTTAGACTAAGTCCTGGTGCTTGGCTTGAAACTGGTCCCCTGACTGCTCCCTAGTGCTGCTCTGTTATTGAGTTGTACCTAAAAGCCCTTCATGCATGATGACTAAACCTCTATTATCTCCTGTCTTCCAAGCACTTCCTTTTTGCCCTTGGGTTTCATTTTTTCCTTCTTGCCAGCTGTCTCTCTTTTTCTCCTTTTTTTTTTAAAACGAGTTATACAACTCCCTCTCCACATGTTTGGGAAGGCTCTGCCGTACTTTGCTCATTTTCATTTAAAATCGTTTTCAGATCTGATGCAATGCAATCTGGGCTGCAACATGTCAGACTGTGTTAAAATGAACAATGCTAAGGGTAGGAATGGGTTTCCAGAAGGGGACGAAGGGACTGGCCGTGGCTGTGTTTGAGACTTCCCCCTCCTTCTGAGCAAGGTGCTGTAAAAACCCCAAAACAAGTGAATGAAAGGAAACATCTAGTACCTTTTCATCTCAGACTGCCAAGGCACAAAAGCAAAAATGGGTTAATGATAGAAACGCTTTTAGACTAATCCAAAGCAAAAATGATCGTCCTTTCAAATGCGATTACTAGGAAAGTGATTTGGAAGCACTGGGACAGAGCGGTGTGGAGTAAGCTGTCTCTCTGATGCATATCACAGAGACCTTCACACTGACTGATTATTTTGAATACAGAGGTGACATTAGCAGAGACAAAAAGTTACATGAGCACCACGTTGCCTTCAACAGTTCGTTTCATCCTTGAAAATTTTCTCAGGAACAAAAGGCATTATTTTTGCCTCATCCAGAAAGCAGTGCAAGTAAAGGTTTCTCTGGCAGTCAGAGCATGTGACCCCCCAGAAAGGACATAAAAACCTCTCTGAGTCATGTGCAAACTACCTTTACAGCTCTGTGGAAATGCAAAGGGGACTTTACAGAAGGTCTGTGCAGCCATGCTGGGCCAGGTTCAGCCCTGGTGCAGGCAGAGCTGGTTCTGCCAAGCCCAGCCAAGCCCAGCAGAAAGGCTGCAGCAGGAAGGTGCCTTGCACTGCTAGGGGTGGTTAGAGCTTTTAATTTATTAAGAACGGCCATTTGATTATTTACTTGTGTGGGAGGCATGGCTTCCAGCACAGGGGCACTCACTGCTTTGTCCCTGTGCTTTTGCAGAAGGAGCCGGTGCTGGGGAGGAGCAGGGAGCCATCGAAGCCACACACCACCTCCATCTGGATGCCCAGCCCGTCCCACCCTGCACACCTCCGCTGGTGGCTGGGTGAGGGGAGCAGGCTCTGCCTTTGGGCCTTGCTGCCAGAACCACACATCGTGGGCCAGTGCCTACCAGATGCCAGGCAGCCACAGTATTTAGATGTAACGCATTGTGCTGGAGAAGTAGAGCTCTTTATAAAGACTTTCAACAGCTTGTGCTTGCTGTGTGATATGGCACCAGCAACAGCAGAACACAACATTAATTGTGCGGGTTTCTCCAGCTGCTAAAGCAATTTGTTAGAGAAACTTATATAAATAGAAAGCAGTCTTTTCAAGTGCAGCAAATACGTTTAACCTCTTGTAAATGGCCATCAGTCTTTGGATTTTGGCTTTGTACTAGTCAGTACCCGCAGTCCTTGTTCCACTTTTATTCAGCCTCTGTTCCCAGCACATACAAACTAGAAGTCAATAGGAATTTTATTAGAATAAAAAGAAAGTTTAAAAAAAGAGTAAGTTGGATCACAAGACCGTAGTGTTTTGTATCACAGCAAGTCTCTGAAGCTGGGCAACAACATCCAAGCAGTTGAGACGGCTAAGTGTATTAGTAAGATCAGAGTAACATATGGGATGCATTACTTTGAAAGGGACTAAGATTTCACTAATGTAGTAATGATGAATTACCCCAAAGTAGGAGAAGTAAGAAGGTTCCTCAACTTACAAGTATGGAAGCTGATGTGAGAACGCATGGTTCTGGAGTGTTTAGTTTGTTTTGCAGGTGCTTCAGACTCCTCTGATTCTCTGTTGAATAGGCCTGTCTGTTCAAAACACAAGAGAGCCTGCAAAGATGACTTGATGAGAGCACAAACACTCCCAAGCCAGCTTATTTCCAGGTGAGCTTGCAATTCTTTTTTCAAGTTTGCATTTGTCTTCCTCTCTTCTCTAGAAAAAAGGAAAAAGAAAATCAGAAAACAAATATTATTAACACAGCATCTGAAAAATATCATAAAAAACTCCTGCAAGCACTCACCTGGTTGTAAGAGTACTCGGAAGTAAAGCAGAGCAATATTGCATGTACTGACCGTTACATGCTTAAATACTTCATCCCTCTCATATCTGCAACTTAAAACAACAATATTCATCCCTTTAGCCTCAAGGCACAAATTCTTCAAGCCCCTGTGCGAGAGTAAGTGATGACACACATGAGAGGAGGTTCACTTAGAAACAAAAGCAAACAGAGCTTTTTTTCTCTCTGCTGGACCAACCCCACCCTTCACATGCTTGTGAACAGTACTAGTGGTGGATTGTGTGATGCTGTGATCCATCTGTTGGCTTGGTGTGATTCGTCTACTAGTGGCCATTAACTTTGTAAGTATTTTTAAATGGTGCTTACAGAGTAAGGAGAACTTTGCTAGCTCTAATTAAAGAGATCATGAACTTGTTGGAGTTCTTTGGTTGGTCCTAGGTATATATCCAGTGATATTATAGAGAGAAGTTGTCTCTTACTAGATGCCATGTTATGTGAGCCTTAGAGCTTTCCCCTTTTGATTTAAGTTGCATTAATTTACTTTGAAACCAAATTATATAAAGCAGAATCTAGAAATACTAGAAACCTCTGAGAAACTTGAAGACTGGTTTTAGGCAGGGGATGAACTACCAGCTCAGATAGAATAACACCCAGCATCAGCCTGCTGCCATCTGTAACATGAAACATTGGAGTAAAATTTAAACTAAGCTTGATGAGTGGGCAGACACTTCTCCTGTCGTTGAGTGAGATGCCGAGGTCATTACCAGCACTCTTAAACTTGCCTTTTTTCTTTCTCTGAAAAATTATATTCTTTGCATGTGATCTTTTATTGCAAGCCTCTTTTTTTTCTGTTCTCTTAAGCCTCTTCTGGAGGTCCCAGGCTAGATATGATGTCAGCCTGTCTATACAAGGAAAAGCAAAACAAATTCTACAAAGAAGCTAACGAAGTGAAGGGCTTGACAGCTGAAACACACTGGCTTCTTGCTATTTTTCTTATTGTAACACTGGAAGTCTCACCTCTGCTCATCCTATCCAACACACTTGAGAGTTTACTTCCACTTATATAAGTTATAATATATTAAGAATTCACAAAAAAACAGGTAAGCACAATGGATGTTCTTCAACTCTTTGGCAGCTAATGATCATCTCCTGAGCTATTTTATCGTGAATGAAGAGGTTGCTAGGTATAGTGTAACTGGAAGCTTCTTGGCATACATGTTTAAAGGCATAAAAATATCAACAGCACCAAGGCATAATTACCACCTGACACGGCACACCGTGTCCTTTGGACTGCATTCCATTGATTCCAGGCTCACTCAAGCGAGCATAAAAGGAGAAAAGCCTTCAGGCTCAATTTTTCCTCATGCCATCCCTATCCTTCTATAGTAATTTCTAAGAACATGCTGTAAATTATTACTGGTCTTTCTACTTTGTGACTCACACCTGACTAACCTTAGATATAGGTATTTATTTTTTCTGCCTATAGTATATGGTGCATGTGGCTAATCAGGACCCTAGTGTGTTAGTGATTTCACCTGAAGATCCTTGCCTTTGGGACATGGCAGTTGCAGACACTACAGAGAAATGGAGCCAATTTCAGCCTCTGGATTCAAGCAGCAATGCTTCAAGGAAATGTGGGTCTAGGACAAGCATACTTCTATTAGTATTGTTAAATGAACTGGTAACCTTTTTTCAAAAAAAAAAAAAGGTTTTATACTCATTCAGTGTTACTGTTTAATTAAAGAAGAAGTCCTCTATACTAGCGTGAAACAGGTTTATATCATGAAAGCTCCCATCAAACAGTTTAAAGTTGAAGGATTGGTACGTGCCCTGTCTTGCCTTGACAGTTACTGCACAGCATAATCCAGTGCTGCCAATCAGATCCGAACAAAGGAAACAGCAGTTGTCTGACTGTGAATCACTCCTCACCTCAATTAATATAAATATTGAGTTTGCACAAGTAGACTTGACAATTTGAGGCATGCCCAGATTTTCTGTGTAACTAGCACTTAATGACTGACACTCAACACTTGGACCTGGCACTGAGGGTGAAGTCAACAGTTAAGCATGTTGTGAAGCTCAGCAGAAAGATTCGGTCTCTTTTGTAGAAGTTTTGGAAATAACATATAGCGGTAGATGGAAAGGCTTCTGTTGGTTTTAACATCTCACTGATGTGTTCCTTGCATTTCCGAAGTGCATTCTCGTTCCTTTGACTCCATCTCACTCACGTTCGCCTTCAGCAAATATGCCAGTGAATAAATAAATTCTAGGAAATATTCCCCAGAGCAAAGGATGCTTAAGCTAGATCTACAGAGTATGTGAGCAAAGCCAAATCTGGATCTACAGCGCATGTGAGGAAAGCCAAATCTGAGTACACATTTGTGTGTGTTTGTAGCAGCAGGGTCTGATTCTGAAAGTTATGTTTATCCAGCAAAGAGAAGAAACTTACTGCATTAATAGTACATCCAAAAAAAGTCTCATGTCATTTAACATGTTTGTAAATAATCTGCAGTTTAAGAACTAGGCAATTCAGCTGAGCAAACAGGGAGAATGTTAAAAAAAAAACCACCCTGACAAAACCCATCCCAAGCAAAGTATTTGCCCAATTCTGCCTCTAGACAATTAGTTCAAATCTGGCAAAGGCTCATCCTACATACTGAAAGGCACAATTGTCTAATAGCATCTCCCCAGTCTTTCTAAAATGCCGTGGTGATCTCATTTCATTTCCTAGTCAGTGTACAAGTGTCAGCAGGAAAGTTACTCCCAGCATTAGCCCTAGTTAGTAACCTCACCTTCTTAACCAGCAAAGACACTGAAGTGCATTGTGATCCTTATTAAAGGGTTCTTCTGGGCTAGGATTTTTTGATAAGGACATGAAAGAAAGCTTTTAGTTTGGATATCTGAATCTACAAGAGAAATACAGCTTCTGACTAAAATAGACTGATTAGCACTGTCACATTTTCCTGAAAGGAAATGCATACATAACTTCGGTATCCTGAAAGTTCTCTCAAATCAGTGCAGAGAAATTTAACTGAGTAGTCCAATCAATCCCAAGCACCCACAGTTCTTGCTCCTTTCATAGGAGCAAATAATCAGCAAGTCTGGAAATTGGACTACTTAATTATGAGTGTGAACAAATGTTTGTATTTGTGTTCAATTTGGTTCTAGTATATAATATGACAGGAAAACACTAATTTACACTGGTGTCTGTAACCAAGACGAATGGATATGTATGTGGGAATGTGTGAGACAGAGAGAAAGGAAGCGAGAGACCATTTGTATGGGAGGCAACATTACACGAAAGAATTACTTATAATGGGTATTTTTCTTTTGCATTCCATTTCATGGTCAAGGCGCATACAGGTGTAAGTGCCTGTAGGATAACATGTCACACATCAGCCTGTTTTGCCAGTCGCATTTTTGTGGTCATGGCTTTCAATGTTTAGCGAATGTTGGTGGTCAGGTATGAACTCCAAGGAATGGAAAAACAGTCTTACTGTGACAGAAGAGTTGCATGAGTTTTGTTCAGCTTATTGATCAGCAGGCCATGGGGTAACCCGACCTTCTCAAAGTCTCTAAATACAAATAGCATCTGCTGGTAGAAGCAACCCTAATGAGGTTGAGTAGAGGCCAGATAAAGCTGGATCTATAGGAATAAAATGTAGATTTCTGACAATTAATTCAATTAGCCTTTGGAGCAGCACAGAAAGCAATGTAGTGGAATCTTTTTTGCTAGAGAAAGAAACAAAGGCCTTTTAGAGATAGATGGGACATCTTTCTAATATATGTGTGTTTAATCAATCAGAAATTACGGGGCTCAAAGAGACACCCAAGGACGGATGTTTAGTAGCCTGTGCTATGTATGAGGTCCAAATAAAGGGTCACAACACGCCATCCAGGGTATTGTGGACTTGTGGGATTTTATCATGATTCTAGGAGTACTGTAGCTTTTACATGCAAATTCTAGGCCTGGAGGTAAACAGCTATGCTGCAGTCTCAACTTACTTTTTTTCTTTTCTTTTAAAATGTTTGCTTCTTGCCTACACTCCTAGAACAACCAAATTCTAGAAATGGAGAACTGGAAGACACATAGGCATGTTATTCCCACAGGGCAGGGGAGCAGGACTGCACACAGCCTGCACGATGCATGCCAGATGTTTGTCTGAACAGTTCTTAAAAACCTCCTGTGGAGGAGATCTCCATGTTTCTGAAAAGTCAGTTCCAATGCTACGCTGTATTTGTAGTCAGACTATTTCTCCCAAGATCTAATCTAAAAGTAAGTGGTGAATTAGCCAATTACTTCACGTCCTACCCTTTGTGGAGAAGGGAAAACCTTATTTCTGCCTTCTTTCAAATATTTTTTCTGCATTTTCAAAGAGTTATCATCTTCTTTCTGTCTCTACTTCCTAGACTAAACAACCCCAGTTCTCTTAACCTTTCGCAGAGGTTCATGTTTTCTAAACCTTTTATTATCTTGCTGCAGTTATCTTAAAATGCAGCACCCAAAACTGGATGCGCTACTTCAGTGAGGCCTCACCAGTGCCAAGTAGAGCAGAATAATTACCTCTCTTGTCTTATACCCAGCATTCCTGCTAATAGATCTCGGAGTGACATTTGTCTTTTCTGCAAGAGCATCACATTGTTGTGAAGAGAGGCTTGAAAATGTGACCCAAGTGCTGGCTGAAGTTTCAGAATCCAAAAGGCACATAAAAAGAAGCAGGGGGGGAAAGGTTATGTTTCAGTCACTCACGCTAAACGGGGGCCTGGCTCAATATATTCAAAAGTCTTGTGTTGGCAGTTCTGACTTAAAATCAATGAACCTCTGTAGCTGAGCCTCGTTTAATTTGCACCAAAGAATGGGAAACCCCCAGCAAACTGCTATTTTTTGCAAAATGAGATATAAATGAGCAAACGCTGGAAAAGGCATTGAATCACAGAATACACTTTGATCACTTATCTGCAAAATGGTATTAATTCTGTAAAGCACTTGAAGTATGTGAAGCCTTACTGAGGAAGCCCTGTACAATGATGATAAACTGGGGGAACCTTTCAGGACTGGTGGGGAGGGGGAGGCATGATGTGCAAATTTATACTGCATGTCAACTAACGCCGTGCAAATCAGAGAGGTTCTAATGTAACCGTCTTTATAGAGTTATTAGTTGCTTTCTGTGGCACTCTTGGCCAGTTTTTCAGCAAACTATGGGCTTTTTTAGTTTCCCAGGTCTAAGTATCATGCTCAATTACATCAGTCACCCCATGTACTCCTGTAACTGTGCTTAACACATTCTAGCATTGACTTATCACCTTAGCAAAATCGAAAAGGTCTGATTTACCGAATGTAGGATGTTAAATACAGCCAGGAAGGTAAAGAGACTGCCAGTCTTTGAAGGACTATTTAAAAATATTCCCCTGCATTTGATGATTTATAAATCCCATGTTACCCACTTTCTTTCAACAAGAAATGAGGAGCAGCAAGACCCTCCTTGACTCCCCTTCCAAGGACCCTGACAGTCTGGGAAAATTTCTCCTTCAGGCCACTTGCCCATTTAAAGTGTAAGTCTGATTGATTTTACAAGGAAGAAAGAAAGAGTGAGGGTGTCATTGTGTTTCAGAACCTTTATCAGGAGTTTGTCCAGGACTGTCACGGGTAATTTGCTTGTTAGCTTGATGAGAGACCTCATGAGTGTTACGGTACAAGGGCTGTATAGGATGTCTGGAGTGTCTAATGATCTGCAGTTGAGAGAGCGAGTACGTGTTAGAAGGAGAATAAGGAGGACATGATATCATTGCTCCAAGAGCGGTTCATTCTCTTTCAGAGGAGGTCGGAAGGAAGGACCTACACCTGCACACCCCTCTTTCTGAGGTGGGAGAGCTACTGTACACACCAAAGTGTTCGTATTAAAGTACCATCTCAAGGCAGTGCAGCTGAGGCAGACACTTAGAGCTAGGTCCCAGAGAATGAGCAGCAAAAGGCAGTCCCTCTCACAGAGCAAATAAACTCTGAATAAAGACTCAGGAAGAGGAAATGCTGTCATACCTTACTGCTGAGGATATCAGATGCACTGAAAAGACATGTGTTCCCCTGCGTCACGAAGTCTGCAACAGAGCCCAGCTCAGCCCGTTCCCAGTGTAGAGCTTGTGGATAGTCCACATTATATTATCACGTAGCACTGCATAAATTGAGGTTTTGTCCTAAAAGTCAGCCTTGTCCAGATAAGGAGCGGCTCCTGAAATCTGTGTACTGTGAAGAAACATTCCCTTTCATGCTATTTCATGTATTATCTCATACAACATTCCCACGGACATGACCCAGGCGAGTAAGTGGGCGCCACCGAGTGAGGCTGGAGTTGTCTTCCACCCGTGCAGGGGAACACTGTCTTAACAAATGACCAGTCTTACAAATATTGCGCACCAATATATTTATGCTTTTCCCTGAAAACACATGCAAGCTCATCACTCTACAGTCAAAACACGGGAACAGAAATTTAAATGGAACCCTGCTAAGTGACTGACATAATCTTTCTGTCTTGTCCTCTTGTGGCTTAGAAGTATGAAAAACCCAATCTGGGGGAACCTAAGGCAGGTCCCTGGGGCATGTTAGTAATTTTATTACTGCCGAGGAAACAAGCAGGGAGATGAAACTGTCTTCAACGAGTTCATGATTTTCACACAGAAATTTTACGAAGGTTAAAGATTCTCGCTTCAACCTTCCCAATTATGCTGTAATAAGAAGGTGAGGAAAACACTTCCTTGCTTCTCCTTCTTTTTTTTCTTTTTTTATACTAATAAAGAGTCCTTTCTTGCTCTTCTTAGGCATCTTCACCTTATGTATAGTAGTATTGTTTCAAACTAGACACACATTCAGCAAAAACTTTATGAGTCATCACTTGCCTACCCTTCACCTCACCCTGCAAAGAACTGTAATCTTAGAAGAAAATGACTGCATGCTCAAAGATGAAAAAATGTGGATGATTTCAGAGCCAAGTGAATTTGCATCAGGTGAACTGAATTTTAGAGCAAAGTCTGGCTGACTGTTTGCAGCATGATTTTCTGAAGCAGGTAAGTAATCCATTCATTTATGTTATGCTCTAGAAAACTTGAGACCCCAGGGCACAGAATCAGGCACAGCCCTGCAGCCATCTTTACAGATTAGTTGTTAGCACTTTCTCTGCCGTGCATTTGACCCACACCAGAGAGATCAGGTGACTTTCAGACTCCGTGTAAAAGATCCACATTGAGCTCTGCCAAAATGACCCTTGAGCTGAACAGAGAATTACTGAGGTCAGACACGCTGGTGCTGTGTTTGCATGAGCTAAACTGCACTGCAGAAGTGTGAGACGATGCCTTCCTCCTCCTGAGAAATGTCCTGGAGAGGCTGCATGTGAATCGTTTGTCCTTCCAGATGGACAAAAAGAAAGAGAGGAAAGTGGCAAAACTTCCTTAATGGGCAGACATCCGGCACTGGATTTTTATTTTTCTTCTGTTTTAGGAGACAGAATCTTGGACCTGAACTTCCACTGTTGCAGTGTTTGCTGCCCAACAGCCAAAAGTGTTAGTTCAATTTGCAACATGTTGATTTCTCCATTATAAAGTTATATCCAGATCTGGGATAGTTTCTAAATTGTGAACAACACTTGCAAGGTGGGCCACTGACAGCCAGCTGGCCACAAAATGCAGATTGCAGCTGGTATCTCAGGTGAAAAAGCAGGAGGATCTGAGAATTATGTTTTAATTTTGCCCCTTGATCTGTCTGACTTGGCCGATCCTACGTGGCTACGAATGCCAGGTGATGGGGTGTCATGTCTCAGTCTGGGGAGCCAGGAAAGGAAGGTGGTGGCAATCCACTTGCCAGAGAGCAGCTTGTGCACCTGCTTCCCTCTGAAGCAGATCATCCTCAGACAGGACACCTGAGAAGCAGTTGTCACTAGTTATTATCAAAATTGTTGGCCTTCTTGTTTAATACGGATTTGCTTAAAAGGAACACAACTCATCCTGAAGTCCACAAACCTCTGCTGCCAAGTGCCTCCACTGGGGGTGGCAGCCAGCGCCATCACTGGTGGCAGTACCTCTCAGCTCTGTGCCAAGCCACGGACAGTCTTACTGGGGTGTAATTATCATTGCTTGGGAACCCCTCACCCGTGGTCCTATTACAGATGTCCCAGACCTGCTCTTCTGAATTCTGATCACATTTTCAATCACTGCGCAGCAATAATGGCACCCCAGACACAGGGCTTTGCTCAGAAAATAACCAGCTGCTTTAATTTAAACCTCATTTTTCCCATCACAACAACAAGGACAATTATATAAGGACCTAAGACACGTATGCACATTATTCTGAGAGCATGCATTCTGCCTGCACGCCTTGCTGACTTGTTTGTCTCCTCTAGTTCTTTTTGGCTCACAGGGTCCTGAGTCAGGACTCACGCACAGCACCTTATAAAACTAGGTCCTGCCCTAGGCTATTGGTTCTGCACCAGCACAAACTTTAACAGCCTAAAATGCTGAGGGGATTAAGTGGAAGTGCTCTTGGATCTGTTAGAAGAGGGTATGTGGTTTTTAGAAGCAATGGGGAGCACAATACCAATAAGCCCGAGATGGTAGGGTTTTACACTCACAGAGCACATTTGTAAAGGGCCATCTGCAGTGCATGGCAGGAGAAATCCTGGCCTGGTGCCTGTTGCTGCCATCAACCTGTATGGTAGGAGGGAGCTGTAACAATCTGGGTACTACAAGGCAAAGTTAATTGAAGGAGGGGAGAAGTGAGCATGGACACAGTATGATTCAAAGCAGGCAAGTGAGCTGCTGCATTAGCTCTTTTGATCGGAGTTTCCTGGAGGGATCCCTGAGCATGGCCCTCAAGCACAAGACTGAGTTTTTGCCAACTTTATTTGAGGAGGAAGGAGGGTGGGAGGAATGTTTTCTCGAGAGGGAAAAAACCTCACCCCGTTAAAGCTTTCTGTTGCCAAGGAAGTTCAGGGAAAATTCAGGAAAACTCCTTTTTATGTTCTTTATGATGTTTACTCTGTTGCACAGAGCCAAGACGGGGATGAGAAAGGCTGCAGCATGATGCCGGCGTGCAAAAGCTCTGTGTATTTAATAGGGTGACATAAATGGTGTGTTTCTCTTTGCCCTCTGCCGAGTGCTGTCGGGAGAATCTGGGCTAAATAGCAAAACTAGAAGCCATGAGAGTGGCTGCTGGCTCTCGTCAGCCGGCCGTCCCCTGGGCCAAGCCCACGGCTCCGACGGGAAGTACACAGCGGATGTTTAATGAAAGGGCTGCTGCGGCTTATCTCCGTGTGCAGGGGACTTCTTTGTGAACTCGCTTGCTTTGAAAGATATGTGGCCCACTATGCTGGTATTGTTGGCTCCCGCTTTAAGCACAGCCGCATGATTCACATAGGAGTTGTGTGCTACGTCTGCCAAGGAAAGCTTCCCCCTCTCCCTCCCCGATTAGGAATAAACTAAGCAGAAGGCCATCGAGGTCACAAGATCTGCCTGTTATTGCATTTTACAGGAAGGAAGATATGTTGTCTTAAGATCAGTTTATCAGCTGACTTTCCTGTGAAGAAGACAGAGGCTATTTTCCTGTGTACCACCACCCCCGTAATTCCCAAACGAGCGCGCTCTTTTTGCATCTCCTGTCAGCTCAGCTGTGCGCGTTTCTGAAACAGCCCACTATTAAGCAAACAAATAAAAAAGCCATTGTGAGACCGCACAGAATCAACATCCCTTATCAAACTGCCCGACGGGAGGGGATAAATCTCTTCCTCGAGGCTGCCTGTCATCTCGCTGCCTCCCTCCCTCCCTCTCAGTGTCAATGCACAATTAAATCCGTTGTGGTGAAATAGACTCCACTGATAATTGTGGCGAGAGTTACTTACAAGGATGCTGAGAGCAGCAAAGAGCCTAGCAGCCTTCTCTGCTTTCAAAGCGGTTTCTTTTGAGCCTGCCGCTTCAAAAATCCACAAGTATTTGGGGTTGCTACGCTTGGGGTTTTGGGATTTTGTCTTTTAAAGCTCCAGGTCTCTGCAGATTTTTTTTTTAATCAGCTCTGCTTTTCCTGTGCAAAGGAACAAGCAGCGTGCAGAGCCGGCTCCCTCCCCCTCGGCCTCCTCTGCGAGGTCCCTGCTTTCATAAGGTTTTCAGCTGGGGAATGGTTGCCTGTTTCCTCTCTGTGCTCGCTGTGACAAATGCATTTCTGTCACCAGGAGACTGCAGATGTTACAGATGCACTAAGGCACAGCTTATTAGCTAATGATTCTTAATCTCTGAAAGATAACACATATTGAATAATGACATTCATTGACAAACAGTTGAAGGGAATGATCCTGGCTCTGAAGTATTTACAATGGCAGCTTTAATTGATTATGTTCTCTTTTTATACATCTGTAAAGCTAAAATAACCCTCCAATGCTCCCTGCATCTTAAAAGCACTGATTAACCCATCAAGAAACAGCATTTGTCAGAATAAAATTGCTGGTTTTCAAATAACCCTGTTTGCTGGGTTGCAAACCTGCATTGCACAGGAAAACAGCTACTAATCCTTGATAATATCCACTAATTTTTGCAATGTTCATCTGGTTAGATTTTTCATGTGGTTTTGTATTGCTTTGCATTTCCTCCGTCTACACAGAAAACCTTTGGCTTGTAGTGCTAACGGTCTTCGGAGTCCTCTAATAATCCAGGAGGAGGAAGGGGCTGAAAACCAGGTCAGTGCAGACCCCATCCCATTTGCAAGCTCGTAAGAGTTTTGGTTTTGAGGCTGGATCAGGACTCACATCACTATTCCCGCAGCATTTTCATTACCTGTGAGGTGAATCTCCCTTTCCTAGTTTTTCAAAGTCAGCGTCTATCTGAAAATATTTCATATCCCAATCTTAATGCCTACATCCAGGTCCATGTCTGCAATTCATAGTTACAGTAGGCAAAACAACAATCTTCATGTGCAGGTGTCAGCATATTATCATGCATTTAGTACTTTTATGTATTCTGATCATCCTGCTTGTAATATACAATGCATACTTTTGGAATTATTACAGATACACCATGTATATTCTCAGACAATGTTGTTTTATTGAATTCTGGCAGGTGAATCTGTACTGGACCTTGTCAGGAGATAACTCAATATTCCCCACACTGCACAAGAAACTGAACTCAGATGATTTTTGGGAAATATTTATACAGACCCTTGATAAATAACAGAGTGTAGACCTAAAATATGAAGATGGCATTTTATAATAGAAAAAGTATATTAATATGCTGGCAGTGCAAAAAAAGAACTCGTAGTATTCTCTTTATTCTAGATGGTTTGGAAAAGCCCTAGTCATATTGAATCTAAATCGGAGTATCTAAGACAGAGCTGTAACAAAGCTGAAATGGGAGGCAAAAGAAGAGGCAGAATCCTTCAGAGCTTTGTTGTTACACAAATGGGTTTTGGTTTGAACTCTTTAATTTGCCACTTGCCAGCCTACATCTAAGAAGCAACCTTGTTTGGATTTCCACAAAGAATCTCATTCTTTTTTCAATAAAAAGACCTGGCAATAATTCTGTTGGCACTAGATAAAGAGCTTGCTTATTCCACTGGCGATGATTTCTTTTGTTATTATCTAGTTTAATGAAAACTTCATAAAAAAAAACACTCTGAAAGTTTATAGATAAAGCTTATGTACATTTGTTCAGGTCGTATGCCTAGGGGTCAATTCTTATTGTAGGAGTCATTGCACCAGGGAGAAGCATGGTTAAAAATAGCACTTATTGCAAGCAGCAGTCTTTATTCAAAAGCATGAACAAGTGAAGCAAACTGCAGGGCCTGAGACAGACATGCGGGCAATACAAGTTTTGACTTTACAGTAATTCATTACAACAATTTTCTTAGCAACCTTTCAGGAAAGCCCTATGAAATCCAGCAGAGAGGGGGTGCCTTTGCTCTTTAAAGTCAGGAAATTTCTAAACAGCTGTGTCTTCTTTGTACGGGGATTTTTTCATTCACTCCAAACACTGTAAAGCAGAAATCTAGTTCTCTAATTAAATCCATGTAGCTGTCTTCAAAATTGCAGTAGGAATACGGATTTTTTTCTGTCTGTATTACTGTCGAAGCTTTATGAATTTTGCAAGTTTTTGACAAAATGTGATGCCATGTTTCCCAGCATGTCTGCCCCTTGTCAGGTTCTGTGGTTTGCAACTGCTTCTTAATACACAGCTTTAACTTCAAGGCTTTTAACAGAGCACACACAGCACGATGACAAATGAAGTATCTGTTTGCAGCAAAGGTTGTCATCGAATACGTTCCTCAGTCTTCATCTCGCAACGTGTAACCCTCACACTGAGAAAGGCACAGATGGAGGGAACGTCCTTGCTGGGATCTGCAGAGACCTTTCAGCAAGCTAGCTGGCGAGCCAGAGAACGCTAATCAGGCCAAAGGATGTGGCTGCTGCAGCATTTTACATTTTATTCACTATAAGAATTGGATTTATGGCTCCCAAGTAGTAAGGCTTAACAGCGCAAATTTGGGATCTTTTCAGATATTTTTCTGTGGAAGAACAAGCTCCCCACTTTCCTCGTATATAGCACCAGGCTAAAGCCCTCACTGGTGGCACTCCATAGCAGCTGATGGAGCAGCACCAGAAATTACTTGGCCTTACACTTGAAATTTGGACAATTTTCCTTTTACGGCAGTTCTGTAAGTCCTACAAGCTTAAGCTAAATGTACTTTATCTCCACAGCCTTCCCCTCCCTTATCTTAGCTCCCCTCCTGCTCTCTGCTCTCCCTGCCTCCACACAAGCAACAACTGGGAAAACATCTCAAGGGTGGAGTGTTTGGCTGCTTTATTTTGTCATCGTTTTCTGCAAAAGGAGATAAATAACTAAAATAAGATAACCATATAGTTTCACTAATGAACATAGTCTGGTGGTTTAGTTAAATCCTAAAATAGATGAATCCCTGACAGTCTCCAGATCAATACATCAGCAAATTCATGTTGAAATGAACGTAAAAATCTCTAGATCTCACAACACATTTTGCTGAAGTTAACTAACGTCTGTGAAACAGTGGTGAATTAGATATATTTTAATTGCATAATGTGAAGTGAAAAACTGCGTACCAGGCAGCCGAGAGTTCAATGGGTTGTCAGATCCAAGGAGGTCCTCTTTTCAAGACCCGTTTTCGGATCTCTTGCTGCAGCTGTGCATATTGGATGCTTGTCTTTAGCAGAGTGCTGGTTTTCCAATACAAAAGTTTTACACTTAGCAAGATTCAAAGAAGAGGTGGATATTTAAACGCTAGCAAGAACATGAAACTTTTGACTAGAAAATTCGTTTCTGAAGGGCTACAGCAGCTCACATGTCAGAACTGACCGGCCGCTGTTAGGATTAGAGGATTCCCAGGGGACAAATTTTTCTCCATCTGCCCCTTGGGGAGTTTCTATACCTTCCTCCAATGCCCTCATTGGATGCAGGACAGGATATGACCATGTGTGTATTTGGTGACACAAAGTGTGCTCCAGCTCTCAACAACCCAGTGCTTGCTCTGCCGTGGCTCTCATAAATCTCCTTTCTCAGGTCTATGCACTCCAGTCTGTTGGGTCTCTGATTTGGGCAGACGGTATTCTGCATCTCACCAGTGAGGCAAGATGCTCTGTGCTACTCGCTCAGCCGGTATACAAAATTACTGATACTCCATCCTCACATCCTGAAGAGCTGTGTATGCACACACATATTGACAGCAGTATCATTCTGGTGGATGCCTCCTACAAACAGGGTTCTGCTGAAAAGTGGAAGGGGCCCTGAGGCTGGGTAAAGTTAGAGATAATGCTCTACAGTTGTATTCTTCAGTCATTGCAAAAGCAAGACAAACAAGAAGTCTGGCAAAAAGAAAGCATATCTCCAAGTCTTGATCTTTGTTGTCTGTCTCCTGCGTATGTGTGAGCAGGGTGAGTCATTGTAGGATGATAAGACGTCTCAAGGATGGGTAGCAGGGGGACCCAGCAGACAGGTTGAGGGAATTAGGATGGTCTGCATGGGAGGTATGGAAAGCTGGAAGAGGTGGAGGACAAATGAGCAGCTGCAGTCCATCAGGACATTACATCTCCGGAGAAGTAAGAATATGGACTTTGGCTCTCTGTCTTCAGAAGGACCCATAAATTGGACCACTATTTCTATGCTAAATTTTACTGAGGGACCAGGTTTTGGGATCAGGACTTTAATGAACAGAACCACAACTACATAATATTAATAACTATTTTGGAGATTATGTCAAAATTCTGGGAAATACTTAGGAGGTTTGCTGGGCTAAAGTCCTCACAGAAAACAGAAAAGCTGTATGAAGGAAATAAAAACGCCACCTCTCAATCTGTGTGTGTGTGCATGCTTGTCAATTGTCACCATCACCGCATTAATGAAGTTTTTTTGTCACTCTTCTTCTTTTTCAAATAATACTTTAATTTTCAGTTAGACTCAGTTCACTGCCATTCTGATGTTGTGTCACTATAAATAAACACACAGCAGAGTCTTGGATACATCTGGCAACTAATAACACTTTGGCATGAATAAGCTTATACAAAAGAGACATGGCTCAAGGCAAAGATACTATTTTAATTTCACTATCTCACTCACCCTTGACTTCTTACTGGATTCATCACTGTTTTCAGATCTGGAGGAAATGGAGCTGTGAGAGTTCTGAAAGACCACCTTGTGCAAGGTGGACGCGCCTTTCCATCCTACAGGCCACATGCAAAAACCTTTGAGTACTTAGAGCCTGAAGACTTATAGGGCATTGCTCAGAGAGCCTGGGGTGCAAGGTGACAGACAGCTGAGAGTTTTTCACAGATACCAGATGCCAGTGGCATGTGAGGGGCAGCCAGGCTGATCTGAGCAGTTCTGCTGCCTTTACTTCCCTTACTCCTAGGATTAGAACCATAGAAAAGTTTGGGTTGGACTGGACCTTAAAGATCATCTAGTTCCAGCCCCACCGCCTTGGGCAGGAACACCTCCCACTAGACCAGGTTGCTCAAAGCCCCATTCAACCTGGACTTGAACAGTGCCAGGGAGGGGACAGCCACAGCTTCTCTGGGCAACTTGTTCCAGTGCCTCACCACCCTCATAGTAAAGAATTTCTCCCTTATATCTGATCTAAACGTACCCTCTTTCAGTCCAAAGACATTACCCCTTGTCCTATCACTACATGCCCTTGTAAAAAGTCCCTCTCCAGCTTTCTTGCAGGCCCCCTTTAAGTACTGAAAGGCTGCAATAAGATCTCTCCAGAGCCGTCTCTTTTCCAGGCTGAACAAACTCAACTCTCACAGTCTTTCCTCATAGGGGAAGTGCTCCAGCCCCCTGATAATTTTTGAGGCCCTACTCTGGACCCGCTCCAACAGGTCCATGTCTTTCCTGTGCTGAGGGCTCCAGAGCTGGATGCAGGACTCCCCATGGGCTCTCACCAGAGCGGAGCAGAGGGGCAGAATCCCCTCCCTCAACCTGCTGCCCACGCTGCTTCTGATGCAGCCCAGGATATGGTTGGCCTTCTGGGCTGTGAGTGCACGTTGCTGGCTCATCTTCAGTTTTTCACTTATCAACACCACCAAGTCCTTCCCCACAAGGTAGCTCTCAATCCCTTCATACCGTAGTCTGTATAGACACTGGTGATTGCCTCAATGCAGGTGCAGGACCTTGTCAGAGCCACTGGGCTAGCATAGCCCTGCTGCCAACCATGTGAAGTGGCAGGGGAGTCCTGCTTGTGCTTTTTGCCAGCAGCCTAAGATCAGGACCTGAGACTAGTTACCCCTGATATTCCTGCTCTCTCAAGGGTTCTGTTCCCAAAAATGTCTCCCAGATGCTCATGCTGATTTCATCCTCAGTGACTCAAGCAAAGAGGATTTCCCCATGGAGACCCAGAGATGCAGGAGACAAGTCTGGACTTGGACTAACTTCTGGTTTGGATGCTCCAATTTTAGTTCTTGATAAACCAGTAGACTATACAGACTACTCTTTTGCCTTGTTGTGTCTAGCCTTTCACTTCCTGACAGAAACTTCCTTCTAATGCCCTATTCTTACATGCTTTCAAGATCTCATTGAAATCTACTGAATTTCCCCTCCTATCCTTGTTATCCAGAAGATGGATGTGCCTGCTGGCTTCTTCTCTTACTCTCGTATGTATCACTCCTTCTAATTTCCTCACTTGTAAATTCTCTCCTTCTTTTCTCTGATTTACCTCTAGTTTACAAACACCTCTCAGGTGCACACAGCATTTCAGGCCTGTCAACCCTACATATAAAGCAGTGAGCTCTAGCCCTGCCTTTGCATTTGCAACAAAGACAGTCTAGCCTAAAAAACTTTTGGACAATCACTACTGCCATATCACACCGTGCTACTGCATGCCAAGTATCTCCCTGCCAATGAATGCCTGTACGGGATCATGAGATGACTTACGCCCATGTTCCGGTCTCACGGGTTGCGGTACTGGTGCGCTGTCAGCCTCCGGGCTGACACCTGGTACCGTGCAGATCCCTGCCAGACCACAGTGCACACCAGGCTTGTCAGCCCTTATTGCAGACTGCATGGGAAACTCGGCCTGAGAATTTCTACAGCAGTTCCCTTCTGGGGCCCCAAACTCCAGACTGAAAAACAACATTTTTAATTTTCTGCAAAGAGCAAATGTTGGCAGTACCACAGTCATCTAAAATCTGGCAATCATATACTCCCATCTTTCCACCCTTCCTCTGAGAAATGTCGATGCCTTTGTAGCTGTGCCTGATCCAGGTACAGATTTACATGGGCAGAGGAAAGGGGAGCAGACAAGGAGGCTCACACTTTCACTCGCCCACACTGCATACAAATTCCTGTGACTCGTGTGACACAGCGACCGCCCCAACCCACACTAGTTTCTCAGGCCAGGACCTGACACTATCACAACTGGCCTCGTTGCTCCCTATTTCTTCTACAGACAGAGTTCATAAAGAAGAAAAAGAGGAAGGAGTGCATCAATGCTCTTGCTTCTTTTTCGTCTTACCCCTCGGATGTTTTTGCTACTCTCCTGACACTCCCCTGGCCCCTTCGTGGGTGTCACATTTCCTCCTGTCCAAGCAATTCTCTCCTCCCCCAGAAGGTTTCTGTGCTTTTGTGAAAAACAGAAAATTTTAATGCAACATCTCAGCCAGTACTTTTTATAGCATTAACCAAATCAAATATATAAATAGGGTGAATTTGTAGGGCAGCTGGGAGGTTTTCTTAGGGGTATAACAGCAGCACAACAAGAGACTTTGCAGCCAAATAACAAACAGGTGTTCCAACATGTCTTGCTAAGGGCATAACCCCAAGTGGGAGAATTCCCCTTTCCACCCATGAATCTAATTCTTTGCCAGCATTTCTTCTTTCTCAGCTGCAGAGAGAGCATGGAAATACCTCCAAGCTTCATTGCAAGGGGAAAGATAACGAACAGCAATGAGTGGAAAGGCAGGAACGGAGATAAAGGCCTACATACTGAAATAGCAATAACACTCTGGAGTCTATCCTGTTGTGATGTATATACTTTTCTCTTTAATTCCTCCCTTGGGCAGATTGAGGATGGAAATGTTTTTCTCAGAGGAAGTATTCTCACTACTGACTTTATGGAGAAGCAGCAATTTCCGTAAATGGGATAATACTGGAGAGTAGTTAGAGATCCCTTTGTCAGATATGAACCTGTGCTGTTAAATGCTGGCGCTCTCTAGGGAGAAGTGTTGGTAGAAGCAGAAGGATTAGAAAAAATTCCATGTGCACTATTATAGCAAAAAACTTTAGGGACAAATATTCATTCCTGTGATGAGAGTACCACCGTCAGTAGGTCAGCACTGAAGGACACAAGTATTCTTGCAGCTTCAGCTTGCCCCCATGCTTATACACCTTTTCATAATATATTTCATTATTTTCCAGGGGATCATTGATCTACAGCTTTAGGTGCAGATAGTATTATGCATATCAATGGTGCTCTATGCCACTCTGGGTCTTACTGTTTAATTTAACACGAGTGCCCTGTGGAGATCCTGAGCCAGCCCTGGCTACACTGGCTGTGGGACCAAAAGCAGAAGCATTGTATTGCATCTGCTAGGGCAGATCTTCAGAATCTCCATTAGAAGCCTGCAGATCTTTGAAAAAAAACCCAAACACAACAAGCTGGTTTAAAATCCTATCAAGCCTTTACCTGCAAGCTGGGTTACCCACAATCATATTAATGTATGTCATGGATCCCAGAGAAGGTAAGATTTGACTCTGGTCTGGAATCCATTTTATTTTTTTAAATGAAACTGAAACACATTTATAGGCTATTTCATATGGAAAAGTAGTTTGTTGAAGATCAACTGCCAGATAAACGGCTTGATCTTTATCTACCACAAACGTGCCTGTGGTGAAAAGGAATGTTGTGATCTGGCTGTATAGGCCAAGGAACTAGAAGTCCCAAAAACTGTGAGGAAGGGAGTATTAAACTAAGATCATAAATTTCCGTAGTCCGCTGAGCAATATGAGGTGATCATAATATCTAAGGATGCAAATGAGTATTAGCCTCATTAGCCTCAGCAAATTTTCTCATTTATGCCATCAGAGATTTGGCCCTATGTGTATCCTACCCAGTATTTTGAAAAAAATGGTGTTTTTTTAAAATATTTTTTAAACACCTGTACACAACTCCCAAACTTTCTTTAAAAATTAATTTGTTTTTAATTTTACATATCTAAATCCTTCATTCAATAAAGTGGCCTTATGTGGAATATAATAGGATTTTTTCTTGCCAGAAAAAGGTTGGCATCCTGCAAGTTAAGAATGTCTCCAGATTCTGGGTGTTTATGGAGCATTTCCATCAGGGTGCTTGTTTATTCTGGATTCAGTCCAGGACACAAGGCTGGTCCTAGATGGCTGCTGTTGACAAGAGAACAATGTATGACTGATCATGTGAGATTATTCTGATCACAAAGCACCTACACAGTTTATTTGTGCACTGGGGCAAGTCAGAAACACATATAAAAAGAAGTCCTCAAGACTCAAACATCTTGCTTTTTCCATAGAGAAGAGTATAAACAGCTACCAAGGGGACAAACAGAAACGCTTAGGCTGTGAGGCAATACTTGACTTTCTCAGAAAGTTCAAAAGGTTACAGTCAGCTGCTCCTTTTCTCAACCTGTCTGGGCGGTGGGGATTTAAGCTGCAGTCCTTGATGCCACCCACAGAGTTTGATAAGACTCTCTGACTTTCACACTTTGTTCTTTCTGGCCAAAAAACTCAGGAGGGGAAGTGTGGCATCAGACAAAACCAGAAGGTGCCCAGAGCGCATGTCGGTCTTCATCGGGACGCTACGACGTCTTTGTTACAACACAGAGGGAACCGCTGAAATAAGTGAGGATATTCAGGATATTACTCATGAAATTGCCAGCGGTCGATGCTGTGACCGTGCTTTCCCAGTATTTGCAAAGCGGCCTTGAGTTGAACTTGTAACCTTCATGCACATTTCAGTATCGGTTTCTCAAAAGTACTTCAAGGATTTAAATGTCTAATTTGTATTACAGTCAGTGGGACTGTGGCAGTTAAGGCCTCTAAGCAGTCATGGAAATCTCACCATCAGTAACCAATTCTTGCAGCACTCCAAGGGATTACCTCTGATACAGAAACCTGAGACGGAGAAAATCCCAAAAACATGGCAGGGAGTTGTATTTTCCTGCATTCTCCACCTGCCCCTTACATGGTCGTTTCTCTCTGAATGGAGCTTAGAGGTGCTTGTCCAGCATTTCCACTGTAAGCCTTTATCTTTTCCTTGTAAAAAATGCTCCAGGCTGAAATTTAGTTTCACCTATGTCTAAAATTAGTAGAAACAAATTTTAAATTAAATTAACAATGTAGGAAAGAAATAAAACTCCCAAATTCTTTGTACTCAGACCTTGGTTTGTATTCGTCTTGCCCTAAACTGGTAATGTTTACAATGCTCTTTCTTTAATGTAGCCTGAAACATATGATCATGGATGAAAGTAAAAATCTTTGGAAATATTCGCATTTAAAATGTGATTGTGCTTGTAAAGTAATTGTTTCCTCCTAAGAGACTGCACTGTATATATACATCCCTTTCAGAAGAATGTAGATTATAAAAGATTTTTTCTATAATGTCATACTCAAAATATCATAAATATATGGAAGGACTTTAAAGAAGACAATAGTCTGTTTTACTGCTAAATCTTGGGGTAGGGAAAAGTCCCTGTACTCTGTGTTTATGTGCTAGACTATATCAATGCCAAAGTATTCTGTATTTTCTTATGCATTATAGTGAATTACAAGGTGGATGAAGTACTATATGTTTATGCAATAACTAACAGTTACACGTTTAAACAAGCAAACAAAAAAAACAGAATCAGCAGCAGTATGGGCTTATAGCTAGGTAAAATTAGCTCATTGGACAGACTTACCCAGGGCTTTTCATTTGCCCATTAGACTCTTGTCTCCTGCATCTTGTTTTATGCAGCACGGATGCAGCTGCAAGCTGTCATGAGAATTCTTCTGAAAGAAGTTCACTTTTTAAGAAGTTTCACTACATGAATGAAATATGGTACAACCTACTCTCAAAGTTCTCCAGCTGACAGCAAAGATTATTTCAAACAACTATCCAAGTGCTTTTAGAGAAGCTCATCACAACTCAAAATGCTTATGGGCTACTCACCATACATTAAATAACAAGATTACAGCAGCAAAAGCAAAAATTCTTATAAACCAGTCACTGACAACATCAATACAGACCTCTGTTCAGGACACCTGAATTCACAGACAGTCTGAGCTAACATGTGCCCATTTCTGGAGGCTGGAGTTACAGCACCTGTAGCAGACCCAAGCACAAAATTTTTTTGGAGAATGTAAATGGAAATGTATTCAGCCAGCAGTAAAGAAGGGAATGGGTAAATGGAATAAATATGCTCAGTAAGTCTGTGTCCTATGTGGTAAAGGTTATATTTTGGAGTGTAATATCAACTGGAAAACATTTAGCTGTTAGATATTCAGAAATGTGTTTGTTTCAGAAAGATTTCATATAAATTCTTAAGTCTCTTGGTGGCTGAGTTCACAATAAGATTTTGCAGCCATTTTCCTTTCTTCTAGGTCCTACCTGTGTGCAGTACAGGGTCATAGCCAGGAGAGAGTTGTGAAAGGAAAAGGCAGCAAAATTGGCTTTTTTTGTGTGCAAAACATAGTTTCTGATGCACTAATTTGGACCTCAAAGACTTTAATTCTCTGTTTACCACAGGTCTCTTTCTTATTTTCTCTGTAGTTTTTCCTGGCTTCAAGGCTAAGCTAATTGCTGTAAGAGGCGCTGTGAGGTTGGACAGGTTGCAAGGCTCTAAGACACTCCAAAGTTATTGTAACAGATCAAGAGAAAACACAATAGCTACAATAAGGAAAAGGGTTTTACAGAGTTCGCACCTCATAGTGCGCATCAGCTGGGTACAAGCCTAAGCCCCTCCAGCGGTACAGCTGCTGAGCCCAGTAGGTCTGTCACCTCGTGTTCGTGGGCATTGCGCTAGGGAGAGGTGAGAAGCTGGGTCCAAAACCAGCACAGCCTTCAAGCCCTGCACCGCAGGAAGCAGTGTTCTGCAACGTTTGTGCTTCTTCCAGTTCTGCTGCGATCTGGCAACTCTGCACACATCCCCGCCATGAGTTGCTAGCACGTCAGTAACATGGTGGGCTCTGAATATATTTTATGCCTCACAGTGTAGGATTAAACTCTATTATTAATCATGACAGCTCGCTATGTTTCACCCTTGCCAGGAGTCTTGGCTGGCATATCGTTGTCTCACTGTAACCAGCCCAGTAAAATCCCTTTTGTGTGTGTGTGGGCAAGGCCCCCTAGCAGTGCCTGTGCCACTGATTTTGCCAGTCTCCTTTGCTTCCCACTGCCTGCGTGATGGGGCACCCCGAAGGGCTCTGCTTTCTCTGCCGTGCCTCCAGAGGATACACCATCCTTCCCATGGCATTGGCGTAGGACAATTTGCCCAGATCACCCAGAACACCTCAATATCATTACAGCCACCCAAAGTGATAGGGAGAGGTGTAGATGAAAGTACATTTTTTCCAACGGAAAAGTCATATTGCAGAGGCACACATCGACTCTTGTTTTTTCGAAACTGACTGTGTTTCCTTTGCTTACCAAGTGAAAAAATTACGGGTGTGATTCAGCCTGCCCTGACCATGAACTGCAATTTGTGTCAGTGGCTTCTTTCCTGGGTAGGCACATCCCTGACACTAAGGGGGAGAGATCTGAGCCCTGTGTCCCTCCCTCTATGTCAGTCATATGGTGCCAGCATCATTCTGCTATAACGCATCACCCTTCTGATTTCTGCCTTTGTCTTGCCAATGTATAGGATTGAGCAGGCAAAGACCGGTTATCGTCCTTTACACGAATGTGCAGACTTCTGGTGCTACAGAAGGGGAAGGGAAATGGAGATTATCTGTGTGGTAACTACCTGTGTCCGACTGGTAAATTCATTTGCAAATTCATATCTGGTCCCTTCCTCAAGAGAAATCTGCTCATCATTATTAGGACATGCAAAATCTGGCAAGCCACTGTAAAATTGTCCTGGTTTGAGTCAGAAATCTCACTTCCTAATTTAATTTCAAGAGAATGTTGGTTATTTCCTTCATCTCGATAGCACTGAGCAACACCAGTGCTTGCTGGGTTGGCTCAATAGCTGCCCATCCAGCAGCTGCGTGCTGCCAGACACGGGGCACGCAGAAAACACCTGCCCCATGCCACGGAGCACCCTGCAGAGAATCTTCAGAGCCCACGGGGCTGGGAGGCGAGGGGTGGCAACCCCCTGCGTGGCACAGCATCTCAAGCCTGCAAGTGCCATAGGGAGCACTGTGTTGCCCACCCATGGGACATGTCAGTGGTAACAGCCTTCAGCGGTGACTGCACTACTCCTGGGCCTGAACTGGCTCTCTCGGAGGCAGCTCACGAGCCCCTGCCCCAGCCCACATGCTCTGTGGGCTTGGCTGCTTCTTCCAGCTGGAACTCCCCACACAAAGCAGAGACGTCACCTTGCAGAGCACCAGCTCAGCACCAAGCTGTCCTCACCCAACCTGCCTGGGCCATTAGCTAACCGCTTCCTCCTCAGATGTTATGTTTTATGGCACTGGTGACATTTCTACTTTGTCATTAGCCTGAGAAATACCAATACCTCCCAGTGCTGCTATGTCCTTTCTCCAGAGGAAATTATATTTATGCCTGAGAGGACAGTGATAAACCCAGCTGCAAAGCCCTCATGCCCATCAAGTCTGAGGAAAAACTTATGCCATAACTGTCACCTAAGAAAGGGAAACACCCTATGAGATGACTGTTTTCACCATCTTGAATAACAGAAGAATCATTATATCTAATCCATCTAGTCTGAGGCTTCTTTGTGCAGCTCTGGACAAGATGGAGGCCAGGGAAGTGAAATGCCTGCTAGGAGCAGCAGCAGCAGCCAGAACAGCACAACACAGCTCAGACACTGAGCCCCCAAAATGCAATAGCAGACCCAATCCTACCAGCTGCACAACCAAAAACAAGCAGCATTGCATGGCAGTGTTTCCACTCCACTGAAGTCTTGTCATTCCCGTTGCACTCCCACATTGCACAAGTAAAACTTGTCATGAACCTTCTGACCAGTGCTCATCAGATTGCCCTCCCCTGAATAAAATGTCCCCCGGTCCCTTCCCCAAGTAATAAAATGTAGCTGCAAACCGAGATTTCAGTGTGACTCTCTTTGCTTGGCACAGGTGGTGATGCAGCCCTTCCCACCCACCTGTCCACTTGTGGACCATGGTGCTAGCATCACCACAGCAGGAAGGACTTTCTTCTGGTCCAGGCAGTAGACCAGAAGTCTGGATACCCAAGAAAAGATCCTCGCTTTGTCAGCGACTTCCAGGTCACACCAAAGAAAGTCTTGATCTTTTCCAGCTGTGTCTATGCCATGCTACTGGCATGAAACGGAGTCTGAATTTGAATCCACACCCACTTGGTATCCATGCCTCTCCTGTTAGTGAACCCCTGAAGGCTGTATCTCTTACTTGGTGTTTCTACAATGCCTACCAAAACAGGGCTATGGTCTCAGCTCAGGGTTTCAGACCCAGTCATCATAGTAACACAGCACATTATGTTCATCCTAGTGTCAGAGGTTTTACTTCACCACACACTCCTTCAAGTGTTGCTAAAAGGTTTTCTGCCCATGGGAGGTACTGACCTGTCACCCAAAAGTGGAAGAAATTCTTAATGTTGTACCTTTGCCTCCACAAGCTTCTGGAGCAACAACATCCAGATTAAATGTATTGACTTGCCTATTGCAAGATGAAATTCCAGTAATGAACCTGTTTCTACTGGTTCCAGGTGGCTAGCAGACACATAGATCTTCATGCAGTCTGCTGGTTTCTGGAGTAAATGGTCTTTCTCATGAAAGCAAAAGGGGCCAATTCAAAATGACAGAAATCAGGAGAAGTTAAAAGGTAAAGGACATTAAATAAAGGTTAGCAAGGCATGCAGGGAATTTGGCTTCTTGCCATCAAAATAAAAGATAGCCATCAAAATGAAAGGGGTACAATATAATTCTGATTTTTTTTGTTGGATCTGATAGAGTCAGAAAGGTAAAATACCCTGAATTCAGCCAGCCAAGCAAATCTGATCTTTACTCAAAAGCACATCTAACACATAACAGGGGCACTTCCCCCACTTAATCATATGATGCAGGCCAAATCCAGCTTAAAAGATTCCCTATCACTTCATTAAATTCGACAGATGGCTGAACAAAGCACGTTGTACCAAATTCATTGCCACTGCAACGAAAAATGCAATAGGCTGGCACTGAAGTGACTGGGGGATGCAGTGGTTGTGTTATTGGTATGAGGGAAGTAGCCGTGTCTTGCTCCTGAAGAGAAGAGGGCGAAAAGCTCGTCTGTCTCTATACTTCTGCATGTAACTTCTTACCTACGCACCACTTTGCCATTATTACTGTGAATGTAAAAGTGCACACTGCTGTCTCAATAATATGATCTATGTGGTCATCGTCAGACTCAAGGAACTTGTTTCAAAAAGTTTCCACTCACAACTAGCAGATCAAGTTGTGGGTTGTTGTATGGGCTTTCTGTACTCATGAAGACCACATCAAAAAGAATTGTCACAGTAAGCTGTCTAGAAAATAGAGACATGTTGTGTATTAGGCAGCTGAATAATTAATACAGGTGCAACAAGCATATTAAGTCACCTATTCCACTCTATCAGCAAAATAAATAACTGCACACTACTTCCTTCCCTCAGAAAACAAAATTTAATAGGAAATGATTAATGGTAAAGACTGCTATTGTGCTCATGGCATACATGTCTGTTGAAACACTCTAGCATTTCTGCATTTCAAGGGCGTTCTTCAGAATAAGGGAGAGACTCCCACTGGCAGCAGAGGGTTCAGGATAAGAGCTGAAGGTCATCTTTTACATAGCAATTTTCATTTAAGCGACCCCTAGCTCATTGCAGAGCTATCTTGTGCTCTCTCATCCTTTACATTTTTCCTAACTTCAAGATTTCAGAAGGAAAGACATCGTGAACCAAGGTGAAAACAATTGTAAATTATTCTTTTGCTGTGATTCAAATAAAATCTTGTACTTCGATGAAGTTCGTGGAGGAGTGATTGTTTTCACTGTGCCCGTATGGGGGTTTAGCCCTCCAGTACTGGATAACTGAATCTTATTTCCTGTCTGCATGTGCTGGTCTGTTGTCCACTGTCTCTGAACGCCATTACAGACACTGGCTTAGCTGAATGCGATTTGACCAGAGATGAGCAGCCTTTGCACTGCCTATACCAAGAGACCTTTAGATGTGTTTTTCTTGCATTTAAGAAAACACTGGCACTAGGAAAATACTTCAGTTCATCTCACAGAATGTTTAAATTAAAATTTCTTTGATGGGAAAGGTCAAAGGGATTTTTATGTTGTGCGTGTGCCATTTTAGTGACCTCATTACACACGGTGATTGTTTCCGTCACATCTTTTATCTGCCCAGCCATAACTTTTCCTTTTAAAAATAGATAGTGTATGAATGGGATCCAGAAAGCATTTCCTAGAATATTGCTTAATATGTTCAGTGTTGTGGCCTGGAGTATTATATGACCTGATACAGTATATCAGAGTGATTTTCATTTAAAAATCTGTCCAGATTTATGAGAATGGCATGGCCGAATGGCTCAGAGCTCCATGGAAGGACACAATGAGTTTGGGAATTGAAGAGACAAACCAGGTTTTTTATGAGTTCCCAGTGATGCTGTCAAACAAGGTACCTGGAAGAAGGCACGGCAACATTTGGTATTTATTTCAAAATGGGTCTTGTAAGTTATTTGGTTTTGGCATAGCATCATGGTATAGTATTTGATGAATAGACCAGGTAACTTAGCATGATCACAATACTGAAAAAAAAAAAAAGCCAAACAGCAGGCTATTTACACATTCTCGCACATCCAAGCAAACAGGCAAATTGTGAGTCACCATATCGATCCTGGGCTGCCTGTACCTCACCCCCAGAAAATGAGGGAAAGATTCACCCACCTCCTGAGCTAGTGAAATCCCAGTTTGCAGCAGCTTCTCACTAGAGTTAGCAGGGCAAGGGAAAAATACCCCAAAGTTAGCAAAAATATTTTGGCTCCCACTGGACAAAAGAAAAATCAGACCTTGTCTGCACACACAGCAACAGGCAGTGACCTGTGTTTCCTGTCTCACCCCATGCTGTCTGCTCACAAATGAGATGACTTTGGAGTGACTTTTCATTTCCCAGCCTCCAAAGCAGCTAGAGAAATTCACATGTTATAGCATGTGATTAAGGGGAGACAGGCTGACTGAAGGACAAGTGCAAGTAAATGCTGGGAGGGAGAGAAGCAGAGCTAGATAAGGCCACTACATGATGAGAATGTGTTTATCTGCCACACAATTTAGAATGCTCAGGCACTTAAAGGAAATAAATTATGACAGAGTCCATAACTCTTGACATTAGCCACCAAATAGCCAACCCTATACCTTTTATCAAGTAGGAAGAAACATGTATTATGTCACAATCACACCTTCACACTGACCTGGAATTGGAGCAGGGTAATTGCATATTATCTCTGGGGTTTGCTACCTTAGGGACTTGTAAAACAGGAAATAATTTATCTAATTGCTAACTGCAAGAAAAGAATTTTGCAAAGCTGCTCAGAATTGCTGTTCCTTCAGAGCAGAACACAGTTCAATAGGAAAAGTGCTAACTTATGAAGTCTATTAAATAATCCTACAAGAGCCTGGGTGTGCAAAGGATAAAGGATATGATTAAACCTGATTCCTTTAGTTTTTGTATTAATCACACTATAACAAATAGGCAGGAGGAAAGTGAAATAGGCACAGAGAGTGCAACATTCTGCCACCATTGAACTGCATAGTAAAATTCCCACTAACACAGAGGGGATGGAAAAGAACCTGTCTTCCCATGAGAGACCTTCAAATGCAAGGGACGAAAGCAGTGGGACAGATTTTGTTCCAGCTTTTCAGAAACATTCCCTTGGAGATTAAATCTGACAATGCCAAATCCATTTTCCATGGCAGGGTTATGTGAATGGGAGAGCAGAGTCAGGACTTTCCTGGGGTGGCTGCCTTCACTGGGAAGAGCGCAGAAGCATACGGAAAGGGAACAAGGGACTCCCTTCAAGGTGAAACTGGAGCAGGCTCTCCCCCTTGCTACAGAGTTGCATGTTTCCACACGCAGAGATGGTATTTAGGCTTGGCTCCGATTGCAGCTTTCCAGATTGCTTTGGGGAATACCTGAGGAGAGTGAGAGGGCTCCTAGCAGAGTGACAACCATGCAGATGCCCAGCTCGCTCCCGGGTATGTGCTGCCCAAATGCCTCTGCAGGGGCCTGCAAGCAAAGAGCCAGGAGCCTGGCGAGGGTTATGGGGCAGAGTAACTGCAGCACTGAGAAAGGTGATAGTTTAAAAGGAAATAGCAATTTCGTGTGTAATCAGGCTGAGATCCTTTATTTTTGCCCATGAAAGGACTAATCACCATCATCACAACTGAACCACAGAGCACACTTTCAACTCTGCATGGAAGAAGACTGCCACCTTCCCTTTTTTAAACCAGAACCCCCAACCATCGTTTCCACCAGCAGCCTGCCCTGCTTTTGCAGTTTTTAATACACCCAAATCACAATCCTATGCTTACACAACTTTAACACACAAGTTATCAGCAAGATATGAACGAAAAGCAGGAGAAAACTACTGAAAAGAGCATGGATCTGACTCCAGCAAAAGAGCAGGGCTGTGTTAATTTGCCGGAAATTCCATTTTCTCCCCTCTCTCTCAAAACCGTGTACAAATTAGACATTTACATGATAGATGAGTATGCTCCTTTCTTAGGGAAAGTACTCTGCTGGAACTCAGAGCTCGGGTAAGTTCCATGTAATGTGGCCGTTGCCAAGGAAACTACTTGTTCTTAATTGAATAGTAGAGAAAATATTTGTGTAACTTATTGGCACATAAATTAAGGTTGCCCTTGAGCAGCCTTAAACTCACACAACCTTTTTTTTCCTACCAAATTGTCCTAGTTTCTTGGATTTTCTTTTAATGCACAAACATCGCAGAAGAATCACAAGATGCCAGTGGCCTCTTCCCTGACTCTGACCACTGTCAAAGTCGCACAGTGCTTGACATTAGCACCTAAAAGAGGAAAAGCTTGATTGTTACAAAGAAGATGACAATAAAATGTCAAGCAAGTATGGGCTAAGCAGGGGAAATGGTAATAAAAGAAGCTGCTGCGGGTAAAACTTCTCCCAAAAAGAATGCCACATCCTCAGTGGTAACTGTGAAGATAACATGATTTTGTCCACAATGGTGTAGCTCCACTGAAGTCAATAGATTCACATTGATTTACATCTCCTGAGCCTTTTATCTATTTTTTTGTCTTCACCCTGTCACCATTTTTTACTATTTATTCAAATTAGATCTGGTTTCTGAAGGACAAAAGAAGTGGTTTTCTAAAACAATCCTTGTCTTTCATGCGAAACCTGAGAGACCGCAAAACCCCAGAACAGTCTGGTTAAGTTAAGCAGTCCTCTGCTGCTACTGATGTGCAGGAGCCAGAGACCTTGCAGAGCTTCTTAGCAAGGGAAAAAGTGAGACAGAGGTGGACTAGATCACCTTACCCCTAACTTCCCAATCCCTGTATGCCTCCCTCCTGGGATGCTGCTGGGAAACAGGGAAGCATCACGGACCAGCTGTAGCATACACTGAATGTGCATGCTCAGTTCAGTCATTCTTTTTCAGTTGTTTCTGGCGGAAAATAAAAGTGCTTAAAATCCTACTCTTTAACAGGAACAGTCAGTAGAGAGGCCTCTAATAACCAAATAATAGATTATGCTGCTTGAAAACCATGGATTTTTCCTTTCTTTATCTCTCCCATACATGGGAGGTTCATCAACTTTCATCTACAATATTTCAAAATAATAATGTCTAATTTAATTGAAGCTTCTGTGGAACGATCTCATTAAAGTGCTGCATGAGAAGGAGGTAATAAAGCAAGTGTAGTTAGACTGGGATCTTGTAAGGAATAAATGAACGTCAGCAAACATGAAACAACTATCTCACTCTCTCTTGGTAAATTGTGTTCTCTTAAGCCATGGTCCTACTATTCTGGAGACAAGGAATGGTTCTTCCATTTGTCAGGTCCTGTCAGTCATCCTGGATTGCAGGATCCCTAGACACAGCTGCTATATTAGATGTCTGAAAAAATGCCTTTAAATAATAGACCACTGTAATACTTCTGAAGTAGTCCCTTGCCACTAATTGATTTCATTTTCTTAATTAAATGTGTCTTTTAAAAGTTTAAACAAAAAGAAGATTCTTATCAAAGTGATTCCTCCTTCCACTAAAGGTGAGGGAGTATAGCAGTGAGTGTTGTGTCCCTGCAGTCTGTGATGAGTTAGTGCAGAGTCTATATATTCAGGTAACTGAGGATAAATGTTGGTTAATTCAGAGTTATGTGCCCGTCAGATAAACCTGCTGAATAAAAATGTGACAAGATGCTATGAGACCAGGGCAGGGAGCCCAAAGAGCATCATATAGGGGACCCTGTCATTTAAGTTGAACTTGTATTAATAATGGTCCTTAACAAGCTGTCAATCTCTAAGGAGAACCTTTTGTGCCTTTTCCCTGATGCTTTTGTGTTCGCTTACTCGATGGCCACAAATCAGCCCTAGCTGAGTTGCGGTCAGTCCTAGGGCAGTTTGGGAAAAATGAAGCTTCTTTCTCCTTGTCTTGCCTGTGCTTTTGCTTTTTTCCCCTTTCTTTGCCTTTCACTGCCACACAAATCATAAAAATTGCAGGCTGGGGGTCAAGCTGCGTAAAACAGGCAGACACCAGTTTCCTCTTTGTTTCAGTGCAGAGCACAGATGGGAGGGGGGAAACCGCTGTTCAACTGAGATAATTGCTGTTAGAGTAGAAAATCCAGAAGTATTCCAATGACACTGGGAAACAGAGGGTGTTTTTCAGTTAGTAGGAAGTCCAAATGGATTTCTTTATACCTGCTGAAAAATAATAGCAAACAACTTGCTGAGTAGTTGAGCTCTGCTCCACTTTTCCTATCTCTTCCCGTTAAATTAAAAACAAAAATAAATCAAAAACCCTACCATGCTGAGGACCAGAAAACAATCTGCAGGTTTGGATAGGCTGCAGCAAAGTCTGGTACGCTCAAAACCTCGTGGCCATCAGTGCAATCGTGAAGGAAGGAGGGATGGCTTGATCTTCCTCCATCACCCATTCACGTCTGCTGGTGGCCTGTTCCTGGACCCCAAGCAACTGAAGTGCAGAGTGAGAAGTGCAATGCCTTCCCAGTGTAAGGACCCTGGTATCAGGTGCACTTTCAGAGCTATGTTCTCAGCTACTTCAAGACACAGCGACACAGAGCAAGTTTCTCACTTGGCTCGTTAAGCTGGTTCAAGGCTTGTCTCAAGACTGGACTTGCTCATTATTTATGATCCATCTCTTCAGACACAATATCTAAGAGGTCACCCCAGTGTATGCTCCAGCAGGGTCTGGAGACAGCGGGCCACAGTGTCTCCTGTGTCTCGCAGGGTCCAGCCTGCTTCTTCATACAATCTGGGTGGATGCAAGGCAGAGCCAAACACAACCCAAGCCTGCGGGCTTTGAGCCCTATCTGCAGCCCAGCTGTAGGCAGCAACACGGACAGACAGCACGGGAGTTACAGACCGCGGGATCTCTGGCGTGGCAGTGCCTCTTCCCCAGCCCAGCCCGCAGTATGGTGCAACGTGACCTGTGCTGCCTAATTGTTTGTGCCGAGCTTGGCTGCACCCTGTGCTCCAGCACCACCACCAAAGCAGCACGCAATAGTGAGGGTGTTTGCAGAAAGGCTTTTGCTTAGTCTACCCGGACTCACAAGATTAAATCCGTTCGGATATGTTCGGTTTACCTCGATTTGCATTGAAAGTCACAGTTTATGTGGTGACTGCAATACTGGTTTGGGCTGTGACAACTCTCTTGACATTTCACTAGTCTAAAATTCAAGTTGTAGAGGAGTTTCAGCACTTTGGCAGCTGCCAGGTCTCACAAGAGGTAGAGGAGAGGGGAGAGGAAGGAGGAGAGAGAAAACAGTCTTTTTCATTCAAGCACCTTCTTACCCAGCTTGCATGCAGTTACCCATAATGACCAGGAGCATGGATGTCCTTACTTACTAGAATATGCACTTGAGTCTTTGAGATGGGAATCTAGGTGATTTTTGCTAGCTACCAACATTTGTGGTTTCTCCCTCACTCTTGAGTGTGCATGTTTCCTCTTTGTAAAGGAGCTGTTTCCTATGAAAATTGTATTTGCTCTTGAATATTCAACATCCCTAAAATAACTTAAAAACCACAATCGGTGTAATGATTGAGACAGAAAAAAGCTAAGCTTTGTCTCAGTACTGACACACAGAAGACAGTAGATTTGCAGGTGAACGACACTTGGTTTCACCTGCACCGTGTGTGCAGCAACTTCTGCCCCAGGTTCTGCTTCCTTTTTTTCCATCAGCACGAGCAAATCAGTTTCTCACTGTTCCTGTGTTCAGATTGCTGTTGCCACCAGCATAATAGTCCATACCTACATTTCGGTTTTGTGAGAAGCATTTAACTTGTGCAAAGAGCTTTGGAATCTCAAATGAAAGGACATTTAGGAGTGAAAAGTATTTTAGCACCATTGTTATTGACTCACTTCAAAAGCAAACCTCAGCCTGGCAAGACTGCTAAATAAACACCACCCTGTGCTTGAAACACAGCAAAGCCCAAATCAGTTAGAGAAACCACCTACCTCTACAAACTTTGGGGACTGAATAAACTACTAGGATCCAAATTCCACCTTTGGCAGTTAGCAAGCTTAGTAAAGTGATGAAAGGCTTCTCCTTCCTTCTTGCTTTAGTTAGGTATATTTTTTTTTCACAGTCAAGATTGTTCCCTTTTCACCCAGCTTTTCTGTGTACGTCTTACAACATGATTTTTTAAAAGAAAGTGAATGGAAGCAGCTAATCATAGCGATCTACTTGCATTACAGTGTACCCAAAATAAGCAGCTGACTAAGGAGGTTTACCATCCACTTTGGTGTGTCCTGTGAAGTCTGGTGTTGTTTTGCTTCTTGAACCACACTTTGCTCACAGGTAAGGCATTTTCTGTTTGAAAATCTGCATGGGAAAGAGTCACTTTGCTCATTTCTAGCTCTCATTCCTCTACAGTTTTATACAAAAAATTGGTTTCTCCTTCTTTATCTTATTCTGATATAACAGGTGACAGATTGAAGGAAACTAGTGACTATTTATTGATTTTAGTCATAACTTGGACTAGCCAAGGACCAGCTAGTTGATCCTAACTGTTGGCAGCAGCCAGCCAGCAGATACCTGCAGGGTGGGAGCGTGAGGTTCACCCTGTAGCCAACCTGGCCTGGCTTAGTGAGACTGAGCCACTGCTCAGCCTGGGGAGGGCAAGCACAAGTATTCCACAACAGAGGAACAGGGCGCATGCAAAACCTTTGAGAACTGCTGGTTTACAATAACTCCACTTAATTTGTGACCTATATTACACCTGACACCAGATATTCAAGGTTAAAAAAGAATACACCCATCAGTTGCTATTAACAGACACCACTGTCTAATGAAATGCGAGTAATAGTTCTCTTGATTTATTTTGTCTATAATAAAGGCATTAGAGATCTATTACAGCCAAGGAATAAAGACACGAGCAAGTTCATCCTGCTACATGCTGAACTGGATACTTCAGTCTATTATCTGGTTTTGGCTTTTGTGTCTTGATGAGTGTGATCTATTTACTAATGGAGTTAAATGGAAGCAGAAATAGGTCTCAAATCAGGTTGGCTATCGTGGCTTTTTACATCCCATTATCGTATCAGTATGCACAGCCTCTACTTTAATTTCCAAATTCAGCTTGAAAATATTTTAAACCCAGGAAGGGAAGTGCACTATGCATGGAGCATTCACATACAGAAAATATTCATCCTAATTAATCTAGATTAATTTTCTTTTCATGTGATAAGTCATTATCAAAATCAAATGCAGAACTCTTTGCAGTAAATTACCCTGCGGTTTCTCAAAACAAAATCAGTGAATATGTTTTATTTTGCTGATCATAAAATGCAAAATGACCTGTAGATAGGATGCTGAAGAATGCAAAGATTTTACTATTGAGATTCTGGACTTTGACTTAATTTATAATGAAAAAGCACTTTGGGGTTTTTAGCAGTTGAAGTAAAAGGCTTTCTTATCCATTATTCTTGGCTATGCCAAGGGAGGGATCACAAAAAGGCAGTCTTTTCATAGAAGGTCTTGGCAGGGATTTAAAGACTAACTGACAGCTGTTTGGAAGTGAGACCTTTACCAGCACTGCAGGTAATACCACTCTTAGCAAATTACGTGAGGAAATGTGCCAAGCTGAAGGGTCTGCAGGTCATTTGGAGGAGCTGTCTGAAGCTTTATCTATTTAATAAAAAAATGCGGAATACCCTTTTCACTTATTAAAGCCCAATGAAAGGGCACTATCAAAAGCAGATTTTCTGATAATAGGTAGGCACAGATGGCTTCCAGTAATGAAAAGCATCTTGGAAATATTAGGAAGGTAAAACCAATGGGCCTACAGGTTTTGTTTTTGGGAGTATTTTAGACTGATGTTGCCCTTTTGTGCTTTCATCATGCTCCGACAGAATGTTAATCACAGAGCAGCTGGAACAAGCACTCTTCAACACCTTCCTGCACAAAATCCCTTTCAAGTTCAACCTGTCACATCTGTTTCATTGCACAAGACAGCTTTGAGATTGCTACATTTTCACTCAGCAGCTATTGTCTAGGCTGATCAAATGAACTCCGTACTAGATTTTAAAAGCCAGGCTTGAAATAGGAATTTAAATAAATTCTCAGGCCTGCTGATTTCCACCAGGCGAGGATGTGTAACAGATCTAACCCACAGAAAACTTTCTAGGTAGTAAATTCTAGAAACAATTGATCACTGTCAACAAATTAATCTTTGACCCAAGGTAATCACAGACCCCATCAGACACACCATCCAATGAGTATCGGGTGATGCCAGTCCAGGGCGGGAAAAGGGGAAGAGTGTTAGGGATGGAGGCAGGGAAGCCCAGAGACTGCTCCCACATGTGCATACAGGAGAATGGAACTTTAGCTCTAAACCTGAGTTTGTGAGGGAGTCAAAGACCCATAGAAATCTCGGTTGGACCTCTGGGGGTCTCTAGTCTGACCTCCTGCTCAAAAAGCCCTATCACCAGCACTAAATCAGGTCAGCTGAGGCTTTATCTAACTGGGTTGTGGAAACCTTCAAGTGTGGTGGTTTGAACACCTACCTGGGTAACCCATTCCAGTGCTGCACCAACCTCCTGGTGAAAATGCTCTTCTTAATGCCCAGCCTGGACAGCCTGTGCTGCAGCATGTTGCCATTGCCCCTTGTTGGACCGTCTAGCAGAGCTAAGAAGAATTTGGCTCCATAGTCTTAGTAACACTCCTTTAAGAACTTGTAGGCTGCTATAAGATCATTTCTTCACCTGCCTTTCATCAGATTCAACAAGCCCAGCTCCTTCAGCCCCTCCCTACAGGTTCTGTGCTTTACTTTCCAACAGCTTGGATCCCTCCACTGGATTTTCTCCAGTTTCTCTACATTCCCCTGGAGCAGGAGGCATAACTTGCCTTATCCATGACAGGAGCACAGCTGGTTACTATTGACCCTGGCATCCACCGTAACTTCTTGGTCCTTTTCATCCAGGTGCTTTTCAGCCTGTCACTGCCCAGCCTATACTGATGCATCAGGTTATTCCACCCCTGCTCCGGAACTTTGCGCTTGTCCTTGCTGCACTTCATTAGGCTGCAGTGTACCCAGTCAGCACATTTATCCAGGTGTCTCCAGGCTGAAATTCTGTCTTCCAGTATCTCAGCCAAGCTCCAGGTCCAGTCTCATGTGCAGTTTGCAGAAAGTATGCTCAGTGTCACTTTCCAGGTCATTGACAAAGATATTGAACAATATGGGTCCCAAAATCAACCTTCAAGGCACCCTGCTTGCAACAGGCTCCCAAGCAGGCACTAGCCGTTGATTGTCATGCTTTCGTAAGGAGGAACAACGACCGGATGTACTGAATGCAGGTAATGCATCTCACAGAGCTGGAAGCAGTACTGTCACAGGTGGCCACTTGAGGTGGCTTTTAGCAGCAGGTTTGGGAAGTAGCTGTGATTTCAGCAGTTGCTAAGCAGAGACAAAGCATAACTCTGCAACAGAGCTTGGTTGAAATGCGTGCTGAGGCTGGGCATTCTCCTTTCTGATTAAAACAATAAATATACTGAGCTCGAGGGAAATAAGAGATAACATAGCCCTCTGCAATAACTGTGTTCTTCATTGCATCAAAATTAACAGAGAGAGGTTGAACGGCACGTTCACTGACTGAGACAGATGAGTGGCGGATTCCCTAGGTCAGGACTGGCATGGATTCCTCTCAGACATCTACCTGTGGGCATCAGTGTCTCAGTCTGTCCAGCTCTTGTGTTAGACACTGGAAGCAAAGAAGCAGGAAACGGACATGAAACAGTGTCGCTGCAGCAACAGGAAGAATCCACACATTTTCCACCTCACCAAAATTCTTCCTAATCCTGCACTTCCCTGAGTATTAGCTACTGTACCCCGAGTATTTGCTAACCCACTGAAGCAGCCCAAAACAACCCTTGCTGCTTCCCAGCACCTTTCAGAAATGGAAGCAGGACCCATGGGGTTAATTACATTAGTTACAAATGACTGAATGTTCTTCTGAAGCTGTATTTTCATGGAAAATGGCCTTGATTAAATGTATTTCTTCCAAGGAAAATGTCTTCTATAGCACAGATCATCTCCCATCTCCCTTGTTGCATTGCAACTCTGATCCGATCACACCAGCTGATTTTGCCCAGCGAAGAGTATAATGCAACACAGGAAATACAGTGTGGCAGGAGATTCCAGGCTGTAAAAGCAAAGGGAAATACAACATTTATTTTCCAAGACAAATATTTTCATGCCAGCCAAAAACTGTTGGTGTTCACATTTCTCAAAAATAGAGGGG